>Ga0265297_10000264_pt1 | contig 173163 bp, 155 predicted proteins | sample Munlanlwell13791_FD_192502 | JGI IMG/M metagenome (GOLD analysis project Ga0265297, IMG submission 192502) | Leachate microbial communities from a municipal landfill in Southern Ontario, Canada - Leachate well 137-91 | ecosystem: Engineered > Solid waste > Landfill > Unclassified | place...
GTTTCTACCGAGATCGTACCGCCGATACTGTCCCCACCCAAACTCACCGGCGTCACTCCGGACAAAATGGTGATCTTGCCGATATTGCTGCGGTCGATATAAGAAAGCGGCGGATTCATGTGATTGGCGCAAGCCGAAGTCAGGGTCATGCCGTTAATATCAATCTTGACGCGGTCGTCGTTCAGGCCATGAATCACCGGCAAACCCGACACGCCACCGGCGCCGTACAAGCTAACGCCCGGCGTATCTTCCAGTAATTTGGCGGTATCGCTGACCGCCGCGCGTTTGCTGTCGAGAATATCTGCCTCCATTTCGGAAGCGCCCAAGTTTTTAACACTGGGAAACTTGCCGGTGACGATCAGTTTTTCCAATACTATGGCTTGTTCTGTGGGATGATCCTGAGGATTTTCAGCAGCCATTACCGAAGTCGTCAGGCACAACGGCAATACGCCGATAATTCCGCCATAAAGAACTTGCGCGCTAACCGCATTGGCAATGGGCTTTTTAGAAAAGCAGGCGTGAGTGAGTGAATGGGTAGTTTTCATTTTTATTTTCTAAAGTTGGAAAAAATAGCTGGAAGATTCCAGAGGCATTGGTAAACAAAGGCACAAAACATGCCAAATCACAACGCATTGAAACATTAGAATATAATTATTCGCTTATTCTTAAGAATAAAAAAACTATGTTATTTAACGCATTTTATTGCGTCATATGCCGCACTTTTTAAATGTGGGGAGTAAATGATTAACTTAGCAACGAGTACGACTCGTTGCCTAAGCTCGGGCATCATTGAGTCGCGCCAATAACCGTCCGGTTTTAAAAATACCACCCTGAGCCACCAACACTTCGGCCAGGCGCAAGGGCTAATCGTGGTTTTGACGCGCACTTCCAGACGCCACCAGTCTGAATTCCAGCCAATGCACGGCAAAGGTCAGGACAATAATCGATACGATCGACTGGAGATAAAACGGAGGGATAGACTTTTCATAAGTGAAAAGTCGAAAAAATCTGCATCAGCGATTGAAGATCATACCCTGAACCGGTCAACCTTAAGCCTCGGTTGAACATCATCAAACCGAGGGCAATGACGATGACACCGGATAAGGCTATCAGTCGTTGGCTGACCTTGCGGGAAATCAAGCTGGTCATTGCCCCGAAGCTCAATAAGACGGGCAAGGTGCCGGCACCAAAGACGAATAACATCTTGGCGCCTTCAACCATACTGCCAGTCCCCGCCGCCAGTACATAGATAGCTTGCAAGGGGCCGCAACCGATCATTAAGCCAGTCAACAAACCAATCACAAATGGGCTGCTGGTTTTTCCGGACTCGACGAAGACGAAGCGCGACAAAAAAGACGGCATGCGCAGGCTGAACACCCTGAAAAACCGGAAGTGAGTGAGGCTACTCAACCCGAACAGGATCAGGAAAACACCCGCCACGAGTTGGGCAATGCCTCGCAGATAAGGCGTGAAGGTAACGATTGAGCCCAGCAAGCCGAATGCCGCCCCCATGGCGGTATAGGACAATGTTTTGCCGATACCGTACTTGAGGTGCGCCATTACATAGGAAGGGTTTTCCCGCTGTGACTCCCGCGCCGCATAACCGATCACGAAACCGCCGCACATGCCGATGCAATGAAATCCGGTCAATAGGCCGGTGACGAACAACAGCCCGTAACTTACGCCTTGATCGAAGCGAGGTATATGGGGCCGCCCCTGCGTGAGCAGTGCGCCGAGCCCCAGCAGTGCGGCTATCCCGGCTAAGCCCAAAGACACCATGAGGACTGTCTTCAGCTTGACCCGCCGGGAATCGGGCGAAGGCGTCGGCGTCGGCGCGCAGGCGTAGCCTTTGTCCTCAATGACCTGGAAAATTTCGGCAAGACTGGTCTTTGAGTCATCCCAGATAACCTTGACCTTTTCTTTGGCAAAGTCCGCTCGCACTGAACGTATTTCTTCGAGTTCATTGACAGCCGATTCGATCGCGGCCTCGCAACCGCGACAATGCATTCCTGTCACGCTAAATGTTCGGGTCTGAAGAGTCATGAATTTCCTGGGACGCTTAGGTTATTGCTTATGCATGTTGTGCATGGCGCCGTGAGGATGCCCCGGTACGGCATCCGGGCCGTGGTCTGCCAGTTGGGCGTCGAACCAGCGATGAATGGCATCGACCAAGTCCGGTTCTTTCGAAGAGTAAATAATCTCGGCACCCGTCTCAAGCTCTTTATATTCAACGTGCAGTTGTCCAGGTTCGGCCTTGCGCAATTTTGCCAAGCCCGGCATATCCTGACCGTGGATTTTCGCCGGATTGGTGAAGTCTCCACGGGCGAACTCCTGTGCAATCTTGCTGAGATGTTGACGTATCAGCTCGACCTGTTGTGTATTGGGCGGGTTTCTGACGATAACTTGTTGTAAACCACCTGTCTCTGTTTTATTAAAAATGTGTTGGGTTTGTTCAAGGTCGAAAGGCATAACGTGCATGCCGCGTTGAGTGATCTCTTTTAGCCGCTCCGGGCTTGCCGTTTCGGAATAGCCGGGTTGTGAGAGAGCTAGGCCGAATACAGCAACGGCAAATAGGGGAATAGGTTTGGCAAATAACATGAGTTTTCTCCAGATAATGATAAATAGTGCGTTTGAATGACCGAGCTGGATTTACCGCTTCCGGACCAAACACTTAACCTTGAGGAATGGAAAGACATCAAGGAACAAGCCGCTTGAAAGCTCCCCTGAAACAGCATCGGGGCGACGTAAAGCAAGTAAGGGAAAGCATGGGGGCACATCGCGCGAAGTCTACAGCAAGCTGAAAAAGCATGAGCGGACTATCGCAAAGCTTAATTCTAATTGATGCATTATAAATGTCTCAAGACGATCAAAAACGCCTCTATCAACAATGCAGCGAAACAAGCAAAAGCCGGTAACAACTGTCGTGGAAAATGGCTCATGGTCAAGAAGATACCTGCCATCACGCTGGTTTTGTGCGCCACACCAAAACAGCCGCCAGTTAAAAAACTGGCGGCTGTTTTATTTCAGGTTACCGAACGACGCTAAAGGTATTTAATGCAATGCGGCTTGATTTTGAATTCGACGCATTGAACATAGTTTTAAAGTCTTCGACTTCATTATCGACCTCGTTAAACAAATCTAACGCGAACGAATAAGCAATCGGCTGATGAATCAACTCGGCTTCGACTTGATAGCTGCTGCCGCTCAAGCCGCTAATCCGATAACTGATTTCATCACTGCCACCGACAAAATTAGCATCATTCAAGGCGTCGCCAACCACTTTAATATCGTTAGGCGCAGTCGATTTATTGAATCCTTGCGGCAATAAGCGGTTATCTTTTAGATAAACCATACCGCGTAGCAAGGTATAAGTGACTTGATTCTGGTTGTCGCCCATAATCGCCTCGTACACTTGCACCTGGTCAGGAGCGGTAATCAAATCATAGTGCGGTTCAAACGCCGCCAAATTGGTGTCTGCATCTACGCCGTCAATGCTGCCGTTGGCGTTTATTTTTCCGGATTCGAACACGACAGTGCCTTGCGCATCTTTTACGGTAACGTGCAGAACGACCCGCCGCGATGGGTACGCGCTGGGTAATTTATGCCCGGTGTTACTGTTGATTTTCAACGTGAAATTCAAGGCATTATCGCTACCTAAACTTTGGTTCACCGGGGTAATGGCGGCCGAACTGTTAAGCATCGTTTGGGTCTTGTCGATGGTTTCGGCAAAGTTATTCGACAATACGCCCAATTGCTCTTTGTTATTGTTGAAGATATCGAGCATCAATTTATTGGCGCCGACAAACTCATGAATCGCAAAATTATCGCGAGTGCCCAACATCATCGGCATAGTGGAAATTTTTACACCATTAGCCCGCGACATATGACAACCCTGGCAACTTTTCGGATTGGTGCTTGCATAACTGCTGTGCTCCCATTCGCTGTAAGGCATTTGTTCAGGAAATTCGCTTTCCGGCGTGGTGCTTAACACCGTGCCGAATTGATCCACATAAGGCGTCTTTAGATTATGGCAAGTCGCGCACATTTTGGATGATTTAATATGCGCGCTATAGGTTGGCGTATAGCCTGTTTGCATAATCATCGGATTGGCGAAAGGATTTTCAAAAGGCCCATAAATCGTCTTGTTATTACCGATCTCATAACGCCCGGTGAAACTGCTCAATGTGCCTAAATTGGGTGCATCCTGAACTTGATGGCAAAGCGTGCAGCTGACGCCGTTCATAGCTTCATCATGTCGCGGATGGCTTACGCTCAAAAACCCGCCATCCAAAATTCCTTTGGTTTCATTGGAGCTTTTCGCTTCAAAATTCGCCATCGGCGCATGACAGCGCGTACATTTATCGTTAATTACATCGGTTAATTGTGGATTGCGATTTAATTCGCTACGCACCTTTGCTCGCCAAAACGGATCGCGGGTGGAATTTGCCATCATAGTCGATGACCAATCGGTTTCAATCGAAACATCTTTGCCGCTACTATCTTTTATGCCATTGTGACATTGAGTGCAGTTTGATGAACCGGAAAAATGTTCCGAAGTAAAAGACGGATTGCCCGGCGAAGCTGACGGCGATACGAAACCACCGTTGGTTGCCGCTAGCGTCGTTGCGCTAAAGGTATCGGAAACGCCGCCAATGGTTAATACAGCGTTTGTTGTAACGGAATTTGCCGCTGATGCCGTTAAACGTACCGTAACAGAATTGCCTTCACTAGCCGTTCCAGCCGCTGTTGTGTATGCGCCGCCGTTAATTGAATATGAACCGCCGCTAACACTAATTGGCGCCGGCGCGTTAATTCCTGAAACTGTCACAGCATTAGAAGTGACTGCCGCACTTAATGCAACGTTAGTTTGGTCACTAAAAATAAACGCATTGGGCGTAGTGTCCAAACTTGAATTAGCTAAAGTCGTGACACTAAATGTGTCTTTAACGCCGCCAATGGTTAGCACTGTGTTTGTCGTAGCGCTGTTTGCGCTCGATGAGGTTTGTTGCACACGCACGGTATTGCCATTTGAAACCGTAGTGCTGCTGGTCCTGAATGAACCGCCATTGATTGAAAATTTCCCGCCTGTCACGCTAATCGATGCTTTAGCGTTAATACCGCTGACAGTAATTGAATTTGAGGTAATCGTCGTGTTTAAAGCTACGTTCGTTTGATCGGCGAATGTAAATTGATCGGGCGTGGTATCGCTCCTCATAGCGTGCGCGTTAAAGCCATAGCAGCTTAACCATAGCCACAGAAGATAAAGAAAGAGTGGGTTGTGTTTTGGCATAAAATTTTGATTTTTAGTTAAAGGTTAGGATTGATACAAAAGGTCCTAACCATAAAAGGCAAAAATCACGCCATTTATGCTTCACTTCTATTAATGCTAAATATTACAGAGACTTAAAGAGTGATAAAACTTAATAACCAAAAGAAAAATGAAAGTCGTGTGATATGCCGCAGTAAACTGAGGCATATCACACAATCGGTGTCCCAATCGATTTTTTGATTATATGGCTGCCTCAAAAAAGATTATTGCCAAGCAAACAGGCTGTTTACCCGCCCTGCTTAAACCGCTCTATTCAAAAAATCCATATAAATACATATCTTCATCCTCGCCTTCCAGGATGAATTTTACGTCATCATCGGAAATCTCGACATCCAAAGGATAAGGCTCGTCGGCATCTTCAAAATAATCGGACTTTATGTAAAACTCGTCATCGCCCTCTTTTACCAAGACGACCGAGTAAAGATCCTTGTCTTCGCTTTGATCGATATTTCTTAAGGTGAAGCTTACGCTATTGCCGTCGGGAGCGACAACGGGGCTTTGCTCGGTTTGCTCGTATTCGCAGGCTATCTCTTCGTCATCCATGAACACATAAGTCATCGAGAAATGCTTTAGGCGATTAAAATCTACTGTCATTACATTACCTCCAACATGTTATCCAGCGCTTTCCTGGCGTACTTCGCTATGTCTTCCGGCACTGAAATCCGGTTAACCACATGACCCGCAGCCAGATTGTCCAGCACCCAGGCCAGATGTTGCGGATCGGTTCTGAACATCGTTGAGCACATGCATAATGTCGGCGACATGAAATGCACGTTTTTGCCCTGCGCCTTGCACTCTTCGTGCAGGCGGTTGACCAGGTTGAGTTCGGTCGCCACTAGCCAGCGGGTGTTGGGTTCGGCTTCGCGCACCGTTTTTAAAATGTACTCGGTGGAACCGATGTAATCCGATTTTTGGCAGACTTCAAACGAGGCTTCGGGGTGCGAAATAACTTTGGTTTCCGGGAAGCGTTTAAGGAACTCGTCAATATGTTCAGGTTTGAACACCTGATGCACGGAACAATAGCCATTCCAAAGGATGATCTTGGCGTTGCGGATTTGCTCTTCGGTCAGGCCGCCCATCGGCTTGGTGAAATCCCAGGTGACCATCTCGTCCAACGGAATGCCCATCCGGTAACCGGTATTGCGCCCCAGATGCTGGTCAGGGAAAAACAGCACTTTCTGTTTTCTGGCAAAGCTCCATTCCAGTATTTTCTGAGCGTTGGACGAGGTGCAGACAATGCCGTCATGCTTTCCGCAAAAGGATTTAAGGTCGGCCGCCGAGTTGATGTAGGTCACCGGGGTGACTTCCGCCTCCACATCGATCACTTGCGCCAATTCATCCCAGCATTTTTGCACCTTGATCAGATTAGCCATATCGGCCATCGAACAGCCTGCCGCCATGTCGGGCAGAATCGCAATCTGCTCGGGACGGGACAGTATATCGGCGACTTCCGCCATAAAATGCACGCCGCAGAATACGATGTATTCGGCGTCGGATTTTGCAGCATCCCTGGACAGTTTTAACGAATCGCCGGAAAAATCGGCATGCTTGAACACTTCATCGCGCTGATAATGATGCCCGAGCACCACGCAACGGCTGCCCAGCTTGGCTTTGGCGGCGATAATCCGGGCATCGCATTCCTCATCGCTGAGTAAGGCGTAATCTTGAATCGGAAATGGGGTATTGGTCATAAATAATACTCCTCTAGGGAGAATACTTCGGAGGATTAGTTCACCGCAAACAGCGCACTGTTCGCGGTGAATTTAATGTAGGGTACGCATCGCGTACCATGCTTCTCAATAGAGGTACGCAATGCGTACCCTACCCGGTTTAATCGTATTTGGCTTTTTCTTTTCCGGCCGGTTTAATCAACCGGATGCCCAGCTCTTTCAACTGCTCATCGGTGACGACCGCCGGTGCGCTAACCAAAGGACAAGCCGCTGATTGGGTTTTAGGGAAAGCAATCACGTCACGAATAGACGTTGATCCGGTCATCAGCATAACCAGACGGTCAAGGCCGAACGCAAGGCCGCCATGCGGAGGCGCACCGTATTTCAACGCATCCAGCAAGAAGCCGAATTTTTCCCTGGCTTCGTCTTCGCCGATGCCTAAAATCTCCAGCACAGTTTGCTGCATCGCACTGCGATTGATACGAATCGAACCGCCGCCGACTTCGGTACCGTTCAACACTAAATCGTAAGCGCGCGATAATGCTGCGCCGGGGTTCGCGACCAGTTCTTCGACCGAGCAACTTGGCGCGGTGAAAGGGTGATGAATGGCATTGTAGCGGTTGGTTTTTTCGTCCCATTCGAACATCGGGAAGTCAACCACCCAGACCGGTTTCCACTCGCCTTCCAGCAGGTTCAAACCATGGCCCAACTTGACCCGCAATGCGCCCATCGCTTCATTAACGATGCTGGCTTTGTCCGCGCCGAAGAAGATCAAATCGCCGTTTTGTGCTGAGGTTTTGGCCAACACGCTGTCCCAAACCTCGGCAGGGGCGAATTTAACGATAGGCGATTGCAAGCCGTCGACGCCAGCGGCCAAATCGTTGACTTTGATATAAGCCAAACCTCTTGCACCATAAATGCTGACATACTTGGTCAATGCATCAATGTCTTTGCGGCTTAACTCGCCGCCATTCGGTACGCGCATTGCAACGACGCGGCCTTTCGGGTCATTGGCCGGTGCCGAAAAAACTTGGAAATCGACATCTTTCATGTCCTCGGCAATGTCGACCAATTCCAGCGGAATCCGCAAATCGGGACGGTCGATACCGTAGCGCGATATAGCTTCCTGATGCGTTATGCATGGAAATTTATCGCCCAGGTTCACGCCGATCACTTTGATAAACAACTGACGGATCATTTCCTCCATCACGTGCATGATTTCGTGTTCATCCATGAACGAGGTTTCGATATCGAGCTGGGTAAATTCGGGTTGACGGTCGGCGCGCAAGTCTTCATCGCGGAAACAACGCACGACCTGATAATAGCGGTCCATGCCCGCGACCATCAAGATTTGTTTGTACAATTGCGGCGATTGCGGCAGCGCGAAAAACGAATTTTCGTGGGTGCGGCTCGGTACGATGTAATCGCGCGCGCCTTCGGGAGTCGCTTTGGTTAAGTAAGGTGTTTCAATCTCGAAGAATTCGTGGTCATCCAGGAAGTTTCTCAATACCCGTGTCACATCACGGCGCACTTTCATCTTTTCTTGCATCTCGGTACGGCGCAAGTCGATATAACGGTAGCGTAGACGCAATTCTTCATTAACTTCGATTTCGCTTTCAACCGGGAACGGCGGGGTTTCCGATTCGTTCAGCACAACGATGTTTTTAGCCAGTATCTCGATCGCGCCGGAATGCATGTTGGCGTTAATGGTACCCGCGGGACGATCGCGAACTAGGCCGGTAATTTGTAATACATATTCACTGCGGACGCTTTCAGCAGTGGCGAAAGTCTCGGCTACGTCTGGATCGACTACGACTTGCACCAATCCGGCGCGGTCACGAAGGTCAATAAAAATAACGCCGCCATGATCTCTGCGTCTATGTACCCAACCGCAGATTGAAACCGTTTCGCCTAGCTGTTGTGTGTTTAATTCTCCGCACTTGTGAGTACGCATAAATTTTCCTGTTGATTTGATGAAGATGAAAGGCGAAAGGCTCAAGGCGAAAGCCCGTTTATTTGCCTTTCGCCTTTTGCCTTTCGCCTGCTTTGTTTATTAATGGCTTTTAGTGCAACCGCCGCCTGGACAGCTGCCTGAAGATGATGCGGAAGTCGAGGAACTCGACTCACCCGCTACATTCTTCTTTGCACCGCTCTTGAAATCAGTTTCGTACCAGCCGCTGCCTTTTAATCTGAATCCCGCCGCAGAAATCTTTTTCATTAACTCCGGCTTGCTACAGGCTGGGCAGATAACTAGGGGTTCGGCGCTGAGTTTTTGTAAAGCTTCATGCTCATGACCGCATGATTGACATTGGTACTCGTAAATTGGCATTAACCACTCCGATAACAAAAATAAAAGCAACAATAAGTGCTGTGTTTAGTTTTTCAAGGCACTTACTATAAAATAACCGCCTATTTTACAGAATTTACATTCAATAATGAAAACATTAACCATCACAAGGCCGGATGACCTGCATTTACATGTCAGAAACGGCGCGGTTTTACATACTGTTCTGCCGCATACCGCCAGACAATTTGCTCGCGCGATCATCATGCCCAATCTCAAACCGCCGGTTACGACGGTGGCTCAGGCCTTGGCTTATCGGGAAGAAATTCTGGCCGCGGTTCCTGAAGGCCTCGACTTCACGCCGCTGATGACGCTTTACCTGACCGGTTCGACGACGGTTGATGAAATCAAAAAAGCCGCCGAGTGCGAGCATGTACACGCCTTTAAACTCTATCCCGCAGGCGCCACCACCAATTCCGATTCCGGTGTTGCCAATATCAAGGCTATTTATCCGTTATTGGCGGCAATGGAGCAATATGGTCTCCCGCTGCTGATTCATGGCGAAGTCACCGACGAGGCCTGCGATATTTTCGACCGGGAACGGGTGTTTATCGATACCTATCTGACTGACGTGGTCAAAAATTTCCCCAGCTTGCGCATCGTCGTCGAACACGTGACTACGACCGAAGCGGTGCAGTTTGTACAGGATGCCGGAGCCAATATTGCCGCAACCATCACCCCTCAGCATTTGCTGTTTAACCGCAACGCGATTCTGGCCGGCGGGATCAGGCCGCACCATTATTGCCTGCCGATTATCAAACGCGAATCGCACCGCCTGGCATTGGTCGAGGCCGCGACCAGCGGCAATCCGAAGTTCTTTCTGGGCACGGACAGCGCACCGCATTTAACTTCGCTAAAGGAAACCGCCTGCGGTTGTGCAGGCTGTTACAGCGCTCATGCCGCTTTGGAACTCTACGCGGAAGCATTTGAACGGGCAAATGCATTGGACAAACTGGAAGGCTTCGCCAGTTTTTACGGCGCCGATTTTTATAGACTGCCCAGAAACTCGGGTACAGTCACACTGGAAAAAACCGTCTGGAAAGTGCCGTCCGCGTATGGTGAAAATGATTTATCGATCACACCGCTGAAGGCAAACGAAGAGTTGTGTTGGAAGTTGTTGGCGAAGGGCTAAAGGCAAAAGACGAAGGGTTCGAGGCTTAAAATAACAGCATATCTTGCGCCTTTCGCCCTTTGCCTGATTTTTAATAAGGCCTAACCGGCGCCAGATTATTCTGATTAAGCTCCTCTTCATCAATCTCCAGCAAGTCCGAATCTTCCGGCATATTGCCATCATTAATCAGATATTCGCGCTGCTGAAAATAAGCGCTTTTAAAAAACGCATACCGGTCTACAGCCGCTTCTGATGCAACTTTTTCATTAGCTAAATTGTCCGCACGCAGGTCAACCCCATTTAACACATACAGTCCCCCGGCAACACCAGTACCAATAAAATAAGTAATCGGATTCATTGCCCCATCGCCGACCAGTCCCCCCACGCCTCGAGGAGAACTTGGCCCGAGAAACGGCAGCACCAGGTAGGGCCCGGAAGGTATTCCCCAGACGCCCATGGTCTGGTCAAAATCTTCATTATGCTTGGGCAAATCTATCATCGACGCAACGTCAACAAAACCGGCAACACCGGCTACCGTATTAACGATAAAGCGCGACCCATCCATACCGGTCTGCTCTATCTTAAACTGTAACAGATCATTGATGGTTACACCGACGTCGTTAATGTTGCTAAAGAAGTTACTCACGCCAAGATCAACAAATGACGGGGTAATCCACTGATAACCTTTGGCGATAGGTTTCATCGCATAATCATCGAACTTATCGTTAAATATCTGAACGCCTCTGTTCCAGCCTTCCCATGGATCTTGCGGGTCTTTCGCAGTCGTTGCGCACGCTTCCAATATACCCAATAAAACAAGGCATCCGAGTTGAGTTATCAATTTTCCAGGTTGCATTATATCTACTCCTCAGCGCTATTATTTTTCATAATGGGTCAATTTTCGCGTAACATACCATAAATTATCACATTTTCTCCTCATCATTTCGACACCTCTTGGCATAACTCAAAAAATGGATACACCTGTAATTCCCCTAGAAAAACGTTTCCGGGGCTATCTCCCGGTAGTCATCGACATTGAAACAGCCGGTTTTAATCCCAAAAAAAATGCACTACTGGAAATTGCGGCCGTGATTGTCGAGCTTAACAGCAACAGCGAACTGGAAATTACCGAGCGTTATACAACAAACGTCATTCCGTTTAAAAATGCCGAATTGGACGAAGCAGCCCTCAAGTTTAATAAAATCGACCCGTACCATCCGTTTCGCATGGCTATTGATGAGAAAGAAGCGCTGCACATGCTCTTTAAACCGATAAAAGAGGCCGCCAAGCGCAACAACTGCACCCGGGCAATTCTGGTCGGCCATAATCCTGCTTTTGACATCGGCTTCTTAAATGCAGCCATTCAAAGAACCCAGATAAAACGCAGTCCTTTTCATCCATTCAGCACTTTCGATACCGCGACATTGGGAGGCTTGGTCTATCAACAAACCGTGCTGGCGAAAATGGCCCAAGCGGCAGGGTTGGACTGGGATAATGAAAAAGCGCATTCAGCGCTCTATGACGCGGAAAAGACAGCGGAACTGTTTTGTATGATAGTCAACCGCTGGAAACAACTGGAATCACGCGAGAACGGATAACAAAACCGGCGCACGGATGACACGAGCGTCATCCGTGCGTCATCAATTACGCTTCTATAGCATCTACCGCAGCCAGCATCTTTGCCAGCTCACCTTTCTGGTACAGGTCCGTAACGATATCGCAGCCGCCGACTAACTCGCCGCCGATATACAACTGGGGGTAAGTCGGCCAGTTCGAATATTCTTTAAGCGCCTCGCGAAGTTCAGGATCCTCAAAAATATTAACGTGCTTAAATTTGGCGTTACAAGCCCTCAATATTTGCACTACCTGACCGGAAAAGCCGCATTGAGGAAAATCCGGTGACCCTTTCATGTATAAAACAACCTGATTATTTTCAATCTGGTCTTTAATTTTTTCTATAACGTTCATGCTGATAATCACCTAATAAATAAAAACCCAGTAATTTTATATACTTTATGGGGATTAAAAAAGGAAATCTTGCAATCCAGCTCCCAGACAATTATTTGCCCCAATCTTTGCTGTAATTTGCTACGTTTGAGTATTTAATTCGGAACTCGAAACGAGTCCAGCAAAAAGCCTTTGCTTGGCAATATTTTCAATGCGGCTTGATATCAGTAAGAAAGCGTATTATAGGAGGAAGAAACATTCTGGATAATGTCCATAAATTAATTGCTCAGAAGCAACTGCCGTCTGAGCTCCCTAACTGAGGTATTTTATGTCCCATGCTTAGCTTAGCCGTTCAATTCATTTTAGGCTTACTGTATGCCAATGCCGGCGAATGGCTGATCCATAAATACATTCTGCATGGACTGGGGCGGAACCGGGACAGCTTTTGGGCTTTTCATTGGTATGAGCATCACGCTGTCTGCACTAAGAATGCCATGTTCGACCCGGGCTATCGGTTCGTAACATTGTCATGGAATGCCCAAACCAAGGAATTACTGGTGGTTCTGGGCGCTGTGCTGCTGCATATACCGCTGTTTATACTATTCCCTTTCTTTACCGGCGCCGTGTATCTATCTTCGATACTTTATTGCTACAAGCATCGCAAAGCTCACCTTAACCCAGCCTGGGCTAAACGGCATTTACGCTGGCATTACGATCACCATATGGACAACTGCTCCGCAAACTGGTGTGTGACTTGGCCGTGGTTCGATTATCTGATGGGGACTCGCGTTAAAAATAATACCAAGTAAAACTCAAACAGATCGCTAATCCCCAAAAATTAGTAAGTATATTTACTTAAATAAAAAATGGGGTATCAGGAAAAACATTTTATAATTTCCCCTGTACCGGGACGTTGGTTACTACCATACCCAAGCTATCGGATACAAAACACCAATAAATTATAATAACAAGGAATTTACATACCTTCCTTTATCCGACCTACCAGCCTAGCGCTGCCTTTCGTACTAACCCTAACGCTGTCCGGCTGCTCTGCGATGCGCAGTTACGATGATGAACTCAAACAAACCATTAATCTGGTCGGCCAAGGCCAAGTCGACCAAGCCTTAACTCAGCATGAATCTAACAACACCGTCAAAGCCGCAACGCTAATGCTGATTTTAAGCGGCTGTGCCACGCAATCGCCAACGCTCAGTTCCGGCAATGTTGAGTATGGCGACAGCAAAACGGTTGAAACCCTAACCAACGAGTTTGGTTCTACCGACTTGCAAACCATAGCGGAGTCTATGTCCAACTCGCTATTGCAATCCCCTGCCTTGTTTGGAAAATCACGTCCTTTAGTGACTGTTGCGGAAGTAAAAAACAGAACCAGCGAGTACATTGACACAAAATCGATCACCGATTCGATACGCGCCAAGATCCTGAAAAGCGGCATGGTGCGCTTTGCGGTAGATACCAGCGCGATGCAAACACAAGTCGATGAATTGACCCGGCAAAACCAAACGGGCCTGTACAAAAAGAGCAAGTCCAAAAAAATGGGTAATATGGAAGGCGCCGATTTTCGCATCGAAGGCACGATTACTTCTATCGTTAAACGCGCCGGCGATGTCAAGGACGTGTATTACAAATTCAGCCTGCAACTGGTGGATAATGAATCCGGCGTAATGGAATGGGCGGATGAAAAAGAGATCCGCAAAACTTCCAATAAATCCATGTTTTAATGGCATAGCATATGAAACAGTTACGTTTGTTATTCTTGCTGTTACCGTTGTTTGGTGCCAGTAATTCCCAGGCAGCCAAAATTGCTGTGACCGACCTGGCTTATGCCGAACGGGTCAGCGGTTATTTTCATCTGGTTGATTATCACAATAAATCATCGGCGAGAGCCAGTCAGAGCCAGCGTGAACATGACAGTTTCGAAAGCTCTTCAGCATCGAGTCGTTCATCGTATAGCGGAAATTCACAGACTGATTATACCGAGGTCGAAAGCAGCTACAGTTATATCGAATATGGCGAATTGCGTAAATTTGTCGGTGATATCAAAGGGGAAATTCTTAAAAACGGCGATTTTCAGGTATCTCAGGCCAAGCCATACACAGCCAAGGGCATCGAAAAAATCTACGATATTATCGAGCGTATCAAAAAAGGCGCTTATCCCGGCGCCGATTATGTGTTGTTCGGTACCGTCAGCGAACTTGATTTTCGCGATGAGGTTAATCCCATCATCGGCACCGGCACGCTATCCAATACTTTCAGCCTGATGCTGGTTGCGGAGTTCAGCCTGATCAACACGCGCACTTATGAAGTAAAGGCCGCATTTAGTGCCACAGGTGAAGGGCAGGATGTCCGCGTTGTGACCGGCGGAAGCCGCGTAACGCCGAGCCGTGGCAGAGTTGTGTCGGAAGTTTCTAAAAGCTTGGGAATTGATGTAGCGCGGCAGATCAATGAGCAACTTGAAGGCGGCGTTTATCAACAGACCAGCCCCACATCCGGCAATATAATGCAAGAAGGCGAGGTCATGCATTTTAGCCAATAACAACAGATGTACATGATCAATTAAATCAGGCTAAGCTGAATTCGGCGTTACAATGGTAACCATGAATACTAATCTGACTCCGTTTTCAGCGCTAACTCCCGATATCATTTTAAACGCGCTCGACAGTATCGGCCTTCATGGCGATGGCCGACTGCTGGCGCTCAATAGTTATGAAAATCGCGTCTACCAAGTCGGCATGGCGGACGCTTCCTTCATTGTCACCAAATTTTACCGGCCGGAGCGCTGGACAGATGCCGCCATTCTTGAAGAACACGCGTTCGTTAAGGAATTATTCGAGTCTGAAATTCCGGTCGTACCGGCGATGCCCTTCGGCAATCATCAGACCTTAATCCACGCCGGCGGTTTCCGATTTTCGGTATTTCCACGACAAGGCGGACGTGTGCCTGAGCTTGAAGGCCGCGAAAAACTGGAATGGATGGGGCGGTTTATCGCCCGTATTCATGCTATCGGCGCTTTAAGACCTTTTAAGGAGCGTCCGACTCTTAATATCGCCAATTTTGGCGATGAACCCAGAGCTTATCTGTTGGCAAATCATTTTATCCCTGCCGACCTTGTCGAAGCCTACCGTAGCGTGACTGAGCATGCATTGGATGGCGTGAGGCGCTGCTTCGAACGCGCAGGCAAGGTAAAAACCTTGCGCCTGCATGGAGACTGCTATCCCGGCAATATTCTCTGGACCGATGACGGCCCGCATTTTGTCGATTTCGATGACAGCCGGATGGGGCCGTCCATACAGGATTTATGGATGTTGTTGTCTGGGGATCGTGCTGAAATGACGGTACAGTTAAGCCACTTGCTCGCCGGTTACCGGACATTTTACGACTTCGATACCCGTGAGCTGCATCTGATAGAAGCCTTGCGTACTCTGCGCCTGATTCATTATTCTGCCTGGATCGCACGGCGCTGGGATGATCCTGCTTTTCCTCTGGCGTTTCCGTGGTTTGATACCCCGCGTTATTGGCAGGATAGAATCATTGAACTGCGCGAACAGATCGCGTTAATGGATGAAGGACCGCTTGAGCTCTCTTAATAACGATTACCTTGCTGTATAAGCATGGTTTTCACCGGATTGAATGTTTTTCTATGCACATCTAAAAAACCGAACCGCTCGATTTCAGCCAGATGCTGTTTGGTGCCGTAGCCCTTATGCAAATGGAACGAAAAATCGGGATACTGTTCGCTATAGCCACCCATGAGCTTATCGCGCTCGACTTTAGCCAATATCGAGGCTGCGCTGATGGCCTGCACTTTACTGTCCCCTTTAACGATAGCCTGAGCAGGCATGGATAATTTAGGGAGACAGTTACCGTCCACTAAAACTTCATCAAGCTGGACATTTAGCCCATTAACCGCTCTTTGCATTGCCAATAGCGTTGCTTGAAGAATATTAAGCTTATCAATCTCCTCAACACTGGCTTCGGCAATTGACCAGCTTAAAGCGGCTTCCTTGATGGTGAGATATAGGCTGTCCCGCTTTCTTTCGCTAAGGGTTTTAGAATCGGCTAATCCGGTTATCGGCCGCATAGGATCAAGAATAACCGCTGCCGCAAAGACTGGCCCCGCAAGCGGTCCGCGGCCTGCTTCGTCAACTCCGGCAACAATAAGACCTTGAGAAATTTTTATAAAATATTCATCGTCCATAATTACTTTCCACGCCGAGACAGATTAAGCACAATTTACTCTCGCCAAGGCGGATTTTTAACGCAATATGCCGCGACTTACATTGCGTAGAAAGCTAACCATATCGGACAATTCTTTACTTTCACCGGCCAGATCTTCCATTTGATCAATGGCATCTTCCAGACGTAGATTGGTCTTGTAAATTATCTTATAGGCTTTTCTAATTAACCTAATGTCTTCAGGAGAAATGCCGTTGCGTTCCATGCCGACTGAATTGATGCCGTGCGGCCTGGTAGGCTTACCGCCAACCATAACAAAGGGAGGAATATCCTGGGTAATGGCACTGCCCATCGCTGCAAAACTGTACTGGCCTATTTGGGTAAACTGATGCACCAAGGTAAACCCGCCCAAGATGGCATGGCTGTGTAAATGCACATGGCCGGCCAATGAGGCCCCGTTAGCCATAATGACATGATTGCCGATGATGCAATCATGCGCCACATGGGTATATGCCATAAACAGGTTATCGTTGCCTATTTTGGTAAGGCTATGATCCTGCTTCGTTCCCCTGTGCATCGAGGTAAACTCACGTATGGTATTTCTATCACCAATTTCAAGCCGGGTTATTTCGGACGCATATTTTTTGTCTTGGGGATCTTCGCCGATGGAGGTAAATTGATAGATGCGGTTCTGTTTGCCTATTGTGGTAGGTCCTTTAATAACGACGTGCGAACCTATGACTGTGCCGGTGTCGATTTTTACACCAGGGCCTATGACGGAAAAAGGGCCAACTGACACGTCATCAGCCAGCTCTGCTTTACTATCAACTATCGCTTTTGGATCAATCAAATCAATTTACCACGGCTGCACAACGGATTTCGGCACTTGCGACAAATTCGCCATCAACTTCTGCACAGCATTCAAATGCCCAGATATTACGCTTGCTTTTAACGAACTTTGCTTCCAGCATCAATTGATCACCAGGCACCACAGGCCTTTTAAACTTGGCCTTATCGATACCGGTCAAATAATAAATCATTCCTGCCAACTCATCCCCTGCGGTTTCTGATGCCAGCAATCCTGTAGTTTGAGCCAGCGCTTCCAAAATCAGCACGCCCGGCATAATAGGTTTTTGTGGAAAATGACCTTGGAAAAACGGTTCATTATAAGTAACGTTTTTCACTCCCAATAATCTAACGCCAGGTTCACATTCAATAACCTTATCAACTAATAAAAAAGGGTAACGGTGCGGCAAGAATTGTTGTATTTGTAATATATCTAGTTTAACGGACATGTTTTGAGATGCTTCTCTAAAAGTTGATGGCTATGCGATTAAATAAAAAACGTGCGTAAATTATTCCGGCATAGTTGACAACTTTTGCTGAACTTGACTCGTTACGTCGATCTTTTCACTGGCATAAATAACGCCATCAGTCAGTAACAAGTCAAAATTTTGAGCCTTGGCTATTTCCCGAATAGCTTCAACGATACGGCGTTGTAATTTGCCTAGCTCCTCATTACGACGCGCATTAAAATCTTCGCTGAACTCCTGCTGGGCTCTTTTGGCATCTCTTTTTTTGTTCAGGATGTCTTTTTCCATATTGGATTTGGCTGACGCCCCCATCACGGCGCCATCACGGGCCAACTTTTCGTCCATGCTTTGGATTTCTTTTTGCTGGGCGACTAATTGCTTGTCGCGCGGCGAAAACTCTTGTTCCAGGCGTTTTTTAGCTTTTTCTGCCTGAGGTGCTTTTTCCAGAACGGCTGGTATATTGACAAAGCCAATTTTTAAATCAGCGTAGCTCACGTTAGCTGCAAGCAACAATCCTAAGAATAAAGCAATTTTCGTTTTCATTGATAAACAGGTCTCTGGTGAAAAATTAAGGTTGATAATTATTAAAATATATTATTTATTAAATTATAGGGGATAAGCCTATTAAACAGAACAACTTCTTCTAGAAATTTTGCCCGAAGTTGAATTGAAACATCTGTTTTTGATCCCCTGTAATAGTGCCATCTGCTGCCGTTGATGTAGACTCGGCATTTAATGGCAATGCGGCACTAACGGATAAAGCGCCGAACGGCGACAACCATTCACCGGAAATCCCAGCAGAATATTTCATGTTATCCGTTTTAAAACCATTGTTGATTGCTCCGGCATCAAAAAAAGTGCCCAACCTGACCGATTTTGTCTCAGGCATAAAGGGTACCGGAAAAAACATTTCGGCATTACCGATAATTTTACTGGAGCCGCCAAGCGGGTTGCCATAAGGGTTGTCTCTCGGCCCAACCGTATTGTTCCTATAACCGCGTATCGATCCGGTACCGCCGCCGAAGTAATTTTCAAAGAACGGTAGGTCGCCCGTGCTTCCATAACCGTCACCATAACCCACTTCCCCCTGTAATCTGAACGTAAAGTCTTTAGCTAACGGAAAATAAAGCTGATGTTTATAGCCAATTTTATAATATTCCAGGTCGCTACCGGGAACTGTTGCCAAGGCGGAAAAACGCTGTTGCTGCCCCTTATTCGGGAAGATTGCCCGATTAAGTGTATCGTGAGACCAACCTATTGCCGGCGACAGAGTTAGGAAAGTACTACCTTGCTTATTAATAAAGTCTTGAATTTGTGTGGATGTAAAGTCAGTTTTACTCAACTCAGTATGTTTAACATCGACATCAAAACGCAAGTTGTCGAATTCATTCAACGGTATGCCGAAATTGACCCCGGCATTTGCGACATTGGTCGAATAATTGGCAATATTAATTTGCCCTGCATTGCGTTTGGTGTAGCCCAAATTATAACCCTGGCTGACGCCGTCCACGGTGAAATAAGGGTTAAAAAAACCGAACTGGTAACTGGTAGCGTAATCACTATTATTAAAGGCGATATTCACCCGCTTGCCTGAGCCAAAGACGTTATCCTGGGCAACATTGGCGTTCAATACGATCCCTTGGGTTTGAGAAAAGCCGATACCTGCGGACAGGTTGCCGGATGGTTTTTCCGTTACCGTATAATTCACATCAATCTGGTCGGCAGAACCCTGAACCGGCGGCGTTTCAACGTTTACCTCTTCAAAGTAGCCTAAACGCTCAAGACGCGTTTTCGACCGCTCTATTTTTGAGCTTGACGCCCAGCTGGACTCCATCTGCCGCATTTCACGCCGCAACACTTCATCGCGGGTTTTGCTATTGCCCTTCATGTTTACGCGCCTAACATAAACGCGTTTGCCCGGATCGACAAAAAAAGTCATATCAACCGTTTTTTTGGCTTCGTTGATTTCCGGCACCATATTAACGTTTGCAAAAGCATAACCGTCATCGCCTAAACGATCGGAAATTGCCTTGGAAGTTTCAGTCGCGTTTTTTCTGGAAAAAGTTTCTCCCGGCCCCACCTTCGCCAACTTAATCAGCTCTTGAGGATCAACCACCAGATTACCGGCTAATTTAACTTTTTCCAGTGTATAAACATCACCCTCTTTAACATTGATGGTGACATAAATATCTTTCTTATCCGGAGTAATAGCGACCTGCGTGGATTCAATATTAAAGTTAATATAACCGCGGTCCAGGTAATAGGAACGCAAGGTTTCCAAATCCGCCTGCAACTTTTGTTTGGAGTACTGATCGTTCTTGGTATAAAACGACAACAGATTAGAGGTGCTTAACTCAAGATTGCGCAACAGCGTTTCATCATCAAAAACATTATTGCCGACTACATTGATCTGCTTGATCTTGGCGACCCTGCCCTCAGAAATCTTGATATGGATACCGACCCGGTTACGGGTGAGGTTGGATACTTCGGTGGTGATCTTCAAGCCGTATTTACCGTGACTGAAATACTGTCGGCTTAATTCCTGCTCGACTTTATCCAGCACCTGCTGATCGAATACCTTGCCTTCAGCCAAACCGATTTTCTTTAGGGCTTTGGTCAAGTCATCCTTGCTTAGATCCTTATTGCCTTCAAAGATGATTTTTGCAATGGAAGGCCGCTCGACCACATTAACAATCAGCGTCGACCCTTCTCTTTCCAGAGAAATATCCTTAAAAAAGCCGGTCTTGAATAACGCTTTGATTGCCGGAGCGACATTATCCAAAGAGAATCTTTCTCCCACATTAACAGGGAGGTAGTTATAAACGGTACCTACCGAGATGCGCTGCAGGCCCTTGACTTGAATATCCTCTACAATAAACTCTTCGTCGCCTTTAACCGCTTGGGAAACAAGTAGAAATAACAATAGCACGCGAGAAAGAGTATTCAATTTCATGTAGAAGTCTAAAAATAAACGGCATTGCCCAATGTTAAAATCTAACGGATTATATCACAGTAAATATTTAAACGAGCTTAAGCCCTGTGAATAGGAAAACTAAGCACATCCTCAATAGAGGGACTCCCCGAAAGCAGCATTAATAAACGATCCAAACCTATAGCCACACCCGAGCATTCCGGAAATCCCGACTCCAGAGCCGAAATAAGGCGCTTGTCTTTAACGGAAACAGGAAGTTTTTGTTGATGCCTGATAGCCAGCTCATTATCAAAGCGTCTATTCTGTTCTTCGGCGTCAGCCAGCTCATAGTAACCATTACCCAGCTCAATGCCATTGATAAACAATTCAACCCGGTCAGTAGTCAGAGGGCATTGCTCATTGATCCTTGCCAACGACGATTGGCAAGCCGGATAACCGTAAACCATACACAATGCGTTGCTGCCCAAATGTGGCTGGACTTTATGGCTAAATATAAAGTCCAGCCACATTGCATGATCATGTCCGCAAATACCCACTGCCTCCGGCAACTGGCAATCCCTGGCAAAAGCGCAATAGTCCTGATACGAAAACACTAAGGGATCTAAACCGGTAAACGAACTAAATATGTCCTGATAACTGACTCTTTGTGTTTCCTGCAACGAATGCCCGCTAAACAGCTCACCGATCAGATCGGAGATTTCATCCATTAATTGAGGCAATGTAAAACCGACTCGATACCATTCAAGCATCGTAAACTCAGGATTATGGAACCGCCCCGACTCACCGTTCCTGAAGGCTTTGCCTATCTGGTAAATAGAACCGCTACCAGTCGCAAGCAGCCGTTTCATTGCAAACTCGGGTGACGTTTGCAAAAACAGCGTTTGCCGCAATGGCGACGCGCAATACTCAGCTGTAAAAAACTCCAACTGCGGGTCTGTTCCGATACTGTGACTGAGCAGAGGCGTCTCCACTTCCAGGACCGATCTTTCCGCAAAAAATCGGCGTATCTGGGCAAGCATCTGCGCCCTTAGATGCAAAAGCTCTATGGCGCAGGTCGGTCGCCAATCTTGCAGCACTATTCTTTTACGCGGGAAACGTATTCGCCGGTTCGCGTATCAACCTTAATCACTTCACCCTGTTGCACAAACAAAGGCACCCTGACCACTGCGCCGGTTTCCAAAGTAGCCGGTTTTCCGCCGCCGCCAGAGGTATCGCCACGCACACCCGGATCAGTTTCGACGATGGCCAGCTCAACAAAATTGGCAGGGGAAATAGCGAGAGGCGCATCATTCCATAAAGTTACCGTGCAGGAGTCCTGGTCTTTAAGCCATTTACCGGCATCGCTGACGGCTTTTTCATCACATTGGTACTGTTCAAAAGTCTCAGGCACCATAAAATGCCTGAATTGACCGTCGTTATAAAGATATTGCATCTCGACATCGACAACATCGGCACCTTCAAGCGACTCGCCCGATTTAAAGGTTCTTTCAATCACCCGGCCGGTTTTCAAATTTCTGATTTTTACCCGGTTAAAAGCTTGGCCTTTACCCGGTTTTACAAATTCATTTTCAATAATCGCGCAGGGGTCGTTATCCAACATAACCTTTAACCCGGCTTTAAACTCGTTAGTGCTATAAATGGCCATTTTATCCTCAAAGATGACAAACAATGTAAAACTTACCCATTATAATAGAGGCACCAACCGATAGAAACTTTAATAACCCATTTCATGTCCGAACCACAGTCCGAAATCCAGCACTTTGCTAAAAACTGGCAACAACAACTTGCCGAAGCTTTTAATAACATTGAAGACCTTTGCCGTTACCTAAACTTATCGCCGAACGACTTGCCGATCTCGGCCGCTGCCGCCGAAAGCTTTCCGTTACGCGTTCCGTTAAGTTTTGCTGCCTGCATCGAAAAAGGCAATGCGCATGACCCTTTATTGCGCCAAGTATTGCCTGTGAGTGAGGAACTGTTCGCCTATCCGGGCTATAGCAATGACCCTGTCGGCGATCTCGCGGCGGCCACCCAGATCGGGGTTTTGCATAAATATCATGGCCGGGTTTTATTTATCGACACCGGCAGCTGCGCCATTAACTGCCGGTATTGTTTTCGTCGCAACTTTCCATACGCTGATTTGCAACTTAGCAAACAACAGGAAGATGCCGCCATCAAATCCATACAAAACAATACCAGCATCTCGGAAGTTATTCTGAGCGGCGGCGACCCTTTACTGCTAAGCGAGTCAAGACTAGCCCGGCTTATTCGGCAACTGGACGGTATTGAGCACCTGAAACGCATCCGCATACACAGCCGTCTACCCATCGTTCTACCTGCCCGCATAACTGAAGAATTCATTAACACCCTGACCCAAAGCGCCAAACAAATCATCATCGTCGTGCACTGCAATCATGCTAATGAAATTAATGATCGAGTCATTGCTGCCTGCAATTCTCTGAAAAACAGCGGCATCACCTTGTTTAATCAATCGGTGCTGTTAAAAGGAGTGAATGATGATGCAGAAGTCCTGTGTGAACTAAGCGAACAGCTGTTCAGCCACGGCATCATTCCTTACTATTTGCATTTACTGGATAAAGCGACGGGGACAGGGCATTTTGAAGTCTCTGAAACGGAAGCGCTGGCGCTTATGCAGCAGGTTCAAGCCGCCCTGCCCGGCTACCTGGTTCCAAAGCTGGTCAAAGAGCAGGCAGGAGCCACTTCAAAGCAGACTGTTTTATAGCTTAGCCGTTTCGGTTAGTAATGCCGTGCGGTACATGGGCGGCTGCGACGTGCCGGGCGGCAGACTCGCAGTGGCCTTTTTGATCATCAAAGAAAATATCCGCACCGAATGCCTTCAAGAAGGCGCCTTTGTCGAGGCCGCCCAAAAACATCGCCTCATCAATACGAATACCCCAGGCTCTTAACGTCCTGACTACCCGCTCATGAGCCGGAGCCGACCGGGCGGTCACCAATGCAGTTCTTATGGGTGACGATTGGGGGTCAAACTGCGTTTGGATATGATGCAGAGCACCTAAAAAGTCCTTAAAAGGCCCGCCCGGCAAAAGCTTTTTGGCTTCGTTACGCTCGTTTTCGATAAACACATCCAAGCCGCGCTGTTGATAAATCCGTTCCGCTTCATCCGAAAACAACACCGAATCCCCATCAAAAGCGATGCGTAGCTGGTCGGAATGATGTGTCATGGAAGGGCCGCAAAGAATGGTTGCCGCAGCAAAACCCGCACACAGTGCCTTGGCGACGTCATCCGCATTGGCCGATAAAAACAAATGCGCACCAAATGCGGGAATATAGCCATACGGTGAGACGCCACCGGTGAATGCCGCACGAACAATCGCCAATTGATAATGGGCGATGGAGTTAAAGATTCTCAACCCTGTATCAGCGCTATTCTGGGATAATAAGATGACTTCCGCCAGAGGGTCGTCCGGGCAGCTATCGTTTAAGCCCAAGATCTTTTTAACCAAGGAAAAACCGTAACCGGGCTCCAGTATTTCATCTTCATGCTCTATTTGGTAACGGCAGAAAGCTTCCTTGCCTTGCGTTTCAAATATCGCATGCGATTCATCCAGATTAAATAGCGCTCTGGATGATACAGCGACAACAAGCTTTTTCTTCCTCATAACCGGCATTAGATTAATTGTCACTTACCCAGACCGAGTCCAGATTAAGTGTGTTTTTTATCCTATCCGTGTTGGAAAACGCCTCTGCCTTGCTTTTAAAACCTCCTACTCGCAATCGGTACATCGTTATGTTTTTTTCATGGACGGGGATTACTTCGGCAAAAACACCCCTGCGCGCAAATTCAGCCGCTTTGCTTTTGGCAAACCATTCCTGCTTGAATGCCACCAGATTTACGCCCCACTTTCCCGCAGTAGCTGTCTGCTTATTAGCCGTTACAGATTCCCCTTTAACAACAGCTTTTGGCGGAGCTATTGGTTTGACTGGCACAGCTTCGGGTTGGGCTTTGGCAGGTGCGGGTTCAGGCGCTGCCCCTACTTTAGCGGGCGCTGCTTCCTGCTTGGATTTCTCTTTAGCCGGAACAACCACATCCTGTGCAGTTTTCCCTTTGGTTGCGGCGTGCTCTTGCGCCACTTCCCCCTTGACTGGAGCATGCACTTGGGTTTCGGCTTTGGTTGTTGCAGACTCATGACCATGTTCTTCTTTAGCGACCACAGGCTCATGCGCTGCTTCAACCTTGGCAGGCTCAGCAACCAATGGCTTAAAAGTTATTTTTCCTTCCTCTCCCCCAATTTTGATCTGCAACCTGTCAAGCGCCTTGCTTACCATATCCTGTTTCGCCACAATCTCAGAAACCTTGTTATTCAATAAATCAACAGGGAACTGGGGAGTTTCTTTCAGCTGCGTCATAAACCCATAGACCTGCTGATTCAACTGCACAACAGAATTCATCAGCGTGTTAATCTCTTCATTCGGATTATTTTCAATATTTTTTGCCAAGCTTGTCTCAAGGGTTGAAACCTGCTCAGTTAACTTTGAAACTTCAGATTTTGCACCGTAAGTCACCACGCCCAATCCAGCGGCTGCGCTTAATGCAAGGGCACCAAACCCTAGCGCTGCGTAACTGAGAAGCTTTGCTTTTTTAACTTTATTTTCGGCGCTTTCCAGCTGCTTTTTAATATCTTCCTGATCCACTACCGAAGGACTCATCCTTGCATTTTCAATACCTTGCACTGCTGTATCAACAACTTGTTTCGGTTGAGATTCGAGAATCGCTTCATCATCTTTTGATTTGAGCTCAGTATTTTCTGAATCAAAAGCCCGCACAGCTTCTTCATCTTCGCTCAAGAAGCCAGTGCCACCAAAAGCTCCCGCCAAATCGTCTTCTTTAACCCCGGCACTACTCTCTGTGTCAGGTATTTCCATACCCGCAGTAATATCAAAGTCAGGTAGAAGAAAATCATCTTCATCTTGAGTCGATTGTTTAGTCTCTGCTAACTGATCCTCCTTTGCCTTATTGGAGAAACCATCATTCGCCTCATCCAATTGAAAAATATCGGCAAGCTCGCTCAAATCCGCATCATCGCTAAATAACATATCCTTAAAGGCAGATTGATCTAACGCATCCTCTGAATCAAAACCCGAATCCATGAGCAGATCGTCAATGCCACTTTCATCGCCTTGCAAATCATTAGGTGCTTCGCCAGCTGCCGACTGCTGTGGCATGTCAGGCGTGGTTGAGTCCGTTTCAGTCAGAATCAGAGCATCAATCTCATCCTCCTGGATCAGATCCGTCTCATCGAAGTCGTCAGCCAAGCCGGAAAAATCATCTATTTCATCTGGAAAACCGACAGCAACGGTCGTGGATAAACCGCCTGCATTTTGTTCAGGCTCATCAATTTCGACCGAAATCATGTCCGGTTCATTGAAATCACTAAAGTCCGAAAAGTCATCCAGCTCTTCATCGGTATCAACAAGCACATCCTCCACACCTGATTCTTCAGTTTCCGCCACGGCCAATTCAGGCTCATCAGTTTCGGGTACCGGATCTATTTCCGGCTCATTGAAATCGCTAAAATCGGAGAATTCATCCAGCTCTTCAAACGCACTAACATCATCATCGGTTACAGGCATTGGCACATTATCGGCATCAATGCCGGCATTCATCAGCAACCTATCGATGGCATCTTGGTCATCCTGATGCTCATCTGACAAAGCAAGAGAAATATCCCCTACCCCCTGTTCTGGTTCCACAACCGACTGCGTTTGTTCCGGTTTATCGAAATCGCCGACAAAGTCGTCAAAGCCTAAAAAGTCATCCAGCTCATCATGCAGGTCAATATCATTCACCGCATTTGCATCACTCGCCTCTGGCTGTGTTAATTCATCATCTAAACCAAAACCGGCATCCATCAATAATCTATCAATAGCGTCTTCATCGTCCTGAAGCTCATTTATCGGAGCCAGAGAAGATTCCGCATCGTCCAGCATGGCATCCAAATCAACATCGAGATTGGGTTTTTCTTTTGTTTTTTTGTCTATTGAGTCGGTCATATTGGGCTCGGTAGAGTTATAAGCTAACCGCAAAGTTTAAATGCAGCGGTCCAGTGTTTATCGGCAAGAGAGTGATTTTAAGCATTCTAATACCAAATAAACTTAATGTTCATCAAGTTTCAGCCATTTAATGCTAAACTTTCAAAAAAACTTCAAAGAAAAAAAATGCAACTAGCCATCACTGCCTTAGGCAACCATCAGATTAAATTTATCGCCGAAATATTGCCCGCCGTACGCGACTGTAAATGTAATATTCTGGAAATAAGATCATCCCGTCTCGCTCAATCCACTGCGGCATACCTGCTTATTCAGGGCAATTGGAGTCAAATCGCCAAGTTTGAAAGCACTTTGGACATTATCCAGAGGCGGCTGGACATTAAAATTCACACCTTAAGGCCCGATCAAAAAGACAAGGTCAAAGAGTGCGTTCCCTACTCATTGGAAACCATATCCCTGGATCGTGATAATGTCACAGAATCTATTACTTCCTTTCTGTTTGATCGGGAGATAGAAATTGAGGAAATAACCGGCAGCTGCTATCAGGCTCCCTATATTCAAACCTCAGTGTTCTCAACCAAGTTTGTCATTTTGATCCCGCCGCAACTTCACCTGTTGTCGCTACGGGAAGAGTTTCTGGATTTTTGCGATCAGTTAAATATCGATGCCATTCTTGAACCCATAAAACGGTAAAAAATAATGATAGCTCCCGGCGACACCGTACCCGATTTTGAGGCCTTATCTACCGGCGACAAAACGGTAAATCTAAGTGACTATCAAGGCAAATACCTTGTCATCTATTTTTACCCCAAAGACAATACGCCCGGTTGCACTCAGGAAGGCCAAAGCTTTCGCGATAATATCGAAAAATTCACCGCACTCAATGCCGTCATCGTAGGCGTATCCCGTGATACTGCACGCGTCCACGAAGGCTTTAAATGCAAACAGGAATTCCCCTTTGATCTGCTTTCAGACTCGGATGAAAAGCTGTGCCAGTTGTTTGACGTTATCAAAATGAAAAACATGTACGGCAAGCAGGTTCGAGGCATCGAACGCAGCACTTTTCTTATCGATCCCCAGGGCATGCTTGTCCATGAATGGCGCAAAGTAAAAGTCAAAAGCCATTGTGAAGAAGTTCTGCAAGTCTTACACGAACTCACAGGCGACTAACTATGAATATTCAATCATCACCTGATAAAAAGTTGTTTGTTCTGGACACCAACGTGCTGATGCATGATCCAGCCTCCATTTTCCGTTTTCAGGAACATGACATTTTTATCCCGATGATTGTTCTGGAAGAGCTGGATCATGCCAAAAAAGGCCTCACAGAACTGGCGCGCAATGTCAGGCAAGTCAGCAGGTTTCTGGATGAATTAATCCACGATGCCAACCAACAAACCATCAACGACGGCCTGCCGCTGTCAAGCATAAAACACGGCCCCAAAGCCGAAATAGCTGACAGCGGACGCTTATATTTCCAAACCAGCACGATGACTGCGCTACTGCCGGAAAGTATGCCCGGCACCTTGGCGGACAACTCCATACTCAGAATCGTCTTGGCACTGACCAAGGAATTGCCTGATACCGATGTAATCCTGGTATCCAAAGACATCAACATGCGCATCAAGGCAGCGACCTTGGAACTGCTTGCGGAAGACTACCATAACGATCAAACCCTGGATGATATTGACTTGCTGTATAGCGGCGCAATGGCGCTGGAAAAAGATTTCTGGACTATGCATGGCACCAAAATGGAATCCTGGCAGGAAAAAAACCGCACATTTTACAAACTGGAAGACCCCATAGTTACCGAATGGTATCCCAACCAATATTTGTACATAGAAGACGAAAGCAATTTTGAAGCCATCGTCAGGTCTTGTGAAGGACAAATTGCAGTACTGGAATTGGCCAAGGATTACCGTGCAAAACATAACAATGTTTGGGGCATTACAGCAAAGAATCGGGAGCAGAACTTCGCCCTCAATGTCCTGCTCGACCCCGAAATTGATTTTGTTACCTTATTGGGCACGGCGGGCACCGGCAAAACCCTGTTGGCCCTGGCCGTAGGACTTACCTTAACTCTGGAAAACAAAACCTACCAGGAAATCATCATGACCCGGGAAACTATGCCGGTCGGTGAAGACATAGGCTTTCTGCCCGGTTCCGAGGAAGAAAAAATGGCGCCGTGGATGGGTGCGTTAATTGATAACCTTGAACTGCTGGGCCAAAATACGGAACATAGCGAGTGGGAACAAAGCGCGACCAGTAACATTATCATGAACCGGGTTAAAATCAGGTCGCTTAACTTTATGCGTGGACGGACATTCCTCAACCGCTACCTGATCATTGATGAAGCTCAAAACCTGACTTCAAAACAGATGAAAACCCTGATAACCCGGGCAGGCCCCGGAACCAAAATCATCTGTATCGGCAATCTGGCGCAAATCGACACCCCTTATTTAACGGCAACAACCTCAGGACTAACTTATGTTGTAGACCGTTTTAAGACTTGGCAGCATGGGGCGCATATCACCTTGCGTCGCGGCGAACGCTCACGCTTGGCCGATTACGCTTCAGACATGTTGTAAGCGCTGCTTAAACAATATTGGCTAAATTAAGCGAAGACGCAGTCTCCGAAATAAAGCCCTTAAGTATTTGCGCCCAGACCGTTATCGCCAAGCCGCGGCCAGGCGCTCAGCACCGCTTTAACAACCGTTGCCAATGGAATGGCCAAAAACACTCCCCAAAAGCCCCATAAACCGCCAAAAAGCAAAATCGCGACGATAATTGCGATGGCGTGTAAATTAACCGCTTCAGAAAACAGCACCGGCACTAATACAACGCCGTCCAGCGCCTGAATAATTGAATAGGCAATAACAACATACATAAACTCATCGCCACCTAAGCCCCACTGGAAAAAAGCGACTCCCAAAACAGGGAAAGTAACCAATGTAGCACCGATATAAGGAATAATGACCTGCAAGCCCATCAAAACGGCCAGCAGCATGGCATAATTCAGGCCCATCATTGCGTAAGTTATATAACTGACAGCCCAGAGAATAAAAACTTCGCCGAACTTGCCGCGCACATAATTACCGATCTGCGTATCGACTTCTTCCCAAACACGTACAGTCAAATTCCTGTCTTTAGGCATAAACTGCAAAAACCAGGATATTAATACCTGTTTGTCCTTTAAAAAGAAAAAAACCATCATCGGCACGAGAAACAGATAGATCATGACACTGACCAAGCCCACAACGGATGCCGCTGAATGCGACAATATATTTTGCCCATAAGTCAACAATTCCCTCTGTACCGCAAACATCATCTGCTGGATTTTATTTTCCGAGACAAATTGCGGATACATTTCCGGTAAACTCATAATTCCGGTTTGTGCCCTGTTCAGTATCTCCGGAATATGTTGAACAAGCTCGACAGCCTGCTGCGAAACAATCGGCATTAAATAAAACAATAAAAAAATCAAACAGGCCATGAACACTGAAAACACCAGACACACAGCCGGCATGCGCGGCACATTCATGCTTTCAGCCTTACCTACCATTCCTTCGAGCAGATAAGCCAGCACAATCGACACAAAAACCGGCATTAACAAGCCGGACAATGAATAAATCAGCACAAAGCTGACGATCAGAATGACAGCCAGCGCAACCGCTTGAGAATTTGGTAAAAAACATTTAAACGAGTCTCTTAAAAAACGCAGACTTGCAAATTGAGCTTGAGTTGTCATTGATAACCGGTAGTTATATTTGTTTTGCGCCTTCAATGAAGGCTTTTAACGGAAATTATAAAAGTCGACGGCAGAGCCGGTTCTTTTATTCACCGCGAAAACAGTTTTATGTCCTCATGGTATTACTCAGCCAGTATACATCATAAACGTAGCGTGTTTTTTGACGGCTTACTCGGCGGCACCGGCCCCCGGCAGTTTTGCGGCAGTTTTCTGATCCATAGTGGCTAGACCAGAAGGTGCGCTCTCAAGAGCGGATGAGGTGGAGCCGCTGCCTGGAGCGATTGCCGAGGCATACCTCAGGCAGGTGAAAAGAAAAAACTGCACACCGAAAATGAGATTAGCCATCAACAGGTGTATCGGCTGGGCGACTGGCGGCATGCCCAACCTGTCGAGGCTGATGCCTGCGATAATAGCCGTGATCACCAAAGCGGCTAAAGCTATTCCGACACGCCGTAACAAGCTTTTTCTTTCGACAGACCGGACAATCTTCCAAACCAACCAAAGGTTGGTAAATAAAATAATCGAGGAGAAGGAGCGATGCACATAGAAAATGATCGGAAAATCATCCCGCCAGTATTGACGTTCGATATATGCATGATTATGAGAAATAAAATCTACCGCCTCCCTGACCTGCGTCCCCATAGCGACTTGTAACAGGGTCATAACCATTGCTGCGATCAAAACGGTTTTAAATTTATCCGGCAGCGGTCGAACATCAATCCGGGCGATGACGTCCCGTTGCGAACGGGCAATCGTATAAATAAGCAATGCGACGATGAACAAAGCCAGCAACATATGCAAGGTGATCATCAAGGGCTTAAGATTACTCGCCACAACCGTAGAGCCCAGCCATCCTTGAAACCCGACCAGCAAAAACACGCTAACCGCCAAATAAAAAATGGTTTTGTCTGTTTTAAGATAAATCCGCGACGACCAGGCGGTCAGGAAAATCAAAAACCCAATCGTTACGCCAACCAACCGGTTGGTGTACTCGGTCCAGGTTTTTACCGGATTGAACTGGGTATTTTCATAACCGCGTTGTGCATAAATCTCGTGATAATTGGCAGGTAACTGGGATTCGTCGGTAGGCGGCACCCACTGCCCAAAACAAGTCGGCCAGTCGGGGCAGCCCATGCCTGCCCCTGATGCTCTTACTATTCCGCCCACTAAAATGACAAAATAAACGGCAAAAATTGTAATCGTGCCCAATCGGCGGAAACGGGCGGCTGCTTCGGTATTAATCATAAGTTTCCAACATTTTTAGGAGAACACGCTTCAGGCAATTTCCAATATTTCAGTGTTAGCAAAAATCCGGGCTTGGTAAGAGGTAGAACAAATAATTCACCCTCCGCGGGTGCGATTTTTCCATCCATTCAGGCTATCCCTAAGGTCCGGAATATTCCCAATCAGCCTGTGTAACGTAAGTAAATTGCATTCTCGGTGTATCTTTGGATAAAAATACACTCCAAAATTATAAGGTTAATAACGTAATTTTATCTTGGTTATGATTTTTTAGCTTCAAATTATCAGCATTGGTATCAACATCACTTTGCAGGACAACCAGCATCTTGCAAGCATCCAGCCCTTTTTGCGCATACAGCACTTTACCTACGCTTTGTTCTGCGCCTGTGCTGTCATCGATGATTGCTGTGTTAGGCTCGGGAGGTGTCAAGACAGCACATTCGGCGAGAAACATTGCTCTTTTGGTCTTGCCAAGATAATGAGTCCGGGCAACAATTTCCTGACCGGTATAACATCCCTTGGTAAGACTAATGCCGCCCAACTTATCCAGATTAAGCATTTGCGGAATAAACTCTTCCGATGTTTCCGCACTAAGCCAGGGAATCCCTGAAAGCAGATCAAGATAGCGCCATTGCGCTGAACCTTCAGCCTGGAAGCCTAACTTAACCTGTTCTTCCCAGAACCCCTGAGCGTTATCAACCTCGGCAACAATCAAGCTGCGATTTTGAAAATCAACAACTATATTGTCCTGCTTGCTTGTTGCAAAGCGTTGTTCCTGTGCGCCGCCGGACCGCAAGGACTCATCGTGCAAGCCGATTAAACATAACTCATCCGAGCTATCGGTTAAGGTTACCTTCGACCGCAACACGTACATTTGCAGCCTTTTTTTCACGGGGGCCAATAATTCCATGGGCAGAATCATCAAAAAAGCATCGCCGTTTTTAACCAGCAAAAAAGTAGTAATCACCCGACCCTTGGGATTGCACATCGCGCCAAGGCTGCTTTTTATATCGGTTATGTCGTTAATATTGCAGGTAATTTGGCCTTGCAGGAATTTTGCCGCATCAACTCCTGAAACCATCAAAACCCCGAGGTAGGTAATTGGGTAAATAAATTTATTACCCTTATGCTCAGGTGACGGAAAAACAACGTTATCATCGTTGTCAAATACAGCGTTTTTAGAAAGCAGGAGATTTTTCCAGTTAAGGTTCATCAGCAAAAAATAATGGATTTTAGAGAATTTGATTATATCGCTGTTTGCACAAAGACAAAAAACCTATCGGGTTATTTGTATTGCATTGAAACACACGTATTATCATAGAAAAAAACAAGGAGCACCCACTTGCCCAAAAAACACGAACTCCCATTATCGGTAGAACTTCAGCCATCCAGACGCTTAAAGCAGGTGCTGGTTACTATGCATCTGCTGGCGTTGGCTTCAAGCATTGCCAATGCCTTGCCGGTTATCGTCAAATTGGCTCTGGTCATAGGGATTGGCCTGCATCTTTACTTTGTGTTGGCGCGCCTGAAAAGCGATCAGTACGTCATCAAACACTCCGAAACATCGGGTTGGGAAATAGCCAGCGATAATGACTTCAAACCGATCCAAATACTGAATTCAACAGTCATTACCCTATTCGCGATATTTTTGCATTTTAATAAAAATGCCCATAAGCAGTCCGTGCTTATAGTCAACGACGCATTAAATGAAGATGATTACCGCCGCCTTATCGTTAGACTGAAAACGGCTAATAAAAAATGAACAGCCCATGCTAGATTTTCCGGAAAATTGGAATTGATTTTTCAGCAGAACGTCGTGCTTTAAGCCCCCAAGCTAAAAGATATTCAATCCTGCGATTGCCATTGTCCAAGCGTTTAAAAAGTATTTCAAACATCTTCTTGTAAAAAGCATAGCCTTTAATGGGATGGGCATCCAGATACCCGCTAAGCTTTTCTCCGTTAATTTCCAATACACAGCCATCGGTAATGGCGGTAACAGACGCGGTTCGCACAGATGACTCATGCAGGCAGGTATCACCAAAAATATCCCCCTTCTTCAAATCGCTGACTCCCGTTTTTACGTTCCGGCGTTCTTCCAGTTCCACATGCACAGACACTCGTAATTGACCATCCTCAATGAAAAACAGGGACTTGGCCACGTCGCCTTCCTTAACGATGACATCATCTGCACGAAAATACCAACGTTTCCAAGCGAGCCCTTGAGAAAACTTGGGATCATTGACTATTTCTTTAATTAAATTTTCCAAGGCGCTTAACCTCTATTACAGGCAATTATCTAACAAACCGGCCGGTTTAAGCCGATAGTTTCCAAAGCTTTCTTCATTGCTCACACTCCAAACCATCAACCCGCTGAAAGCCTCGAGGTAATGCCAACCCTCGTTTGGCACGGTTGCCCGAATAATGCTCAATATCCGCGCCTTTAAGCGTCAGTTGTCGCTTGCCGGCTATGATTTTCAGTTGGCCGTTTTCAGGTAGCGCTACCGACGCGACCACATAATCCTTTCCAGCCGTCAGGTCAGCTGTCGGTATTTGAATCAGCTTATTGCCTTTACCTTTCGCCAAAGCGGGCAATTCCGCCACCGGAAAAACCAGCAGACGGCCTTGCAAAGTCACAACAGCAAGCGAATCGGCTTCACTGCGTATCGGGATCGGTTTTAACACTTTGGCGCCATCAGGCAGCGTGATCAACTGCTTGCCCGCCTTGTTTTTGCTTAATAACTCTTTGAGCTGAACCCGGAATCCATAACCGAAATGGCTGGCAAGCACATACCAGTCGTCCGGTTGGCCGGCCAGAAGATGCACGAATAACGAACCCGGCGGCGGATTGAGCCGCCCGGTCAACGGTTCACCCTGAGTTCTGGCCGACGGCAGGTCGTGTGTCGCGGTACTGTAAGCCCGCCCGGTGGAATCCAAAATATAGACTGGCTGCGTGGTCCGGCATTTGACTGCATCCAGAAAGCTGTCGCCGGAACGGTAACTTAAGCTTGCGACATCGATATCATGGCCTTTTGCGGCCCTGATCCAGCCTTTTTGCGACAGGATAACAGTTAACGGCTCATTGCTTATTAACGCTGTCGTTTCCAATGCCTGCGCAGCCTCTCTGGCAACAATCGGCGAACGGCGATCATCGCCGTATTTCTCCGCATCGCGCTCAAGCTCTTTCCTGATCAGGCGGTTCAACAAGCGCGGCGAGCCCAGCGTTTTTTCCAGCGCGGCGCGTTCCTTTTCCAGTTCGTCCTGCTCGCCGCGGATTTTCATCTCTTCGAGCTTGGCCAGATGCCTTAACTTCAATTCCAGTATCGCTTCGGCCTGAATATCGGTAATGCCGAAGCGCTCCATCAGCACCGGTTTGGGATGGTCTTCATTGCGGATAATCGCGATGACTTCATCGATATTCAGGTAGGCGATCAACAAACCATCGAGAATGTGCAACCGCGCCAGCACTTTATCGAGCCGGTATTGCAGGCGTTTGCGCACGGTATCGGTACGGAACGTCAGCCATTCGACCAGTATGTCTCTAAGCCCTTTAACCTTGGGCCGACCGTCCAGTCCGATCATGTTCATATTGACGCGATAGCTTTTTTCCAGATCGGTCGTGACGAACAAATGCGACATAACTTCATCCACGTCGATCCGTTTCGAGCGGAATGACCAGCAGACGGGTCGGATTTTCATGATCCGATTCATCCCGCAAATCTTCAATCATCGGCAATTTTTTCGCCAGCATCTGCGCGGCGATTTGCTCCATCAGTTTGGCGCCGGAAACTTGGTGCGGCAGCGCGGTAATGACGATATTGCCGTCTTCCTGTTCATATTTGGCGCGCATTTTTATCGAACCGCCGCCGCTGAGATACATTTTTTGTATTTCGTCAGCCGAAGTAATGATTTCCGCATCGGTCGGATAATCAGGGCCTTTGATATGGGTAAACAGCGTTTCCAAGGTACTGCTTGGATCATCCAGCAGCTGGATACAGGCATTGGCGACTTCACGCAGATTATGCGGCGGTATATCGGTAGCCATGCCGACCGCAATGCCCATGGTGCCGTTCAGCAATATATTGGGCAATCGCGCAGGTAATAACACCGGCTCTTTCAGGGTGGCGTCGAAATTATCCGCCCAGTCGACCGTACCCTGCCCCAACTCGCTCAACAAGGTTTGCGCATAAGCAGTCAGGCGGGATTCAGTGTAACGCATTGCGGCAAAAGACTTGGGATCGTCCGGCGAGCCCCAGTTGCCCTGCCCGTCAACCAACGGATAGCGGTAGGAAAAATCCTGCGCCATCAATACCATGGCCTCATAGCAGGCGGAATCGCCGTGCGGATGATATTTACCCAGCACGTCACCGACGGTTCTGGCCGATTTCTTAAACTTGGCCGTTGCCGTCAGACCCAGCTCGGACATTGCATAAACGATACGCCGCTGCACCGGTTTCAAGCCATCGGCGATATGCGGCAAAGCCCGGTCCAAAATCACATACATGGAATAGTCCAGGTAGGCTTTTTCGGCAAAATCCTTTAACGGCAGTTGTTCAAAATTTCCCTGCATAATCATAACTTACAACTCACCTTTCAATAACTCCACATGCATGGCACGATTTTTCTCCAGATTTTCCTGGCGTAGTTTTTTGCGCATTTTTGCCGCTTCATAAAGTTTTATTTCCGCATCATTATCCAGTTGCAATCGAGGAACTTCCACAGTTTTTCCGTTATCATCCATCGCCACCATCGTAAAATAACAGGACGTGGTATGCCTTTTTTCATCGGTTCTTAAATCCTCGGCAAAAACCTTAACGCCGATTTCCATCGATGAATAGCCAACATAATTAACATGCGCATAAAAAGTAACTAGCTCACCGACATTAACCTGTTGTTTAAAAAACACCTGATCGAGCGCCGCGGTTACCACGTATTTTTTACAATATTTTGCCGCACAGGCATAAGCCACCTGATCCAGCAGTTTCAATAAAGATCCCCCGTGAACGTTGCCGGAAAAGTTGGCCATATCCGGCGTCATCAAGACCGTCATCGTTAGGGATTTTTCTTGTTTGGTCATTAATCGCTCACTTCCAAGGCCATTAATCTCATGTAACTTTTTATCCTATTCGCTTTTGATGTATTGCTGATTCGGCATCCCACGCTCCCAGCCTGAATCGACAGCGCGGTTACACTGGAAAATAATCACTGTAGCTAAGCCCGGAGCATTTTTCGCAACCGCAATGGCGGCAATTATAAATCTTAAACAATTATCTTGATTAATAATTAAATTTTGTCGATGCAAGACAAGCGAAATTAACAGAAAGGCATCCTCAACCTTATCTACTGTGTTGTTTTATAAAAAATTAAATAGTTGCAGCAAGTTCATGATGGGACTAGGATGACAACGACCAGTTGTAAATATATGGTGACATTTCATCAATTCTTTCAATAAGTTACCGGGAGATTATTATGTCAAACCAAAACGACCCTTCCAACAAAAAAGACCAACCCCAGTTTTCAAAGGATTCAGACGATGATTTAGAAACTACGGGGAACTTTAAGTCACTTTTAATAGCCATCGGCGGTGTGGCGTTGGTTTTAGCCATACTTGTATTACTGCCGATGTTATTTACCTATTTATCTGAGGGAGATTATCGCCCTGTAGGAGAACCTCATCCAGGCCTAAGCAGTCAAAGTGACTATAAGTGAAACCTGATAAATAGGGAATAATTGTAAACGGTGGGCAGAAAAACCTGCCACCCTATCTGCTCTGTTTAATGGCCCAAGCCACATCCGCTGCTTGCCGGTTTTCCCTGACATCATGCACCCGGAACATTCGCACGCCGGCCATAACGCCTAAAGCCGTAGTCACTGCGGTGGCTGTAACCAATTCCGAAGGCTCAGACACGTCGCAAATAGTGCCCATAAAGCGCTTGCGACTGGTGCCTAGCAGAACCAGATACCCCATTGCCACTAACGCATCCAGATGCGCCAGCAAATCCAAATTGTCCTGCTTGCGTTTGCCGAATCCTATGCCCGGATCAATGGCAATAGCTTCTTTTTTAATGCCTGCCTTTAACGCTGCATTAACGCGCTCATCCAGGGCATCGATCACATCCTGCACGACATTGTCATAGTGCGGGTTGTCCTGCATGGTTTTTGGGGCCCCCTGGCTGTGCATCAAAATAATAGGCACGCCGGTTTGAGCCGCCAGCGTCAATATGGCCGCGTCATCCTTGCCTCCTGAAACATCATTGATAATATCGGCTCCGGCATCCAGCGCCGCTTTGGCCACTTTACTCAAGGTTGTATCGATACTGATTAAAACATCGCTTCCTTGTTGCCTGATCGCCTGAATCACCGGAACGACCCGCTGAATCTGTTCTCCGGCCGCAACCGGGTCGGAGCCCGGACGGGTTGACTCGCCGCCGATATCGATCATATCGGCGCCTTCGGACAGCATCCGTTCAACCTGTTGCAAAGCCGCATTGAGGCCTGAAAATTTGCCGCCATCGGAAAAACTATCCGGCGTTACATTTAAAATCCCCATAATCAGCGGTCTGCCACCATGGATAGTGTCTATACCGGCTCGACGCTTGACTTGACTGAACATTCCCTAAAAACTCCTGTGTACGAAATCGGCATATTGATTCATGTATAATAACCAAATGTTTTCGACTCTAACTAAATTTAATGGATAAGCCACGATTAGCCTGGGCCATCACCGGATCCGGTCATTATATAGAAGAATGCCTGGACTTCCTGATGACTCTGAACAATGTTGATTTGTACCTCAGTCAGGCCGGAGAAGAAGTGTTGCTTATGTACGGCATCAGCCTCAATGACATACGCAAAAAAATGCCGGTGTACCGCGATAAAACAGCTTCAGCGCCGCCGGTTGGGCATTTCTATAAGGGTTACTACCACACCTTTGTGATGGCGCCGACCACGTCGAATACGATTGCCAAATGCGTGCTGGGCATTGCCGACTCGCTGGTCACCAATCTTTATTCACAGGCGGGAAAATGCAGAGTTCCGAGCATTGTTTACCCTTGCGACATAGCGCCGGAAATGGAAACCACTGCGCCGGGTGGAAAAGTCATGGTTTATCCGCGTAAAATCGACCTGGAAGGCACGGACAAATTACGCAGCTTTGAATACACGACCGTCGTTGAAAGTGTCGATGAATTGACTATCACAGTTAAAGAACGGCTAAAATCGTTAACATGAGCGAACATATCCTCTTCCTTACCGGCAGGCTGGCGGAAAAACAGCTGCATAGCATCCTCGAAAAAATGCAGCCGGAATTCACCTATACCGTGCATGAACTGGGACTTAAGGTCGCCGCCTTGATGACCGCGGACATGATCGGCCGCCGCCTGACCGACACTTTCGGCGCAGACCGGATACTGGTGCCCGGCCGTTGCCGCGGCGACCTGGAAGCCTTGTCCAAAGACATGGGCCTGCCGATTGAGCGCGGTCCGGAGGAACTCAAAGACTTGCCGATGTTTTTCGGCCAAGCGGCGCACAAGATCGATTTAAATAATTACAGCGTCAAAATCTTTGCCGAAATCGTCGATGCGCCCAATATCAGCGTCGATGAAGCCGTTCAACGCGCTTATTACTACAAACACAACGGCGCGGATGTGATCGATATCGGTTGCCTGCCAAGCACCGATTTTCCGCATATGGAGGATATTATCCGCACCTTGAAACAGGAAGGTTTCACCGTCAGCATCGACTCGCTTGAAACGGAAGATTTGCTCAGAGGCGGTAAGGCGGGCGCCGATTACATGCTCAGCCTGCACGAAAGCACCTTGTGGGTTGCCGATGAAGTCGCGGCAACGCCGATTTTAATTCCTGAAAAGCATGAAGACCTGGCATCGCTGGATAGAGCTATTAACGCCATGCAGGCAAAAAACCGCGATTTCATCGTCGACCCGATTTTAGACCCGCTGCATTTTGGCTTCACGCAGTCCCTCGTGCGCTATCATGAAGTCAGGAAAAACCATCCCGATATCGAAATGATGCTGGGCGTCGGCAACATCACCGAACTGACCCATGCCGACACCGTGGGCATGAATGCCTTGCTGCTGGGCATCTGCTCGGAGCTCAACATCAACAGTATTCTGGCAACCCAAGTCAGCAAACATGCCTGCCGGGCCGTCAAGGAAGCTGACCTTGCCCGCCGCATCATGTTTGCCGCCAAAGAGCATGAGATGCTGCCCAAGCATATCGATCCCGGCTTAATGGCTTTGCATGAAACTTCACCCTTTCCTTATTCATTGGAAGAAATCAAGGAACTGTCCGGACAAATCAAAGACCCCAGTTACCGCGTCCAAATCAGCGCCGAAGGCGTGCATATTTTCAACCGCGACGGCCTGCACAGCGCCACCGATCCGTTCGACCTGTTTCCGAAGCTGCACGTTGAGACCGACGGCGGTCATGCTTTTTATCTGGGCGTTGAACTGGCCCGCGCTGAAATAGCCTGGCAATTGGGCAAGCGCTATACCCAGGATCAGGCGTTGCAATGGGGCTGCGCAACCGAAAGCGCAGAATCCACCGTTGACCTGCACACCTTTAAACCGGCCGGAACCACATTAAAAAAGCACTAATGATTACATCCTTTCATTACCCGCAGGCGGAGCCAACTGCTGCTAAACAGGTGATTAACAGCTTTTTATTCACCACGAAGACACGAAGGACACGAAGAAATAAAACTTCGTGTCCTCGGCAACTACTCCCTGCGTTGCTCTACCTCCTGCATCCGTGCAGTCGTTCGTGTCTTCGTGGTGATAATTTTTTAATCATTTTTGATTTGCCTGTTTTAATAAGAAATTACCAATGATTCAAGAAACCATCGTCATCACCCAAAACAGTTCAGGCGTGGCGCATATTGCGCCGATGGGCGTTCATACGCAAACAGCCGGAGACGAATTTATCATCCTGCCGTTCCGGCCTTCAACCACGCTGAACAACTTGCTGGAAAGCAAAACCGCCGTCATCAACTATTGCGATGACGTCCGGGTCTTTGCCGGATGCCTGACCGGGCGGCGCGACTGGCCGCTAAAAGCGGCGGAAAAAATCAACGGCCAAGTGCTTGACTGCGCGTTGGCGCATACCGAAGTCGAACTGGTTCGCGTCGAGGACGACGAAACCCGGCCCAAGTTATTCTGCAAAGCCGTACATACCGTTAACCATGCGCCTTTTAAAGGCTTTAACCGAGCCCAATATTCGGTACTGGAAGCAGCGATTCTGGTCAGCCGTCTGAACATGCTGCCACTGGAAAAAATACAGGCGGAACTCGACTATCTGCGTATCGGCCTCGAAAAAACGGCAGGCGGCCGGGAACTGGAAGCCTGGGGTTGGCTAATGACGATCATTGAAAAACATATCGCCTATGTTGCGAGCCAGCCGGAAGCAGGCGCAACAATCGCTGAGGCCAAGCCATGACAGGAATGCTCGCCAGCGTTAACAGCGTAGAAGAAGCCTTGCAGGCATTAAGCGCGAACGTCGACATTATCGACCTGAAGCAACCTGCCTTGGGCGCTTTAGGCGCGCTTGAAACCGATCTGGTCAAAAGCATTGTTGATGAAATCAATGGCCGCTGCCCTGTCAGTGCGACCATTGGCGACCTGCCGATGCAGCCCGAAATTGTTTACCAAGCAACCCAAGCGATGGCCGAAACCGGCGTCGATTATGTCAAAATCGGCTTTTTTCCCGGCGACGACTGGCAGGGAACCCTTGAAAAACTCGCCACGTTATCGAGAACAATCAACTTGATAGCCGTGTTATTCGCTGATACCCAACCGGATATTGCAATCATAGCTTCGCTAAAAAATGCCGGTTTCAAAGGCGTGATGCTCGATACCATGGATAAAAGCCGCGGCTCCTTGACTCAGGTCATGACCAAGGCCGACATAGCTCGATTTGCCGGGCTGGCAAAAGACCGGTCCATGCTCTGCGGGCTGGCCGGATCGCTAAGACTCGACGACATAGCCGAATTGATGTCTTACCAACCCGACTACCTGGGTTTTAGAGGCGCATTATGCATGGATCATAATAGAACGGCGCAATTGAATGCGTCGTCAATTATGCGGATAAAACAGGCTATAAAACATCATCAGAGCCAAGTCATCGCCGAGAACCGCATTTTGATTGCCGATGACAGTGAAATAAACCGGTTGATACTGACCAACATGCTTGAACTGAACGGCTACAAAGTTGACGCCGCCGGTGACGGTGCAGAAGCCCTGCAATTCATTAACCAAAACCGCTATAAATTCGCGCTCATCGATCTTAACATGCCGGTCATGTCGGGGCTGGAAATGGTGAGGATTCTAAGAAAACAGCATAATCCCCTAAAAACTGCCGCTATCAGCGCTTTCGCTTTCGACCATCAAAAAGCGGAAGCGCTGGATGCCGGGTTTGATTGCTGCTTAGATAGACCGGTTGATGAAGAGCAATTGATGGCGCTGATTAATTTACGCTAGATGCACGCTATTAATCCCACGAAACCGCACATGCAAAAAACCCTTACCCGGAAACTCCGGATAAGGGTTCAGTTTGCAGCTTAGTTTAAATCAGCCGACCTGACGGTATTTCCACCTTCTTGCTTAGTGATTAGCTGCATAAAGCTGCTTGATTTCCTTATAGCGATTCAACGCATCCGCCAAAGACTCTTTTGCCGCCTGCGGTTCATTGTTCATTAGCGCTGTACGCACTTGCTTCAACACGTTACTGGCCTGGTTGCGTTTTAAATCCAGCACGTTATTGGAAATGTCTTTTTGCAATTGGCGGGCATCGGTCACCATATCGATAACCGCTTCGTTATTCGCGCCACTGTCCAAGGCAGCTTTAGCCTCTTCCACTTTGGCAAGCGTATTGTCGATCGCCGCCCTAACGTCTTCATAGGATGGATTGGCTACCGCAAAAGCGCTTGATGTCATTGCGGCCATAGCTAAAGAAATTATGATTTTTTTGAATGTGTTCATGGGGTAAACCTCACAGTAGATAAACAGGATATTAACCGGCCGGTGCATGATCTTGTTCAGGAAGATTCAGGTTCATCAGCAGGTATGGATATAGTCTAGCAGATTTAGTTCTTATTAGAACTACTTTTTGTTCTAATAAGAACTATTTTTTATAAAGCTTACTTTTTCTTGCTGTTCTACTATTCCCGAGTATAGAAGTAGGTTTTATTTATCAACCTATTAGCCCTAATTCCTTACAAGATGCATCAGTCGTTGAACTCGTTAAACTAAAGCCGCATGACCGGCAAGTCTTGCCGAAAATGTTTAAAGTCGCCCGATGCATAAGCCAATAGATTGAGTTGTAAAATAAAATATCCCGTCTTTAAGACAGGTGTAATGCATCTGCTGTAAATGATCACCGCTCATTCGCTGCCGGCCTTTATTGACGATTGACATGCACGTTGACAATATCCAAAGTGCAACCGAAGCGTTTATTAATCACTGATATTACGCACGGATGTTTTTTGCCCGTATGCCGCGCCGAGCACCGGAGCTTTTGCCGAGGCGAAGCAAAAGAAAGTAACTCGCCCTCGGGTGCGAGAACCCGATTAAAAATAAACCGTCGCGGCAGCGACGCTTTAATAATCAAAATGCTAATGCAGTCTAAATCCGAACAACTGCGTAACATCAGTTAATCATTAAAAATCTTGAGGTTAAATTTAGTTAGGGCTATCATTTAGTACTAACTAAAACTATTGGCCTTATAAAATGAATTCTACATCGACATTTCCAAGCGTATTGCGCGAGCTACTACGAACACATCAAGCTTTTTTAGCCTATGCCGCCAACCATGTTTACACGCTGGATCTGACGCTGCCGCAATACGATATTATTATTACCTTAGGTGATACAGACGGCATGACCTTCAAGAAACTGGGCGAGAAAACTTTAATTACCAAAGGGACCTTAACCGGCGTGATCGGCCGACTGGAGGACAAAGGACTGGTTCAACGACTTGCTTCGGAAACGGACGGCCGCAGTCAGATTGTACGACTGACGGCGGCTGGTGAGGACTTGTACAGACGCACTTTTCCAGAGCATCTGGCGTTCATTAACCGGATATTTGCAGATTACACTCCGGAGGATATAGTAAACCTTGAAGACAGCCTGCGGCGGTTACACCGAACTGTCACCACATTGCGTAGCAGCGGGGGTGAAACGCCTGCTGACGAAACCGATGAGTAATGGCCGGAGCCCTGAACACATTATTCAATCCCCCTACCCCATTGACCTGCAAAAAACTGTTCATTCAATGCCACCCGAGAGCGTGCCCCTAATTCAGCTTCCTTAAAATCCTCATCAAGCACATCCACATCGGCCTGATAGCCGACGGCCATCATTGCCATCGGTTTGCAATCGCCGGGAAGATGAAAAACCTCCCGGGCTTTTTCGGTATCAAAGCCGCCCATCTGATGCACAATCAATCCCAGCGCAGTCGCCTGCAAGCATAAGCTGAGGCTGGCGGCCCCGGTATCATACATCGCCCAGCGATTCGGTTGGCCGTTATGGCTGAAATTATCCATGGCGACAGACAATATCAGAACAGGCGCGTTCTTGGCCCATCGCCTGTTTTTTTCAGCCAGCGTTGTAAACGCATGTTGCCAAGCGGTTTCATCGGTGGCTTTATTACAGACCACAAAACGCCACGGCTGGCCGTTAAAACAGGAAGGCGCCCAGTGCGCAGCTTCCAGTAGCGCCAGCAAATTTTCATGACTGACAGGCTTGCCATGATCAAAAGCTCTGGGACTCCAACGCGCCTGGATAATATCGTGAAGTTTTACACGGGTTGGTGCGGGTTTTTGCTGCATGTTTGTCTCCTTAATTTGCTTAAATAAATTTATTTACAGCGTCAAGGCGCCGTCACGGTAATCACGGAACGCCTGCTCGATCTCTTCGCTGCTGTTCATCACAAACGGGCCGGATTGCACCACCGGCTCTTTTAACGGCAGCGCCGCTAACACCAAAAATTGCGCTGGCTGATCCTGTGTTGCCAGCTGTATGTTATCGCCGTTAATTAACTGGCCCAATTGCCCGGCCTTTAAAACCTTGTCCGATGCGCCGATAGCCAGCCCGCCTTGGTAAACATAGACCAAGACCGTATGCTGCTCGTCTATCGGTATATCCAGCTGTTGCTGGGGACTTAACCGCACATCGAAATACAACGGCCGTGTCGTTATGCCTGTCACCGGGCCGGATATTTTTTGTGCTTCGGTCACATATTCACCGGCGATAACCTTGATGTAGCTTCCGTCCGTCAAGGCGACATGAGGGATTTTTTCGGCGGCAAACTCCTGATAATGCGGCGGTTTCATTTTTTCTTTGGCAGGCAGGTTAATCCATAACTGAAAGCCGTGTAACAAGCCGTTTTCCTGTTCCGGCATTTCCGAATGGATAATGCCGTGCGCGGCGGTCATCCATTGCACATCGCCTGCCCGAAGATGCCCTTCATTGCCCAGATGGTCGCGGTGCCGCATCGCGCCTGCCAGCATATACGTCACGGTTTCAAAGCCGCGATGCGGATGATCGGGAAAACCGCCGATGTAATCCGTCGGCTCACCCGACCCAAACTCATCCAACAAGATAAAAGGATCGAGAGCGTTTTTCTGCTGCTGGCTGACGATGCGTTTCAGTTTGACGCCTGCCCCATCCGAGGTGTTTTGGCCGTTAATAACAGCTGCAAGTTGTCGTGTGCGCTTATTCATCGTTACCCCCCAATAGTTTTGCATCCAACAGATAGCGATCCAGCGAATACCGTCCTCCGCCGATAAATATCAGCGCTACGTTTGCCGATAATAAAGCCAGCGCGTATTCAATGCCGTGCGTATCCAGAAAAAAGCCTTTGCCCCAATGCACCCAAAACAGCGCTACCAGCATCGTAAGCGCATTAATCGTCGCCGCCGGGCGCGTCAGTAAGCCCAGCATCAACGCGACGCCGCCGAAAAACTCGGCGCTGCCCGCCAATAACGCCATAATGAACCCTGGATTCAAGCCCACCGATGTCATCCATTGCCCGGTTCCATCCAAGCCGTAACCGCCAAACCACGCGAATAATTTCTGACTGCCATGCGCGGCCAGAATTAAGCCGATAGGAACGCGTAAGATAACGGCTTCCCAGCCAGCGTTGGAGGCAAGTGTTTTATTGATAAATTTTTTCATAATAATCTCCTAAATGTCTAATAATTTGAAACTTTAAGTTCATTATAGATTTGCGCTAAAGAATAAAAAGCGATAGATTTTGCTTAATATATTCAAAATATCTGAACAATAAAGCTATCAACTTAACAGCGTCATTTGGAGTGCAAGCTTCGCCTAGAGCGCCTACTTTTGGTGCTTGCTCTTGCAGGCGAAGCCTGCACTCCTGTTTAGCCCGTCTTAAATTGGTAGCCAACAATAAACACGAACGGAAAACATGAAATATCCTATCACCCTCGACGCACTGGAAGTACTGGATGCGATTGACCGAAAAGGCAGCTTTGCCGCCGCAGCCAATGAACTGTTCCGGGTGCCTTCGGCAATCTCTTATGCCGTACAGAAACTGGAACAGGACCTTGATGTGGTTTTGTTTCGCAAGGAAGGCAGAAAGGCCGTACTAACCCAGGCCGGAAAAGTGTTGCTTGAACAAGGCAGGGAGATTCTGGAAGCAACTGAACGCTTGGCTATCGCCACCAAAAAAACTCATAGCGGTTGGGAACCTGTGTTCAATATCGCGATAGATTCAATTTTAAGTTTTGACTTCATCTATCCGTTAATAATGAGGTTTTATGAGGTACTGCCGGATATTGAAATCAATATTTATGAGGAAGTGTTAGGCGGCGCGCAAGAAGCGATAACCAGCAACCGGGCTGACCTGGTCATAGGCGCAGGCGTTGAACCCGCATCAAATCAGGGTATTAAATACCAAAAAATCCGGCAGATCGAATGGGTTTTCACCGTTGCGCCGGATCATCAGCTGACCCAAGCGCAACTGCCGCTATCCCGGCAGCAGATTGAACAGCACCGTTTTATCGTGGTCAGGGATTCATCCAGAAACCAGGCTCCGCAAAGCCACAGGGTATTCAGCAAGCGGCCGGTGTTAAGCGTGCCGTCAATGTCAGAAAAAATTAATGCCTTGCGCTCGGGGTTAGGTGTCGGCTTTTTACCGGCCCACCGGGTTCAGCACCTGCTTGAACAAGGCCAGCTGATCGCGCTACCGGTAGAAGACGCGATACCGGCAGAGACTCTTCACATAGCCTGGAAAACAACCAGTAAAGGCAAAGTCTTGCACTGGTTTATCGAGCAGCTGTCTCGATATGATTTCACTTAAGATTTGTAAAATAGTCGCTCGACAAAAGGCGGAAACTGGACAATATGCGCTCTATCCGTACTAGGTCGGTATATGCCGTGTAAAAAATCAAATACCGGCCAAAAGGAACAACGCGAATACCTGCCCCTAATTCCTCGCGCAAGGGTGCGGCTTCTGGAAACATGATTATATTGCGGCAACGCTCACGGATTTCGCCGATAAACGACAATGCACGGCGCGGATTGTCGCGGGCAATGTAATCGGCGATTTCTTCAAGATCGAGTTCGGCGAAAGTCGAAAAAACACATTTCATGAAGTATCAAGCTTGCGAATCGACCATGGCCTGATACTTAGCCTCAAGACGTGTAAAAACATCCTCGGCACGCAGCTCTGGACTGTTAATCCCTTCGCGTATTTTTACCCGGTATTCCTCCAACTCGATTTCCCGCAGCCGCTCCCGCTCCTCAAGCTCGCGCAATGCATCACGCACAACCTCGCTTGCACTAGCGTAGCGTCCGCTTTCGATCTGCTGACGGATGAACTGTTCAAAGTGATCGCCTATGGCGTAACTGGATGGCATCGCAATAACTCTCTTCGATAGACTGCTTTCAATGTTATCAATTATTGATAAGCCATACAATGATAAAACTTGCCAGCCAATTTCAACTACCTCTCTGATTTTTTGCCTGCCTATTACCTTCAATAATCTTCTGAATCAAAGCCTCGGCACCATCCAGCTGATGATCGTAAACTTCGGTTTTATAGGCGGTAGCAGGCGTCGTGGTTAACGGCTCCAGAACCGAACGCCCAGGATGATCGGTATCGATCCGCACCACTGCCGACAGTCCTGGCCGCAGCGGCTTGGCCTTTAGCTCTTCGGCACGCAAGCCGATCCGTACCGGCACCCGCTCGACGATATGGATATAGTTGCCGGTCGCGTTATCCGGCGGCAACAGGCCAAATACGCTGCCGGTACCGGCGCCCAGCCCCTGCACTTCGCCGTGATAAACGACCTCGGAACCGTACAGATCGACGGTGATTTCCACCGGCTGGCCGGGTTGCACATCGGCCAGCTCGTTTTCCAGAAAATTGGCTTCCACCCATAAATAATCGAGCGGTACGATAGCCAGCAGCGGCGTCTCAGGCCGCACCTGCTCACCCGGCTGAATAGTACGCTTGGCGACGAAACCGGACACCGGCGCGACAATCTGCTGCCGGGCATTATCCAGATAAGCCTGTTTCAGCGCGGCGACCGCCTGCAACACCTTCGGGTTATCGGCCGGGCTGGTGTTCTGGATCAACGCTTCGGCTCCGGCCAGTTCGGCGCGAATCTGGCGAACGTCGGCCTCCAGCTCTCGGACCTGAAACTCGCTATTTTCAATCTGCTGCGCCGATACCGCCCCGTCGCCAGCCACGCTGCGATAGCGGGCCAAATCGCGTTGACTGCGATTCAAAATCGCCTCTTTGGCGGCCAGTTTCTGGCGCAACATATCGGCCTGGCTGAACGAAGTTTCGATCTGCCGCACGCTATCGGCCAAATTGGCTTCGGCCCGCTCCAGCGCCACTTGCGCCTGCAAGCCGTCGAGCCGCACCAGCACATCGCCCTGCTTCACATACTGGGTGTTGTCGACCCGCACATCCACGACCGTGCCGCTGGTTTGCGCCTTCAGCGGAGCCAGGTTGCCGGTAATATAGGCATCATTGGTGACCACGGTATGGCTGGCAAATTTCCACCAATAAAGCAGAGTTATCAATCCGGCCAGAAACGCGACGGCAGTCACCAGCAACAGCCGGTAGCCTCGATGCTGCCGACGCTGATGAAAGCCTAAATGGCGCTGGGGTTTGGTTTGGGTATTCGTCATGGCTCTGCCTACCTTATCGGGCAATACTGTTGATTTTAGAACGCTCTCGTTCCCACGGGCTCCGTGGGAATGCAGTCAAGGCGCTGCGCCGCGAATCACGTCCAGCCTCTGGCGTATACGGGACGCAGCGCGTCCTGCACTGCGTTCCCACGCGGCGCGTGAGAACGAGGAAAAATACGAAATGACGCTGGGATTTGGTTTGTATATCAGTCATTGTGTCCTACTTTGCTCGACACTCTCATCGTTGTGTTTTCGTATCCGCCGCCCAACGCTTCGATCAGGCCGACCGCAGCCAGCAGATGGGCGCTATGCAGTTCGCTGGCGGTCAGCCGCTGCTGAACCAAGGCCGCTTCTGCGTCGATAATGCCGTCACGCGTACTAAGCCCGGCCCGGTAACGTTTTCCGGCCAGCGTTGATGCGGCTCCTGCTGCCTCCAGCGCGCGTTCCTGGGCGGCATCATGTTCCAGCGTTTTTCGCCATTCGGCCAGACTATCGGCGACCTGCTGCACCGCTGCCAGCAGCGTGCCGTTGTAGCTTTCGGCCGCGGCATCGTAAACCGCCTGCTGGTTCTTCAATTCCGCCTCCAGCCGCCCGCCTTCAAAAATCGGCAGGGAAACAGTCGGCCCCATGCCGTAAGCCACGCTGGCGCCATGGGACAGGAACAAATCTTTCAGATTAAGGCTGCGCAAACCGGCAAAACCGACCAGATTGACGTCCGGATAAAAATTGGTTTTCGCGACATTGATCAACTGCGCAGCAGACTCCACCTGCCACATTGCCGCCGCCACGTCCGGGCGATGCGCCAGCAACCCCAGCGATAACGCTTCCGGCTGCGGCAGGTGTCCGGCAACCTCGGTCTTCTGAACATGAATGCTTCTGCCCCAGTCCGGCCCCTGTCCGACCAGCGCCGCCAGTCGGTTGCGCAGCACTTGCGACTGATTGCGCACAGCGGTTTCGCGTTGCCGCGCCGCTTCCAGCAGCTGCTCGGCGGCATAAACCAAGTCCTGGCTGGTTAATCCGCGTTGCCAGCGCAGCTCGGCCAATTGCCGTTTTTCCCCGGCTTTTTCACTCAGCGCGTGGGCCAGCTCGATGTCTTCCTCGGCTGCGCACAGACGGATATAGCTGCGGGCGATGGCGGTGCTCAGCATCAGCCGGGCCATCGCCAACTCCGAAGCCTGCGCGCGCTCCTTGCCCAACGCCGCTTCCAGATTCGACTTATCCTTGCCCCACAAATCGAGGTGATAGCGAAACACCACCGGATCAATGTACGCGCCGGTGAAAGTCTGGCCGCCTGCCGGGCCGTAAAAATCGGTCGCTGAAAAGCGGCGGTGATGCAGTTCGGCGTTGGCATAGAGGCTCGGCAGCATCTCGGCAGCCTGAAAATCGGCTACCGCCTCCGCCTGGGTCAAACGCGCCGCTGCCGCATGCAGGCTTGGGCTGTCTTTCAATGCGGTATCTATCAAGCGGTTCAGCTCGGCGTTATGAAATTCCTGCCACCACTGCGCTCTCGGCCATTCGCTGACGATTTTTTCGGCTTGGGCATCGCCGTTCAGGGTTTGCTTCAGGCTGGGCATTTCCAGCAATTTGGCTCGCGATCCGTCCTCCGGCATGAATGCGCATCCATTCAAAAGAGACAGTCCTACTGCCAACAAGGCCGTTTTGTTAAACTTGAACATGACTACGGCTCCTCCATCAGCTCTTCCAGAGCGGCTTGGCGACTGTCTTCCTTAACAGTAACAGGCGGTTTGGGTTTGACCGGATCGGCGATCCAGACCACTGCCGCCAAGCCCAGGAATAACCAAGCCGTCAACCGGAAAGTATCGTCCAGACCGAGAATCGCAGCATGTTGACCGGCCATTCCCGCCAACTTAGCATTGGCCAGCTGACCGTGCAGACCGGCGGCATGCAGCCTGGCGATAATGTCGCCGGACCCGCCATCGTGCAGCGAAAAGTTTTCGATCAGTCGGCTTTGGTGAAAGGCGGCGCGCCGTTCCCAAAACACGCTTAATAATGGCGAGGCGACACTGCCACCCAGCACCCGCAACATGCCGCCCAATTCCACTGCCTGGGCTTGCCGTCTCGGCGTCAGGCCGGACAGAAACAAGGTGGTCAGCGGCACGAACAACGCCCCCAGGCAAAGGCCTTCCAACACCTGCGCCCACAAGGTCTGCGTAAACCAGCCGCCGCGCCCGAAAAAGTCGTAGCGACTGGTCCAGGTGCAATAAAGAGCAAACAGCAGCATGTTTAAACTGACCAACAGGCGGGCATCGAAACGATGCACAATCCGGTGCATGACGCTGGCCACAGGTTTAGCCAGAAACACCAGCGGCAATAACGCGCTGCCGGCCAAGAACGACGTATAACCGGCCACCACCTGCAAGCGTACCAGCAGCACCGACAACAAGCCGTACATCAACATAAAGCTTACGCTGAGCATGACGCTGCCGATCGCGAAATTGCGCCGCGCGAACAGCCTTAAATCGAGCAGCGGCGAGGGCTCCGCCAGTTCCCACACGATGAAGTAGGCCAGCATCAGCAAACCTGCAAGCGCTACGGCGATCAACCCGTTCGAGTTGAACCAGTCCGCATCCTGGCCCTGATTCAGCACGGTCTGTAAACAAACCAGCGCGCCTGTCAACAGCACAAAACCCACGCGATCGAACGGCATTTTCTTCTGCGGGGATTGCCTGTCGAACAGCAAAGCCCAGACCAATGCCGCAGCCAGCAACGGCAGCGGCCCATTCAGGTAGAACAGCCAGCGCCAGCCCAAATGATCGGCTATCCAGCCACCGGCGGCCGGGCCGAGCGTGAACGGAGTCAGCGCGGCGATGCTCCACAGCGACACTGCAAAGGATTTGGAAGATTCCGGGTATTCGCGCATCAGCAAGGTTTGCGACAGTGGGATAGTCAAGCCGCCGAAAAAACCCTGCAATGCCCTGCCCGATAAAAACCAGAACAAATCGCCAGTCATTGCGCACAGCAGCGAAGCCAGCGTCATCGCGATCATGGACCACAGATACAACCGGACTTCTCCGACCGCGTTAGCCAGCCAGGAACTGACCGGCAGCGACAACGCCAGGCTAATGAAGTAGTAGGTCTGCATCCAGCTGGCGTGACTGGGGCTGACGCCCAGATCGCCGGTGGCGTGCAGGACGACGGAGGCAAATGCGCCGGTGTTGAACAATACCAGGACGTTGCCCAGCAGCAAGCCGAAGTTCAGGAAGAAAAACTGCACGCCAGTCAGCGTACGCTTGCCGACGTGGCCGTTATTCAGGCTGTCGTGGGTTAATGTTGCCCAAGCAGCCCGGGCATTTTTGTCGGTTGAGGTCATGGCTTTGGAGTCTCCTTGGACTCGCAACAAAAGGATGTTATCCGTATCATTGCAAGTGCCGTGCCGGAGTCAGCAAAAACCAGTTTAATACTTCTAAATCATAAGCTTAAGGAATTATATAATAGGCAAACAAACACCATGTAAACATAATTTCACTAAATATCGTTAAATTTACGAAATATAGTGACTTTACGCTGCTCGCTGGCTTTCCTTGTGCCTGGGGCAAGTTGCATAGCCAAGTGTTCAGCCTCCTTCCCCATGCGGAATGTAAATTCTTGAAGAAAGTAGTATTTAGAAGTTCATGCCATGAAGAGTTTAAACCGTGAAATCATGCCTGTTAATTTCGATTATTGCTGTCGGCTGTGCCGGCACCGATGGCAAGAACGTTTTCGGTACCGTCGATAGCGGTTTGGCTACCGTAAGGCAAACCGCGTAAACAGGGAGGGCTGTCCATGAAGCCCCACCTACAATCTGTAGCTTAAATTGTAAATACATGGTTTTACGTATTTCTATTTCTTGCAAAAAGGTTAGCCTATCAATTTTGATCAACGACGCTAGATTTGTTTTTTGAGTCGTTGATGCCGCCAGTCATAAAAGTTACCTGTGGACATTTTTTGGGATTCGGTATTTTTATCGCGATTACAATTTCCTGTATCAGTCGGCATGTCCCTGGTCCTGGTTATCTTTGAAGCGCTGATGGGAATGACCATAAGCTATTATCCTTATAGGCCCTCCATCCCCCGGCAACCATAATGGAAGCGGCATCTTCCAGAAAAACATTGATATTCATGCTTACCGGCATCGGTTTTTTAGTTCCGGTAATGCTTGTTTATAGCGGCTATCAGTGTTTTGTTTTTCGGGAAAAGGAAGAATGAAGATGGCGATGCCAGTTAGCAGAATCAAAAAAATTGGGGTCAAAATTATTCTACCCTGCCCCTTTTGCGCGATCAGCCCGCAAAGGCTTACTGGCAGCTTGGCCCCATGCCCGCTACCACCTTAGTTGATACTTGCTAAAGACAAACCATTAAAGCAACGTTACCGAGAGAGGATGAGTTATGAGCAATCAGACACCAGAAAATAAACCTCACACAGCGCCTGCAACGAGCTTCGGCATTTTTTATCCGCTTGGCTATATTGTCGTCGCATTTCCTAAACAAGAGGATGCGCAACAGGTACAACGAGATCTTATAACCGGTGGTTATGACCAGGCGGATTGTGAACTCTATACGAGCGAAGCGGTGGCTGACGCCGCACAGCGTAATCTCACCGATAATACGGGCTTTTTGGCGCGCTTGGGCTGGGCCGACGAGGCCGTAAACGCCCATTTGGAAGCAGCCAGGCAAGGCTCCGCGTTTTTGCTAATCTATGCACCCGGCGATACGGATGCGGCGCGCGCGATGAATGTCATTCGTCGCGTGCCGTTTGATTTTGCGCATCGTTACCAGCGCTTCACGATTGAGAAACTGAAGTAATTAATCGCCACTGCCAGACAGGCTATCATGAGCGATAAATCAAAAAATGTTTCGAGGGACTCGGTCTTATACCCTTCCCATGACGGAGTCCCTCTGCCCTTGCTCGGCGAAGAAGCGCGCAAGAAAATGTAAAAAAAAACGACGCCTGATTTTGGCACAGTCCCACGGCTATTTTAGCGATCCTGCCCACGCAATGACGCCTGTAGTTCACGGACGTTGCCGGGCCAGGTTGGGAATTGTTTCAACCCGATAAAAAGTTATTCCAATAATCTGGAAATAAATTTGTATCGTATAAATAACTTGTTGTTATAAAAACAAAAATTAATAATTTATCTATTTCGGGAGAACACAAGTGAAAACTTTAACCGCTAAAAAATATATCGTCGGAGGGATGTTGATTGTGCTGGCTGGTGGCGTTCATGCCGAACTGACTTCCCAATCCAAAGGCTTGCTGGAAGCCACCGGCATCAATGAATTCGAATTTATGCAAAACCTGCATTTAACCGCAGGCGGCTGGGTTTCGGCGGGCGTAACCTATAATGCCAACGATCCGGCCGACAAATTTAACGGCCCGAACGCCTATAGCGAGCGAGATTCTGAGCTTCAGATGAATCAGCTATATCTGTTTATTGAGCGAAAAGTCGATAAACAAGGCAAGGACTGGGATATTGGCGGCCGTGCCGACTTTATGTTTGGAACCGATGCCTATAAAACGCAGGCTTTCGATCATTGGGACTCCAATCTGATTTCCTCGAATGATCTGCGTTTATATGATGTCGCCTTTCCACAGGCGTATGCCGAAATTTTTGCTCCGCTGGGCAACGGCTTGTCTATCAAAGCCGGTCATTTTTATACCATCATCGGCAAAGAAGGCGTTACCGCTCCGGGCAATTTCTTTTATTCCAGAAATTACAGCTTTACCTGGCAAGGTCCGTTCACTCATACCGGCGTTTTGCTAAATTATCCGGTCAACAGCAAGTTCTCAATCGATGCCGGTGCCGTGATGGGCTGGGATAACGTCGACAACGAAGCTGGAGCCTGGAATTTCATCGGGGGCGCTACCTGGAAAATCAGTGACTCTACCTCGACAAGCCTTCATGCCATCACCGGAGACTGGGATGAATCGGTATCAGCCAATCGCACGCGATATACTTTTCTCATCAATCATGATTTCACTCCGAAATTTCATTACACTTTTCAACACGATTACACTTTCCAGGATCAACACCCTCTTCTCGGCGGCGGCACAGCACACTGGTACGGCATCAATAACTTCCTGACTTATGACATCAACAACCAGTTGTCGGCCGGACTTCGCGCAGAATGGTTCAGGGATCATGAGGGCGTCCGCGTCACTCAAAATGTCAGAGGCGGTCCGCTGAATGGTTCCAGCAGTTATTATGGAATGACTGCCGGCTTAAATTGGAAACCGATGGGCTGGTTGGTCGTTCGACCTGAAGTCCGTTACGACTGGGCCGATAAAGCTCGAGCCTTTGATGCCGGCAACAAAGGCGACCAGTTCACCTTCGCAACGGACGTGATCGTAAAATTTTAATCCGCTTTGCAAGCGTGCTTTTCAAATTTCTACGGGCAAGAAGTCGATCCTTTTAACGGGATCGCTTCTTGCCCGAATTCATTAAATCCAGAGCCTCTTGCAAAATGATCATTAGGGAGACGCTGAACAAATCGCATTCCAACCACAATTGCCGGAGAAACCGATTTTTTTTCAGAAATTGCGCCGACCTACTCCCCTAAATGAAACAAAAACAACAAATTCACCATTCCCCAAGACACTCCCGCCGCTGCCGGGATCGTCAGAACCCAGGCCCAAACAATCCGTTCGATGACGGAAAGCTTAAGCGCGTGAGGATTTTTCGCAAAACCGACGCCCATAATCGCTGTTGAAATGCTGTGCGTAGTCGAAACCGGCATGCCGAAATGGGCCGCGGTCAACAGAATTGTCGCTGAGCTGGTTTCCGCCGCGAAACCGTGGATCGGGTGCAGCTTGACCATTTTATGGCCGAGAGTCTTGATAATACGCCATCCGCCTATCGCAGTGCCAAGCGCCATGATCAACGCGCAAGTGAAGGTAATCCAGGTATCGATGTCCTTTTCTCCGCCATCCGGCCGCAAAAATTCAGCCCAGCCCGGCAACTGATCAAGGGTACCGGCGCTGTTAGCGCCAAAAATGGCTAAAGCGATAATACCCATGGTTTTTTGCGCGTCATTGCTGCCATGCGCAAATCCCATATACCCGGCCGACAAAAGCTGGGCCTTGCCAAACGTAGCGTTAACCCATTTTGGACGCGCCATTCGTGCCAGGGTGCCACCGGCGGAATTCATGCCGCTAATGATAGCCATCAGGCCGCCCATAATAATGATACCCAAGGTAAAGCCGACAACCGGTGAGCTGATCATGGGAATCACGACTTTCCAAAGCAAGCCTTTGTTCGTCGTCCAGTCTGCCGCCGTTTTTGACCAGATCAAAACATCGGGATTATTGTGCCCGGCAGCCAGGGCTGCACCGCATAAACCGCCGATCAGGGCATGACTGGAAGAAGACGGCAGCCCTAATGCCCAGGTAATCAGGTTCCAGATAATCGCGCCGACCAGCGCGCAGATCAAAACTTCGGAAGTGATGTTCACCAAGCTGGTGTCGACTAATCCCGATGAAATGGTTTTGGCCACTGCGGTACCCGATAGCGCACCGGTTAAATTGGTAACTGCGGCGAGTATTACCGCCTGCGTAGGTGTTAATACTTTGGTGGCAACAACCGTAGCAATGGAGTTCGCGGTATCGTGGAACCCGTTAATAAACTCGAATACCAGCGCTACCAGAATGACAAGCAAGAGCAAGGTCAGCATGATAACCCTTTATGAATTTTTTAGGACGATATGGTAGATGACATTACCGGCATCGCGGCAGCGGTCAATCGCTTTTTCGAGGATTTCAAACAAATCCTTTTTTACCAGGTAACGGATCGGGTCGGACTCGTTGGCATAGGCATCCCGGTACAATTCAAGGATTAATCGGTCGGCTTCAGCTTCAATGGTTTGCAACTGATCGTTTAATTTTTTGGTTTGATCCAGATCCATGCCTTTACGCAACAGCCTGATCATTTGCTCCAGGACTTTGCAAGCTTGTTCCAGCATGGCAGCACGACTGATAAAATCCACATCGCCAATCCGCTCCGAGGCTATGGTATAGCGCTCCGCGAACTTTTCCACGATTTTAGGAATTTTATACAGAGCGCCGTTAAGGGCTTCAATATCTTCACGATCAAGCACGGTAACAAAAGTATTGACCAATTCTTCGCTGATTTGTGCGAATAAATCCTTTTCCCGGCGGCGTGCCTGTTTAAACTTTTCCAATGATTGTTGCGTCGCCGGTGTGCCGAGAAGCTCGTTCAATGCCTTAGCAGACAAACGCGCAGACTCGGCGCTGGCTTCAAGCAAGCCATAAAATTTATCGCCTTTACCGAAGATAGTTTGCAATGAGAACATAGTGTTTCCTTATTTATTATCCATAATCGTTTATTATGTTTTATTCAATACGTAATTATCGCATAACAACACTCTTAAAGTTTTTAAAACATTAAGATTTCGAGTTAAGACTGCCTAGCCTGAATCCAACAAATCTTTTATTTACAATACCTTACAATATCCCAGCCTGACTGATTACATTACAAAGCCGCTTACGCTTCAAGCTAAGCTTGTTTAAGTATTTCTACATATTGTGCATTAAGCCCAATCTTATGTATCGTTGATTCAAACTATTAGCATTTATTACCCGGATAATGTTCGGACCCTTATAGCCAAAACAGGATGTGGAGACATCACCCAGTTCCAAGCGCTCGGATGCTCAATATTTATTAGCGTTCCGGATCCAAGTACCTGAACCAGGCCGGTTTCGTACCGCTTAATTTTAAATAGCCAAACTTCAACAAGCGTCAACATTGCTCTCACTCAACTTTTCATTTTATAAGGATCTGTCATGAGCCTATTTAATTCCATTCTTGAAAAACTGGGCATTCGCGGTGCGGCTGCCGCGAAAAAACCTGATGAAGGCCAGCCACAAACACAGCCACCAGCAGCTTCCGCCCCTACTGAAGGAGTTTCTGTGGTCGATGTTGTAACCAAATTGGAAGGATTAGCCGCTTCCCATCCGGAAAAACTTAACTGGAAAACCTCGATTGTCGATTTGTTAAAATTATTGGGACTGGACAGTAGTTTAGATGCACGTAAGGATCTTGCGGCAGAATTGGGCTGCCCTACGCAAATGATGGCCGATTCATCCCAGATGAATATATGGCTGCATAAAACCGTGCTGCAAAAACTCGCACAGAACGGCGGCAACATTCCTCCAGAGCTGTTGAGCTAAACAGATTTATTCGGAAATACCACTGATTGCCGCAAACACCGGAATCATGCTGTTGCAGTTATCTTCCACGAATTTCACTCGGAGAAACCTTATGAGCCTTTTTACAGACATTGTTAAATCCGCTATTGGCACAAATGATTCTTCTGGACAAGTTGAAAACAAAACCCAAAATTTATTGAATGGCTCTCTGGAAATGCTGGAGAAAATGGGCGGCATAGACGGGTTGGTTAAGAAACTTCAGCAATCAGGAATGGGAGATATTGCCGAGTCCTGGATCGGAACTGGAGAAAACAGGAGTATAAATCCCGACCAGCTGGCCAATGCACTGGGCAAAGACCAGGTTGATGCTGTCGCTCGACAGGCAGACATCCCTGAATCTCAAGGAGCATCAGTGCTGTCACAAATTTTACCCGCTGTGATCGACAAATTGACGCCGGATGGAAAGCCTCCCGAATCAAGCAGCCTGGCAACCTGGGGCAAGGTGCTTCTTGGCGGAGCGGGGGCCGCGCTTGCTGCAAAAGCGGCCGCATCGTATTTTGGCGATAAGGAAGATGAGGAGGAGCAAGCGCCCAGCCCAGGACAACAGGCAACAACCGCAAGCGCCGCTGCTGTCGATACCGGAGTTGGATCGGCCACTGCCTCGTCCGTTCGAACTTACACTGTATCCAGCGGCGATACGCTTTCTAAAATTGCCAAACAGTTCTATAACGATAGCAATCAATGGCAGCGCATTTTTGATGCCAATCGCAATATCTTAAACGACCCGAATCGGATATTTCCCGGCCAGCATTTACGTATTCCATAGCGGATATAAGCCTGAATACAAATCGAAACGAAACCTCTCCAAACCAGCCGCTTCGTCCGGATTGCGATGTGCGGCCGCGGTTACCCGCACATCGACCTGGATGGTTTTGCCGCCCCCTGCCCGCTTGAATTCCTGCTCCTGCCTGACCAGCATCATCGTAAACGCCTGTTTTTTGCTTGCGCTCAAACAAGCTTATTTTCCGGCTTACAGAGCTACAAGACTGGAAAGCAGCGCTGAACCGGTTTACCATTCAGCTTGAGACAGGATGCAGGGCCGTTGAAACCCGCTAGAAAATCAGGATACGCTCCATGAACAGCAAAAACATGTACCAAAACGCTAGATAACACACAGCTTCTAGAACGTTATGGTAACTAAAAGATTCCCCACACTTTCCACCGAAGGAAAAGTTGTTTTTATTATCTCCCTGTTTGTGCTGATTTCAGTATTGCTGGGCGGGATGATTTTTTGGTATGGCAGTATTTTCGATGGCGTGCGCTCCTATGTCAGGGGCGAAGGTTTGTGGGCCAAGGCGCAGAAAGATGCCGTATTCTATCTGGACAGTTATTCCTATAACCGTTCGGAAAGCGACTATAACGCTTACCTGCAAGCTCTACAGGTCATCAATGGCGATAAAAATGCCCGGCTGGCATTATTGGAATCCCCGCCAAATTATGAGGAAGTCAGAAAAGGCTTTCTGCAAGGGCAAAATCATCCTGACGACATAGAATCGATGATAGAGTTCTTTTTAACATTTCAGCGCATTTCCTATATGCGCGACGCTATCTTTACATGGCAATCTGCCGATCAAATGATCGACGAACTGAAGCAACTCAGCGAACAAATCCGGATTGAACTCAATGCCGCAAACTCAAACACCGAAAAAATAATCGAATTGCGGCAACGCTTGCAGCAACTCAATGGTCAGCTTCATGAACTGGAAAACCGCTTTTCACTGATCCTGAGCGCAGGGGCAAGATGGGTTAAACAAGCGACATGGCTCGCTACCGTACTAGTGCTGATTATCTTCATCGGCATCGCACTCCTGGTCAGCCGACAAATCATCAAAGGCATCACCAAAGCGGAACAGCGACTGCTTATCAGCGAGTCGCGGTTTCGCAGGCTCAAGGAATCGAATACGATCGGCATTATTTCCTGGCGAACAGATGGCGTAATCGAGGAAGCGAACGACCTGTTTTTAACCATGACCGGCTATGACCGGTCGGATGTTTTGACCGGCACCCTCAACTGGCGGGATATTACACCGGTTGAATTTCAACAGCGCGATCAACAAGCCATCCGCGAGCTTTTAATACATGGCCGATGCGAGCCTTTTGAGAAAGTATTGATCCATAAACTGGGTCATTGGGTACCGATTTATATTGGCTCGGCAATGCTGGCCGGCAATCAAGAACAAGGCATTGCCTATGTCATGGACCTGAGCGAACGCAAAAAAGCGGAGCAACAATTAAAGCTGGCGGCAACGGTTTTTGCCGCCAGCAGCGACGGAATTCTGATTACCGATTCGTCGGCGCGTATCGTTTCGGTCAATCAAGCGCTTTGCGCTATGACCGGGTACACCGAAGTCGAACTATTGGGCCAGCCTCCGTCAATCCTGCAATCGGGTTATACCACCGGTGAAGAATACAGCCGGATGTGGGAAGCGCTGAATAAAAGCGGCCAATGGCAGGGTGATGTTATCGACCGCAAGAAAAACGGCGCCCTGATTCCGATGAGAGTCAGCATTAACCAAGTAAAAGACGCCGACCACCAACTCACGCATTATGTCGCCATCCTGTCGGATATTACCGAACGCAAAGCGACAGAAGAGCATCTGCGCCACATCGCTCTTCATGACCCGTTAACCGGCTTGGCTAATCGGGTGCTATTTAATGACCGGCTTGAGCAGGCAATTAGACTGGCGGCGCGCAACAATACCAAATTTGCCGTGTTGTTCCTGGATCTGGACAAATTTAAACCGGTTAACGATCTTTTCGGGCATAAGACCGGAGATAAGTTATTGCAAAAAGTTGCAGACCGGCTCACTCGAAGCGTCCGCGAATCCGATACCGTCACCCGCTTGGGCGGCGACGAATTCGTCATACTGTTCGAAAATATTACCGGTCAGAAAATGGTTGAAAAGCTGCTTAGCCCTCTTGTCGATACAATATGCAGCCCTTACCATATTGATGAGAACGATATCGAAATTGACGTAAGCGCCGGAATAAGCGTTTATCCCGACCATGGCACTGACGCTAAAACGCTGTTGCATCATGCTGATACAGCAATGTATGAAGCAAAGGAAGCAAAGGGAAATGCGCTTAAATCTTTGTAAGTTGGGCATGCTTTGTGTTGCCCAAGATTCTGGTGACAAACCTGAAATCCGTCTCCATATTAAATCGGGCATAAAAAGCATGCCCAACCACAGCCTGAGTTGTTCACTGTAGGGTACGCACCGCGTACCTTTTGAGGTTCTAGTGGCGGAACGGTCTGAAATGGTACGCGGTGCGTACCCTACAGTGCTTGAAACGTTTATATGCTATTGGAATAAGGTTTCTGTTTTTCAGGCGGAGCGGCTTTTTCCATCTCACGGCGAAATTCATCCAGTTGCCGTATTAACTCCTGGCTGAAGGACCTGATTTGTTTCTCAAACAACGGAATTTGCTGCTTCAATTCCTTGTTGAAGGTTTCACCCAACGCTCGCAAGCTTCTAAAAATGTCTCCTAACGGCAGGATTGAAAGATTATTGAGCGTTTGCTGGTAATCGACTTTCCATTGATCGTTTTCTTTCAATAACACCGTATCAAAAGACAAATCATCATTGCTTTCCGAGTCTTTTAGCCTCATGCGCGTCGCTACCGTTGCATTAAAGCCGTTGATTAAAGCCGTCCCGGTTTTTACCGTCGCATCTCCCAGGACCGGCTGTGAATTAACAAGATATTGGGTCTCCCGGGTAGCGTATTTTCTGGCAGAGTCAATATCGCCATCGGCCATCTCTTCCCAAAATACCTCGGCAACCTGTTCGGGGGTTGATACGGTCTGGCAGCCGCTGAGCAAGAGCAACAGGCTTAGAAGCCCCACCAATTCAGCTAAATTTTTCAATAAAACTTTAGTTGTTGCCATCGAAACCTCCGGGAATTTAAGCCAGTTCGGGAAAAAGTTATTTGGATTATACGGCAGCCAGAACATCGGCTTCCATACAGAAAGTTTTATACACCAAGAATGGCGCAGGCCCATCGATTCCTGGAAATATATTTCACTCTTGACACAAAGCACAGAAATCTCCGTGTTTTCCTGCATGCTTCGTGATAGATTTGATTGTCAGTACAGTTTGCACATGGCTCATCTGCTGCTTAACAGCGTTCAGCTTTAAAAGCCGCTGATGCGTATGAGTTTATAATTCAGCCTGCATAGGCTGAACGCGGTCACCGTTGCGGTTTTTAATTAATCGATTAGCAATAGTATTGGGTTAGCGACAGTGAACCCAACCGGGGAGATATCTTATGGTCGACAGAAGGCACTTTATCAAGAACATCGCAGGCGGCTTGGCGGCTCTCGGCGGACTATCGCTATTGCAACGATCGGATTTGGCGGCAGCAACAGGCACGGGGGAATCATTGGTCATGGATACCCTGCCCGGCAAAGAGGCGCTGATCAAAAAAACCTTCCGCCCTCCCAATTACGAAACGCCGGTCAGTGTTTTCGAAGCGCCTTTTACGCCCAACAAGCTGTTCTTTGTGCGTTACCATAACGCCGTCATTCCCGAGGCAAAGATCAGCGAATGGCGGTTGAGCATAGGCGGCGATGCCGTTCATACACCATTCGAACTCACGCTTGAACAATTGCGCAAGGATTTTGAACAAATCGAAATCGCCGCCCTGTGCCTGTGCTCCGGCAACCGCCGAGGCTTGTTTGAACCGCCTGCGCCCGGATTACAGTGGGGGTCCGGCGCAATGGGCAATGCGCTCTGGCGTGGCGTCCGCCTGAAAGACGTACTTGCGAAAGCCGAAATCGACCCGTCCGCGCTGGAAGTGAGCCTGGCCGGGGCCGATTCCGGGGTACTGCCAACCACGCCGAACTTTGTTAAAAGCCTGCCGCTAACCAAAGCGCTGGATGAAAACACCCTGATCGCCTTTGAGATGAACGGCGAACCGCTGCCGCACTGGAACGGCTACCCTGCCCGGCTGATCGTTCCCGGCTGGACAGCCACCTATTGGCTTAAACACCTGACCGCGATCAACGTCATATCCAAGCCCTTTGACGGCTTCTGGATGAAGACCGCTTACCGCATTCCCAAGGATCGCTTTCCCAGCGGGCAATTTGGCTCCCAGGAAACCGAAACCCATATGCCGATCACTGAAATAATCGTCAATTCATTGATCACTAACTTGGCAGACGGGCAGACCTTGCCACACACCCAGTCGATCGAAATCAAAGGCGTAGCCTGGGACGGCGGCGATGGCATCGCACGGGTCGAAGTGTCCACCGATGGCGGCAACAATTGGCAACAGGCCAAATTGAAGCAAGATTACGGACGCTTTTCCTGGCGCCAATGGCAATTTGTCTTTATGCCTCAACATCCCGGACAATACCGAATCATGGCGCGAGCCACCAGCCATTCCGGCGCGACCCAACCGCTGGAGCCGATCCCGAATCCTTCCGGCTACCAGCACAACGCCGTGCAGAAAATTACCGTTAACGTGGCTTAAGGAGAACAGGATGCGGATATTAATTTTGTTGTTATCGTTTTTCGCCGCCACGGCTACAGCCGGGGAAAACCAGATATTCCTGAAAGACAGGCCGGGCAAAACCCAAGTCGCAACGCAATGTTCAATCTGCCACAGCCTGGACTATATCACCCAACACGCCGCGATCCTGGACCGGGTCGGCTGGGAAAAAACCGTCGGCAAGATGATCAATAGTATGGGCGCGCCGATCAATGGTGCCGACAAACAGATCATCATTGATTATCTGGCGCAGAATTATGGGAAATAACAAACATTAACCACATCGATAAGGTCAGCCCAAATTACGGACCTATCAGCATTAGAGCGGTTCTTGTGAAACAGATACTTAATAACTGATGTTACGCACAGGATGTACTTCTCCCGTTTGCCGCGCCGAGCACCGGAGCTTTTGCCGAGAATGGCCCGTAAGGGGTGCGGCAGGGAGGCCGCACGTTGGCAGAGGGGCAGGAGCCCCTTTCTGCCGACCCTCGGAAAAAGCGAGGAGCGCAGGAAGCAAGCGGCAACCGGGCCGCCTTTCTTTTGGATACTTTTCTTTGGCGGAGCAAAGAAAAGTATCTCGCCCTCGGGTGCGAGAACCCGATTCAAATAAAATATCGCGTTAGCGACGCCTTAAATTTAAATTCGACTGAATTCGTAACATCAGTTAATAACAACACGTAAGGCGCAATCCTTCTCTATCAGGCTTTGCGTTAACTACAAAGAGACTTTCTTCATTGATAAATATTATCTCGCCCTGTGTAAGGAACTGCTGCCTAAATGAGGAAAATGTCTGCCTTGGTTGTTTTCGCAGCATTGATGAAATTATTCAGTGGAGTGAGGCAACAGAACAGCAAAAGCAGGGAATACTACATTTGGCAAATGCACGAAAAATTGATCATCGACTTAAATACGGATCTAACATAGATTTTTAGTGATGACAGCGAAGATCAACTCCTAAGCTGTTCTGCAAGGTGTAATCGGCATTAGCCGTATTGCACCGCATGTTTGACTTCGAAAATGAAGCAATACGCTATCGCTATTGAGCCTTACGAACTGACCGGCGGAGAGGAAACGCCGCAAGATTTCATGGTGTAATCGCAGCCCCCACATCCCTGTGGAGAATGCAGAGAAGCTCAACAGCGGCCCCTCTATTTATTGCTGTGTTCATGGACAAGGAGCAAACTCGCACGAAGGCGGTACACGGCCTACGAACGAACCGTTCGGACACTGAAATGCATCTTGAGTACAAAAGACCGTTTCGTTATTGCACCCTTCGACTGGAGTCACCGAATAGGCCGTGGTCTGCGGATTGGGACGAATAGCATTCAGTTGGTTAATAACAGCGTTAAGGTTTTCCACCTGCCCAGCGGGAGCTGCTTCCGCACAGGCTGAGAACCCTCCTTCAACCCCGCGGCCCAATACTATGAATTTCTCTATCACACCACTGGCGACCGCATGACCAATAACCTGCCGCACTGTATCGAAAGCAGCAATATCCACCGCCGGGCCTATGCCAGAAATGCTGACCTCAAACGCAGGGCCTGCCGTAACCGTGGGATTTGTCGGAGTTGTAGAAGTCTCCATAAACGTAGAACCTGTCGTAGTAGTGGTAGAACCGGTTGTAGTCACTGGAGTTGTCGAAGCAAATGGCGTTGCCGTAGTCACCGGGCTTATGGTTGCAGCCGGACTTGCCGAAAACAAATTGCTCGTCGGGTTTGGTGTAGTCCCGGATGTTGTCGTAATCGCAGGGTTTGTTGTAGCCACGGGAGCTGTCGTAGTGGAAGGTGCCGCAAACATAGGGTCTTCCGCAAAGGCGGACGTGGTTATGAGTAGCGCCGATAACAATACAAAAGAATAATCTGATTTTTTCATGGGGTCCTCCGAAATAAATTGCTTAAGACAAAGGAAAAAGACCCGCCTGACGTAAAGCAGGCATCATTGGAATGGATATTAAATCTCGAACCGAAGCATAACGCGGCCTCGGAAGTCCGTAAAACCCGATGCTATGGCATCTAAAAATCAATAGCAACCTTTTTGGCAAGTTAAAACTTGAAGCTGATTTTCTAGCAAAACCATGGCATTAGCCCGAAACGGTTAGCGTTGGCAGCATTCACGAACGGCAACACTTAGGAGAGCGCGGGACGTATCCGTACAAAAAATCGGCGCGCGTCGTTCAGTTAATACGATAAAGAAGAAGGAGCCGACGGGAACATAAGCCCGCCTAAAGTGGGACATAAACGCAGCGCCAAAATGTAAATCAAAAAATGTAGGGTACGCACCGCGTACCACAGAATAGACAGGAGTGATTCTAGCACGGCACCTCAGATAGTTGAGAACATGATATGATACGTTAGACATTAAGGTACGCGCTACGTACCCTACCGGGCTTGCTTCTGCTGGGTTTCGCAATGCTCAACCCAGCCTATGGCCCATAGTTGTAATAAATTCACAAATTTTGATTAATAGCAGTACTGTAAAATTAAGGTGATTCTAATGTCCGAAGCTTTTCGAAAGAAGGTAATCAGTACACTCGTCGATGAAATCGCCCTCCTCACTGGCGGAAGGTTCGAGCAATTTGGCTACAAAATGATGGGGGTCATTTACCCTGCGCAGTGGGTTGAGCGTGGTACGACGATCGAAGGCGCTCCGCGGGGCTACACGGTTGACACCTCGGCGGATGGTTCTTCTCTAGTCGCAGAAATGAGTTCTGAAAGCGACTATTTCCATGGCAAAATGACAAAGCCGCAACGTGATTTGCAGCACGCGGTTAGCTTACACCCCGATGTGAAACGTATTTGGTTGTTGGCGTCGCAAGAAGCAGCCGCAGGCGAAACGACAAAGCGTGCTAATTTGGAGACTCAATTCAAAAAAGGGCGCAAGCCACTAGAAGATGTCAATATTTTAGATGCCAGAAAAATTGCTGAGCATATCTTTGATAACTTAGAAAGTGAGCACTTTATCAGCATCATAGCAGATTACCTACCAAGTATTGGCCGGTTGGCAGACGAAAATGCGTTCAGTCACCGAGTACCGAAGTATTCGGGTTACTTGTCACGTCCGAGTATAGAAGACACTGTAATTAATCGACTCGACAATACCTCATGCATTGTCATTAATGGAATTAGCGGAATAGGCAAAAGCGCTCTTGTTGCGCAAGTTGCAGAAAGACTTCGTCAAGATTTCGATGTTATTATTTGGTACGACGCTTGTGAATTAAAAAACGTAACAGAACTCTCCGATGTTGACGTCCGTCGAAGTGGTGCACGGCATAATATTACCAGTCTACTTCGTCGTCAAAAGTGCCTCCTTATTCTCGATGATACAGAACTTTCTTTGAGACAAGTTGCTGAATTGGATTTAGGAGAATCCAAGGTAATTCTAACCTCTCAGATTCGCTCTGATCCCCAATCTATCATATTAGAAGATTTAGATTTTGACTCGGCTCGTACTCTATTAGAAGAAGGCGTGTCTAATCCGTGCTCGGATCAAGTTTTCCAACGCGTGTTCTCTAACATCGGAGGCTATCCACTTCTTCTGGGAGCGCTGAACAGATTGGCTCAAGAAGAAGGGTGGGAAGCTGTTAATGACTGCTGTGAGGATGCGATAATTTCTGTTGAAGATGAGCGCCACAAAAAAGTCTGCCAGCGGATTCTTATTCGTCATCAGGCTGCTTTGACTGGAGAATTGGAGTTCGTCAAATGGTCTGGTGGGTCTCGCTTTGTCTCCGATCTAGCTGAAGTTTGTGTCTCATCCAGAGCCGTAAAAAATCTCCAAAAGCGAGCATTCCTTGCCGCGACTATTTCCGGTAACATTCGAGTTCATGATGTGGTCTACCAGTCCATCTGCGGTGTAATTAATACATCTGCACAAAATGACACCGAGTTCAGTAGAAAACTAGAAAATTATATTGGTGAGAAATGTGAAGAAGAGAAACCTGCATTCCGACGAATTGTAAGGTTTCACGCACCACTGCTAAAACGACTACTGAGTTCGAAGCCTTGCCCATCATTCGTTTATGCTGTTGCTCTTGCCAGAACTGGCGGAACACCGCTTGACTTACTCGGGGACCCGGTTGCTACAGCTAAAAAGATTGCTTCCTACGTTAATTGGAGTGGACTGGAAATTGAAATCCGAGCAGTCATTGAATCCGTGGAGGCTCTCTATACGCTCACATCGGCTGCTCAAGGAGCGGACGCCGCCAAAATAGACTTGCAGAATAACATCGTCACTCTGGAACTTCTTCGTGATAGCCCAGCAGCGAAAGGTGAAATTCTGAGAGATATTAAACATCATTTCGCCAAAATGCTTGTTCGTCTCGAAAGGGTTCAGGATGCGGAGATTGAATTTCAATCCATTCTAATAGATCATCCAAACTTCGCTGCTGGACGGCTTCAGCTAGGTAGAATATTAGACAGGACGAGGCGAAAACAAGATGCTCTCGACGAGTGCAAGAAAATCATCGCTCAGTATAAAGATACTCAGGCACGAGTTGATCCGGTTCTGCTCGAAGCCCTACGGTTACTGGCCTCGCTAGGAACCTCAGACGATCTGGCACCATACCAAGCCCTGATCATGTCCAGCCTCGCAGAGGCACGCGAATACGACACTGCTTTAGCTCTGCGTCTCGTTGCCTCTGTAGCCCAAAAGACGTGGTACACGATGCCGCAGATCGTATCTCGCATGTTCAAAGCGATCGAATGGAGAGATGCAGCTCCCTCCTCAGACTCAGAACGTTTTGACTGGGCGCAGGCGCATAAAGCGGCAGCCAAGGTGACTGATGTTAGTGACCCGCAGCGACATGACTTTCTAGTAGCCGCAGACGAAGCGTATAGGAGCATAGTAAACCCAAATAGTTACTATATGATGCAACATACCGAGGCTCTCGTCCTGCTTAAGAAATTCGTAGAAGCGAATGATCTTCTTGATCTAATCACTGAAAGCGAACATAACGAATTCTGGTGGCAGAGAAAGGCGCAGGCTTTACTGGGCTTGAATAGTATTGATGCTGCACTGGAGGCAATCAATCATGGCCTTCAAAAATTGAGAGACAAAAAATACAAGCCGGCATTTCTTCATGATCGCTACCTGATAAGGAAATCGCTGCAAGAAACTGAAGCAATAGAGGATTTGAAAGCTGCAATCGACGCATTGCCAAAAAATGATAAATACAGACAGGAACTTGAATTAGAGTTGGCTGAACTGTCTTAATTGGAATAATTTAGATCAGCTGAGATCGGGTTGGCGATAGCGTAACCCCACATTTACGTGTTATGTGTTTTTCAGGATTATCAGTGCCATTCAATACGCGCTCACTCTGCCTTGGAAATCCCCAACTTCAACATCCTCGACCGCAACGTATTCGGATTCATACCCAATATCGCAGCCGCCCCTTTGGCGCCGGAAACCTGCCAGCCGGTGGCTTCGAGGGTGCGCGTTATGTGTTCGCGCTCGACGGCTTCCAAGGTCGGCAATTTGCTGGTAGCGGCTTCGGACTGGGCGCGGGCGGGCTGCAACGGCGCTATTTCCAGCAGTGAGCCTTGAGACAGAATCACCGCCCGCTCGATGACGTTCTGCAATTCGCGGACGTTGCCGGGCCAGACGTATTGGCGTAAATACTCCAATCCAGTGGGATCGATATCATCGAAGCGCTTGCCGAATTTTTTGGAGTATTTGGTCAGAAAAAACCGCGCCAGCAGCGGAATATCGGTCGTCCGCTGCCGCAATGCCGGTATCTCGACAGGAAACACGTTCAGGCGGTAATACAGGTCGGATCGAAACCGCCCTGCCCTGACCTCATCGGCCAGATTGCGGTTGGTGGCGGCGATGACGCGCACGTCGGCCCGGACGGTTTCGCTGCCGCCGACCCGCTCGAATTCCTGCTCCTGCAACACCCGCAACAGCTTGGCCTGCGCCGACAGGGATAGTTCGCCGAGTTCGTCCAGGAACAGGCTGCCACTGTCGGCCAGCTCGAAACGGCCTTTGCGTTGCTGGGTTGCGCCGGTGAACGCGCCTTTTTCATGACCGAACAATTCGCTCTCGATCAGCTCGGCGGGCAGCGCCGCGCAATTGACTTTGACCATGATGGCTGCGCTGCGGTCGCTGAATTCATGGATCGCTCGCGCCAGCAATTCCTTGCCGGTGCCGGTTTCGCCGAGCAGCAGCACCGGCGTATCGGTGCGCGCGACCATTCGCACTTGCTCCATGACTGTTCGCATCAGCTTGGAGCCGCTAACGAAATCGTCCGGATTGTGGTCGTCGTTCAGCACTTCCTGCAGGTAGCCTTTTTCCTGTTGCAACCGATCCAGCTTCTGTTCGGCGAGGCATCGGTCGTTCACATCCCTGAGGATGATGGTGAAGAGTTTTTGGCCGTGCGCCTCCAGTAGCGAAAAAGTGGCTTCGATCGGGAACTCTTCGCCATCGGCGCGGCGCGCACTGAGGCCTTCCGGCGCCCAAGCCTGAGCTTTGGCTGCGGAGCTGTCGAAATCGATGAATTGCTCGAACAGTTTGCTGCAATGCGGCGCAATAAAGCGTTCGATCGACTGGCCGATAGCAAAGTCGGCGGCGCAACGGAAGATTCTGGCCGCCGCCGCATTGAACAATGTGATCTGGTGTTGCTGGTCGACGGTAACAATGGCGTCCATCGCCGAACCTAAGATCGAGGAAATGCGCTGTTCGCTTTCGGTCAGCGCCTGCATCATCAGCCGTTGCTCGGTACGGTCGCGCTGGGTTTCGACGATTGCCACCACTTCGCCGTGCTCATCAGTGATGGCACCCGCATCGATGACCAGATAAAGCCTGCGGCCGTCCGGCATCGGGCACCAGTTTTCGGTATGGTATATATCGCTGTAAGACGTGAAATCGCTGGCATGCTCATAAAGGCTGGACACTTCGCCCAAGGTACTGTCGAGCAGCAAGTCGGCCAGACACGGGCGTTTTTGGGTGTAAAAGCCGCGCCAATGCTGATCGGTACCGATCATCTCCTCGGCTTTCAGGCCGGTCAATTGCTCGCAGGCTTTGTTCCAGATCACCACCTGATGTTTGGCGTTCAACACGAACGCCGACACCGGCATGTTCTGCAATAAATGCTCGGCGGACAGGTTTTGAATTAATGGGTTTGTTTTCATATTGAGTTAAAAGATAAGACTTGTTGTGCCTGACAGGCTCGAACGGTATGCATCTTAGAGTTTACCAAGCAAGGCCGGAAATAAGATCATCTTACTTGTGCCCTATGGGTATTCCGGGCTACGGAGCTCGATTAAGACCTTCCAGGTTTTAAAAACCTGGAAGGTCTTTGGTACGGCACTTACCCAAGCAGTTCTCATTATTTTCAAATAAGGTGAGTAGAGACCTTTTATCATTAAACGGTTCGTAAAAGTCGCCTTGTCAGCAACGCCGTCAAGTCCCGCCGCGTGTGTGCAATCAGATGAATGTAGACGCTGTCTTGGCGCACTTCATAGATGATGCGGTTCATTCCCGGTATAACCTGCCTATATTGGCTGAGATTTATTTTCTCGAACTCTTCAGGAATAGAACCGGCATAAGGAAAATCCTTCAAGTTACGGATTGTATCTTTTATCCGGTCGAAGGTTGTTTGCCAGATTTCCTGGGAGAAATTCTTGACGATGTAGCCTCTAAGCTCTTTCAGGTCATGCTCGGCCGATTCCAGGATGATAATTTTAAAACTCATGGATGATCGAGTTCATCCAGTTCGGCAAACACTGTCTCTGCATCGAGAAATTTGCCTTGCTCAATTTCTCGATTCCCGAGCGCCAGGATTTTCAACAGAGCCAGCGTTTCTTCCTGTTCTTCGTAGCTTTTCACATCCATGACAACCAGTTTCGCTTCGCCGTTTTGAGTGATCAGCAAGGGCTCACGGCTTTCCGAAAGGTTTTTGACAATCTCGGCCGTGTGGCTCTTGAGGTAGCTGATCGGTTTGATTTGGGATGAAAATTTCATGGTATGGCCATAGTTTTTGCTGCAATCGATAGGACTGATTTTAGTTTTTATTTAGTCCTGCGTCTAAGGTTTTTTATTGTCCAACGGCTATGTGTAAGTTCTATTAAAAGTTGATAGTCGCCAAGCATATGGAGACGACTATTTACAGTTCCCTGGCTCCAGCATTGCGGGACGCTGGAGCGTCTACCTCGGTATTTTTAATATAGGTGAGTCTGTGAAAGTATACTGGTTAAAAGACTAACCACAGAGGTCACGGACGACTGCACGGGCAGGAAATGATCCAGTCATTTCTCTGCATTCCCCTCATCTCTGTGGGTTATGCAGGAGGTAGGCAGAAAACCGCTCCTGCGTAAGCTGCATTGACCTCCAAGGAGGGAGGAAATGCCGCAAGATTGCCTGGAGCAATCGCGGCCGCCACATCCCTGTGGTTTAGCACCAACAGTAGGCGCTTTAGGCGATGCAGGAGCAATTGCCGACGACTGCACGGATGCAGGAGGTAGAGCAACGCAGGAGCAATTGCCGAGAACACAGAGTTTTAATATTGATTTTCTCCGTGTCCTTCGTGTTCTCTATGGTGAAAAATCCTTTCAACCTGATTTTGAAAATACCCTGATAGTCTCTGGAGCGTGGAAACGATAGATATGGCTGGATAAACCTCAACAATCTGTATTGATTATGATAACGGGATGACTAACCCGGCATTAAATCGGTAAAATAGCGGTTTTTTATTGACCAGCTTATTAAAACATAATGCGTACTACTCAATTCCCGCTCAATACCGTAAAAGAAACGCCGGCTGATGCCGAAATCGCCAGCCATCAACTGATGATCCGCGCAGGCCTGATCCGCAAACTGGCCGCGGGGCTTTATACCTGGTTGCCCTTGGGACTGCGAGTCATGCGCAAGGTCGAAAAAATCACCCGCGAGGAAATGGAAAAAACCGGTGCGCTGGAAGTGCTGATGCCCGGCCTGCAACCGGCCGAACTGTGGCAGGAAACCGGCCGCTGGGAACAATACGGCCCGGAACTGGCGCGGTTAAAGGACCGTCACGAACGCGATTTTTGCCTGGGGCCGACTCACGAAGAAATCATTACCGATCTGGCGCGCAACGAAATCAAAAGCTACAAGCAGCTGCCGATCACTTATTACCAAATCCAATCCAAATTCCGCGACGAAATCCGTCCCCGTTTCGGCGTGATGCGTTCACGCGAATTCATCATGAAAGACGCCTATTCTTTTCACTTGGATCAGGAATCATTGCAAGAAACTTACGATGCGATGCATCAGGCCTATACCAACATCTTCAATCACTTAGGTCTAAAGTTTCGCGCGGTAGTTGCCGATTCCGGTTCAATAGGCGGTGCGATATCGCATGAATTTCACGTATTGGCTGATTCCGGCGAAGACGCGATAGCGTTCTCAACCGGCAGCGAATATGCCGCTAACGTTGAAAAAGCCGAAGCGCTTGTGCCTGCGGGTTCTCGCGGTGCGGCAAGCCAAGCTTTGACGCTGGTCGATACGCCTGACCAGCACAGCATTGAAGAAGTCTGCAACTTTTTAAACATCCCCAGCACACAGTGCCTGAAAACCTTGATCGTTAAAGGCGAAGAAGACACGCTGGTGGCGCTGCTGTTAAGAGGCGACCACAACCTTAACGAAATCAAAGCTATCAAAATTGACGGCATTGCCTCGCCGCTTGAATTCGCCAGCGATGAGCAAGTGGCCAGCGCCTGCAACTGCAAACCCGGCTCTATCGGCCCGATAGGCTTGAACATCAAGATCATTGCCGACCGCAGTGTGACCTTAATGTCGGACTTTGTTTGCGGCGCGAATCAGGATGGCAAGCATTACAAAGGCGTCAACTGGGAACGCGATTTGCCTGTTCCAGAACACGTTGCCGACCTGCGCATGGTGGTTGAAGGCGACCCCAGCCCGGACGGCAAGGGCCAAATCACGCTGGCTCGGGGTATTGAAGTCGGGCATATTTTCCAGCTCGGCACCAAGTACAGCGAAGCCATGAAAGCCGGTATCAGCAATGAAGAAGGCAAAAACCAGATCATGACCATGGGCTGTTACGGTATCGGCGTTTCCCGCGTGGTCGCCGCGGCGATCGAACAGAATCATGACGCTAAAGGCATTATCTGGCCAGCTAATCTTGCGCCGTTCCAGGTCGCGCTGTGCCCGATGAACATGCATAAATCCGAGCGCCTTAAAGAAGCTTCCGAGAAGCTATACAAGGATTTGCTGGCAGCGGGAATCGATGTGCTGTTCGATGACAGAAAGGTTCGCGCCGGTTTTATGTTTTCTGATATGGAATTGATCGGCATTCCGCATTGCATCGTGGTCGGCGACCGAGGACTGGATTCCGGTACGATTGAATACAAGGGCAGAACGGCTGAAGCAAACGAGGAAATCCCGTTTGCGGAGGTTATTGATTTTCTGAAGGCTAAGTTGGCTTAAAAACGGCTAATTACTCACCACGAAGGACACGAAGATAAAACGTCGTGCTTCTTCGTGGCTTATTAACCTTTATTGCTGCTGAATCAAATTCAGCGTCCTTTCCGGCAGCTTGTCCGTAGTCTCGCCTTCCAGATGCAAGCGCGCATCTTCATGCACGGTGGTCATAAACCGGATCAGCTGCATCTCGTGCTGCATCTTCTGTTCAAAGTCTTCCGCTTCCCACATTTTATTCAGCAAATATTTCGCATGATGATGAATGGTAAAGGCGACTGCCTCGGGCAGATGAGTGTAACTGGACTGGATTGAAGCTTTAAGCTGGTCCAGCGACGCCAGATACTGTTTATAGTCTTTAACATCCTGCTTGCACTTGGTTTTAAACATCGATAATTCAGCATCGTGTTTAGTCTTCAACAGATTGATGTCATGCTCCAGATGCACGCTTCTCTTTTTTAATTCGATTTCCAGGGCTTTTTCGGCCAACACGCGGGCATGCTTGAGCTTTGCCTGAGCATCCTGATTAGCCTGCTGCCATTTCAGGTTTTCATCCTTGACCGAATGGAACAGGTTAACAATATTAAAAACCCAGCTTTTTAAAGTGGTCATACGCTAAACAATAGTGGAGATTTTTTGCTGCAATTTCAGTAGCGACTCAATGTCCTGCTGGTTTCGAAAACGGGCATTTTCCTGTTGCAGTTGCAGGTAAGTTGTTTCCGGCAATTTATCCTTAATCGACAGCAGGTCTTTATCGATGGATTTGGACAATGACTGAATGTGTTTGCGGTTATTCAGCTTTAGCAGGCGTTTTCTGTTCAGTTCACTAAAATACTTGATTTGCATTGCTTTAAAATAAAACAAGCGCCTAACTTGGTCCTGTCTGGCCTGAGCAAACCACAACCGCCGCTGCACCCGCTGTTTAGCCGAAAAATAATCCAACGCAGCGCAGACGATTATTTTAAAAACGCCCCATACCCCTGCGATTATCAGCAATGCAAAAGCGCTTATCAGCATTGCCGAGCCAATCAGGGTTACTGCGTCCGGCAAGCCCGGCACGGCTAACCATAACAGCAGCTCCACCAATAAAAACACCGGCAATGAAGCCAAAATCAACAACAGGGAGATTCTAATAATCAAAATGAAAACCCAAAAGCCAAAAAGCTGCCTTGGCAGGCGTACCAAGTATTGTACGCAACTTTCTGCCAAAGGTTTAATCGGGAGTCAACTGTGCATCAAAGTACTGAGATTAAATTGGCCCGATAAACTATGCCCGTCAGTCGATAATTACTATTCGCTATCGGGACCTGCCGACAGCCTGAGTCGATATCAATCAAACTGATATTTCAGAAGCCAAAGGTATTTAATAATTATCGACTATAGAGTCCCTTATAAATTAATACTAAAACCGCGCCCCAATTATTCTGTTATATTTTTAATGCTAAAATTAAACAGTAAAATCGATATAGTCGTTTTACCTAACCTGAAATTTCTACACATTAAACTCATACAAAATAATGAATAGATTAAAAGATAAAATCCGCGACATACCTGACTTTCCAAAGCCCGGCATTATCTTCAAGGATATTACGCCCCTGGTAAAAGACCCTGCCGCGTTGAGGCTCGCCGTCCATCTATTGATACAACCTTTTTTAGGCAGAAATATTACCGTAGTTGCCGGCATGGAGGCACGCGGCTTTATCTTCGGCTCTTTGGTCGCATGGGAATTAGGGCTTCCGTTTGTTCCGTTGAGGAAACCGGGAAAACTACCGTATGACGTGCAAAGCGTATCGTATGACCTTGAATATGGCTCAGCCACACTGGAAGCGCATATCGACGCGGTTGATGCGAACGATCGTGTGTTATTGATTGACGATCTGTTGGCTACCGGCGGAACTGCAAAAGCAAGCTGCGAATTAATTGAACAACTGGGCGCAAAAGTAGAGGCGTGCGCGTTTGTGGTGGAACTGGATTTTCTGGAAGGAAGGGAAAAGCTGGGAGATTACGAAATCCATTCTCTGTTGCATTATTAGAGCTACATCCTTGTAGCTCACATTAAAAAATACTATCTTCTGTATTTTTTCGATTTTGTTAATTCATCCACTTTAGCACCGGCATCTTCAAACGATTTGGCGGTGCTATCAAATGATTGAGCGACACTGCTAAACGAATACGAAACTTGTTCGATCTTTTTTGTATCTGCGTCCAGGCGTAGAGCAAAACCCGGCTTATTGCTGGCGTCGGCATCAGCGGACGCGCCTTGTCCGGCAGTATCTTTATCGCCGTCAAGCGGATCATCGTCAAGAGCATCTATATCCGTTGAAGCTTCGGATTTTCCGTCGGTAGCCAGGTTATTACGCCACTGCAAAAAAGATTCGCGAGTGAAGACATAAGGATCTAACGCGGCTTCATCGATAAATTTTAATGCGCCTTCTGCACTGGCCCGTGCATTCAGCATAGCGACCAGCTGCACGGGCATGCCCACATAAGTGATCGGGTTTGCAGCCGTATCAAATACCGCTCCCGGAATACCACGCGCAGTTGACGGTCCCAGAAAAGGTAAAACCAGATAAGAACCTTGAGGCACTCCCCACACTGCCAGGGTCTGGTCAAAATCTTCCTCATTTTGTTCCAACCCGACATGCTTAGCCACATCAAACAGACCGCCCACACCCACAGTGGTATTGATAGCAAGACGTCCGGTATCTTCAGCACTTTGCGCAAACTTGGCCTGCAAAACATCATTGATAACTACATTGACATTTTTCAGGTTATTAAAGAAATTGAAGACCCCCGTTTGCATAAACTGCGGAGTTATCCACTTATAAGCATTCGAGATAGGCTCAGCGACATAATTATCAACGCCATCGTTAAAAATAAATATTTTCCTGTTGAAGTTCTCATATGGATCAATCTTGTTCTCTACAGTTGGCTGTTCCACGACTTCTGTTGTTGCACAGCCGCCCAGAGTGATGGCGGCTCCGATCAGCATACCTGAAAATATTTGTTGCATTTTAACGCTGCGTTTGCCGTTGTGTGGTCTGTTCATCATTGGCATAAACCTATTGTTTCGAGTAATTGTCAATTTTCTCATTGATCTTGTTAATTAAGGTGTCAAAGCCTTCGCGTTGCAAAATGGTGGTGTATTCCGATCTTTTCAATGCCAGGTCGCTTACGCCATTGGCAATAATATTAATAATGCGCCAGCTATTGCCTTTTTCCTTCAGCATGTAATCGAATTTAACGGGCTTATCGCCAGGAATAACAAGGTGGGAATGGACAACAACGCCGCCTCTTGTCGTTTCCTCTTCTGAATCGAATACAAATGATTCTCCCGAATAATCTTTAAAGTTATGCGCATAAGAGGCAATGCTCAAACGACTGAATACATCAACCAGCTTTTGTTGCTGTTCTTCGGATAATTTCTCCCACTCCTTACCGACCACAATGCGGGCTATTTTTGTCAGCTCGTGGCTATTGGAAACAGGATCTTTTAACCTTTCATATCTTCCTGCATAGCCTAATTTCTTGCCTTCTTTCATGACAGCAATAAGATCGGCTTGAAATTTTTCTACAACCTGTCTTGCAGTTGCCGCTCCTTCATCCGCAGCAAAAGCGCTTACTGCCCCGAACAAAAGGAACATAAAAACTACAGCTAACTTCATATTTTTTAAAATCATAATCAAAACCTCGAAAAAACCAATACGTATTTCATAAGCATCTTTAAACGCTACAAAGCTGCCACAACCGCATAATCAGCAAGTTATTGGGAAACATACCCTGCTTATAGCCACATCCCTGTGGATAATAGAGCAGCATAAAGAGGCCTCTAGCATGTCGAGCATTTTAATCGACAATCTCCACTCTTACAGGAATTCCTGCAATGGTTGAAGACACGTCTTCTTTTACATACTCAGGCGTAGCTTCAGGTACCATGGCACCCTCGGTTTTTGGGCCTCTGATTGATGTCAACAATGCTTTCAAAGGATGATTTAACATATCTTCAACAGCGGTTGCTTCATAACCGCAATGCGCCATGCAGCTTGCGCATTTAGGATTATTAACAGTGCCGTATTTTTCCCAGGGCGTAGTATCCAAAAGCTCTTGAAAAGTTGAAACATAGCCTTCATCAGCCAGCAAGTAACAAGGTTTTTGCCAACCGAATACGTTGCGGGTCGGATTGCCCCATGGCGTGCAATTATAATTTTGGTTGCCGGCCAGAAAATCAAGGTACAGCGAAGAATGATTTAATTTCCAGTTGCGTTTTTTGCCAATCTTAAAAATGCCTCTGAACAAATCCTTAACATCACTGCCTTTGATAAACACGTCTTGCTGAGGCGCATGCTCATAGCTAAAGCCTGGAGCAATGGTTACGCCTTCAACGCCAAGCTCCATTGCATAATCAAGAAAATCAGCCACTTCCTGGGCATTTTCACCTTGAAATAGCGTGCAGTTTACAGTAACCCTAAAGCCTTTTCCCAACGCCAATTTTATGGCCTCAACGGCTCGATCAAAAACACCTTCTTGGCAAACGGACGTATCGTGTCTTTCCTTCATACCATCCAAATGAATTGAAAATGTCAGGTAAGGCGATGGCGTATAATCGTCAATCCTCTTTTTCAACAAAAGCGCGTTAGTGCACAGATAAACGAATTTCTTCCGTGCAATGATACCTTCAACGATTTGAGGCATTTCTTTATGGATAAGCGGTTCGCCTCCTGGAATGGACACCATCGGTGCATCGCATTCGTCTACGGCCTGCATGCATTCTTCAAATGAAAGACGCTTGTCGAGAATATCATCGGAGTAATCGATCTTACCGCAGCCTGCACAGGCCAAATTGCAACGAAACAAAGGCTCAAGCATGAGTACCAAAGGATATTTCTTAGTCCCTTTCAACTTCTGCTTAATCAAATAACTACCTACGGTCAACTGCTGACGTAAAGGAACTCCCACAAGCACACCCTCCAAGAACTTTAATAAACTAAATGACGCTCATAAAAATGACCGTCCTGAAAACCGCATACACTACGAAACGATAAAAACCGTACCAATAAAACAACAAACAATATCTACAAAAATATGACCCCACACTGCTTTATTAACGACAGGAATCGAGGAATATCTTTCAGCCTGTTATATAATACAAGCGCTTATCTATTGTTGATTAGAATACTATCTTTTAACAGACGACTCCAGTTTTATAGTGCGTATAGGTAAATAGCCGGTAAAAATTGCAACCTTAAGATACCTGTAAAAATACGACACAACCCTCGCTAAACACTTATTTTTAATAACAATAAATCCCCGTTAAAAACCATAAGATTCACATATTTGCAACAAAACAACATTGCTTTGCAAAATACCAACAAACAGTCTATCATTGCCATTTATTAACTTAAAATAACCGTGCAGAACAGCATCAAAAATACCATGAGTGAAATTCAAATATCCCTGGATACCCCAAAATCACTCAGCAAATTATCTGATGATCAATTTCAGGCTTTATTGCTTGAAGGCGTATCCAGAACATTTGCGCTGACCATCCCCCAACTGCCGGAAAAATTATACGGCGCAGTAGCCAACGCGTATTTGCTGTGCCGGATTGTCGATACTATTGAAGATGAAGTTTCTTTATCTCCAGCACAGAAAAAATATTTTTGCTCCGAATTTATTAATGTTGTAAAAACCGGCACCAATTCCGAGTCGTTTGCCGTAGATCTTGCACCGTTACTTTCAGATCAAACTATTCCCGCCGAGCACACTTTGATTCACGTGCTTCCGAGAGTCATTGAAATCACTCATAAATTCGACCCCGACCAAATCGAAGCATTGGCTTCCTGCGTGGAAACCATGGCCGAAGGCATGCCGATTTTCCAAGCGCTGGATTTGCACGGCGGCCTTGCAACCATGGCCGACATGGACCTTTACTGCTATTACGTTGCCGGATGCGTCGGCGAAATGCTGGCCAAGCTTTTTTGCCATTACTCGCCGGAAATCGCTGAGCACAAAGACGAACTGCTTACTCTGTCTGTTTCTTTTGGCCAGGGGCTGCAAATGACCAACATATTGAAAGACATCTGGGACGATGCTGGACGAGGCGTGTGCTGGTTACCGCAGGATATATTTACGGAAACAGGGTTCGATCTTAAAAACCTGACGCCGGAAACCAATGATGAAAACTTCAGAAAGGGCCTGGAACACTTGATCAGCATTGCTCATGGTCATTTGCATAACGCATTGAAATATACGCAACTGCTTCCCTCTCATGAAACCGGTATCCGCAACTTCTGCCTCTGGGCATTAGGCATGGCCGTTTTAACTTTAAAGAAAATTAAGCAAAATCTGGATTTCAACAATTCCAACCAGGTCAAAATCACTCGCAACAGTGTTAAAGCGACCATTCTTGCAACCCGATTAACCGGACGCAGCAACGCTATGCTTAGTTTACTTTTTAACCTAACAAGTAACGAACTCAAAACGCCCGACTGGACATACTCAACACCATCCTCAAAAGCCACGGCAAAACTTTAAGGACGTAACTTATGTTTAATGAAACCATTTCAGAAGACACTACCAGCACTACTTCGAGTTCATCGAATACCGTTAATAACCTTGCATTTGACCTGAATAAAGCCATTAATAAAGCGCAGGAAAAATTATTAAGCCTGCAAGACAAAGACGGCTATTGGGTATTCGAACTGGAAGCCGATTGCACGATTCCATCAGAGTACATCATGATGATGCACTACCTGGGTGAAATCGATGAGCCGCTACAAGCTAAAATTGCCAACTACTTGAGGTCTCGTCAATCCAAAGACGGCAGTTATCCGTTGTTTACCGGCGGCCCCGGCGACATCAGTTGCAGCGTTAAAGTCTATTACGCATTAAAGATGGCCGGCGATTCCATCGACGCGCCCCATATGGCCCAGTTAAGAAATTACATTCTCAATCAGGGCGGCGCAGCCAAAGCCAACGTATTTACCCGTATTGCATTAGCAACATTTGAGCAAGTGCCCTGGCGTGCCGTTCCTTACATCCCTGTCGAAATCATGCTGTTTCCCAGCTGGTTTCCGTTCCATTTGGATAAAGTATCGTACTGGTCCAGAACCGTTATGGTGCCGTTGTTTATTCTTTGCACGTTAAAAGCAACCGCAAAGAACCCTAACAAGGTCAACATCCTGGAGCTTTTCGTTACCCATCCTGACGAAGAAAAACATTATTTTCCTGAAAGAACCACCCTGAATAAAATCTTTCTGGGCCTGGATAAACTGGGGCTGTTAACGCGCCCGTTAATTCCGCAAAAAGCCCATGAATTGGCGATTGAAAAAGCCAAAAACTGGTTTATTGAGCGGCTGAACGGCGAAGACGGCCTGGGCGGGATTTTCCCGGCGATGGTCAACGCTTACGAAGCCATGTTGCTGCTAGGCATGCCCAAAGATCATGAGCATGTGGTCACTGCGCGTAAAGCCATCGACAAATTACTGGTCATCAATGAGCACGATGCTTACTGCCAGCCCTGTTTGTCTCCGGTTTGGGATACCGCGCTAACCGCACTGGCTTTACAGGAAGCCGACAAAGTAAGCAGCGCCCCAAGTCTGACTCGCGCCTACGACTGGCTTAAGAGCAAACAGTTATCCGACGAACCAGGCGACTGGCGGATTTCCAAGCCTGATTTGGCCGGTGGCGGCTGGGCATTTCAATTTGAAAACCCTCATTATCCCGATGTCGACGATACCGCGGTTGTTGCCTTTGCGATGGCGGAATCGAACCTGCCTCTTCTGGATGAACCGATACACCGCGCCACCCGCTGGATAGTCGGCATGCAATCCAAAAACGGCGGCTATGGTGCGTTTGACGTTGACAATACTCACTATTATTTGAATGAAATTCCGTTCGCCGATCACGGAGCATTGCTAGATCCTCCTACATCCGACGTTAGCGCGCGTTGCGCCATGCTGATGGCTAGAGTCGCCAAGGATCATGCCGAATATTTGCCGGCCCTGGAGCGCACTATCGAGTACCTCCGCAGCGAACAGGAGCAAGACGGCTCATGGTTTGGCCGTTGGGGCACCAACTATATCTACGGCACGTGGTCGGTATTGCTTGGACTGGAGCAAACCAACCTGCCTAAAACCGACCCAATCTACACCAAAGCCGCTGTATGGCTGAAAAGCGTGCAACGCGCCGACGGCGGCTGGGGCGAAGACAATTACAGCTATCATGATGCGAGCCATAGCGGCAAATACCGTTTCAGCACCGCATTCCAGACGGCCTGGGCTGTTTTGGCGCTGATGGCTGCGGGTGAGGCCCACAGTCCGGAAGTAAAAGCGGGTATTGATTTCATCTTGCGCAACCAGAAAGCGGACGGCGTATGGAATGACGAATGCTTTACCGCGCCCGGTTTTCCAAAAGTTTTTTACCTCAAATATCACGGTTACGACAAGTTCTTCCCGCTATGGGCTTTGGCTCGCTACCGTAACGAGCTCAATAGAAAGTGATCACAGGTATTGTTGTAGCTTTACCGGAAGAACTCAGCACCCTGACCTCAAAAAAGATCGATAAAGGGTGCTGTGTTTTTATTACCGATACTATCGTTCTCGCCCATTCCGGCGCAGGCGCCGACAATGCACGAGCAGCATCCGAGCTATTGCTTACCCACGGCGCGACCCGCCTGATCAGCTGGGGTTGCGCAGCCGCCCTCAGCGAATCGTTAAAGCCTGGCGACCTGATATTAGCCGATACCCTGATTGATGCCGAAGGTCTTCAAATCGCTGTTCACGATGGCTGGCTCGGACTCACCAAAAACCTGATCCCAACCCGGCTAAAAACCCATACCGGCAGTTTAGTTGAAAGCCTTACCATCGTAGCTGCGGCCAGGGACAAAAAGCACCTGCATGCCCAAACCGGCGCAATTGCACTGGATATGGAAAGCGCGGCTATCGGCACAGTTGCCTGGCAAAACAATCTGCCTTTTCTAGCTATCCGAACTGTTGCCGATCCGGTTCACATGAATTTGCCCAAAGCCATTAATCATTCTCTTAATGATGAGGGCGACATCGTGTTAGCCAAATTGCTAGCATTTATCGCGTTACACCCGACTGAATTACCCGGACTGATTAAACTGGGCCTACATTTCAGTGCCGCAAAAAGCACGCTAAGATCGGTCGCCAAACAGCTCGACCAATTGGCGGCACTAGCCAGCCAAGCCTAATAAGCAGTATGTCATCTTTTTTCAACACCCTTACCGGCTGGTGCGAGCGACAAATCATGCGCTGCCCGTGGACGCTGTTATTGTTATCCCTGTTGCTGTGCGGCACCACGTTGTACTATTCCATTAAAAACCTGGAGATCAACACCAATACAGCTGAAATGCTATCGCCGGACTTGCCATTCCAGAAAAACCAGGCGCGGTTTAATCAGGCATTTCCGGAGGATGCGACGACCATCATTTTGGTGGTTGAGGCCGAAACGCCGGAAGAATCCTCTCAAGCCGCCAACCAGCTGGTCGATCAGCTGGCCCAGGAAAACGACCGTTTTGAATCTGTCTATATACCTACAGATAATGCTTTCTTCAGACAGCAGGCATTGCTCTACCTCGATCAAAACGATTTGGATAATTTTGCCCAAAAACTCACCGATGCCCAGCCTTTTATAGGCCACCTGGCCCAAAACTATCATCTTGAAGGCCTGTTCGGCATTATCAGCCAAGCGCTTAATCGCCACGATCATGCCTTGCCGATGGACTTGAACCCGATACTCCTTGCCATTGACGATGCCCTAAAAAGCCAGCTGACCGGCCAGTCGCATTATTTATCCTGGCAAAACATACTGTCCGCCGACAACTACAAAGAGGCAGCGCAACCCAGATTTAACCGGACGATTGTCATCGCCAAACCTAAAATGCATTTCAATGAAATGCTACCCGCAGATGTCGCGCTTTCTGCAGCACGCGAAATCAGCCACGCCATCATGGCGGAAAATCCGTCGCTCAATATTCGCATAACCGGCGAAACCGCACTGGAACACGAAGAACTTGAGAGCGTGACCAAAGGCGCCACTTTCTCCGGTTTGTTGTCGCTGGTTCTAGTGTTTGCAATTCAATGGATAGGGCTGCGTTCGGTCAAGTTGTTGATTACAACCTATATTGTCCTGGTTATGGGATTGATATTGACCGCCGGATTCGCCGCTATCACCGTAGGGCATTTGAATGTCATTTCGATTGCATTTGCCAGCTTATATATCGGACTGGGAGTCGATTACGCAATTCATATCTGCCTGCATTATCGCGAAGGCAAAGCCAATGGCTTATCGAATAGCGAAGCCATCCTGGACAGCATCCGCGATGTCGGCTCTTCGCTGTTTTTATGCGCATTGGCCACCGCGATCGGTTTTTTTGCCTTCATCCCCACAGATTATGCCGGCGTATCCGAGCTGGGCATTATTTCAGGCGGCGGTATCTTTATCGGCCTGATTATTTCCTTGACGGTATTACCCGCCCTGTTCAGCGTTTTTTCTGTCAACAATGTGCAACCGATACGTTCGCCATTAACCCCGGCATTTATTATTACCTTCCCGTTTCGCTTTTCAACCGGCATTCGAGTCGTTTCCATATTGCTGGGCATCGGCGCCTGCTTTGTGCTGACCGATCTTACCTTTGATTACAACCCTATCAATCTCAGAGATCCAAACAGCGAATCGGTCTTAACCATTAAAGAACTGTTAAAGTCCAAAACCGACTCCCCGTTTGCACTGACCGCTTTAGCCAACAATCTTGAAGATACAGACAAAATCACTGCCCAGCTTAAGCAGCAACCATCAGTGCATGAAACCATCACCCTGGCGAGTTTTGTAGCTAAAGATCAGGAAGAAAAACTGACGACGATTGAAGATTTAAATATGATGCTGGGCGGGCAACTTGAAAACTTTGACAACACGCTCGATACCGCCAACCAACAGACGGCATTAATCAAGTTCAATGAAGCGTTGAAAAAAGCCATTATTGAAAAATCCCCGAATGTGCCGCAACAAACCTTGCAGCAATTACAGCAACGCATCGAAGCGTTCATGCAACAGGCAGACGCCACTCAGGCGCCAACAGCAAGCTACGTGCAACTGGAAAAAAACATTTTAGGACTGCTGCCGTTCACCATAGAACGCCTGCGAACCAGTCTGACGGCAACGCCGTTCGGCTTGGATGATTTACCGCTAGAGATAAAGTCCCACTGGATCAGCGCTACCGGCCTTTACAGAGTTTTGATCACACCTGAAAAAGACCAAAACAAGCCTGAGAATTTAAAAGAATTTGTGACTCAGGTGCAGACCGTCGATAACTCGGTTTCCGGCCTGCCGATTATTAATCAGGCGGGCGGCGATGCTATTGTCAAGGCATTTATTAATGCCTTTAGCGGTGCTTTTATAGCCATTGTGGTGTTATTATTGCTGATGTACAGAAGCGTCAGAAAGACCTTACTGGTTATCATGCCATTATTGTTAGCTGCTTTGCTAACCGGTGCAACCAACGTGTTACTGGATAACCCTTTCAATTTTGCCAATATCATCGCCCTGCCCTTGCTGCTCGGCATGGGTATCGACAGCAGTATCCTTATCATGCACAGACACCATTCCAGTTCGAGTGAAGATCAAAATTTGCTGCAAAGCAGCACCACTCGAGGCATTATTTTCAGTTCCATAACGACCTTGTGCAGTTTTTCAAGCCTTGCTTTCACCGCCCATCAGGGCATGGCAAGCATGGGCTTAGTATTGGCCATAGGCCTTACTTTCACAGTGATGTGTTCTTTAATAGTCCTGCCTGCTTTCAGCGGCAAAAGAATTTAATTTTTGAGGTATCTAATGTCATTCAGCATCGCCGAACTTTTTTCTCAACACAGCACTGATAAATTTGATCTGCACGAACAACATTTAAACAATCAAATGGTCAGAGTGTTAAAGACCATAGGCTATGACCGCCACTACCAAAAAGCTGTCGGACAATATCTCTATGATCAGGAAGGCACGGAATATCTGGATTTGCTTAGCGGCTTCGGTGTATTTGCGATCGGCCGCAACCATCCGTCCGTTATCAGTGCATTGACTGAGACCTTAACGCTGGAACTGCCCAATTTGGTGCAAATGGATGTATCGGTACTCAGCGGATTGCTGGCGCAGGAAATCCTGAAAACCACGCCGGACAACCTGAACAAGATGTTCTTTTGCAACTCGGGCACCGAAGCTGTAGAAGCCGCGATCAAATTTGCCCGCTATACGACCAAGCGTGAAAAAATCGTCTTCTGCGAACACGGCTATCACGGCTTGACCATGGGATCGTTGTCATTAAACGGCGAAAACATTTTCCGCGAAGGTTTCGGCCCCTTGCTGCCCGGTTGCAGCGCTGTACCTTTTAATGATCTTGCTGCGTTGGAACAGGCGTTAAGCAACAAAGACGTTGCCGCTTTCATCGTCGAGCCTATTCAAGGCAAAGGCGTTAATGTTCCTGATGACAATTATTTGCCGGAAGTCGAACGCTTATGCAAAAAATACGGCACTTTGTTTGTCGCCGATGAAGTTCAAACCGGCTTGGGCCGCACCGGAAAATTCTGGGCGATCGACCATTGGAACGTCAAACCGGATATGATCTGCATGGCTAAAGCCCTGTCCGGCGGCTTTGTGCCGGTCGGCGCGGTTGCCATCACCCAAAAAATCATGGATACCGTTTATAACCGCATGGACCGAGCTGTCGTGCATGGCTCGACTTTCTCCAAAAACAATATGGCGATGGCGGCAGGACTTGCGACGCTGCATGTGATGGAAGACGAAAAGCTGGTGGAAAACAGCATGAAAGTCGGCACCGACATTATCGACAGCCTGAACGCCATGACCGGAAAATATGAATTCCTAAAAGAAGCGCGCGGCAGAGGCATGATGATTGCCATTGAATTCCAATCACCCAAGAGCCTGAAACTGAAAGCGGCTTGGGCGATGCTGGAAGCGGCCAATAAGGGCTTGTTCTGCCAGATGATCACCATTCCTTTATTTAAAGAGCATCACATTTTGACTCAGGTTGCAGGGCATGGCATGAACGTTGTCAAACTGTTGCCGCCGTTAAATTTAACGCAAAAAGACCGCGATACGATAGTCAACTCATTTGATAAGGCTGTAGCCGATACCCACCAAATCCCCGGCTCTATCTGGGATTTAGGAAAGAATCTGGCTAGCCATGCCTTGAAAGGCAAAAAATAATAAAGGCTAGAGCAAAAGAACGCGAATATTAAAAGCAGGTGCCTCTACGACTGCATGGACGCAGGAGCAGGAGCAGTTGCCGAGGCGACGCAGATGAATGTGATGAGTGCAGATAGCTTCATAAATCCTATTCAATCATGGTTAACAGCGTTCTATTATTAATCTGCATGTGCAAATAGTTACAAACTGGAAAAAGCAATGAAAAAAATCATTCCACTATGTTTATTTTTTATAACTTTGTGCCCTCCGCACTGGGCGGCCGCTCATGCGGTGATAACCGATTATTCACTAAAAATCACGCCCATCCATGCCAATAGTCCGGGGAACGTCGAACTGTCGTTTAATTCCCATATAGAACTGGGCTTGTCGCAAATTTTTCTAGTCAGCAAAGGCGACAAACATCAACTCTTAACGGTCACCAATGGCACAAAACAAGGTCAGATTATTATCCAGATTCCGCCAGTGGAAGCTGGCGACTATGCCCTCAGATTTAAAGTCTTCGCTGCTGACGGTCATTTAACCGAAGACGTTATTCACTTTTCCGTTTCCAAATAGGAGTTGGCAATGGCCGGCATAGCTGATTTTCTCGATTCTCTTATTGGCGGGTTTGACCTGATTTGTTATTCACTGGCAATCGGCGGCCTGTTCTGGGGGCTTTTTGTGTTGCGTCCGTGGCATAACCAAGGCGGATACCCGGCGGTATTAATGCAAAAAACCGTCACCCTTATTTATAAAGGCGGCTTTTGGCTGGCTGCGGCTCAACTTTTCAAAATTGTGCTCAAAGTTTGGTTAATGACCGCCGTACTTGAGCGCTGGCCGTTTCCCGAATTCGCCGGCACCACACAATTCATAGGCGGCATAGTACGCACAATACTGACTGTGGTTTTGGCGGGTTACTGTTATCAATACCTCAGCAAAAATCCCGGCTCCAAGCAGCACTGGATAACCGCCGGCATTGTCGCCTTGCCGATGATCATTTCAGGCGCTTGGCTGGTACATGGCGCCGGGCGTTTTGAAAATCAGTTTATCTTAATGTCGATGACAGTCATCCACCAGCTGGCCGCAGCCGCCTGGATCGGCGGTGTTTTCCAGCTGGTCAACATTTGGCTGCTACGTAGCAGCAAGCAGGTTCCTGCCGAATTATGGCCTTTATTGCTTAAGCGTTTTTCTACATTCGGCATAGCCTCGGTTGCAATGATCCTGATTTCGGGTCTGCCTATTGCACTGCAATACATCGACACCTGGAACGGCCTGATCGGTACCGGCTACGGCAATTTATTAATGGTTAAAATCGTCTTAATGGGCATAGCCCTGGGTTTTGCCTTTTTAAACAAATCCGCAGTATCGGCATTCGGTTTTTCAGGCAATGGTCACGCATTAAATAACCGCGTCCCTTACTACATTGAAGCGGAAACCTTTGTGCTGATCACCTTGCTGTTTACTGCCGCCAGCCTGGCGTCTCAGCCTCCGGCCATTGATATTCCGACCCTGACCGCAAGCTGGCAGGAAGTCTTGAACACCTTTGCTCCGCAAATCCCCCAAACCAGTTCGCCAACCCATACCGACTTGATTGCCGGTGAAGCCGGGCGCGTTGCCATTGTCGGCCAAGTGCCGTCGCTCGCGGCAACCGAATGGTCGAACTACAACCATAACATTGCCGGTATCTTTTTGACCGTAATGAGCTTTTTTGCAATGCTATCTTACGTAAAAAAACCGGGATTTGAACACTGCAAATATTGGCCGTTGGGCTTTGTCGGTCTGGGGATTTTCCTGTTTTTCCGCAGCGACGCCGAAACCTGGCCCTTGGGTCCTATAGGCTTCTGGGAGAGCACATTTAATAACGGTGAAGTGTTGCAGCACCGGATTGCGACCCTACTGGTATTTGTACTCGGCATTATGGAACTCACTGCCAGAATAACCAAAAACCCAACCAGCAAATTACCGTTTGTCTTTCCATTGCTGGCGGCTTTTGGCGGTTTGATGCTGCTGACCCATTCACATGTCGGCTTTCAACCCAAAAGTGCTTTTCTTATCCAGGTCGGCCATACCATGATGGGAATTTTTTCCCTTATTCTGGCATGCGGCCGGTGGCTGGAGTTGAAATTAGACAGACCGGGCAAGGAAATTGCCGGTTTTATTTCTGTTGCCGCCCTGTTTCAGATTGGCATCATCCTGATGTTCTATCGCGAACCTCTTTACTAATATGAATACATTACATAACTACCCACTGCTCAAAGATATCAACACACCGGCCGATGTACGCAAGTTGTCGAAAAATCAACTTAAACCTTTGACAAAAGAACTGCGCGAATTTCTAACCCATACCGTGAGTATTTCCGGCGGCCACTTTTCTGCCGGCCTGGGCACAGTTGAGTTAACGGTAGCCTTGCACTACGTGTTCGACACGCCTTATGACCAGTTGGTCTGGGATGTGGGTCATCAAGCTTATCCACACAAGATTCTGACCGGGCGCAAGGAACGGATGACCACTATTCGTACCCGGGATGGGGTCTCGGCGTTCCCGAACCGGGCAGAAAGCGAATACGATGCGTTCGGCGTCGGCCATTCCAGCACCTCGATCAGCGCGGCCTTGGGCATGGCGATTGCGTCTGAGTTAAAAGGCGAAGACAAGAAAATGGTCGCGATTATCGGCGACGGCAGCATCACCGGCGGCATGGCTTTTGAAGCGATGAACCATGCGGGCGCCCTGGACGCCAATCTGCTGGTGATTTTGAACGACAATGACATGTCGATCTCGCCACCGGTCGGCGCGATGAACAATTACCTGACCAAGATTTTGTCCAGCAAATTTTATTCGTCAATGCGCGAAGGCAGCAAAAAAGCGTTGAGCAGCATGCCCAGCGTCTGGGAACTGGCGCGACGCACCGAAGAGCATATGAAAGGCATGGTCGTACCGGGTACCTTGTTTGAAGAGCTTGGCTTTAACTATATCGGCCCGATTGACGGGCACGACGTAGACATGCTGGTATCGACGCTGGAAAACCTGAAGCATATTACCGGCCCGCGCTTTTTGCATATCGTCACCCAAAAAGGCAAAGGCTATCCGCCCGCCGAAAAAGATCCGTTGGCTTACCACGGCGTACCGGCTTTCGATCCCAGCAAGGATTGCTTGCCCAAATCAGCGCCCTCCCCGCACCAGACTTATACGGAAGTGTTCGGCGAATGGCTCTGTGATATGGCGGCAAAAGACGAGCGCTTATTGGGTATTACTCCCGCCATGCGCGAAGGTTCTGGACTGGTCAAATTTTCGGAGTGCTATCCAAGACGTTATTTCGATGTCGCCATTGCCGAACAACATGCAGTAACGCTGGCTGCCGGACAGGCTTGCCAAGGCGCAAAACCTGTCGTCGCGATTTACTCGACGTTCCTGCAACGGGCTTACGACCAGATGATCCATGATGTCGCGATCCAGAACCTGGATGTATTGTTTGCGCTGGATCGCGCAGGTCTTGTCGGCCCGGATGGCCCGACCCATGCCGGCAGCTTCGATTACAGCTATATGCGTTGCATTCCCAATATGCTGGTGATGGCGCCTGCCGATGAAAACGAATGCCGGCAAATGCTCTATACCGGCTTTATGCATGAAGGGCCGGCGTCCGTGCGTTACCCGCGCGGCAAAGGTCCCGGAGTTGCCGTCAATAAAGACATGACCGCATTACCGCTAGGCAAAGGCGAAGTGCGCCATCAAGGCAGCCGCATTGCCATTTTGGCCTGGGGCAGTATGGTGACCCCGGCTATGGAAGCGGGCAAACAACTGGGCGCAACCGTCGTCAACATGCGCTTTGTGAAACCTATCGATGCCGAATTGATTCTTGAGCTAGCCAAGAGCCATGAAGTGCTGATAACTGTCGAAGAAAACGTTCTCGCCGGTGGCGCAGGCAGTGCCGTCAATGACTTCCTGCAAGCGCAACAAATCCTGATGCCGGTGTTGAACATCGGTCTGCCGGACAGCTTTGTCGAGCAAGGCACCCGGGAGGAATTGCTGACTCTGTGCGGCCTGGATGCTAAGGGAATTCTTGCCCAGGCTGAGAAGTTTTGTGCATAAGTAAACGACGGTAATAGCAAAATAAAAAGGGGCGACTAATAATTGCCCTTTTTTTGTATCCTATGAAAAGCATGCAATGATTGCCATACTTAACTTTAGCGTATAGGCAAGGCGACTGGCCTTTATCAAATTGCAGCCCCAAAACACTTGATTAAGCTCGATAGCATCGCGTACCATTTTCTTACCTACGCGATAGACGCTCCCTACCTTGACTTAAAAACATGTTAACCATCCTGACACTCCCCGTCTTAAACGATAATTACATTTACCTGATTCACGACCCTGTATCGGGCAAAATCGCCGCGGTAGACCCTGCTGCCGCCCAGCCGGTCCTGGACGTTTTAAATCAAAAAGGCTGGCGATTAACTTACGTCCTGAACACTCATCATCACGGAGACCATGTCGGCGGCAATCTGGAGCTGAAGCAAAAAACCGGCTGCACGGTGATTGCTCCCCTTTCAGATCGGCATAGAATCCCCGGTATCGATCATGGCGTTGTTGACGGCGATGTGATTATGCTGGGCCAGCATTCAGTCAGGGTTATCTCGACTCCGGGGCACACCAGCGGTCATGTGGTTTATCATTTTGTAGGCGACAACCTGCTGTTTTGCGGGGACACCTTGTTTGTCATGGGTTGCGGCCGGTTGTTTGAAGGCACGGCGGAGCAAATGTGGCATTCGTTACAGAAATTGAAGGCGTTGCCCGGATCGACTCAAATCTATTGTGCCCATGAATACACGCAAACCAATGGTCGGTTTGCGTTAACGGTAGAGCCCGATAACCGGCATTTACAGCAAAGAATGGATGTTATCAATCAGCAGAGGGCGAAACATTTGCCGACGGTGCCGTCGACGATAGAGCAGGAACTGGCGACCAATCCGTTTTTCAGGGAAGATAGTTTGGAACTACAGAAAACCGTTAAGATGGAAAATAAAAAGCTGGTGGAAGTTTTTGCGGAAGTCAGACGATTAAAAGACAGTTTTTAATTAAAATCATAAAGATGCACCACGAACGACTGCATGGATGGATGATGGATGGATGCAGGAGGTAGAGCAATGCAGGAGCGGTTGCCGAGGCACGAAGAACACGAAGTTTATATTTTTTCTTCATGCTCTTCGTGCCTTCGTGGTGAACTAATCTATACCCTTAACCCTTAGGCCTCATATGCGGGAACAACAACACATCGCGTATTGAAGGCGCATCGGCAAACAGCATGACCAAACGGTCGATACCTATGCCCTCGCCTGCTGTCGGCGGCATGCCGTGTTCCAGCGCGACGATATAATCGGCATCAAAGTGCATCGCTTCGTCATCGCCGGCCTCTTTTTCTTCGACCTGTTTCTGGAAGCGCGCGGCCTGGTCTTCGGCATCGTTCAGCTCGGTAAAGCCGTTGGCGATTTCCCGCCCGCCGACGAAAAACTCGAAGCGATCAGTGACATGCGGATCGTCATCATTACGTCTTGCCAATGGCGATACTTCAACCGGATACGCGGTGATAAAAGTCGGATTCATCAACCGGCTTTCCACGGTTTTTTCAAATATCTCGATCTGGATTTTGCCCAAACCGTAACCGTCCTTGACCGGGATATTCAGCTTCTTGGCGACTTCAACGGCCGCTTCACGCGTGGCGATATTCTCCGCCGTTAAGTCGGGGTTAAAGTGCAGGATAGACTCGAACACGGTCATGCGGTCGAAGGGCTTGCCGAAATCGTATTGCTCGCCTTGATAGGTAATCAGGGTTTGCCCCAGCACTTCAATCGCAACGCCGCGCAACATGGCTTCGGTTAAGTCCATTAATTCGTGGTATTCCGCATAAGCCTGATAAAACTCCAGCATCGTAAACTCAGGGTTATGACGCGTCGATAAACCTTCATTGCGGAAGTTGCGGTTGATTTCGAACACCCGCTCAAAACCGCCGACAACTAGGCGCTTTAAATACAACTCCGGCGCGATACGCAGATACAGCTCCATGTCCAGCGCGTTATGGAAGGTCGTGAAAGGACGCGCCGTTGCTCCGCCTGGAATCATTTGCATCATCGGCGTTTCAACTTCCAGGAAACTACGCTCAATCAGGAATTGGCGAATATAAGCGACGACCTTGGAACGGATCAAAAAGGTGTTGCGCGATTGCTCGCTCATGATCAAATCCAGATAGCGCTGTCTGTATTTGATTTCCTGATCGGCAATGCCGTGGAATTTTTCAGGCAGCGGCCGCAAGGCTTTGGTCAGCAGGCGGATGTCATCGACCTTGACGCTGAGTTCGCCAGTCTGTGTTTTAAATAATGTGCCTTCTGCGCCGACGATATCGCCGATATCCCACTTTTTGAACTGCTCGTTGTAAAAACCTTCCGGCAGTGTGTCGCGGGTCACATAAAGCTGCATTTTTCCGGACATATCCTGAATATGGCAGAAACTGGCTTTGCCCATCACCCGGCGGGTCATCATCCGCCCCGCCAATTTCACACGCATGGGCTCGGCTTCGAGTTCTTCCTTGGATTTTTCGTTGTATTCAGCCAGCAATTCGCCTGCAACGACATTGCGGCGGAAATCGGTAGGGAAAGCAATACCGCCGTTTTCACGCAACTCATTCAATTTGCTGCGGCGTTGCCTGATTTGTTCCTGTTCGTCGTGCTCGATTTCTGACATTTTATTTTTAACTCTTTGTTTTAATAATTTTATAAGCCGCTCTTCAAGCTGGCTTCGATAAACTGATCCAGGTCCCCATCCAGCACCGCCTGGGTGTTGCCTGTTTCGACGCTGGTACGCAGATCCTTGATCCGCGATTGGTCCAGAACATAGGAGCGGATCTGGCTGCCCCAGCCTATATCCGACTTGGTATCTTCCAGTGCCTGGGCCGATTCGCTACGTTTGCGCATTTCCAGCTCGTACAACTTGGCTTTCAACTGCTTCATCGCGGTGTCCCGGTTCTTGTGCTGTGAACGGTCGCTCTGGCACTGTACGACAATACCGGTCGGGTTGTGGGTCATACGCACAGCCGATTCGGTTTTGTTAATGTGCTGGCCGCCCGCGCCGCTGGCACGGTAAACGTCGACACGGATATCGGCGGGATTGATGTCGATGTCGATGTCATCGTCGATTTCCGGCGATACGAACACCGACGCAAACGAGGTATGGCGGCGATTGCCCGAATCAAATGGCGATTTCCTGACCAAGCGGTGCACGCCGGTTTCGGTACGCAACCAGCCGAAAGCATATTCACCTTCAAACTTGATCGTGGCGCTTTTGATCCCGGCCACGTCGCCTTGCGATTCTTCGATCAATTCGGTTTTAAAGCCCTTGCGCTCGCCCCAGCGTAAATACATGCGCTCGATGATCGAAGCCCAGTCCTGAGCTTCGGTGCCGCCGGAGCCGGACTGTATGTCCAAAAAGGCGTTGTTGGCGTCCATTTGCCCGGAGAACATGCGGCGGAACTCCAGGTCTGCGACTCTTTTTTCAAAGTGCTCCAGATCATCGACGACGGTTTCAACCGTTTCTTCATCGTCTTCTTCAACCGCCATCAACAGCAATTCTTCTGCATCAGCGAGGCCGCGCTCCAGATCATTAATGGTGTTAACGATGACTTCCAACTGGCCACGCTCTTTGCCTAAGGCTTGCGCTTCTTCCGGGTTATCCCAGATTTTCGGGTTTTCCAGCTCCCGTAAAACTTCAACTAAACGCTCGCTCTTGACGTCAAAGTCAAAGATACCTCCTAAGGGCATCGCCACGGCTTTTTAAGTCGGCTATTTTGTTTTTGATCGGATTTATTTCTTGCATGAGGTGTATTTAACCAATGACAGTCGAGACCAAACGCGCGTACGAACGCCGGTCGATAAAAACTTTAGAGGAAGAGATTATAAACTATAAGCGAAGCCCGTTCATCCCAAGTTACCGGCTTATGCCTATTGGGGCGGCGACTTTAACTCAGCCACCTGCTATCAAACGACGAAAAACCGATTTGCATCCCCAGCCTCAGGGCCAACTGCTGTTCCGCGCGGCCTTTATTAACCGCAATTTCGACCAGGCCGCTGGAGTTTTTATACCAGAACGCCTGCTGTTCTCCGACATCGCCGAAAGCACCGGCCTGTTTGATTGCCGTACCGTTGATGGTTAGAGTCTTGCCGCCGTAGGTTTCTTGATAGCGCAATCCGGTCATCGCATTGCCGTAATGATCGAAATAAATCACTTCTGCTAAATCGTGAGGCCAATCGCTTAAATCATTGCGGTCAAACGGCTGCAATAAATCCTCTGCGGCGCTGACAGCCAACTTTGCGGCAACGGGGGCGAATAGATCCCTGCCATGAAAGCTCATCGAACAAACTTTCGGTTTCCAGGTAATTTCCGACCATTGCGCGTTTTGCGCCTGGACGGCGACGGTATTGAACAAGCCGTTATCCGGCCCGACAAAGATTTGTCCGTCAGCGTGCAAAACAACGGCTTTGCGTTCGCCGCCGACGCCCGGATCGACCACGGCCAGAAAAACGCTGTTTATTGGAAAACTGTGCCGTAATGCGGCCAATAGATAAGAGCTTAATCGGGGATCAGCTGTCGGGGCATTACTCAGCAAATTAATGACAGGTATGTTCGGCGCTGCCTGTAATAACGCGGACTCCATTTGCCCGACATAAGGGCCGGACGGCCCGAAATCGGTAAAAAGGATGATGCAGGTCACTGCGCGAGCACGTCCAGTCCGGCATTCGCCGCGCCAGTTTCCGACTGGCTATCGGCATACGCACCATCCCTGGCGATCGCCGAACCTGCTCCCGGCAGGTTTGCGGCATACACACCATCCCTGGCGATAAATGTTACAGCCTGTTCTTCAACGGCTTGCTGGCTGCGTGTTAGCCCGGCAAAATCAAATAGCTTCGTATCAGCCAATTGTGAAGGCGCGACATTTTGCAGACTGGTGAAAATGGTTTCCAGACGTCCCGGAAACTGCTTATCCCAGGTTTTTAACATGGCTTTCATGGCCTGGCGCTGCATATTTTCCTGAGAGCCGCACAAGTTGCACGGAATAATCGGGTAATTTTTAAATGCCGCCAAGCGTTCAATCTCTTTCTCACGGGTATACGCCAGAGGCCGGATGATGATATTTTTCTTGTCGTCGCTTAACAATTTAGGTGGCATCGCTTTTAATTTGCCGCCGTAAAAAATATTCAGGAAAAAGGTTTCAAGAATATCGTCGCGATGATGCCCCAAGGCTATTTTGGTGACATTGTTGGCTTCGGCATAACCGTACAAGGTGCCACGCCGCAAACGCGAACACAGCCCACAGGTAGTATTGCCCTCGGGGATAACCCGCTTGACCACGCTATAGGTGTCTTTTTCGATAATATGATACGGCACGCCTATCGATTCGAGATATTCCGGCAATACATGCTCGGGAAAACCGGGCTGTTTCTGGTCCAGGTTGACTGCAATCAGTTCGAATTCAACCGGCGCGGTCTTTTGCAAGTGCATCAGGATGTCCAGCAGGGTAAAGGAATCCTTGCCCCCGGATAGGCACACCATGACCTTGTCGCCATCTTCGATCATGTTGTAGTCGGCAATCGCATCGCCGACCGTGTGCCGCAATTTCTTTTGCAGCTTGTTAAATTGGGTTCTGGATTTTTGGTTTGGATCTGACATGGTCAGAGATATGAATATTTGAAAGGAAAGATAAAAGCTATCACCACGAAGGCACGAAGAGCACGAAGAATTAAAAACTTCGTGCTCTTCGTGTCTTCGTGGTGAACAAAATTTTTTTGTTAGCCGTTGTAACGCTGGAAAATCAGTGTAGCGTTGGTGCCGCCGAAACCGAAGCTGTTCGACATGATCGTGTTTAGCGTAATGTTGTCTTTACGCTCACGCACTACCGGAATGCCTTCCGCGCCCGGATCAAGCTGGGTGATGTTGGCCGATGCGCTGAGGAAGTTTTCTTCCATCATCAACAACGAATAAATCGCCTCATTAACACCTGCTGCGCCTAATGCGTGACCCGTCAGTGATTTTGTCGAGCTGACTAACGGTACGCTATCCTGACCGAACACTGTGCGCAAGGCTTCAAGCTCTTTGGTATCGCCGACCGGCGTACTGGTGCCGTGAGCATTGATGTAATCGATCTTGCTGCCGCCGATAGTCGCCATCGCCTGCTGCATGCAACGCACCGCGCCTTCACCCGAAGGTTGAACCATGTCATACCCGTCTGAAGTTGCGCCGTAACCGGTTAGTTCCGCATAGATTTTCGCGCCGCGCGCTTTGGCATGTTCCAGCTCTTCAATCACCAAAACACCGCCGCCGCCGGAGATAACAAAGCCGTCACGGGTTTCATCATAAGGCCTTGAAGCTGTGGTCGGCGTGTCATTGTATTTGGAAGATAACGCGCCCATCGCGTCAAACAACATCGACATCGTCCAATGCACTTCTTCGCCGCCACCGGCAAACACGACATCCTGCTTGCCCATCTGGATTAATTCCATCGCATGGCCGATACAATGCGCGCTGGTCGCACACGCTGAACTGATCGTGTAATTGACGCCTTTGATTTTGAAAGGCGTTGCCAGACATGCAGTATTGGTGCTGGACATGCTTCTGGGCACCATATAAGGCCCCACTTTTTTGATGCCTTTATCACGCAATATATCCGCGGCTTCAACAATGTTTGATGTAGAAGGACCGCCGGAACCCATTACCAGGCCAGTCCTGAAATCTGAAACTTCTGATTCACCCAGACCGGAATCATCAATCGCTTGCTGCATGGCAATATAATTGAACGCTGCGCCATCGCCCATAAAGCGTTTTATTTTACGGTCGATAAATTCGTCTAAATCTATATTGACAGGTCCGTGGACATGGCTACGGAAACCCATTTCCTTATAAACGTCTGCAAAGGCAATTCCTGAACGGCCTTCCTTTAGCGAATCGACAACTTCGGCTCGATTATTCCCTATACTGGAAACAATGCCTAGACCGGTGACTACGACTCTTTTCATTGTTAGTGCCTCTAAAAATCTTCTGTGGAAGTGAATAGACCAACCCGTAAATCGGTAGCCTCATAAATCACTTTGCCATCGACTTCCATGGTGGCATCAGCTATACCCATAACCAACTTCCGCATTATCACTCTTTTTAAATTGACCCGATAGATCACTTTCTTGGCAGTGGGCAGCACTTGTCCGGTAAATTTAACTTCACCGACCCCTAAAGCGCGACCTTTACCGGGCCCGCCCATCCAGCACAAAAAGAAGCCAACCAACTGCCACATAGCGTCCAGCCCCAAGCAACCGGGCATTACAGGATCGCCCTGAAAATGGCAGTCGAAAAACCATAAATCAGGCGTTATATCCAGCTCAGCAATAATCTCGCCTTTTCCGTATGCGCCGCCTTCATCCGTAATAAGCGTAATACGATCCATCATCAACATATTCGGTAAAGGCAATTGCGCATTTTTAGGCCCGTACAACTCTCCCCTGCCGGACTTCAACAATTCTTCGCGCGTAAAACTGTGCTGTTTACCCATACTCTTTATATACCTTAACGTGGTTATTATTATTATAAATTGTGCATTATCTAACAGACACCAAAAAAAATCAGCTCAAATTTTAGCCGGGCAGTACGTCAAGCATCAACTCCTTTATCTTCAACGCCTTCCTTTGCATGAGCTGCTGATAAATAATGGCATAAGAAAGCACCGAAGTTACATATTTCCTGGTTTCCTTATAAGGAATGGTTTCTATCCAAATATCAGCCGGTACGGACGCGACACTCGGCAACCACTTCGCAACTCGCCCCGACCCGGCATTATAAGCCGCAATAGCCAACGCAAAATGCCCATGAAACCGCCTTAGCAACTGCTTATAATAAAAAGCGCCATACCTGACATTAACATCTGGATTAAACAGGCTGTTGTCCGACAGCCATTTTTCCTTCAAATCGCGGGCTATCTGCATCCCTGTCCTGGGCATAACCTGCATTAAGCCACGCGCGCCAACGGCTGATTCGGCATCTTTATTGAATATGCTTTCCTGCCGGATCAGGCCAAAAACAATGGCCGGATCAAGATTATGCAAGGAGGCATTATTGTGAACCTGACTCGCATAATAAACGGGGAACCGCAACGCTAAATCATCCCAATAATCCGCTTTAACCAGTGTAGTAATAGCCATTTGGTCTTTGTGCCATTGCTGAGCCAATTTGGCAGCGACCATACGCCGCTCCTTGCTCAGCTTTTTTACCGCGTACCACCATTGTCGTTCAGCCTCTTGATCCCTGTTCAGCAAATTAAGCTCCCGGACCACTTTAAAGTCGGTTTCATTGGCCAACTTTTCCAGTTCATTTTCCGCCAGAATAACCGGCTTATTGGAAAACTGATAAGGCTTATGGACATTATCCGCGGCCAGGAACCCGTAAAAGCTCCGGTCTTCAGCAAGCTTAGCGTAGACATTTTGCGCCTGTAACGCATCTCCGGCTTTTTCCAGTGATCTAGCCAGCCAGTATTGCCATTTGGGCTCCTGCCGCTCCTGGGCCGTCAAGCCCGCCAGCGCTTCGGCGACATGCTGCCAGTTTTGTTCAAACAAAGCCGCCCGAACTTTCCATTCATTAACTTCCGCATCAGCAGCCGGCAATTGACTAAGACGGAAATAAGCGGCCGGATTACGGTTGTGCGCCAAGCTAAGTGCAAGGCTGCGCTCCAATTGCAAAACAGTCTGCGCATCTATCTGGAAAGCGTGTTTTTTATCGTCCCAAAGTTGAATAGCCATGCTTAAATCAGATTTTGCCAACCGATGTATGCCATGAGCGAAAAGCCGCCCCATTTGCGGACTTAAAAAGCCGCCATTTCCGATCAGGGCCGGCTTTTGATGAACCCGCAGCCATATATCGGCAACATCCTGATCTGCGCTACCCATCAGGCGACGTACGTATTCGGCCACCGAGACATTATCTTTGTTCAGAGCCAACTCAAAACGTTGCCAGATAAGCTCCCGTGTAAAGCCGGACGACATCATCAATTCCGACAACAGCGGATCGCATTCTTGCGGCAGAGAGTCCCCGGTCACCCACACATGTCTGGCTTCATTTAATGCCTGCTGCTGATTGCCTGTCTTATAGAGTGCCAGGTTGTACTGGCATTCAAGGGCTGTAGGTGCAGAGGCCTCCGCCGCGCCAGTTCCTGACTGGCCAGCGGCATACACTCCATCCCTGGAGATATAGTAGCGGATAAAATCGTTCCAGCGCTCATTCTTAGCCAGGTAATCCAGCCATTTGGATCGCAATAACCCAGCGTAACGGGTTGATTTGTATGCCGCTAAAAAAGACAGAATCTGGTCATCTTGCTGTAAATTCTCTTTCAGCCATTGGTATTGCAGATAAGGATATAACGGGTAATCGGTCAAGGCAGCACTGGCGCTCATGAATGCCGCATCATTGCCTTGAGCAAGCAGTTTTTCGGCTTGTAAAAAATCATTTCTTTGCCGGTCGAGCGTACTGCCAAATACTGCATCGGAAAAAAGAAGCGGATATATCAACGCAATCCACGCTACATATTTCATATTTCACTCACAGTAATATATTCCTAAAGATGTTTCAGACAGATATAATCAAGCGCTCATGAAAACATCCCTATCAAATCCCGCGCAACCAAAGCAAACTCCTCAACCCTACAGTTGGAGTACTATCTACCAGATTGCTTTGGAACACAAAAAAGAACTGATTATTTCTCATTTTATCGCCATTTTGGCAACCATTGCCAGCGTTCCGGTACCGTTGCTGATGCCGCTACTGGTCGATGAAGTTTTATTGCATAAACCCGGCATTATTATTCAAACAGTCAACCTGCTGTTTCCTGTAGCCTGGCAACTTCCGATTCTTTATATCAGCGTTATATTGCTGATCAGCGTGATCCTGCGCATTATCGCGATCATTTTCAACATTATTCAATCCCGACAATTTTCCTGTATTGCCAAGGATATTGTGTTCCGCATCCGCGCCAACCTGATCGGACATTTGCAAAATATTTCCATGTCTGAATACGAGAGTCTCGGCACCGGCACGGTGGTGACCCATCTGGTCAAAGACCTCGACACCATCGATACGTTTATCGGCACGACCGTCAGCAAACTGCTGGTAGCCGCCCTGACCGTTATCGGCACTGCGGTTATTTTATTATGGATGCACTGGCAATTGGGCCTGTTTATCCTGCTGCTGAACCCCGTGGTAATTTATCTGACCCGCGTGATCGGCTCGCGCGTTAAGGACCTTAAATCCAAGGAAAACTCCGCCTTTGAAGTTTTCCAGCAATCCCTGACCGAAACCCTGGAAGCCATCCATCAAATACGCGCCAGCAATCGCGAAAAGCATTATTGCCAGCAGCTGATTGAATCGGCGCGCTCCGTTAAGGACTCTTCGACCGCTTTCGCCTGGAAAAGCGATGCAGCGACACGCATGAGCTTTCTGGTATTCCTGTTCGGCTTCGACATATTCCGCGCCTGTGCGATGCTGATGGTGTTTTATTCCGACCTCAGCATCGGGCAAATGCTGGCCGTGTTCGGTTATCTGTGGTTTATGATGGCTCCGGTGCAGGAAATCCTGAGCATCCAATACGCTTTTTATGCCGCCAAAGCGGCGCTGATCCGCATCAACCGGCTTAACGCGCTGAAACAGGAACCGCATTATCCTCACCTTGAAAACCCGTTCTTAAATAAAAAAACCGTGTCTTTGCGTGTAGAAGACCTGCATTTCAGCTATAGCGATGACCAATTCGCCGAGAGTGAATTGGCATTTACCCGCGGGGTGCCGGGCAGGACAGACCGGCATGAAAAAGTGCTCGACGGCATTTACTTAAAAATCCCAGCCGGTGAAAAAGTTGCGCTGGTTGGCGCCAGCGGCGGCGGTAAATCGACATTGATACAAACCCTGATCGGCCTGTACCCGCCCAACCGCGGCCAAATTTATTTCGATGAAATTCCGATCGATCGCATCGGCCTGGAAGTGGTCAGGGAAAATGTTGTCACCGTACTGCAACACCCCGTCCTCTTTAATGACACCATCCGCGCCAACCTGACTTTGGGTAAAACCGCTAGCGATGAGACCTTGTGGAATGCGCTGGCTATCGCGCAGTTAAACGACGTCGTGCAGGATCTGGACAAAGGACTTGATACCATTGTCGGCCGGCTGGGCATGCGGCTTTCAGGCGGCCAGCGGCAACGCATGGCGATTGCCAGAATGATCGTCGCCGATCCCAAAGTGGTGATATTGGATGAAGCCACCTCGGCACTGGACAGCGAAACAGAGCACAAATTGCATCAAGCGATGGCTGAATTTTTAGAAGGCCGCACCACCATCATCATTGCCCACCGCCTGAGCGCCGTTAAACAGGCCGATCATGTTTATGTTTTTGAGCAAGGTAAAATCTGCGAACACGGGCAACACGAAACCCTGCTCAGCCAAAACGGCCTTTATGCAAAACTTTATGGTGAGTACCAGTAACAAAGCTTAAAGGCGCAAGGAAAAATCAATATCCTTAAGCCGCCTTTAACCCTGCTACTTTAAGCTAGAAAAACTATGACCGAACATTACGACCTACACTGCCACTCTACCGCCTCTGACGGCGCATTATCACCGACAGCCTTAGTGCAACGCGCTCATCAATGCGGCGTCACCTCGCTGGCTTTAACCGATCACGATACGGTCGCAGGACTCAACGAAGCACAAGCCGCGGCAGACACAGTAGGCATTAAATTAATTCCAGGCATTGAATTATCAACCAGCTGGCAGAACAAATGTTTTCACATTGTCGGACTGGGCATTAACCCTATGCATCCGCCGCTGGCCGAGGCCACCCGCAATCTGCAACTCATGCGCATTGAACGCGCCGAGAAGATCGCCGCTAAGCTGGAGAAAAAACGTATTTTCGGTGCACTGGAAGCCGTCAAAACAGCCGCCGGAGACGGCATGATCACCCGCTCTCATTTCGCCGATTTCCTGGTTTCGCAATTTCATGTTTCCACTCACCAGGACGCTTTCGACCGTTATCTCGGCTCTGGAAAAGACGCTTATGTGGCGACGGCCTGGGCCGAACTGGAACTGGCGATAAGCTGGATTAGCGAATCCGGCGGCGTTGCGGTGCTAGCGCATCCTTTGCGCTACAATCTGACTGCCAGCTGGGTGAAACGCTTACTAACGGCATTCAAGGAAGCCGGAGGTGCAGGCATAGAAGTCGTAACCGGCCGCTGTAACAGCGACGAAATAAAACTCGTTGCCCGTTATGCAACACACTTTGACCTGGCCGGCTCGGTCGGTTCCGACTTTCACAACCCGGCCAACCAATGGGTGGAATTAGGCAGGCTTGCGCCCCTGCCTGAGAACATCAAACCTATATGGGAACTGCTTAATTAAAGCCCAGCCGTAACCTCAGTCCGTTAACGAGAACTGCCACATGAACTTTTGGGAAACCAAGAAACTATCTGAAATGACCACCGAAGAATGGGAGTCATTATGCGATAACTGCGGCAAATGCTGCCTGCATAAACTGGAAGACGAAGACACCGGCGACATTTACTTTACCAGCGTCGTCTGCAACCTGATCGACCTGGATACCTGCCGCTGCACCCGCTACACCGAACGCACTCAATTAGTCCCTGAATGCCTGGACTTAAAACAACACGATTTTGCCGAATACAACTGGCTGCCCGCAACCTGCGCTTACCGCTTATTAAGCGATGGCGAACAGCTTCCGGCCTGGCATCCCCTTTTATCGAAAAGCGCCGATAGCGTTCAGGATGCAGGCGTTTCAATCAGCAGCTATGCGATGAAAGAATCTGAAATTGATGATCTGGAAGATCATATTATTGAATGGCTGGATTAACTATTTCATCTTGGACGGCAGATGGATCGTCTCGCCGGCAACCATGAACGCGCCTTCGCCTAGATGGTGAATCGTCTGCGGATGTTCTTTTCGAGGATCAATCCAGGCTTTAATAACTTCAAGGATAAAGAGATTGTATTGGGGAACCATCTTGTCATCGATAACCCGGCATTCCAGATTGGCATAGCATTCATCAATCAGCGGCGCATTAATGCTTGAGGCGACCGCTGGCGTCAGCCCAAACTCCTTGAACTTGTCGACCGTTCGCCCTGACGTATTACCGCAGCCCACTACCTGTTTCGACAGCTCCACCGTTGGGATATTGATGACGCATTGCTTGGTTGCTTTCAATATATCGAATGTGTAGTTCCTGTTGCTGATTACGCAACCTACCAGCGGCGGCTCAAACTCCAACATCGTGTGCCACGACATAGTCATGATATTCGCTCGCCCTTCTCTGGCGGTCGAAACCAGCACAACCGGCCCCGGCTCAAGCAGACCATAGACCCTAGACAAGGGAAAGGATTCTTTCGACATATCAGCACCTCTTATTTTGTGATAAGCGTGTTATAGACAGCCTTTTATCTCACGATAGATAGATTATAAGAGAATATAGGTTGGACAACAGCTTTTCCTTGCCTAATATGCCGATATCCGGTGTGGAACAGCTAGAAAACCAGAAATCCATCAACATATTAAATACAGAAATGTTGGGCATAAACAGCACGCCCAACTCACAAACATAGGATAAACTAGTTTATTACAGAGCCTAAGATTTGCTTTTTATGAGGATACTCGTCACCAAAAGCAGAACTTTGATAAAACTCTATATCAAGCATTGAAGATAAAGCCTTATATGGGACATGCTTTAGCAGGGCATATTTTTCAATCAAGGGTGTAAATTTCGAGTCATCATGATAAATACAGTTATACAGCAGTATTAATAGCTCTTGACCCGAAAGTTGAGCCCGCACTATATTTGTATAGTGCTTTTTATCTTTAACATGGGAATTATTAACAAATTTAATTACGTTATATAGCGAACGAAAATAATGACCAAATTCACCTTCATATTTTGTCCATAGTTTTAAGTAAGCCGCATTAATTTGTTCATACCGCTGCTCACTATCTACTTGCTCGGCATCTTTAGCGAATAACGGCTTATAGCGTTGCCATGCCATCATGAAACAATCCCTACCCGCCTGAACTTTAACAGCATTTTCACCACCTCCAGTTGTAAAATCTATAGAGTTAAGAAGTTCATTATGAAGCCTCAGCATTTGAAAGAAAGTACCCTCAAAGTTTTGTAGAGTTATTTGTTCATTCTGGGCTTGCATCGTTTCTCTTTGCCCTCGAAGTTCTTCTCTTGTAAGCTCTAACTCTTTTCTTTGTAGGCCGAGTTCATTTTTTTGAAGAAAGATTGTGTAAATCAAGCCAGCAAAAGCAAGGCCAGAAAATAAGGCATTTACTGCCCCGAACATATCACCAATTGTTCCACGATCTGGATTATCTATAAGCAAAAAACCTGACGTCCCCCATATACCTACAATAAAAAAAACTAACACGGGTAATATCCAGCTTTTCATTTTGACTCCATTAATTTAAGGATTACCGATCAATATGCGGATCAAGATGAACGATATGCCCATGATCGTCAAAATAAACGGTAACCACTGCTGCATCCCGGCACTGCTGCAATTCATCGGCTTTGACTTGATAAAATACGCACAGCTCGGTATCGCTGACAATTTTATGCACCGCCGGAAGTATCGCCCTACTCCGCAAGGTGCGGTAGAGAATCCAGCACAACCAGAGCACAACCATGACCAGTAAAGTCGCAACGTAAATCTGCATCAGTTCCAGCAGGCTTTTGTAGCCGCCAAACCAGCGCATTTCATTGATCATCTTTCTATCGCCGAGCACCCAACTGCTCAAAGGGACCAATGGAATCAACAAATAAACCCACATCACCCAACAAACGGCCCAGGCCAATAAAGCGCCCATCCGTTTGTGCAGGCTTTGCAATTGCGGCGCGTTAATAATGTATTCATTCATTTTGCACGTAAACCTCTATCGACAGTGACCCAGATGGCACGTTGCCCGCGCTTCTTTTTTATCGCCCGAACCGAGCCGACGATGGTGGTGCCGACGTTGATCAGCCAGTACACGATCGGATACCAGACCATCCAGTAATAATACCGGGCGACGCCGCCGGTACGGTATTCATATTGCGAATCAATGAACAGGCTGACGCCGAACTGGATTAGACAGGTCAGGCTCAGCAACATACTGGTCCAGTTTGGGCTAAGATCGTGCAGCGACTCATTGGCCGATTCGCTAAACAACGCCACAGGCGCGTACAGCACATGCAACAGGATCAAAAATGCCCAAACGATGCTAATCAGGCATTCGCCGTATAACAGCCACATGCCGCGCGACGACCAGCGAAACAGGCTGCGAAAATAGCGCAGCAACACTTCGGTTCCGCCCTGCGCCCAACGCATCCGCTGCTTCCATAGTCCTTGCAGGGTTTCCGGCATCAATACCCAGCACAAAGCGTTCGGTTCAAAATAGATCGACCAGCCGGCCAGCTGCAACTTCCAGCTGATGTCGATGTCCTCGGTGACCATGTCGTTGCTCCAGTAACCGACATTGTGCAATGCGGATTTGCGGAATGCCGCAATAACGCCGGAGACAGTGAACACTTGCCCGTAAGAGCGCTGCGCCCGCTTGATCATGCCGACGATGGCCGAGAACTCGCCGACCTGAATCCGGCCCAACAGCGTGGAGCGGTTACGGATGCGCGGATTGCCGGTGACCGCGCCGACATTGGGATTATCCTGAAAATGCCGCACCATCCAGGCGATGGCTTCAGGAGCCAACAGCGCATCGCCGTCGATGCAAATCAGGATCTCGCTGTTCGCCAGCAATGCGGCGGTACGCAAACCCATCGCCTTGCCCTGGTTGGTATGCAAATTAACCACGCGAAGCTGGTCATGCTTTTCAGCCAGTTCCTGCAAGATTGCCAGCGTGTTGTCTTTGCTGCCGTCATTAACTGCGATAATTTCAAAATTCGGGTATTTCTGGCGCAGCAAAATTTCCACGGTTTCACGGACATTCTCGCCTTCGTTATAACAGGGTATCAATATGGAAACCGGGGGATAGTCCGTTAATTCCGGCAGGTGTTCTTCATTACCCTGTTGATGCCATTCATGACGAAAATAAAAAATAAGCGCGCCAAACATCCAGATGTAAGCCATAAACAACGGATAGTAATAAACGAATCCTTCGATCACGTCGTCCAAGGGTTCCCATGCAGAAACTAAATCATGCCATTGGGTTTGTAGTAGTGCGGTCAGGTTCTGCAATGAAGTACTCATGGTTTTTCAGGGCAAACGGCATCGCCCACCCTATTCGGGTTAATTAAAACAAAATGCATGATTAAGGCTGGATAGGCAGCGAGAAATGCTGTTGTAAATCCGCGAGGCGCGGCTGATCCTCAAAAACATTGTCCGGATAATAGCCAATGTGTCTGGCGCCCAATTTTTTCAGTAGCTTCAACTGTTCGACAAAAGTCGTCATCGGGACTTTCTGTTGGGCTTTCCAGTCGATCGATTGCAGTTCGAACACGGTCTTTTTAAGGCCATCCGGCTGTTTAGCCGCCGTTTTTACCAGCTGTGTGAGCCACTGCCTGGGGTTTTCAGCCTCTTCCATAAACGGCATGGCTTCGATAGCCACATAATCGTAATGCGCTAAAAAGGACTTAAAAGACTGCGCATACCATTCTTCGCTATAAGGCTTTAACAAAGGCAGCGCATAAAAATTACGCGCCGTCTTTATGCCGGGCCGATAAACGCGCACTCGGCTAGCCAGTTCATCGGTAAACTGGTTAATCAATTCGGTTTTATGTTGCGCCCAAACCATGTGCATTTTGGGGGTTGCATGCAATTGCTCGAATTGATCAGGCAGGCCCCATGCCTGTTTTGCAAAGCTTAGCGCTAGCGGCGATACATCTTCATAATCCGATAAGATTCCGTCGTCATGAAACAAGATGCCGTCAAAATTGCAATGCTTGGCCAGGTCTTCGTAAATTTCAGCCACATACTGGCGCGCTTCAGGGTTGAACGGCGACAGCCGGGTATAAATATGACTGGCTTTTTGCGCCTTGCCGTCCCGCCATTCCTGAACATACCAGGATTCCGGCACTTTGCCTTGATAGGCCATAATCGGCATCCAGGCATACACTTTCACTCTGGCTACGGTTTTTAACTGCCAGGCAACCCGGCTGAATAAATCCTGCTTTACCGGTAAATGACGGTTGGGGAAATATAACGCATCGGCATTGCCATCGCCGTCAGGATCGGCATAGGCCTGTAAGTAAACCGTGTTGATGTGCATGTCTTTGATGCGCTGAACCGCGACATCCAGATTGTGCTCGGTCTGCTCGGGGTCTTCATCGTAAAGATAGTCCATGTCCAGATGCGCTACCCGTAACGGCCGGTCAGCGCGCAGCCCGGTAACAATTTCCGCAAATTGGTTGACGTCGGGATTATCGACCATAATCAAACGACGCAAGGCGCTGATATCCGCCACGGTATTAAAGCCGTCCATCAGCCCCATCGTCATCGGCATTCCGGCTTCACGCGAGGCCTGCACAGTGATTTGATTATATTCGCCATAGGGCCAAACCATCGCCCTGGGCCTGACCCCGGCATGTTGAAAGATGAACTCGGCGCTTTTCAGCAGCGCTGCATTGATGCGCTCGCGGTACTGCTCATCGGTTTCGTAAACCAGCATCGGGTCGTCATACAGCCGGGTAACGGCCGCAGCCTGTGAATTGGCTTGAGGGTTGGCATTCACGCCTTTATGCAAGTCGTAACTGTGCGAGGCGACCTCTACCAAGCCGGACTGCACCATTTCCCTGACCTGCTCCCAGCTGAGCAATGGCTTGCCCGGTTCTTCCGCAGTGACGTTACCGTCCATCCAGGTTCCCACCAAGGCAACCGTGGCCGGATAATGATATTTTTTTAATAGCGGAAAGACGCGGGTATAAAAACTTTGGTAGCCGTCATCGAAGGTCAACAATGCCGCTTTATCGGGCAACGCATCCTTACCTGTAGCGGCATCGAGGATATTTTGTACGCTGACGATCTTGTAGCCTTTGTTTTTCAACCAGTCCAGATGTTCTTCAAGATGATCGACACTGACATCCATGGAATTGAAAGGCGGCTTGGCACCTTCCGCGCCGACGATGTCATGATAATTGAGAACCAGAAAGTGGTGTTCTTGGGCAGATGCAGTGCCGAAAAAACCGATAAGAAAAAACAACAAAAATGCTTTATTTAAGCAATTGACTGCTGCAACAGGTGTAAAAATGACCATGAAATCCGGATTAAAATAAAGAAACTCGCTAACGGGCGACAATATTAACCGAAAAACGTGCAAAGCCGGATTGAAAAATCGGTTAAGCATGATTATGTAGCCGGATATCGACCACAAACCATGCTCAACAGTCTGTTACTGAACAAAAAACCTGTTATTACCCAGCTATGGGTAAACGGCGTTTTGTCCCGTTCATGCTGCTAAATTAAAAATCAAGATCCTCCTCATCAAAATCACCTAGCTGTTCCTGCAGGCGTTTTTTCTCCCAGTACAGTTCAATTTTTCTGCGCGCAGCCATTTTTTTTGCTGCGCGCTCACTTTCGTTAGGAAGCGTTACATAGTCACTGCTCAAACCCAAATCGAAGCCTTCAACATCAAGATCAACATCATCTTTGCTTTTGTCGACACCGGCTTCAGGCGCGGATTTATCTGGAACGGATTTAGATACTTTCATAGTCGTAATTTAATCTAGCCTTAAAAAATGCACTTTTTAATTACTTATGACAAGCTTGTAAAGCGAAATTTTATGCGGCCTTAATAAAATGCCATGATCTACGAAGGCTCCGATATTCATTTGTACAAAAGATCAATCAGTTGGAAGAGCCATAAAGACCAGCACTTTATATTTTATATATGACCGTAATTTTTTGGAATTCATTAAACATATTTTTTACCTCACGACTTTTTAACGATTACAATGCCCTAAAGACCACATAATCTCCCTTAACGACGCAGAGTAATTTATGAAACCAAGCATACAAATTTTAATCGGTATGACATTTATTGCACTGGCCGCATGTTCAACTCAAGAGGTCAAACATGACGAAAAAGCCGTGTCGACTCCTGATAAAACGCCCGCAATCACCGAAGATTCATCGCAAAGCTCAGGCCCAAACCCACCAATGACCCGAACTAGCGGCGACAAAACATTAAACCTGGTTAGAATCATGGATGGCGGAGCCTGTAAAAATGATTTTCAAGGCGCTAAAGGCGCATTTCTTGTCTATGCCGATTCAGCCGATATAGAGCGGATTAAACGCGACAAAGGGACGCAAGTCTTCAGTGAATTCGAAAGCAAAATTCAAATCCTTGCAACACAGGCTTTGCAGGAAGCTATCAATGCCACCAACCTCGCGGAAGATCCCTTTGCCTTGGGCGCAGATGAAGCACAAGAGAAACTGTCTAAACAGCTGTCCAAAAATTTTCGTAGCAGCATAGCTGACCCTGTTAAACTTTTCCAAAACGAAACAACGTTGACGATTGATATTGTTCCATTTGCTCCGTCATTAATCTTTTATCAGCAAGGCTGCGACGCCACGCACCAGGAACCGGAAAACTAGCGTTGCAAGATTATCCGGGCTTTCATAATCAAACTAACAAGAGGTGAAGCATTATGGGTTGGAGAGAACGCACACATGACGCTGTTTATTCCGATGCCGATACCGAGCAGCGTTTAAAAGAGGAATTGCCGCACTGGTACCTTGAAGGCGGCTGGATTCGGCGTAAATACAAAACCAGCGGCTGGAAAGCGACGTTGATGGTGGTTAATACGGTGGGGCACTTGGCTGAAGCGGCATTCCATCATCCGGATCTTACCGTTTCTTATGCCTTCGTGATCGTTAAGCTAATGAATCACGCAGCCAAAGGTATTACCAACAAAGATTTTGAGCTGGCCCGTAAAATCGAGGAAGTGGTGATGTGGCAGCCCGGCAAGGAAGGCGGCTCATTGGAAGGGACACCCGATGACCCGAGGTTTAAATACATCAAATATGATTAGCTTGGATAATAGAACACGGATGACGCGAATAGGCGTTCTAGCCATGAAAGTGGGGATTGAAAATCAGGTGAAAGGCAAAAGGCCCAAGACGAAAAATCCACGCATCAACATCAACATCGCCGAGCTTTAGCCTTTAGCCTTATATTTTTCGTCTCTTTCGTAGAATAGCTCTACTCAATTATTTTCAGCTTCAGCAGGTGTACGCGCCGGCTATCCGCCCTGATCACTTCAAACTTCATAGTATCCACGACCAGGCTCTCGCCTTTTTTGGGCATGTGTTCAAGCTGGCTGACAACAAAGCCGCCGATGGTGTCGTATTCATCCGTTGCCAGATGCGTGGAAAAATATTCATCAAATTCATCTATCGGCGTCAACGCTTTAACCATGTATTCATTGGAACTGCGCTGAAAAATATAGCCTTCGTCTTCATGATCGTCGTGTTCGTCTTCAATCTCGCCAACAATCTGCTCTAACACATCTTCGATGGTGACCAAACCGGCCGACTGGCCGTACTCATCGACAACAATTGCCATGTGGTTGCCGTTGGTACGCAGCTCTTTAAGCAACACGTTTAAGCGCTTGCTTTCAGGTACAACGCATGAAGGCCGCATTATTTCATGAACTTTCAGCGTTTTATTGTCCAGGATGCGGGCCAGCAAGTCCTTGGCTAACAGTACGCCGACCACCTTGCTCCGATCGCCGTCAATGACCGGATAGCGCGAGTGCCCGAATTCCGTAACCAGCGGCATGATGGTTTCCAGTTCGGCGTCCTTGGGTACGACAACCATTTGAATGCGGGGAATCATAATATCCCTGACCCGCATTTGAGACACCTGCAAAACGCCTTCAATCATGGATAACGCGTCGGTATCCAGCAAGCGTTTTTCGCGTGCCTCTCTTAATATCTCAAGTAGATCCTCAAGGTCTTGCGGCTCCCCAGTCAGTAAATGGCTGATTTTATCAACCCAGCTTTTCTGCGGGGAGTGCCTACTTGGGGGTTGTTCATCACTCATTTGTCTTTTACCTCTGTATAGGGATTGTCTATCAGCAATTTATTCAGAATTGCTATTTCTTTGTTTTCCATCAGCTCGGCCTCATCATCTTCGATGTGGTCATAACCTAACAAATGCAACACACCATGCACAATGATATGCGCCCAATGGTGCGTTAACGTCTTTCCCTGTTCCAGCGCTTCTTTTTCCACTACCGGCGCGCATATAACCAGATCGCCCAGCAAATCCAGCTCAATCCCTTCGGGCAAATCAACCGGAAAACTGAGAATATTGGTCGCGCCTGATTTGTGGCGATACTGCTCATTGAGCTCGGCGCTTTCCTGTTCATCGACAATACGCACGACAATCTCGGTGTCCTGATCGTAATCAGCCAACGTGGTATCTACCCAGAGCTGGATTTGCTGCGGGTCAGGCTGGCCTGGCGATTCAAAAACAGCCTGGATTTCTATTTGGTTCACGGCTCGACCTTGTTTGCCTTCTCATAGGCTTCGTAGGCGTAAACAATACGCTGCACCAATGGATGTCTAACCACATCACGGGCATTGAAAAAGGTAAAGCTGATGCCTTCGACATTTTTTAATACTTCAAGCACATGCCGCAAACCGGACATTTTTTCTGAAGGCAAGTCGATCTGGGTCACGTCGCCGGTTACCACAGCCGTCGATCCGAACCCCACACGGGTCAGGAACATTTTGATCTGCTCGATGGTGGTGTTTTGCGCTTCATCCAGGATAATAAACGCATCATTCAGCGTTCTGCCGCGCATAAAAGCCAACGGCGCAACCTCGATAATGCCCTTATCAATCATCTTCTCAACCCGCTCAAAACCCAGCATGTCGTACAACGCGTCATATAAGGGCCGCAAATAAGGATCGACTTTCTGCGCCATATCGCCCGGCAAAAAACCCAGTTTTTCTCCGGCTTCCACCGCTGGGCGCACCAGAATGATTTTTCTGACTTTCTCGCTTTGCAGCGCTTCAATGGCGCAAGCTACCGCCAAATAGGTTTTGCCGGTTCCGGCAGGTCCGACGCCGAAATTAATATCATGAGTCACAATTTTCCTCAGATATTCCTGCTGGTTTATTCCCCTTCCCCTGATCATGCCGCATTTGGTCTTGATGGCAACATTTTGCTGGGGCGATGTTACCGGGTCATCCAACAGCTCTTCAATGGAAGAATCCTGCATGGCCAAATGCACCAGTTCAGAGGTCAGGTGTTCTTTTTCGGTACTTTCAAATAATTTCTGCATGACTGCGCAGGCCGCCTTGACTGAACTATCCAAGCCGGTAACCTTGAACTGATTGCCACGATTGGCGATCTCGACCTGAAGACGCGACTCAATCTGCCGCAAATGCGCATTAAATTGGCCGCAAAAATTAGATAAGCGGTTACTATCGGCAGGTGCCAGACTAATTTCCTGTGAAATCATAAATCAACTGTTACCAACAATTTTATTAACGGAAGCATCGACCATCCGACCTCGCAAAGAATTGGGCAAAGCCTCGGCAATCAGCACATCGACAAATTGCCCGGCCAACCGGGGATGCCCGATAAAATTAACGACCCGATTATTCTCCGTTCTACCCTGCATTTGCAACGGATTCTTTTTAGACTGTCCCTCAACCAAGACCGTTTGTACGGTACCGATCATGCTCTGCGAAATAGCCGCCGTCATTTCGTTAATGCGATTTTGAAAACGTTCCAAGCGCTGTTTTTTAACTTCTGCCGGCACATCGTCCGGCAAATCCGCCGCCGGTGTTCCAGGGCGCTGGCTATAAACGAAACTGAACGATAAATCGAAACCGACTTCTTCAATGAACGCCATGGTTTCTTCAAACTCGGCATCGGTTTCGCCGGGAAATCCGATAATAAAATCCGATGACAAATAAATATTGGGACGCACTGCGCGCAACTTGCGGATAATTTCAAGGTAGTCGGCACGCACATGGCCGCGCTTCATCATCTTTAAAATGTGATCGCTGCCGCTTTGCACCGGCAAATGCAGATGGTCAACCAGTTGCGGAATTTCGGCAAAGGCTTCAATCAGCTCGTCAGTAAATTCCATCGGGTGAGAGGTGGTAAAACGAATGCGATCGATGCCCTCCACCGCCGCCACATAATGCAGCAATAAGGCAAAATCGGCGATGTCGCCGTCGTCCATTATCCCGCGATAAGCGTTAACATTTTGACCTAACAGATTGATTTCCCGCACGCCTTGTTTAGCCAAAACGGTAATTTCGGCAATCACGTCATCCAGCGGACGGCTGATTTCTTCACCTCGCGTATAAGGCACCACGCAGAACGTGCAGTATTTACTGCATCCTTCCATCACCGAAACAAACGCTTTCGGGCCTTCGGCTCTTGGCTCAGGCAGAGCATCGAATTTTTCTATTTCGGGAAAGGAAACGTCGATCACGGGCTTTTGCTGACTGCGCGCTTGATCCAGCAGTTGTGGCAAGCGGTGCAAGGTTTGCGGCCCAAACACGATATCGACAAACGGCGCCCGCTTTTGGATGGCTGCACCTTCCTGGCTGGCAACGCAACCGCCAACGCCAATAATCACGTCGGGACGCTTGTCTTTAATCTTGCGCCATTTACCCAAAGCCGAAAATACTTTTTCCTGCGCTTTTTCGCGTATCGAACAGGTATTCAGCAACAGGACATCGGCTTGCTTGGGGTCATCGATTAATTCAAATCCATGTGAGGCATTGAGCACATCCCGCATTTTATCGGAATCGTACTCGTTCATTTGGCAACCATTGGTTTGAATATAAAGTTTTTGTGTCATATTTTAAATAGTTAAATCATTTAAAAATCACTGAGGCCACACCCCCGTTTCTCGATTTTATTGGGACGGAACGGCGGTGCTAAGCCACCATACAGCAACGAAAAAAGCCCTGGACAATCGACCAAGGCTTAGTAAATTAATGGCTATTATAACCCGAAGAGTGTTTAAACAAAAAGTGTAGGCGCGGAACTGCGCTTGCAACTTGCTGCGCAGTGTACCGGAACCCCCTGTTTTCGACTGTGCGACAGCAACGTTGTTCCGACTGCCCATCAACCGCTGGCAGCTTACTTAAAACTCCTCCCATTCTTCGCTAACGGCTGGCTGTAACTGAGGTTTTGCCGGGGCCTGTCGTGGACTTTTGTTGATCGATGGCGTTACTTGACGAGTACTTGGAGAACTATATGCGCCAGTATCAACAGTAAAACGCCCGACTGTAACCGACAAATTTTGCGCCTGATCTTCCAGTGATTCGGCCGCTGCGGCAGCCTGCTCGACCAACGCGGCATTTTGCTGAGTCACTTCATCCATTTGTCCAATAGCCTGGTTGACCTGCTCGATACCGGACGTTTGTTCAACAGTGGCGGTTCTGATCTCGGACATAATGATCGTAACGCCGCGAATCGCGCTGACAATTTCTTCCATGGTTTTCCCGGCCTGGGCAACCAGCTTGGTGCCGTCTTCAACCTTTTCTACCGAATCGCCAATCAGGTTTTTTATTTCTCCGGCGGCAGCGGCAGCGCGCTGGGCAAGATTACGCACTTCTCCAGCCACCACGGCAAAACCTCGCCCTTGTTCGCCGGCGCGAGCCGCTTCCACGGCGGCGTTAAGGGCCAGAATATTGGTTTGAAAGGCAATACTGTCAATCACCGAGATAATGTCCACGATCTTGCGCGAGGATTCATTAATACCCTCCATCGTTTCCACAACCTGATCAACGACTGTAACCCCTTTGCCCGCAATATCCGATGCACCGACCGCAAGCTGATTAGCCTGCTGGGCATTTTTAGCATTATGTTGCACGGTGGACGTCAATTCTTCCATACTGGCGGCAGTTTGCTCCAAACTCGCGGCCTGTTCTTCGGTGCGATGCGATAGGTCATTATTGCCCGCGGCGATTTCTTTGGCTGCGGTGTTGATGTTTATAGTGGAGTCCTTGATTTCCCCTACCAGTCCCCTGAGGTTTTCCACAGTACCGTTCATGCTGGAAATCACTGCGCCAAAGGTGCCGGGATAGTGCTTGTCAATCGTTTTGGTCAGATCACCTTCGGACAATGCGCCCGCAATCAGTGATATGTCATCCAGGCTACTCAGGGCGTCGAGTGAAAGGTTAATATCGTCTTTTAATTTGCGCAGATCCCCGTGTCCTTCAGCTTGAACACGCTGGCTGATGTCGCCTTGAGCAACGCTGCCCATAACCTTGCCGACATCCCCCAACATAGTTTGCATGGTCTGCATGGCTTGCATGGCCTTGCCTACCGCAAGCCTGTATTCGCCCTCGACATTAACCTCAACTTTTTCGTTAAACCGGCCTTCAGCCATTGCGTTCATCAGCTTGGTAATGGCGGTTGTAGTGAGGGCCAGCGTTTTTGCGACCGCATTAAGCTGTTTCAGAGCCGTCGCGAAGCCGCCATGCAATCCTTGCGGATAGCTCTTTCGAGTAAAATCGCCATAGATAACATAGGCCATCGAATAGTGCATATCGATCTGCGCAGTTTCCACTTGGTCCATCAAATCATTCAGCGACCAGGCAAGCTGTTGAAGCTGCCGCTCTTTGCCACCAATATGGGTAAGCCGCACGTCTACCGACCCCTTCCTCCATTCCTGGCTTACACTAAGCAATTTTTCCAGCAGTTGTTGGTCGGCTGATTTTGATTTGCGCCACCAAGCGATGGATAAACCTGCCCCAGCCGTTAGCAAAGAGGGCGCAATAAATCCATCATTAACCCCGCTCAGAAAAGGCATCCACCCGAAAATCAGCGACCCCAGCCATGCAATAGCAATAGCCGCTAATGCGAATTTCTCATTATTCTTAAAGCGACTGTAATACATTGATAAGCTCCTCGTAAGTGACGCCTTTGTCTTTTAATACACTAGCCAATACTGCTCCTGAAGCCGCTATGGCATCTTTCGGCCCAGCGTTTTGCTCGGCTTCCAGCATCGCGCGATACACACCCGCCACAATCGGAATGGCCTTGGGATTAGGCATGCGCCGGACAGAAGTGTAGCCGACCTTTTGTTTGTTTTTGTCTTTCATGGGAGCTACATGAGTAAACACCCAATAGAATCCGCCATCCTTTGACATGTTTTTAACAAAGGCAAAGATTTCCTTGTCTTCCGCCAGATAATCCCACAGCAACTTAAACACCGCTCGCGGCATATCGGGATGACGGATGATATTGTGCTGGCTTCCCAGAAGCTCATGCTCTTCGTATCCGGAAAACTCGATAAATATCTCGTTTCCATAGGTAATCCGGCCGGTTAGGTCAGTCTTGGAAACGATAAAGTCATTTTCCCGCATCACCCGTTCCTTACTCGTCGGGACTATCTCTTTTCTTTTCATTATTCTTCCTCAGTTGATTATCCCAGCTAACAATGTATTTGCGATCCCTGTAGCAAACTTATTACCCCGTTTATTTTTACCAAACCCCAGATACATATTAAAAAGTCCTGATTGATATGGGCCGATATCAATCAGGACAAACCTGAGCCATGCCAATATTTGGACAGACCAGGCTGGACTAACGAAAGCCCCCTAATCCCGCTGCTATTTGTTAACGTCCAGGTTAATCTCTTTTAATAACATAAAAAATCGCTTAGCACTATTTTTAGCACGCGTCCCTGGATAAAAATGCCCGCGCTTGGGCTATAAATCTTATAGAGGGCTGACTTTGACGACAACGCCAAACTTTGGATGATCCAGATAATAGACGTCGTTCAGTTTAATGGCGCGCTTTTCATTTAACCGGTAAATTACCGAGCCATCACCCGAACTAGCGGTAAGTTCCAGATCAACGGCCAACTGTAATCCTTGGCCCTGTTGAATTTGGAGATAACCATTCAACTTTCCGTCGGGGTCCTGAATATGAACAGGAGCGCTCAGCTCCCCTGCCGCTTTCGGCTGAACCCAGGCAACATGCATGATAGGCCTGTAAGCCGAATCCTTGGCTATTGCCGCATAGCTGTTGTCCAATGTGGCGGCATCCGGTTTGTTATAAGCGGACAGTTCAGTCAAGCCAGACGGCCAGCTGATTTCGCTGGTTGTTTGCTCAAAAACTTCGGTAGTGGGCATGGCCTGCGAAAAGACCATAAGCTCTATCTGATAAGCGCTGTTTTCCGCTAAAGCAGGGCTGCAAAACAGCATAGCCGCCAGACTGTAAGCCATTATTTTAAGCATCGTCATTTTTTACCGCCGGTTTGATGGTTAATTTGTCCAGCAACTCGGTTATAAACTCAAGCTTCTGCTCGGTCGCTTCAAACGGCTTGATAAACCTTAACTTGTCCGCACCGTCGAATTTATAAACCTGCGCCTGGGTTTGTATCAGGGATATCAACTGATCGGTATTAATGTTCGGCGTCGCCGAAAAAATAATGCGCCCGCCGCCGGCGTTGGCCTCTATTTTCTTGACGCCCAGTTTTTCGGCCTGCTGCTTGAGTTCAGCGACGCTGAACAATGTTTTCACGGGCTCCGGAAATAAGCCGAAACGATCGATCATTTCGACCTGCAACTCGCGCAAATCATCCTTGGTTTCAGTATTGGATATGCGCTTGTACAGCACCAGGCGGCCATGAATATCCGGCAGATAATCTTCCGGAATCAATGCGGAAGTTTGCAGATCGACTTCCGGCCCACGGTCTATCGGCGTGTCGAGTTCCGGCTGCTTGCCGGATTTTAATGCATTGACCGCACGCTCCAGCAACTCGGTGTACAGCGTAAAGCCGATTTCCTGGATTTGCCCGCTTTGATCATCGCCGAGCAATTCGCCCGCACCGCGAATTTCCATGTCGTGCGACGACAGCATAAATCCCGCGCCCAGATCGCCGGAGGCCTCGACCGCTTCCAGTCGCTTGATAGCGTCTTTGCTCAACAAGGATTTTGGCGGCACGACAAAATACGCATAAGCCCGATGATGCGAACGCCCTACCCGGCCGCGCAATTGGTGCAATTGCGCCAAGCCCAGTTTATCGGCGCGATTGATGATAATGGTATTGGCGCTGGGAATATCGATGCCGCTTTCAATAATCGTGGAACACAACAACAGGTTAAAGCGTTGGTGGTAAAAATCCAACATAATGCGCTCCAGCTCGCGTTCCGGCATTTGCCCGTGCGCCATTTCAATTCGTGCTTCAGGCACCAGCGTTTCCAATTCCCTGGCCATTTTTTCCATCGATTTAACATCGTTATGTAAAAAAAACACCTGGCCGCCGCGCTTGATTTCACGCAAGCAGGCTTCCTTGATCTGCGCGTCTATCCATTCGCTGATAAAAGTTTTGATCGCATGCCGATTGGGCGGCGGGCTGGCGATAATGGAAATATCCCTCAAGCCCGACATCGCCATATTCAACGTACGAGGAATCGGCGTTGCGGTCAGGGTCAGCATGTCCAACTCGTTACGCAGTTTTTTGAAGTGTTCCTTTTGGGTCACGCCGAAACGGTGCTCTTCATCAATCACCACCAGCCCCAGCGCTTTGTACTTGATCTCTTTCGACAACAGCTTGTGCGTACCGATCACAATATCGACCTTGCCCTGCTCCAGATCATCGGTAATTTCTTTTTGCTGTTTTGGGGTAACGAAACGCGACAGCACTTCGACGCGCACCGGCCAATCGGCAAAACGGTCGCGGAAATTCTGGTAATGCTGCTGAGCCAGCAACGTGGTCGGCACCAAAACCGCCACCTGCTTGCCGTTTTGCACGGCGATAAAGGCCGCGCGCATCGACACTTCGGTTTTCCCGAAACCGACATCGCCGCAGATGACCCGGTCCATCGGATGAGGGCTGGCCATGTCGTCCAGTATCGCCTCGATGGCGGTTTGCTGATCCGGCGTTTCTTCAAACGGGAACGCATCGGCAAAAGCCGCGTATTCGACATTTTCAACCGCAAAAGCATGGCCTTGCTTGACCGCTCTTTTGGCATGAATCTCCAGTAATTCCGCGGCGACATCGCGGATGCGCTTAATGGCCTTTTGCTTGGCTTTGCTCCACTGGTCGCCGCCCAGCTTATGCAACGGCGCATTTTCCGGGCTCATACCGGTGTAGCGACCGATCACATGCAGGGACGAAACCGGCACATAAAGTTTGTCGTGGTTCGCGTATTCCAGGGTCAGAAATTCCGATGCAATACCGGCAATCTCCAAAGTCTGCAAGCCCACATAGCGGCCGACGCCGTGCTCCTGATGCACGACCGGCGAACCGATGGTCAGTTCATTCAGGTTATTGACGATATTTTCGAGTTCATGCGCGCCGGATTTGCGGCGTCTGCGCCGTTGCTGGGCCTTTTCGCCGGACAGCAGGCTTTCGGTGATAATGGCAAGCGCAGGATTCTCAAGCAGCAAGCCATGATCCATCGGTGCAACAGTAAGGCACGGCGATACTTCGGATTGCAGAAATTTATCCCAGTTTTCAATCTGTTTGACGGTAATTTTGTACTGCCTTAATTTGTCCATTAAGGCTTCGCGGCGACCCGCCGATTCCGAGACAAACAAAATCTTGCCGGCAAAGCCGCCAACAAACTGCTGCAATGCCTGGGCAGGCTGCTCCAGCTTGGCATCGATGGTGACATTGGGCAGTGGACGGCAGTTGAAAGCGATGCTGCCCTCGGCAATTACTGCTGCATCCATTCCGTCGAGAATAATCCGGGCAAAGGCCCCGGTTCGTTGCGCCAGCTCATCCGTGGACAGAAATAACAGTTCCGGCTTCAGCAGCGGCCTGTCCACATCGTATTTCCGCTGCTGGAACCTGTCCTCGGCTTCGGCATAAAAAGCGCGCGATGTTGCATCAAAAGTGTCCGACGTCACCAACACCGCCGATGCCGGCAGGTAATCGAATAAGGACGCCATGCGCTCTACAAACAACGGCAAATAATATTCGATGCCGCCGGGCGCGATGCCTTTACTGACATCCAGATAAAAATGATTCTTGGGCGAAGTTTCCGGAAAAGCCTCCCTGAAGGCCTGGCGAAAACACTTGATGGCCTCATCGGTAAACGGAAACTCCCGCGCAGGATATAACTGAATCCGGTCGATTTTTTCCAATGACCGTTGCGTTTCGGGATCGAAAGTGCGGATGGATTCGATTTCTTCATCGAATAATTCAATACGGTACGGCACCTTGCTGCCCATAGGGAACAAATCGACTATCGAGCCCCTGACCGCGAATTCGCCGTGTTGGTAAACCTGCGAAACGCAATGGTAACCCACGCTTTCCAGCTTGATGCGGTTCAGTTCCAGATTAAAATCATCGCCGACTTTAACGGCAAAACTATTGGCCAAAACATGTTCGCGGGGCGCCAAGCGGTGCATCAATGTCGTCACCGAAACCACCAGCGCGCCGCGTTTCACTTGCGGCAATAACGCCAGCGTCTTTAAGCGTTCCGAGATAATTTCCGGCAACGGCGAGAAAACATCGTAAGGCAAGGTTTCCCAATCGGGGAAATGCAAGATGGGGTGTTCATTTTGCAAGAAAAACGCTAGCTCATGCTCAAGCCGCAAAGCGGTCTGATTATCCGGCGTGACAATAACAAATAGGCGATCTTCATTTTTAATGGCCGAAGCCAGCGCCAGAGAGTCACCGCAGCCTGTCAAACCCGTCCAGGTGAGGGTTTGATTATTTTGATGCGGAATTTGCGGTGAGAAAATCAAATTGTTAGCCATTAAAAGCCTTATGTCTCATTTCCACGCACCGCGTGGAATATACAGTTAAGGCGCGTTGCGCCACAAAGTACAGCCTGTAAGGACTGGAGTTATTTCAATATTATAGCCGCATAAACAGGCTAATGTACGGGCTATCAATGCGTATGTAATTCATTGCGTCGCCTTTTAGTAACAGCTTGCAGTAAGGTACAATAATTGCCAGTTGTGCCAATACATCGAAGACGACATGAACAGCAACAAACCATTGCCTGCTACCATGTTGATCAAATTTTAATCAAACAAGGAGTAACACCATGAAAAAAAGTTTGTTTCTGACTATATCAATGCTGATCTCCGGTAACGTCTTTGCCGCTACCGATCATTATGTACTGCGCGACGGCGACACTGTCCGTCACCTTAAAGTTACCCAAATACCCAATGACGATTACGTTGTCAGCGCCGACGTCGACTTTGATTCTGCCGCCGAAAAAGCCCACTGCTCCGAGACTATTACCGGTAAAGCCAAAAGCACCGGCGAAAACGAGCTGGTCCTGAAAAAACATTCCGAAAGCGAAGCCAGCTTTTGCGAACTGAAAATAAAGCTCAGCCCGAACGGCGCAAAAATTGAAGAATCAAAAGATTGCGGCACCTTTACCGTAAAAAAATGTCACTTTTCCAGCGGCGACAAGGAACTGATTAAAGCTAAATAATGCATGCCTGTAGGATGCAGTGACGCATACCTGTCAACATTGCAGTGGCCGTCTTCATCTTTTATCCTGACGGCCACAACAGTATCAATCAAACAGGCGCTGATCGACATCGCCCCAAGTGCCTCTTCAATATTTAAGCCTCCATGCAGGCGCTTGACGCAAATATAAAGTTCGACCGCGCATAACGCTTTCCGGCGCAAGCCGGTTTGGATACCGCTCCCGCTCCCGTGTTATGGCGGGCATGGCAGTTTACGGAAATGGCATCAGAATCAATGAGGTGTATCATTTTATGAAAATCCCATATCTTACCGCCCCAGTTCCTTCCACTGAGATACCCGCCGGCATTCCTTTCATCATCGGCAACGAGCTTGCCGAACGCTTTAGTTACTACGGCATGCGGGCTGTTTTGGTGGTATTCATGACCCAATACCTGATGGATGCCGACGGCAGATTTGCGCCGATGACCTCAACCGAGGCTCAGGCGTATTTTCACTTATTTGTGTCCATTACCTATTTCACGCCGCTGCTAGGCGCGTTGCTGGCCGATGGCTTGTGGGGCAAGTACCGGACGATCATGTCATTATCCATCGTTTATTGCTTGGGTCTTTTCTGTCTGGCACTGGATAACACACGAACCGGCCTGCTAGTGGGACAGGCATTAATCGCATTGGGCGCCGGCGGCATCAAGCCCTGTGTGTCTGCGCATGTTGGCGACCAGTTTGGCAGCGGCAATCGGCATCTGCTTGGCAAGGTGTTCAGCTGGTTTTACCTGACGATTAACTTGGGAGCTTTTATTGCTATGTTGCTGGTGCCTTGGCTGCTCAAAACCCAGGGCGCGCCGGTTGCTTTTCTGGTGCCGGGCTTGTTAATGCTGTCGGCAACGCTGCTATTCTGGTCGGGACGGTACCGATTCGTACATATCCCGCCTACCGGCATGAACTTTGTACGTGAAGCCCTAAGTGGCGAAGGTCTGCGTATTCTGGGCCGGTTAAGCGGGATTTATTTGTTCATTGCGATGTTTTGGGCCTTATTCGACCAGAACAGTTCATCCTGGGTCTTGCAGGCACAACATATGGACAGACGGATATTCGGTATCGAGATATTGCCCTCGCAGATTCAAGCCGCCAATCCATTACTGATCGTCCTGCTCATCCCCCTGTTTCACCGGTATATCTATCCGGAATTGGGCAAGCATACTAGCTTGGGTTATCTGAACAAAATCACGATTGGCCTGTTTATCACATTCCTGTCGTTTGTGTTGATCGCTTTCATTCAGTTGCGTATAGATGCAGGGTTTCCGCCCAACATTGCCTGGCAGTTGCTGGCTTACCTGTTGCTGACCTCGGCTGAGGTGATGGTTTCGATCACCTGCCTTGAGTTTTCTTATACTCAAGCACCAAAATCGATGAAATCCCTGGTAATGTCGCTTTATATGGCGGCCGTTGCGCTTGGCAACCTGTTTACCAGCGCGGTGAATTTTTTCATTGGCAATCCCGACGGTTCCAGCGATCTTGCCGGAGCCGGCTACTTCTGGTTTTTCGCCGCCTTGATGCTGGCAACAGCCGTAGGGTTTGTTTGGTATAGCCGGCATTATCAGGAACAGACTTACCTGCAAGAAGAGGTCAAACCGGGCGGCAATGACTTCTAAATCGCGCGCTTAGAGAGTACAGTTAAACTTATATATGCCGCTTCGCTTTTTGCATACGGGCTTCAAATAGCCGCCATGCTATGCATGCTCGACGGCGTCAATGCTTTTTTCCATCAAAACATCAAGGTTCTATGAATCATTTTTTACCGCTCGTTGCCGCTTTATTGCTGGTTGTACTCAACGGCTTTTTTGTGGCCGCAGAGTTCGGCCTCGTCAAGCTGCGACAAACGCGCATTCGTTCGATTGTTAAAACACAGGGTTGGCGCGGGCGCATTTTAGGGCTGGTGCATGCAAAACTGGACGCCTATTTATCGGCGTGCCAGCTGGGCATTACGCTCGCCTCGCTTGGCCTGGGCTGGATCGGCGAACCGGCCTTCGCCGACCTGCTGGAACCGGTATTCGCCAGGATAAATATCACGTCGCCGGAAATGATCCACGGCATCTCATTCGCCTTCGCCTTTTCGATAATCTCGTTTCTGCATATTGTCGTCGGCGAGCTTGCGCCAAAATCGCTGGCGATCCGTAACCCTGAAAAGGTCGGCTTATGGAGCGCCGCGCCGCTCTACGGATTCTATTGGCTGATGTATCCTGCGATTTGGCTGCTGAATTCCAGTGCCAATTTAGTGTTGCGCCTATTCGGTTTAAACGGCGCTCATGGTCATGACGCCCACTATTCGGCAAACGAGCTTAAACTGATTTTACGCAGCAACCTTCCCGATGAGCGGTTTAGCCGCGACGAGTGGAATATTCTGGCGAAAACGCTCGATGTCAGCGAACTTGAGGTGTCCGACCTGATGCGCCCGATCCATGAGATCGTTTCATTGCACCGCAACGCGTCCTTGCAAAAAAACCTGCAAACCATGTCTCAAAAACGCTACAGCCGTTATCCCTATTTCGACGCCAACGATATTGATGTATTGGGAGTGATTCATTTAAAAGATTTATTTTTCGCTCAGCAAGAAGGCAAAACGATTGACGATTTGAGCAATTACTTGCGGCCTGTCCCGTACATTCAGCCGCACGCGCCTGCGCTGGAATTATTCCGTCAATTTCGTATGGGAACATCACACTTTGCCATTATTGGTCAAAAAGGGCAAAAGCCGCAGGGCTTCATCACCCTGGATAATTTGTTAAGCGCAATGGTCGGCGAGATACGCGACGAATTCCGCCCCAACAACAATGATTGGACGCGGCTCGATGACGGCACGCTGATCGGTAAAGGCAGTCTGCCGATATTTTCGCTGGAGCGAATTATGGGAATTGATATCGAGAACGAAGAACTTGAGCTGGAGGATGAAGTCTCAATCGGCGGGCTTATCATGGCCAAACTGCGCAACATTCCGATGGAAGGTCAAAGAATTGAGTTTAGGCAATTCGATGTCGTGGTCAGGAAAATGAATGAATCGCGTGTCGTCTTTGTCCAGATTTATCCCAATGAAACATCCGATTTAGAGATGATTCATTAAGCCGGCGGCATTGGGATACAAGTAACCTGCTATAAAAACCGCAACCCTATCGTTGCGGTTTTTATACGCGTCAAAATCCATTTTATTTTTTTATGCTCTTATAGCTCTCCTCGCTTTCGAGCTTCACTTTTTCACCCTCTGCAATCAGCCGGTTGCCTTCATCAATTTTATTTTGACCTTCCCGAACCAATATATTGCCGCGATCAACCATTTGCTTACCTTTTTTCCATCTATCGCCCAAGTTCGCGATACCCTGGCTTTCGCTCAGCATTTGTTCGCCGGAAAGAATTGGCTCAGACACAGGCACAGGATCGGACGCACAACCGCCAAGAAACAAAGCCAGGCAAGCGGCAGCTAGATTCAGATTCGGTCTGACAGTGAAACCATTTTGCATAATCAGTTACTCTTAAAGTTAGAATGGGTATAAAGCCGGGTAATTTTACAAAACGCCCTACAGGTTGCAATGATTTTCTCATTGCCATCGCGAAAGCAAGCGCCTTAAAAGTGAGCCTGAGAAGCGACTATTGATGCTCGCGCTGTCCCTACTCATATCTGCTTAGTTGGACTGTTTAAAGGGCAGATAAGTGGCTGCATCCTGTTTATAGAGGCGCATGGCTTCTTGCTCCCCGACTAAAAAGCGTCCGATCGCTTTTGCAAACCGGTTATCCTTGATCCAATGCGCGGAATAAGTGGTGATAGGCTCAAATCCACGGGCAATCTTGTGTTCGCCTTGAGCGCCTGAATCAAAGCGCTGTAAGCCATGTTCAATGCAATAGTCCAACCCCTGGTAATAACAGGTCTCAAAATGCAGGCTATGGTGTTCTTCATCGCAGCCCCAGTAGCGGCCATACAAGGTGTCTGCGCCAATAAAACTTAGCGCTGCGGCAATATACTTATCTTCTTTAACTGCCAGAACCAGCAATAATTGCTCGCCCATGGTTGCGGCTATTTGCTGAAAGAATGCCGGATTCAGGTACGGCTGCGAGCCTCTTTTTAAATAGGTCATCGTGTAAAAACGAAAAAACGCCCGCCATTGCGCTTCGCTGACGTCCGGCCCTGCAATACGCAGCAAACTGACGCCCTGCTCGCTAATCTTTCGGCGTTCGCGCTTGAGCATTTTGCGTTTACCGGCATTCAGGGTTTGCAGAAAATCGTTGAAGTCATGATAGCCCCGGTTGAACCAGTGGAACTGCACGCCCTCGCGAATACTCAAGCCCAATGACCGGAGTTGCTCTGCCTGGTGTTCGATAGGAAACAAGCAATGCCATGAAGAAATATCCCGCTGATCGGAAAGCTGTTTGATAAAGCCCAGTAATAACTGCACAACTTCGAGCGGGTCGGCAGCCGCTTTACTGACAATACGCGCTCCCTGGCAAGGCGTAAACGGGATGGCTGTCAACCATTTCGGGTAATAATCGAGTCCCTGCTGCCGGTAAGCCTGGGCCCAGGACTGGTCAAATACATATTCACCCCAGGAATGCCGTTTCAGATACAACGGCATAAAAGCAACCAGCTCCTCTTCATCCATAACCAGCAAATGCGCAGGCTCCCAACCCGTTTGCGCGGATACCGAACCGCTTTGTTCCAGCGCCGATAAAAACTCATGCCGTAAAAACGGATAGGCGTCGCCGGCAAGTCGATTCCAGGCCGTACAATCCACTTGTGTCATACTATCGATTTGTTTTACTTCCATTTTTAAAAACAGTACAGTTAAAACAACACAATCATATCAACCTATCCAGTACATGATCCACAAACCTTTTTCTCAGGCCTGTGAAAACAACAAAGACCCCATTTTACAGGTTATTAGAACGGTTTTTTGCCAGCCCACAACCGTTTGGGAAATCGGCAGCGGTACGGGTCAGCATGCTTGTTATTTTGCCAAACACCTGACGCATCTTGAATGGCAGCCTACCGACAGGAGTGAAAATATCCCCGGCATCGGTTTATGGCGGGAAGAAGCGAAACTAGCCAACTTGAAACCGCCATTAACGCTGGATGTTACGGATGCGCTGTGGCCATGCAGCTCTATTGACGCATTATTCACCGCCAATACGCTGCACATCATGAGCTGGGATGAAGTGCGAATACTGTTTGACCGCTTGGCCGAATATCTAAACGCAAAGGCGCTTATTTGTATTTACGGCCCGTTCAACTATAACGGCGCTTATACCAGCGACAGCAATGCTTATTTCGATCAATGGCTTAAAAGTCAAAATACCTTAAGCGGCATTAGAAACTTTGAAGACATCATGTCTTTATCGACATCCTGTGGCTTTAGCTTGTTAAACGATATTGCCATGCTCGCCAATAATCGTTTGCTGGTGCTGCAAAACAGCTGAAAGCATTGGCTGTCGGCGATACTCGTCAACACCAACCTGAGTATTGGGGCAGGCCTTCAGGCTACTATTGAAAGCAGCCTGAAGCTTCTAATTCGCCCCCTTTAACCCTGCCAAAGGTCGCCCCTGACCCAGCACCGTCAGCAGTTGCGACAGATCGTCAGAGCTTTGCGCTACCTGTGGCCTCGGCCCCTCTATTTTTTCCTGGGTCCAGTCCACCATCTCTCCTGATCCCCACGACACCACGGAAGCCAGTGAAAACACTACTATGCCGCGGGTCATGCCCTTGGGTATTCCCTGCACATCAAGATAGCGGTGGAAATATCTGGCTGCGATAAAAAACACAAGAGTGGATATAACCAGGTTCCATACGGAAGGTAATGTGAGCATTATTGAAGGTTCTCTTGGCTTGGAATGTCGTTCATCATGATTTTCATGCGCTTGTTTGCAATACGAGATTATCCGGCCGCAATCGACTTTTTAAGCGCCGTCGTTTTGTAATTCCTTGAGCTCAGCTTCAAGTCTTAAGAACTGCTCCTTCCAGTGTTTGGCAGCGTTAATCGCTTCATCTCTTTCATCCACCAACTCATCGATGCGCTCGTTTAAAAGCCTGTTTAATTCGGTTAATTTCTTAAGCTCTTCAATCGAAGGTACAGCACCATCGTCAGACTCAATCACTTTCAGCACGGCCTCGTTATCAACGTCAAAGGTTGTTACCGCACCTTGCTGATCGTCAGCCGCACCGCTCAACGGCTCTTCGCGGCTTTCCTCATGTTCCCGCTCGACAACCGGAGCGGGCTTTGGCGGCGTGATCTCTTTAATGGCTTTATTGAGGCTCTTTTTGCCGTCTATCACTTCCTTGACCAGCTCAGCCGGCGCTTCCTTGACCAGTTTATCCGCTAGCTGTTGAGTACGCTGCCCGACTCCGGACTGCTTGGCCCTGGCGGTGGCAGTATTTAATTGCACGGTATCGCGTAACTGGGAATTATCCGTTGCCTGGGCATTTACCCAACTTTGCGAAGCCGATACGATGGCCGCAGACTGGCCCTGCGTTAAATGCCTGCGATGTAAGTTCGACGACAGGATAAACTGCGTAGGATTCGAGCCGGTGTACTCAATCAATACCGGCGCGATGCCCAGCTCACATAATGCGCGATAGCGATTGCCGCCATCCAGAATCATGCCGTCAAGCGTATAAATAGGGTGGGTTTGTCCGTTAGCCAGAAGATTATCTTTAAGCGAGTCAAACTCAGCCTCGGACATCCGTGGAAAATAGGTGCAGAGCGGGTGCAGCTCCATTGTTTGATTAGTGTTTTTAGTCATTGGTCAACCTTAATTTAGGCCGGCCATTATATCATGGCTACGCTTAATGGTTTTTAGCGTACTGTAAGTGACGTGGGGCTTTGTTAGCGCAATAAAGTTGCGCTTTAAATCCGCCTGAGTTTAAAACGCTCAATCCGCCGGCAGGATTTTTTCCAATATCTCCAAGCGCAAATCAGCGAACTTTGGCGTCCAAAGATCAGGATTCAGCGGAAACGCCTTGCTGACTCCGGTGCGCCGGTAACCGTTCCGTTCGTAGAATGCGATCAGTTCGCTTCGACTTGATATGACCAACATAAGCGATTTATTAACGGCCCAGGTTTGCTGTGCGACTTGCTCCGCTGCCCGCAGCAATTGTCTGCCGATGCCCCTGCCCTGTAACGGCGGGCTTACTGCCAGCATGCCGAGATAAACCTGATCCGCCTGTTTCTGCAGATGCACCGATCCGATCAATTCCGTTTCAGCCTTGTACAACAAAAACATCGAATCGTCAGCTGTGATTAATCGTTCGATTTCATCCGTCCCGGTTCTAAGACCCATCACTAAATCGGCTTCCGTGGTCCAGCCTTGCTTGCTGAATTCGCCGCGATAAGCCGAGTTGACCAGAGCGGCAATCTGCCCGGCATCTTGTATTTCGGCCTTGGATATCGAGTAAGCCACCATCACCAAAGCAAGCGCTCCACCGCCTCGCACTCGTCGGAGGCCAGTTCAAAATCGAAAATCGCCAAGTCTTCATGCATGTGACGTTCCGAGGTGGTGCCGGTTAACGGAATGATGCCGATTTGGCTCAGGTAGCGGAGAAATATTTGCGCGGCGCTACGTTGGTACTTCATCGACAACATTTGCAGCGCCGGATGAGCCAAAACAGTGGGATTGGCGGTCAGCGTCCAGAAGCTTTGGTAAATAATCCGATGCTCCCGGCAAAAAGCGCGGATGGCCCGGTCGTACCCGGTCTCGGCATAGAAACGGTTCTGGATGACAGCGGGTTTAACCTCGGCCTCCTGATACAAAAGCTCAAACTGCCGGGGATCGTAACAATTGCTGATCCCCAGTTGCTTGGCCCCACCGCTGTGGAAGATCAGCTCCATCGCCTGCCACGCTTCCATTGTGCTCTGCCGGCTCGCCAGCGGCGAATGTAGCACCAGACAGTCCAGATAAGGAGTTTGCAGATTTTTCAGCGAGGTTTGGAATGATTGCGCCACTTGTGAGCCGAGTCCGGCGTTAGGATCATAAGGCACTTGCATCGGGTCCTGGCCGCTCAACGGCGAGAATTTGCTTTGCAGATAAAGCTCGCTGCGATCCATGCCGCGATGCAGGCAAGCGGCCACGCCGTCGCCGACTCCCGCTTCATTGTAATGTTTGGGTTGACCGGCGGTATCAATGCCGCGAAAACCCAGCCCGATAGCCTGTTCTACCAGTGCCGCGGTACGCTCTTTCTTCCAGGCCGTACCGTAAATAATCCGTGGCATCCGTACGCCATAAGAGGACGTTACAAAATCTTTAGGGTCCATAAGCACTCCAGAAAAAATGTCAGGCTTCGATTATCCTCGCATGCTAACCGACTTGAAGCTACCGGCTAAGAGACATCGAACCGGTAATTCAGGCCGAAAACAAGGAGTACGATCTATGAATACGGAATGTAATTAAAACCGGCTTAACTTGATATCCCGAAGGTTTTTGAAAAGTCCGCTTAGCTACGGTGACAGTTAAGACTTTAGAATAAAGCGTGGGTGAACCATGAGCAGATAAATTCAAAATGCTTGCTTTACTCATCCGCACGAAAGCGCACCTGCCGCCGCATATATCTTTTATGGGCTCGAATTGCAAGTCGACAGAGGCGCTCCTTAAAGTTCATGCAAACATAGAGTTTATTGCCCTCTTCCATAATCTTGTCGTTAAGCTGGTCATATAGCTTGCAAGCTTCCTTAATCAATCTTCTGCCATTCCTGCGCTCGCATGAATGTTTGTTTGTATATGCGCTCCTGCCGCCCGAGGCTGCTACCAATGAATATCCGCTCATCGCTTATTCGGCTTTCAGGCGGCGCTTATATCGATAGAAGGCTTTGCGTCCCAAAAAATATAAACGCACCTTATCCTCTGTACAGTCTGAAGTTTTATTGCTTTGCGCCCTAATGCTGTCGTAAAGATTGAAAGCTTGTTTGGTCAGCTCTCTTGCTGTCATAGCAGCTCTCCTGTCTTGCAAAGAATCTCGAATTAGAACTTATCTATAAATTAGATACTCTAAGTCAGATGATACAAAACAGGTATATCGTTAAATACTTAGCAAAGCCCTGATCAACTCGCTTTCCGGCTGCATTCCCATTGCCAGGCATGCGCCACGATGGTATCCAAATCCGCATAGGCCGGTTGCCAGCCCAGCCTCAGCTTTATTTCATCGGCATTGGCCACTAACTGGGCTGGGTCGCCTTCCCGGCGCTGGCCTTCCAGCACAGGGATAGCCTTGCCGGTAACGCGCCTGGCCGCCTGGATGACGCTCTCGACGGAATAACCGTTGCCGTTGCCCAGGTTAAACGCGGTAGTTTGCCCGTCCGCTTGCAAGTATTGCAAGGCCAGCCAATGCGCTTCGGCCAGGTCGAGGATATGGATGTAATCGCGAATGCAGGTGCCGTCGGGCGTTTTGTAATCACGACCGAACACAGTAATGTTCTGCCGGTGGCCTGAGGCGGCTTGCAATATCAGCGGGATGAGATGCGTTTCGGGATCGTGCCGTTCGCCGAGCAGGCTGTCAGGATGCGCTCCGGCGGCATTGAAATAGCGCAGGCAAACCGATTTGAGGCCGTAAGCGCGGTCATAATCGGCCAAGGCCTGTTCCACCATCAGCTTGCTCCAGCCGTAAGGATTAATCGGCCGCTTGGGATGGGCTTCATCGATAGAGCTGTATTCCGGCTCGCCGAAAATCGCCGCGGTGGAAGAGAAAATGAACCTGCCGACATTGTGAGTCCGCATCGCATTGAGCAGATTAAGGGTGTTGGTGAAGTTGTTCTGATAATACTTGGCGGGGTCCTGCACCGATTCGCCGACCTGGATAAACGAAGCAAAATGCATGACCGCATCGAACTTGTGCTCGCTAAACACCTTGTCAAGTACCAGCCGGTCGGCAATGTCGCCATGAACGAATTTGCCGTGCAGCACCGCATCCCGATGTCCGCTGGAAAGATTGTCGAGTGTGACGACATCGACGCCTTTCTGGCCGAGCAGCCAGACCATATGGGAGCCGATGTAACCGGCACCGCCGACTACGAGTACAGTTTTAAGTGGTGTCGTCATAGGTTCACCCCATTGCATAATTAATTTATTTTCAAAGGATTATAAATCCAACTCGATGCGATCACATCGTTTTTTTGCCGGATAAATTTATGGCAAAGCGGTAGGTACGCATCGCGTACGAGACTGTGAAAGTATTATCAAAAATCATTTTAAAAACTTATTCACCACGAAGGCACGAAGGACACGAAGTTTTCAATACATTGAGTTTAAACAATTATTTTTCCTTCGTGATCTTCGTGCCTTCGTGGTGAATGCTTTTGCTTTGGTTCTAAATCGAATACTTTCACAGTCTCGTATCTTTTTGGGACTTGATCCAGAAAATGGTACTACGGTGCTTTCACAGTCTCGTATGCTCGGCGCGGCATATGGGAAAAATTTCCGTGAATAACATCAGTCGATTAGTTTACGGCAGAGCGCGAAGCCAGTAAGTCTTATGCAGGCTAACGCGTCTGAGAATAGCTGGCGGCAAACCATGATGCAACGCGCCCAGCTTGAACCCGAGCCATTTCAGCCCTGTCCGCAGCACTGCGGAAGGAATCAGCAACGGAGCGTGCTTCATCAGGTAGCGCATTTCCGAAATGACAAAGCGCAAACCTTCGCCGGATGCGCCGCCGAATGTCTGTTGCAGCCAAGCACTATGGGTATGGAAAACGCCGATATCGAAATAACGCTTAAATTCGTCCGCAAAACCGTAATCATGGGAATGGAACACGTGGGCATCGGCGCAATAAGCGATTTTCCAGCCGGATACCAGCATTTTTCCGGCCACATAAGTGTCTTCGTTCATGATGGTGTCGACAGGGAAGCCGCTGACCTGCATCAGCGCGCTCCGCCGATAGGCGGCAAAGGAATTGGATATGAACGCGGTTTTGATGCCAAAGCGCGTCTTATCGTCCAGGCTGCGCAACTGACTTTCGGCCGGATAATTGAACAGACGGGCATGGGCGGCAATCGGCCCTGCGTCCCGGTGCGGAAGCTGGCGTCCATAAGCCGCACCGACCTGCTCATCATTGAACGCCGCCAACAGCCGCTCGACCGCATCGGGAGCGGCCAATAAGGCATCCTGGGTCAGGAACACGATAATATCCGCTTCAGGCAGCATCTCGACACCCCACTGGCGGGTGCCGCCGTGGTTAAATGCCGACTTGGGAATAACCCGCACCTCAAAGTCGTAGACGCGCGCTAAAACGACAGTGTCATCGCTGGACGAAGAATCGATCACCAACAAAAAATCCGGCTTCCGGGTCTGCTGATCGACGACTTTAAGCCAGGAATTCCATAAACTACCCGCATTCAGCGTAGGCACGATCAAGCCGACCTTACTCATAACGAAGCCCTTTTGGCCTGTGGTTGCGGCAAATCAGTCCGACCGAATTTTTTCAACACCTGCCAGACCCGTTCGCCAAGCTTGACCGGATCGAGCTGCTGTTCAACATACTGCCGGCCATTGAACGACATCCGTGCCCACTCCCAGCGCCCCAGAGATTGCGCCTTGCGTAGCGCTTCACAGACCGAAGCCTCGGTTCTGTCGAAAACAAAACCGGCCCCAAACGATTCCAGATGGTCCCATGCCAGACCTTTGGCGACCAGTACAGGGCGTCCTGAGGCCATGGCTTCGGCCACCACATTACCGAAGTTTTCGCGCATGCCGCCGGCTTCCTCCAAACCCGAAGGCAACACCAGAAAATGGCTGGACGCCAGCAAGTCCATCACTTCGCCGCGCTCCAGGTAGCCGCTATAACTGATAGCGCCTTGGGCCTGTTCGACCAGCGCCTGAAACTCTTCAAAATAATCGCCGTCTACGCTTCTACCGGCGATAACCAGACGATCCTCGGGATTCCTCACTTTCAGCCAGGCCCGAATAAAGGCATTGATGCCTTTTTCCTGTTGAATATGTCCCAGAAAGCAAAGCTTCATGCCTGCCCCGGCAGGATATGGGGCTACCTTAAATTCGCGGCTGTCGATGCCGTTCGGAACCAGCAGTATGCGGGCATTTTTGCCGAGTACGCTGTACACGCCTTCGGCCTCGGTCTCGCTGGTGCAATGCACGGCAATGGCGCGCCGCAAGGTCGGAAAGGTCAACCACTTATAGAACAGCCATTTATGCGGCTTCTGCCGCCGTATTAAATCGACATGCTCCGGCATCAGACCGCCGTGCACAGCGACCATGAACGGGCGGCGCAACAGGCTGCAAAAAACCGCCGCCAGCGTAGACGGCCAGGTTGCGATGCCGTGGATATAGATCACCGGCGCATCGCGGCATAGTTTGAACAGTTCCGGAATAGCGCCCAGGCCAAAGCCCCAGCGCCTGAATCCATAACACCGGTACAGCCTGACATCCACCTGTTCGCCAAGGCACACCTGTTCGGGGCGCAAGCGGCCGTCAATCGACTCGTCGGATGCGACCAAGGCCATTTTATGGCCGCCCTCAACCCAAGCCTTGGTCAAAACGCTGGCTGTCACGGACACCCCGCCGTAACCCTTAGCCGGGGGTATATGCGTGGTAACAATACCTGCATTCATAGTATTTCTCCTGAAAAACATGCTTTGAATAAATTGGTGAGAAAAGGCGAAAGGCAAAGGGCAAAAGACGAAAAAGTCCGCCAACCGATTTGTACCCCGCCCTTAGCCCTCAATGCTATTGACTTAAGCGTGCGGGCTCCTTCTCCCTCAGGGAGAAGGTTGGGATGAGGGGGATTAAATAAGCCTTCTTCCTTATTTTGATTTCCCCTCACCCAACCCTCTCGGCAATTGCTCCTGCATTGCTCTACTACCTACATCCATGTAGGCATCCCTCTGGAGAGGGCTTTGTACTGCTTAAGTCAACAGCATTGCCCTTAGCCCTTAGCCCTCCGCCTTTAGCCTTTAGCCTTTAGCCTTTCTCACCTTCCATACGCCAAAAATCCGCGCCAAATGCCGACGAGGTTGTAAAAAGAGTAAGCCAGTCTTTTCGGGTTTAATAAAACCAGCGCCAGCGCTATTTTTAGGGCGGGCGCGACAAACATCTTGCGAACGATGTAGTACAGAATGTATGCGTCCTTCTGATTGGCGAATTTCCTGATATAAGCCCCGACCCCGGTGGAATACATCAGCATTCTTCCGGTACCCAGCTTGTAATGGTCTTTGTCCGGATGATAAATTTTTATTTCCGGGGTATAAAAGGCGACGCAGCCTGCCCGAAGCAAGCGATATAAAAGCTCAAAGCCCTCGCCTCCCGAATACTTGGAACCGAGCCCGAAATCATGGTCCAGGTGGAAGAGCTTGCCATCGATCTTTTTCCGATCGAAAAACTGCGTGAACTCTACCCCCATCATATGAAAGCGTGAAAAATACCCGGCTTTGTTACTGTTAACGCCGATACTAAAGCGGCTGGTTGAAGCATCGTAAGAACCGGCCACCAGGATGGAAAGGTTCGGCCGCCTTTTAAACTCGTCGACCACTTTTTTCAGGACATCCTTATCGTAGGCGCAATCGTCATCCGGAAACGCGACGATCCTGCCCTGAGCCAAGCCTATGCCGTAGTCCCTGGCCCTGGCGTTACCTGTAAAACCCACTTTCACATGCCTCACATCAAGGCAGCTCTTGATCTGCTCGACGATGGCGTCGATCTTGCCGTCCTTGTTTTGGTCGATGATAATCAACTCGAAGTCTTTATAGCTTTGGTTGGCCAGGGACTTCAAAAAATCCGCCAACTCCCAGTCTCTTCCCAGCGTTGCTAAAACCAGTGAGATTTTCATAGTAATCACCTCGCTTGAGCGCCGGCTTTTGCCTGTAAATAGATCGTTGCCTCATACCAGGTAAACATTAATGCAAACTCCAGTCCGGCAGCTCCGTCCAAAAAACCGCCCCGAAATACGAAGTGGTATAAAAAACGGGCAATAATCCTGATCCAGGATCGCCCCAATAACACGCTTAACCGCCCTCTTGTGGTCATTACCGCACCGGTTGTCGGCTGTAGCTGCACCTCTTGCGCGGCTTTATCAACGTGTTTATGCATCCATTCGATAATCTCGCCATGATAGAAATAGTGTTCATACGGAATATCGGAATAGCCGATCCGGCAAGTATTGAGGACGGCTTCCCCATGCCCGGTATGGTTGCGGACAAAGCTTGTCGTTTCCCTGCGCACCAGTCTCGGGTGATAAATCGGATAGCCGGGAGCGTAATTCAGGCGCTTGCCGCGCAGATACAGTATCGACGGCACCATCAGCACATCAATGGAATCGGTACCCGCCATCCCGGATTCAAACCAGTCGTAAAAAGCTTGCGGGTAGATTTCGTCGGCATCGACGAACAAGATCCAGGGCGTGTTGATATCGCATTGCTTGATCGCAAAGTTGCGCTGCTCGGCAAAGCCGGGCCACGGATTGGTATAAATTCTGCAACCCCGGCTAATGGCGGTGACAATCGTATCATCGGTGCTTCCCGAATCCACAATCACAATCGGATAGCGCTCAGGGATAGCCGCCAGGCAGCCCGGCAGATTGGCCTGCTCGTTTTTGGTTAGAATGACAATGGTTAGCATAGATTTATCTGAATTTATGATTGGTTATTCACCACGAAGACACGAAGAACACGAAGAAAACATAAAACTTCGTGTTCTTCGTGTCCTCTGTGGTGAAAAACGCGTTTTATTTCTTGACCGCATATAAATTGATATAGATGCCCAGCCCGAAGCGATGCATCAACCGGATAAACGGGGCTTGCAAAGACTTGACCCAACCGTCAACAACGGCAGCCGATTGTCCTTTCAGGCGCAGCCGCTTGGATAACGCGTTGAATGGGATCCGGGTTATTTGCTCGACTTTAACGACCTTAAAGCCGTTTCGTTCCACCAAGGCTTTCAACCCGCTCTCGGTAAAGTAATTGACATGCTCCGGCACCCACAAACAAGCGTTGTCCCTGGTGCCCAGCAGCTTGACTAAAAACGAGTCGTAATTAGGCACAGCGCAAGCCAAGACGCCGCCCGGCGCCAACAAGTCCGCGACCTTGCCGATCGCGTTATCCGGATTGAGCAGATGTTCCAATACCTGCGACATCATCACTACGCCAAACGGCTCAGAAGGTTCGTATTGTTCAAACATCACGTCAATAGGTTCATCGCCGTTCAGATTCCTGAACACTTCGTTTTCGTATTGGCCGGGATTGATGCTGACCGTCCGGTAGCCCACTTTTCTAAGCGCCTGCGTGTAAAAACCAAAACCCGAGCCGATATCAAGAGCCCGGCCATTGCCCGAATTATTGATCAGGTGGGCCTGCCGGCTCATACGCTCGGCGTCCACCGTACAATTTGGAAAGGCTTCCTCTCTAGCCAGCACGTCCTCCAGCGTTATCGACTGGGTCAACGCCTGGCCTGAATATTGATAAATGGATTGCAGCAATTTCACATGCGGCGGCCGGTTTAAAAAGCCGGTTCCACAATTCTCGCAACGGTAGATATGGAACTCCTTGTTGCTGGCGTTCTCGGTATAGTGGAAGTTTTTCTGCCGCCAGTATCTTATTTTCTCGGCTCTACAGGCCACGCATTCGCGCAAAATCTCGCCATAGATTCCTGAAGCTGTTGAGGCATGCGTCATAGTATTCTCCTTATATTTCTCTTTTTATAACCCGTTAACCCATTGCCACTTAATGACAAGCGCATCTTGCGAAGCTCAAACCGTAGCTTCGCAGCCTGAATTTTCCTGTTCCAACTGTCCGCCATGAACTGTGCCGACGCTCCGCCAGGGCTTGGCCAACATCGCCAAAACCAACGCCTCGACGCCGAAATAGATAGGGTTAGCCATGGCGGCGCCGAGCAAGCCGTAATTTTTTACCATCAGCGGAATACTGATAGCCGCCGCCACGGCCCCGCATATGCGTCCCAACAACATCAGCCGTGTGCGTTTATTAGCCAGCAAGGGCTGAGCCACTACCGTTCCCAAGGCATGCAGCGCGCAACCGATAGCAATGGCAGGCATCAACTCCACCGCCGAATGATAGGATTTTGCAAGCACCATCGCTGCCACCCAGTCCTTGGTAACCAGCAATAGCGATACGCCGATAAGCCCTAAAGCAACAACGCATCCTATCCATATCCATAAAATCCTGAACCCTTCGCCGGCCCGGTTTTCGGAATAAGACTGAAAGTAAACCGGCTGGAAAGTACGCAATAAAACCATAGCGCTGCGGTTAAACGCCTCGTTGATTATCGTGTAAGTCGCTGCATATAAACCCACCTCCGCAGCCGTCATCAAATAGCCGATCACATAGCGGTCGCCCAGACCGTTAACCCAAAATATCAGTTCCATCGGGATGAGCGGCAAGGCATAGGCCCACACATCGGTTTTGAAATTACGGGTGCTAACAAAAGGCCTGTTTTTGTCAGCCCTGGCGCCCAGCGCTAACGACCAGACCGTATTCGAGACCGCGCTGGCCGCGATATAGCCCAGCAATACCCACTCGGCCTTTTGCCCTCCCCACACCACCAACGAAATCGCCAGCACTGGCCGCAAAATACTGTCGCTGGTTTGCCACAAACTTGCGCCGCGCTGCTTGCGCTCGCCGATCAGCAACTGGATACCCAGTTCGCGCCGGACTGTGACGATCAGAAGAACGCCTGTCAGCATAAACAGCCAGACATCGCTGTGCGTAAAATAACTGTAGGCAGCGCCGCCCAGCACCAATAAAGCTGTCGCCACCGCCGTTGCCCGGGCAGTCAGTCCTGACACAACCCGGTATAAAACCGCACGCTCCCCTTTATTCAGGCACTCGGGCAATATCCTCATGCCGGCGCAAATAAACGGATAGGAAAACAGCGTAACGCCCAGTGCCGCAAAACCATTCAACAAAGCGACTTGTCCGTAGATATCGGGCGTTACCAGTTCGGTCAGGACGCGAGTGCCCGCCAGCAAAGCGCACGCGGACATGGCTTGCCCAAACAGCGCCCAGAATGCGTCACCGAATAATCGTCTTTCTTTCAATAGTCCGAACATAGGTCTCTTAATCAGTCATTACTTAGTCTGCATCGCTACGTAAGACCTTCCAGGTTTTTAAAACCTGGAAGACCTGAATATTCTTTCAGCCTGCACCGGGGCAGAAACCGGCTGGCCTCCGGTACCTAATACCATTCCCCAGAGATACATCAGCATCGCGTTTTGCGGAAAATACTCCCACATATTGAATGTCAGCCCGGCAATCAGAATAAACATCACCACCATCCCTTTGTTAGGGTGGACGGACGTCCTTGCCGTTGTCCATAAAAAGAGTAAATACGCCAGCAAGCCGATCAGCCCGTAACCGTTCAGCAGGAATAAATAAAGGCTGTCGGAATCGAATTGACCCTTAAAATGTTCGGCGCCATACAGAACATTGATGGTATTGGAACTCAGCCCCAGTCCCCAGCCGAACAGCAAATCCGCAGGTCCATGCATTTGTTCCGAGAACACCCGCTGCCACAGGTCTATGCGGCCGTCCTGGGTTGGGTCGGCGTCGTCCCGTCCGCTAAGCAACGGACTGGACGCCAGCACCAGCGCACCCACCGCAAGGATCGGCGCAGGCATGACCAACGCCCAGCGATCGCGGGGGCGGAGCACTGCATAAACCTGAAAATAAACCACCAGCAACGAGCTGATGAACGCAGTCCGCGAACCGCTCAACAGTGCTAAAAATACGCTGACCGCCACCCACTTGCCCATCCCTGGAACCAGCGCGAACAGCAGCGCGCAAGTCGCCATGGTCGCGCCGAACAGGTTCGGACTGACAAAGGTGCCGAACGGCCGTCCGCCGCCGAAGAACGACACCCCGAACAACGGCGGCGCCCACAATGCCTGGGCTATCGCCAGCACCGCCTGCAGCGCAATGTAATAGCGCAGAAAATGCGCGAAGCGATTGATGATATAGCTGCCTGCGCCCAAGCGGCTGGTCACGAAACCGATCAAGGCCAGCGGCAGGTATTCGAAAACGCGCAGCCCCGCCATCGGCACCACCAACGGCAAATCCAGGTACAGCGCATAGCCAATCTCAAACAACACATAGCTGGCGACAACGGCCAGAAAAGCCAATACCGTGCTGGACAATGCCCCGTTCCGCAAGCGCGGCTCGAAAAACGCATAAGCCACCAGCACCAGCAACATCAACTCGCGAAGAATACGCAACCCGAAATCCTGCTCGCCGTAAACCTCTTTGACGCCTGTCCAGGCCGACTCGACCTGAGGCAAGGCAGCCACTGTCGACGCGCTGACCAGCGCGAACAACAGAAACGGCAAGTCTTTTTCGAAGCGGATTTTCATGTTACGCCTTCGCCTTACCGTCCGCGTCGTCGTCGTGATACGAATCTATAAGAAAATCAGGGTCCTGACGTTCTAAATCATGCTCCTGACGTTTTCCCAGCCAATCGCCAATCGCCTGATACCCGGCCGTAAATAACGACGGATTATTGTCATCCATGTCGCTGCGGTGATAGGCATAGCCGTAATATGGGTAATACGACGAACCCTCTTTCATATCGTTGATAATGAAGCCGTTCGGTTTAATGCCGACCTGCTGGAAGCGCCTGAAGCTGACTTCCAACTCCTGAGCCGTGTAGCGGCCTTCCTTGACAACCAAAAACGTGGCGTCGGCGTACTTGCCCATAATGGCCGCGTCGGTGGCGCCTAAAATCGGCGGCGAATCGATCACGATATGGTTATAAAAACTCTTCAATTGCTCAAGCGTTTCTTCCAGATTGCCGAGTACCAGCAATTCCGCAGGATTCAGCACCATGCTTCCGCGCGGTATCAAGTCCACGCCGACATCCGGCAGGCTGACGATCACCTCGCCCAGCGTGGCCGTGCCTGCCAACAGGTCGGAAAGTCCCGGCCCCTTGTCGACGGAAAACGTTTCGTGCAGCCGGCCGTTGCGCATGTCCGCATCGATGATCAGCACGCGTTTTTTAATACTCGCCAGCAATGCCGAAAGATTGGTGCTGACAAAGGATTTGCCCATGCTCGGCGCAGGACTGCTGACCATGATGACCTTGCTCGCGTCGCTGGCCAGCGTCGCTTCCAGCGTGGTACGCAGCCCCCGCAACGATTCCACGGAGATATCGAGCGGGTCCTGACTGACCAGGATGCCCGGTTCACGGTCCTTGCCCTGATCGATCAGGCGGGCCAACTTACGTTGTTTTTTGCTATGCGGGATGGCCGCAAAAAGCGGCAAGCCTACCTGATATTCCAGCATGGCCGGGTAGTTATCGTGACGCTGCAAGGAGTGCCTTAGAAACACGATGGCAGACCCAGCAGTCAAGCCCAGCAGTGCGGCAATGGCTAACAACAGGCCGGGCTTCGGCCAATACGGTTTTTCCGGGGTTACCGCAAAATCGACAATGCGGGAGTTACCCAGCGAACCTGCCGCGGCAATGCGCTGTTCCTGGGCGCTGTTCAGCAGCGAAGTATAAAGCTCGGTGTTGACCTGAACATCCCGCGACAGGCTCACGACACTCTGCTGAGTGCGCGGCAAATCTTTAATCCGTTTGTCCAAATTCGCCAGCTTTTGATCGATACGCCTGATCTGCGCCTTGGTGGCGACCATATCGGGATGAGCGGCCTCCAGGTGCTGGTTCTGTTCTTCATACTTTTGCTTGAGCTGAATACCCAATGTCTCCATTTCGGAGGCCTGTTTGAGCAGTATCTCGGCCTCGGCGGATATGTCGACCGCGCCATGCTGTTGCCTGTAGACGCTCAAGCCCTGCTCCGCCTTTTCCAGGCGTTCCTTGACCACCGGCAGCTGGCTTTCCAAAAAGCTCAACTTTTGCGAGGCTTCCGCAGATTCCCAATTGACGGTCGCGTTGACATAAATGGTGGCGATGTCGTTGACGGATTTGGCGAGTTGCTCAGGATTACGGCCCTTAAGTTCGACGCTCAGAATATCCGTGTCTTTGGAAACTTCCTTGACGGAAAAAGCCTTTTGCAAGGTTTCGATGGCCGCCAGCGAGGTTTTCCGGGTCATCTCGAAATGCGTGCCGGGATGGGCCTCGAATTCGGTGATCTTGATAACGACAGGCGCAGCTTCACCCATGTCGGCGGTCAGCGTATCGCCTATCTGCCCTTCGGCCAGGGTTTCACCCTTGGGACCGAGCAGGCGGAAACGGCCTTGTTCCTGCGCAATCAGCGTAAACGGCTTGCCCAGATAACGATCCGGCACATTGAAAGTGGCGACCTTCAGTTTTTCGCCGCCCCAGGCCCAGCGGTTGAATCCCCACCAAGCGTCTGCAACCCCGTCATGGGCATCATGCCGTCGCGCCAACGCTTCTCCGATAATGGGGAAATAATACGGCGTATATTCCACCATCAGGTTCAAATCCTCGACCACCTTGCCGAGCACCGAACGGGAGCGCAGAATTTCCACCTCACGCTGCGCCCGTGGGCTATCGGCTTCAGTCGAGGCATTGTTCGCCTCGCTACGCAGCGGAGCGGCAAGCAGCGCCTTGTTCTTATCGATGCGCAGCAATGCGTCAGCCTTGTAAGTGCTAGGAGCAAACACCAGGTAGACCACAGCTATCAGCAGCACCGACAGCAACGTCATCAGGATTATCTTTTTGCCTTCGATCAGCAGATCGACATAATCGCGGATACTGACGCCCTGCTCTTCAATCCGCGACGGATTCAGCGGCGGCAGCTGTAAAGTAGCTTCATTTTGCGAATACATAGTCTTTAATATCCCAGTCATGAAAAAAGTAAACCCGTGTCTTGAAACATCATTAAATTCCCATCATAGCGGCTTGCCCCATCATGGATGTAAAGGAGCCCGGCAAGATTTGATTCATGACGCGGGACCATTGGGTCACGCCTGCGGTGCCCACGAACACGGTATCGTGCGCTTGCAACGCAAACTGGTCGGCAAGAATCAGCGCGTCCGGCGACTCCGCATTCAACTGGAAAATCTCCGGCTGCATCTCGCCCGTCCGGATTACATAAATCTCTTCCGGCCGCGAAGTATTGAAATCAACGCCATAAGCTTCCGCCAGCGCCTGCGCGAGCGTCAGTTTGCCCTTGTTGATTTGCAGAGCCTGCTGCCTGCCCACTTCGCCCATGACGAATACCTTGTTGTCCTTGCGATCGGAGACATTCAGCACGTCGCCGTCTTTCAGCAACAGGTTTTGGTCAACGCCGCCCTTTTCGTACAATCTCATCACATCAATCTTATAAAGCTTGCCGTCGCGGGCCAGCGTCACGTTGCTGGTGTCCGCGTCCTCAGTCACGCCTCCGGCGCGGCTGATGGCTTCGGTAATCGTTAATGGCGTTTCCGTCATGGCCTGGATTCCCGGCATTTTGACCTGGCCGACCACGGCCGCCCGATGGCTCTGGAATGACAGCACGCGGACATCGAGTTTGACTTTCTTGAAGTATTTGGAAAGCCCATGGGTCAATATCTCCCTAACCTCGCTGGCGGTTTTTCCTTGCACCGGCACGCTGCCCACGTAGGGGTAATAAAGCGTGCCGTCATCCTGAACCGTCTTGCCCGCCAATTCGGGATCGATTTTTTCGCCTCCGGGATCGTTCAGTTCGGGATGCTCCCAGACTGTGATTTGCAGCCTGTCGTGCGGGCCGATCTTGTATTCGCCGGCGGAGACATTCTGGGTTGGAAGACTATTGACGGCGCGCTGTCTCGAATTTTCCCGGTCGATGATCAGGTCCGCGGTAATCTGGGAAATCTTCGCCTTTTCCTTGACCAGCTTGCCGTCTTTCATCATCGGCACTTCGATATGCGATAACGGACTATTGGTCTCCATCTCCATGCCGGGCGTTAAAGCGCAGGCTTGCAGCAGCAAGACCGGTATTAGGGGCATTGATTTAAAAGTTAATCTAAACATGGCAAATGTGATCCTGTAATTATTTTAAAAGCAGGCAAAGGGCAAAGGGCGCAAGGCGAAGGGCAAAAGCCCAATCTCCAAATTACGCTGCCCTTTAGCCTTTTGCCCTTCGCCTTGCGCCTTAATACGCATTTTTATTGATAAAACCGGTCAGCACCGTGCGAAACGCGATCTCCAAATCGAACCAGATCGACCAATGCTGGATGTAGTACAAATCGTGTTCGATACGGCGGTTCAGGTCGGTATCTCCGCGCCAGCCGTTGACTTGCGCCCAGCCGGTGATACCGGCCTTGACCATGTGTTTTTTCATGTAATTCGGCACCTGGTCCTTGAACACTTCGACAAAGTCCGGACGCTCAGGACGCGGCCCGACCAGGGACATGTCGCCTTTCAGCACATTGATCAGTTGCGGCAGTTCGTCCAGGCTGGTTTTGCGCAGGAAACCGCCAAACCGGGTCGCCCGTTGTTCGCCGGGTTTTGCCCACACCGCGCCGGTTTTGGCTTCCGCGTCCACCGGCATCGAGCGGAACTTCAGCATCGTAAACGAGCGATTGTTCCAGCCGACCCGTTCCTGCCGGTAAAACACCGGGCCTTTCGAACTCAGCTTGACGCCGATTGCGATCACTAACAGTATCGGACTGATCAGAAGCAGCAGGATCAGCGCAAAGAATCTATCCATGATCTCCTTGATATAGCGGTTGACGCCATGCAATGGCGAAACTGAGAAATCCAAAGTCGGAATGCCGGCCACCGTGTTCAGGCTCAGGAACTTGCTTTGCTTGAACGCGAAACAGTCGATAACCAGACGGATGCTGACCGGCAAATGACGCAGTTCATGTTGCGCGCGTTCAGCCAGCGATTCGCCGGGAAATGCAATCCACACTTCGTCTATGGATTCTTTGGTGACGATGGTCGCGAGATCTTTCAAGCCACCGAGGCGCGGCAGCGGAAAATCATTCACCACTTGCCGGTTTTCGGTCCGGTCATCGACATAACCGACAACTTGTAAACCGGCCCAGGAGGAATCATTCAGCTGCCGGCTAACCGCAACGGCCATCTGGTTCAATCCGACCAGAACGATACGGCCTTGAGACCAGCCGCGAGCGCGCAGCCATTTCAATGCATACGAAAGCAGGCTTCGGGCGGCAAGGACGAACAACAAGCCCAGCACCCACCAGGTCACGATCCAGCGATAACTGGAGCCGAACCAAAAATGCAAACGAATTAACGCAACAATGGATATCACCGACACGATCGCGGAGACCCAGGCCCTGACGATACGCGGAATTTCCCCGCGCATCGCGTCATTCCGCCACGGACGGTAGACCTGGCCGATTTCAAAGAAGATGATGGCCGCCAAAATGCCCAGAGACACCACTATGCGGTAGTCCTGATCGATGACGAACTGGCCTAGCCAGAAATAATGAGAAACCCAGGCGGCTCCGATCAGCATGGTTATATCGATGAACCGCAGCAACAGGATCACCGTGTGTCCATATTGCTTGAAGAGCCCGTTGAAAATATTACCTAGTCCGAGTGGCATATGCGAAACTCCTATTTTGTCTGCTCAATGATGAACGGCGAAAGCCATTCATCCCCAAAGTTATCGCGACCGGCATTGAACCCAGATCGCTACGTTTAGGTAAAGAGTACAGAATCAAGATGAGAGCAAACCTAGAGGTTTGATTAGGATTAGATGAAGATTGGGTTAGTCTTGGATGAAACGTCGCGCGAGGCTATGTAAACAATGTTGAAAAGGCGGCTAGTGTCCGGCTTCGGTCAAATCTGCCGATCAAAGATGCCAGTGGGTAGGGTACGCACCGCGTACCATTTTTCAGACCGTTCCGCTATTAAAATACCCAAAAGGTACGCGGTGCGTACCCTACCCGGCTATTATTGATGCTGCTACTGTTGCAGTCGGCGGATCAATGATTGCTGATTCATTTCCAAAAGGATCAGCAGCAGAACAAGCGGCAATGAATGCTGAACATAAGTCAGCCAAAGCTTTTTGTGATAATCCGCCGCCACCGACAGGGGATAAATATACCGATCTACTAAATACGATAAATTATCATAAGCAATGTGCTGACATGAAAGAGCAATGGGATAAAAATTGGCCGCATCCAAATTCCAGAGGGAAGACATGCTAAAGATATTGCTGATCGTCGTGCAAGAGCAGAAAGGTTACATAAATTGTATAACAAAGAATGTGGGAATAAATGTCCTTAAGGTTTAGATTATGGATGCTAAGAGCAAATTGAAAGAATTGTTAAAAAAATATCAGCAGCAAGTTCAATTTGAGGATTTAGAACTGATTTCTCCCAATCAATTAGGAATTGATCAGGATAGTCCTTTTCACATGGCTTGTTTTCGAGGTGATATAGATGATGTGAATATAATGATTGCTGCGGGGGCGGATTTGAATCTGTACGGGGATATTGGCGATACCCCGCTTCATTATGCAGTAAGAATGCAAAGAGAAGTGGTTGTAGAGGCGTTATTGGCCGCAGGAGCTGTACCCGATCTGAAAAATGATTATGGGGACACACCATTAGATATTGCAAAAATTGAAGGAAATCAAAAAATTATCTCGTTGTTGAGTGCTAAGAAATACGGGACCAGCCCGCGTAGCTCCGGTTAGCGATAGCGTAATCGGAGGAATGTTGGCTTCGAAATGTGCGATTACGCAAGCTAATCGCACCTACATTTTAAAAGCCCGGCAAGTGTTAGCTGCGCACAAATTTTTAGCCCTTTGAGAAACCGGAGCAGCCTTGGTTCTCCTCAGGGCATGTGTTCTATAAACGATTTTTAGTGCTATTTAAGCCCGTCAAAATTGACAAGCTGCCGGTTTTTTCATACCTTCCACTTAACTCAAAAGGCAATTGGTGTTTCTGACGGGAGCGGAATTACTCCCTTTCCAGCGTCATTCGTGACGCCTTAGGCAAAATCTCATGTGAGTGCCGCTTCATTGTTGAGGACCCTCTATGAACCAACAAACTTCCACACGTCGAACATTCATCAAGCAAGTGATTTTAGGCGCCAGTGCCTTGTCGCTGCCACGACTCAATGTCTTGGCCCGGCCTGCCAAGGATCGTCTGGGCGTCGCCCTGGTGGGGCTGGGCCTGTACAGCACTAACCTTCTGGCCCCGGCCTTGCAGCGCACGAAGCACTGTTATCTTGCCGGAATCGTCACCGGGACACCGGCCAAAGCCGAGCAGTGGAAACGGCGCTATGGCATTCCGGACCGGAATATTTATAACTATCAATCGATGGATAAGATCGCCAACAACCCGGACATCGATGTTGTCTATATCGTGCTGCCAAACTCCATGCATATGGAGTACGCCATCCGCGCGGCCAACGCTGGCAAGCACGTCTGGTGCGAAAAGCCCATGGCCCTGACAGCCCATGAGTGCGAGGCTATAATCAAGGCCTGCCGGGATAACAAGGTCAAGCTGGCGATCGGCTATCGCATGCAGCATGAGCCCAATACCCAGGCAGTGATCCGCTTCGGCAAAGAGAGAGTCTATGGTCCGGTAAAATCGATATCGGCCGCCGCCGGCTTCCACTACAACCGAACCGATCACTGGCGGCAGAAAAAGAGCATGGGTGGAGGTGCGATGTATGACATGGGGGTTTATTCGCTACAGGCCGCGCGCTATTGCAGTGGCGAAGAGCCGATTGCAGTGACCGCCCAACAGTCGACGGCCCGCCCGGAAGTTTTTAAGGATGTGGATGAAACGATGACCTTCGATCTTGAGTTTCCCAGCGGCATCAGGGCGCATTGCCAGACAAGCTTCGCTAGGAATATTAATTCCCTGCGCGTGAACTGCGAAAAAGGCTGGTATCAGTTGGAACCCTTTTAGGCGTATAACGGTATCCGCGGTTCCACCAGCGATGGCAAGATATTAGACGCTTTTCTGAACAGCCAGCAAGCCAAGCAGATGGATGACGATGCCTTCGCTATTTTACACAATCAACCTCTGCTGGTGCCTGGCGAGGAAGGGCTACGCGATATTCGGGTCGTGGAGGCGATATTCTCATCGGCGAATACCGGCCGGAGAATAGTGATTTAAATACGAGAAACCTACTGGCACTCCGCCACAGTCTCGTTGGGTACGCATTGCGTACCTTTATTGAGATTATGACGTAATTTAAAAATGGTACGCGATGCGTACCCTACCAAGCGCGGAGGTTGTGCTGAATGCAATGAAGCCCAACACATCGATGCGTAATTGTTGGGCTTCATTGCACTCAGCACCAACCTACAGACTAAAGAAAAATGACAATCTTCTGTCGGATGACCGCCTACACAAAAGTTCTTTCCCTCATTCCATCAAAAAACAACTTCTGAAAATTTGGCGTTTGGCGTTAGGACTTGCAGTTTTCTGATTTGATTAAGCTCGATCTGCTCTTTTTGGCCATGACCATGATCGTTATCAATAACCAGAAATTCACGCTTGTCAGCAGTCGTTAAAGTATCGATGGCCTTACCTTCGATAATTCGTTGGTCATTGAGCGTCAGTTGGATCTGATAGCCATACAGGCAGGCGATTTCAAGGTAATCATGTAAATCGCAGGATATTATTGAGTTGTTCATAACGGCCTCCACAAGTTTTCGTCGGCAGGCCACCTTACCTTTAAAAAAGCGCCGCGTCGATGCATTAGGTTGCGTACCTCAGCCCGGCCTTCTTCTAATGCGGGCTTCGGCCAAGACCTGCCGATCAAAGATGCCAGATGAATGGCTGGTTAATTTCGATAAACAGACATTCCTAACCTTTGAGTTAAACCGTAAGGATGCGCGGTGTAGGCTTGGTTTGGCCGCATCAAGGCAACTTCACCTGTTCATTCAGTACGTCGCGCATATACAGCATTTGCACCAGCACCATGATCACAACCAGCAGCGGCGATGCCAGCAAAAGCCCCAGAATGCCGAAACCGGCCCCCAACACCAGCTGCGCGATTAACAGCAGTGCCGGCGGCGTGGAATCTGTGCGTTGCTGGATATAGGGCGTGATCAAATAGCCCTCCAAGCTCTGAATCACCAGATAAAGCAAGACGATATACAACACTGTCGTGCCGTCCTGGGAAAACCCGACCATTACCGCCGGCACACCGGCAATGAGCGGCCCGACGTTAGGTATAAAATTTAAAATGGCGGCTATCAGGCCCAGGATGAAGGCGAACGGTACGCCCAGTATTGCCAGCCCGCCGCCGGTCAGTATGCCGACGATGAACATGGTGATAATCCGGCCAAGCAACCACCAACGAAGCGCATGCTCCAGCCTGTCGAAGACTTCGCCGACACGATCCCTGTATTTCTTGGCAAACAGGCGCTTCGTGCCGGTGAGATAGGTTTTCGGATCGGACGCAAAATAAAGGCTCAACACCACCACAACCACCAAACTACCCAACGCCCCGAACGCCGTCGAAAAAATCCCGGCAATTTTCGCCATTTGCTTGGGATTAGTCAGCGCGTTTCCTGCACTGGACAATTTATCCATAACGGCAGGCCCCCACTCGTAGCGTTCGAGGAAGCCCCGTAGCCGGTCCTGCGCCGACGGCAATTGCCGGAATAATTTGTAGAAACCATCGGCGATATCCGGGCCGTAAACCGACAGGATCAATAACAGAATCCCGACCAGTAGCAAAACCACCAATGCCAGCGACCAAGCCACAGACAACGGCATATGACGGCTGATGAAGTTCGCCAGAATCCGCAGAAAATGAGCCAATAACAAGCTCAGGAAAACCAGCAGTAAAATCTGGGCCGCCTGCCAAACCATCAGCAGCAGCGCAATAACCGCAGAACCGGCAGTTACCACAAGTAGGGTACGTTTGGTCAGCAGTCCGCTTTCATCACAAATCGCGTCAGCTTGCGCATCCGTTGCCTTGGCCTCGGATGTGCCGTCTTCGCCCGAAGAACTCATGTCCTTGCTTTCATGCTGAGCTTATTTTGATTTTTCTTCTTTAAGTTGGATAGTGGTTGTTACTGATTTAACGCCTTCAACTTTCTGGGCAACCTCTGCTGCTCTGGTAATTTCATCATGCGTGTCTACGAAGCCGCTTAATTGCACAACGCCTTTAAGTGTCTCAACATTGATTTGGAAGGCACTCAGTTTGTCATCGGCAGCGATAGCCGCTTTTACCTTGGTCGTTATCATGGCATCGTCAATATAATCGCCGGCGCTTTGGCCGCCTCCGGCAGCCACGTCAATCCTTTCACCGGATATCGCAGTTCCGTGACCTGCTATTAATGTTAATGCCAGAACGAGAAAAAATGCTGAACAAGATTTGATTGTTTTCATGATTAATTCTCCAGGTGAACAATAAAATAATGATGGTCAATTCGGTCACAATGTATAACCGGACATTAAATGGCCGATGTCTTTGAAATTTTAGGTCCAGGATCGGCTACGTTCAGTTCGGCACCCAACATACAGCACTCTTTCTCTTGTTATTTATCGAGTTGTTTTTTAAATAATGGAGAATGGCCCTTAGCTAAGGCCGGGATAAGAAAATAGCGGAAGATTGCTGCCATACAGGTATTGGCAGCGTTTTCAGATGTGGTTAATTACTAATTGACTGCTAATGTACGCCGCGGCTCCAGGAAATACGCGGCCGCTTCACGGAGTCTGCCCCAATAATATCGTTATAACTTCCTCGCCGCGCGATGCAGCCGAGCGAGAAGTTACCCTCAACCGAAACTTGTTCCCTTCATTCGTCAAGACCCTTCGACGCTAACAACAGTCGAATATTATCTACCGGCTCTGTTCTTGTTTTAGTAGCCGGCGTCCGGCAAACGACCCTCGTTGACTCAATCCAAACGCATAAAAAAATGTACGCCAGCGTACAGACCGTTATGGCCGGCATCCCTACTATTTAATTGCGATTGGATGAATAGCTTGGCGCTGGCGGTGAAAACGAAATTCTGCTGAATACAGTGGATATCTCGGCCAAGGCGGGAATGGTCTGTCTGCAAGGCGGGCCGATACTACGCACAGATTGGTGCTGCCGCCGGCCAGCACCACGATGGCAGCACTTTAAATAGTGCTGTTCCGAGGAACCGATCAGCCAACTTGCAATGGGCTGAAGGTAAAAGCCAATTCAAGCATACCCCATCCTAAGGAGGGATTATGGATAAGATACCTACGATCATCGTCTTTTCACATTTGCGTTGGAACTGGGTATGGCAGCGCCCTCAACATTTGTTGTCACGCCTTGCAAAGCGTTTTCCTGTCATTTTCATCGAAGAGCCGTTGCCCTGTGAAGCCGGACAGGCCCCACACTGGGGCATTGAGCAGCCGGTTTCCTCCGTGCTGGTCTGCACTCCCTTCACGACGGCTGATAGCCCTGGCTTCAACGGCAGCCAACTGAATGAACTCGGTATTCTTCTTGATCAGCTGGTTACTCAGCTAGCTCTGCGCGATATTCTGGTTTGGCTCTATACGCCTATGGCCCTGCCTCTCGCTCGCAAGCTCAAACCTTTGGCAATGATCTACGATGTCATGGACGAACTATCGGCTTTCAAAGGCGCGCCGCCGGAACTTTTGGAATTGGAAGCGGAAGCCTATCGTTGTGTGGACCTGGTGTTCACCGGCGGCCCCAGCCTATACAAGGCCAAGTGCGACCGCCATCCCAATGTGCATTGTTTCCCAAGCAGTGTTGACGCCGCCCATTTCGGAAAAGCCCGCAATAACGCGCTTGACCATGCCGAACAATCGAACCTGCCTCGGCCCCGGTTAGGTTTTTTCGGCGTCATCGACGAACGCATCGACTTGGCGCTGCTGGATCAAATGGCTCGTGAACGACCCGAGTGGCAATTGCTCATGGTAGGCCCGGTCACCAAAATCGATCCGGCGGATCTGCCCCGGCATCCGAATATTTATTATTTAGGCCAACAAACTTACGACCAGCTACCGGCTTTTCTGGCTGGCTGGGATGTTTGCCTGCTGCCTTTCGCCCTTAATGAATCGACCCGTTTCATCAGCCCCACTAAAACCCTGGAATACATGGCGGCGGAAAAGCCGATTGTTAGTACGCCGATTACCGACGTGGTCGAACCTTATGGCGATCTTGTCCATATCGGCGATAGCGCCGATGCTTTCATCGCCGCCTGCGACCAGGCACTGAATCAAACCGCAGAGCAGCTTAACCGGCAACTGGCCGGGATGCGTAAAATATTGTTGAATACGTCCTGGGACATGACTGCCCGCGCCATGGCAAAAGAAATCGTCAAGATTCAGCAAGGCCAGGGCCCGGTGGCGCTTGCCCGAACCAGAGCCAGGAAAGAACGCGCTGAAGTGGCCATTATCGGAGCCGGTCCGACCGGATTATCGGCGGCTTTCCACGCTCCGGACTCAGTGCTGTTGGAAGCCAACGATACGGTCGGCGGATGGTGCCGCTCTATCGAAGAGAATGGTTTTACCTTCGATTTTGCCGGCCACATCATGTTTTCCAACGAGCCTTATGTTCACGAGATGTACAACAAGCTACTCGGCGATAACGTCCACTGGCAAGACCGGGAAGCCTGGATTTACAGCAAAGGCGTGCACACCCGCTATCCGTTCCAGGGCGCGCTTTACGGCTTACCGCACGAGGTGATCAAGGAATGTATTGTCGGAGCGATTGAGGCTCGTTTCGGCGGACTCAATACCGATAACAAGAGTCTGGAGAAAGCACCGGCTGACAATAGAGATCCGGCTTGCCGCGTCGGCGATGTCAAGGATTGCTGTGGCGATGGCGTCCTTGAAAGCACCGTTCGACTGGTTAAGCCCAAAACGACTCCCAAAAATAGCGCCGAGCCTTATGCCAACTTCGAAGAGTTCATCTACAAAGTCTGGGGCGCAGGTGTCGCCAGGCATTTCGCGATTCCCTACAACCGCAAACTGTGGGCTGTCGACCTTAAGGAGATGGAAACCTCCTGGCTGGGCGGGCGGGTGCCATTGCCCGATCTCGAAGAAATGATCGAAGGCGCTTTGCGGCCGGTAGCAAAGCCGATGGGGCCGAATGCACGATTCGGTTATCCGTTGCAAGGCGGCTTCCAGTCCTTGATGAACGGCTTTCTTCCTTATATTAAAGGACGACTGCGCCTGAATTCCCAAGTCGTGTCAATTTCGCCCAGCCAGCACCGCGTGACTCTGGCCGACGGCGCGACACTGGAATACGGCCACTTAATCAGCACCATGCCGTTGCCGGTTCTGCTTCGAAGCATTCGCGGCGAGGTTCCTTTCCGTATCCGCCAGGCTGCGGAAAGTCTGCGTCATATTTCGGTACGCTGTGTGAATCTTGGCATCGGCCGCCCCAACCTGACCGAAAAGCACTGGATTTACTATCCGGAAGATACCGTCTTTCACCGTATCTTCGTGCAAGGCAATGCCAGCCCGCACTGTAACCCGCCGGGCGGTTTCGGCCTGACTTGCGAAATAACCCATGCGCCGGGAAAACCGTTGCCCTGCGATAGCGATGCGCTGATTGAGCAATGTATTCAGGATTGCCGCAAAGTCGGCATCATTTCTGCCGAAGACCCGATCTGGGCCGCCAACCAAGTCGATATGCCTCATGCCTATGTGATTTACGATCATGCCCGCGCCGGCAACGTCAAGCTGATCCGGGACTGGCTGGCTGAGCGCGACATCATTCTTGCGGGCCGCTACAGTGAATGGGAATATTATAATTCCGACCATGCTTTCCTGGCCGGCAAGCGCGCCGTCGATACTGTTCGGGAACTCCAGACCAAGCAGGTTGCTGCTGCGGCTTCGGACGAGCTCGGGCAAGGTTGAACGTTATGATAGACAGTAATTATCCAAGACCTCAATTACGCAGATCCAGCTGGATGTCGCTTGATGGCCCGTGGCGTTTCCGGTTCGATAACGACATGAAGTTCAGGACGCCCCAGGATGTTCCCGACTGGCCGTTGAACATCAATGTACCGTTTGCGCCGGAAAGCGCTCTGAGCGGAGTCGGCGATACCGGATTTCACCAGGCCTGTTGGTACGAGCGCGAATTCGACCTGCCCGACGATCGGCGCGGGTCCAGGGTTCTGGTGAATTTCGGCGCAGTCGATTGGCAGGCACGAGTCTGGGTTAACGGCCAAAAAGTGGTAGAACATCAGGGCGGTCATACGCCCTTCAACGCCGACATCACTTTTGCACTGGTTCCGGGCACTCGACAACGCATTACCGTGTGGGCTGAAGACGATCCGCATGACTTGGAAAAGCCGCGCGGCAAGCAGGATTGGCGGCTGGATCCGCACAGCATCTGGTATCCCCGCACCACCGGCATTTGGCAAACCGTGTGGCTGGAATTTGTCAGTGATACTTACATCAGAAATATCCGCTGGACGCCAAACCTGGAACGCTGGGACATCGCTTTCGAAGCTTCCGTCGTCGGCAGCGAGCCGGAAGGAACCTTGATGGTCGTTCGCCTCCATTGCGGAAATCGGTTGATGGCCGAGGATACCTACCAAGTCATCGGCGGCGAAGTGCATCGGCGCGTTGGTTTGTCCGATCCCGGAATTGACGATTTCAGGAATGAAATGCTGTGGTCGCCGGAGCGTCCCACACTGATCGATGCCGAAATCAAACTGCTTCGCGATGGCAAGATCATTGATGAAGTCATTTCCTATACGGCATTGCGCTCGATTGGCGTCCAGTCCGAACGCCTGACATTGAACGGTCGACCCTATAACTTGCGCCTGGTGCTGGATCAAGGTTATTGGCCGGAGTCGCTGATGACTGCGCCTAATCCTGAGGCATTGCGACGGGATGTCGAATTGGCCAAGGCCATGGGCTTCAACGGTGTGCGCAAGCATCAAAAAATAGAGGACCAGCGCTACCTGTATTGGGCCGACGTATTGGGTTTGGTGGTTTTCAGCGAAATGCCCAGCGCTTACCGGTTCACCCAAAAAGCGATTAGCCGTTTGCTACAGGAATGGGTGGAAGTCATCGCTCGGGACATCAGCCATCCTTGTGTCGTGATTTGGGTGCCGTTCAACGAATCCTGGGGGGTGCCCGATCTACCGACGCTGTCGGCGCCTCGGGATGCGGTACAGGCTTTTTATCATCTGACCCGTTCGTTGGACCAGACACGCCTGGTGATTGGCAATGACGGTTGGGAAAGTTCCGCGACCGACATCATCGGCATCCATGACTACGATTCCGATCCCCATCACATCCGCGTCCGCTATGGGCCGGAGGTAAGATTGCAGGAATTCTTCGATCGGCGCTGGAGCGGAGGGCGCATTCTGACTCTTGACGGGCATCCCCACCGAGGGCAGCCGGTGCTGCTATCGGAGTTTGGCGGGGTGGCTTACATCCGGCCCGATGACGAGCGCTTCGAACAAGGTTGGGGTTATGAGCGGATTGATGATCCGGAAGAGTTTCGTAGACGTGTCCATGTCATCATCGAAGCGGTACGCTGTACAGCCATGTTTAGCGGCTTTTGTTATACCCAGTTTGCCGATACCTTTCAGGAGGCCAACGGTTTATTGTTTGCCGACCGCACGCCAAAAATCCCCTTGGAAGAAATCGCTAACGCGGTACGTGGAGAACCTCATGTACAGCCTTGAACGGCAAAAAGCCGACGGCCGTAAGCTCAGCTTATATAGCCGTCGGCCCATTGACGAGGCGATCCCGCTTTCGCTGCTGGAAGCTCCGGAGGGCGTCAACCCGCATCTACGCTGGCATCCGTTGCGCGGCGAATGGGTGACGTATGCCGCTTTCCGTCAGAGCCGAACCTTCCATCCCCCGCCGGAATATAATCCCTTTTTGCCTTCTGATAATCCGGCTAACCCGACCGAATTACCGGTCGGCGATTATGATATTGCCGTATTCGACAACCGTTTTCCGGCCCTGACCGGTCAGGCCCACGATCCGCCAGAGTGCTTGGTCGACACGTTGCCGGCACGAGGGCAGTGTGAAGTCGTGGTGTTTACCGAGGACCCGGGGGCTGCGTTAGGACGATTGCCACTGGACCATATTGAATTGCTTCTTCAGGTCTGGGCGCGCCGCACTGAGGTATTAGCCCAGCGTGATGACGTGCTCTACGTTTTGCCGTTCGAAAACCGGGGCGCTGAGGTTGGCGTGACTTTACATCACCCCCATGGGCAAATCTATGCCTACCCTTTTGTCCCTCCGGTTCCTAAATCGATGCAGAACAGTGAGGAAGCCTATTTCAAACTGGTCGGATCGCCGCTGCTTCAGGATCTGATCGAAATGGAAATCGACAGCCGGGAACGACTGATCTACCTTGGCTCCCATGCCGTGGCTTTCGTACCGGCCTGGGCGCGCTATCCCTATGAGGTTTGGGTGGCCCCGATTGAGGCGGTGACATCATTCTCTGCGTTGTCCGAAAAACAGCGTACGGATTTGGCCCGAGCCTTAAAAACGGTACTGCTCAAGTATGACGGACTCTGGCAACGTCCGTTTCCTTATTTGATGGCTTGGTATCAGTCAGCTTTGGACGGCGAGCAGCATCCTGAAACGCATCTGCATGCGGAGTTTTATCCGCCTTATCGCACCACCGACCGGCTGAAATATTTGGCCGGTACCGAACTTGCCGCGGGAATGTTCGCCAATGATGCGTTGCCGGAGGAAAAAGCGAAGGAGTTACAAGCGGTAGAGGTGGTTTTATGAATTATCCGAAAGCACAACTGTCAGACTTTATCGATTTTTTCGGCAGCCAGCCGGAGGTGATCAGCAGTGCGCCCGGCCGGGTCAACCTGTTGGGAGAACATACCGATTACAACGACGGCTTTGTGCTGCCTATCGCCATACCGCAAAGTACCTGGGTTGCGTTGTCGCGGAGCGAGGACGAGTGGAGCCGGTTCCGTTCAGAAAACATGAATGGGCTTGTTCATTATCAAGCGGGTGGCGCTATTCCGTCAGGGTTTGCCGCTTATTTGGTGGGTTGCTTTGAAGTATTGCGGGAAGAGTTCGATGCCATCGCTCCCGTGAATCTTCTGGTCAGTTCCGACGTGCCGATGGGCGCGGGTTTGTCCAGCAGTGCCGCGTTGGAGGTGGCGACGTTGCGGGGCTTGCGGGAGCTGTTCGATCTTGCCATAGACGACATCGATATTGCCCTTTTGGCTCAGCAGGCGGAAGTTCGTTTTGCAGGCGTGCGTTGCGGCATTATGGACCAGATGGCGGCCAGTCTGGCCGATGAGCGGCATATGCTGTTCCTGGATACGCGCACGCTGGAACGCAGGTTGCTGCCGCTGCCGGAACAAAGCGAGCTTGTTGTACTGGACAGCGGCGTGCCGCGCAGTCTCGCCGGCAGCGCTTACAACCAGCGGCGTGCGGAATGCGAGGAAGCGGCCAACAGACTGGGTATTTCGATGCTTCGCGACCTCGACGATCCGGATTTGACGGACGTTTTGCCGGAACCGCTGAACCGCCGGGCTCGCCATGTTGTCAGTGAAAATCAGCGGGTGCTCAATGCGGTTTCCGGCGTTTCTGCGGACGAGTTCGGCACGTTGATGAATGCTTCTCACCAAAGTTTGCGCGATGATTTCGAGGTTTCGGTTCCTGCGCTCGATTGTCTGGTCGAACTCCTGCAAGACCATGCGGATATCTATGGCGCCCGCCTGACCGGAGCCGGGTTTGGTGGCGCTTGTGTTGCGCTGGCGCGGGCCGGACGAGGTGCGAAAGTTGGGGAAGAGATACTGGCCGCCTACGGTAGCAAGGGCTATCAAGGCCGTGTTTTGGTGTCGGGATCGATGCCAACTGATTTTGATCCTGGAGGTAGCTAGATGGCACATTTTCTTAAAGCCATGGAAATCAATGTGCTGGCACCGATTGCGTATGAGCAATGGATGCGGTTTGAACAATTGCCTCAATTTATAGAGTCCGTTAATGAAGTCCGGCAGTTGGATGATAGCCATCTGCACTGGCGCGGTACGCTGAGCGGTAAGCCTGTCGAGTCGGACATTGAACTTAACCTGCGGGTAGAGGATTACCTGATCGTCTGGAGGAATCCGACCGCACCGGCCAACCACGGAACTCTGCGCTTCGAGGCAATGGGTGATGGCCGTACTCTACTGACGGTGGAGGTCGAGTATGAAGTTGAGAGCCCTGAAGTCAAAGCGGCCGAGGCGCTTGGCATGGTAAAGACTCAAATCGAGGACAGTCTGGAAAGCTTCAAGGCGTTTGTCGAGTCCCGTACCAAATCCCATACCGAAGACAGACAAAAACCGGATCCCGATGCAGTTAGCCCTGGTTAAACCGTTTCAATGGAGGATAACCCAATGACTAGCACACATACTTCGCCGGCATTTCTAAAATCTTTCTGGATAGCAGGGTTCGAAGGAGCCAGCCATATTAATTCTTCAGGCAAACGCTTGGATATGGTCCACTCCACTCAGCACGATATTTTGGTGGACAGCGATTATGCTATGTTGCGCGATGTCGGGATACAGGTGGTACGGGAAAGCGTGCGCTGGCATTTGATCGAACGCTACGGCCAGTTCGATTTTTCTTCCCTTGATCCCATGTTGCGCGCGGCTAACGAGCATGGTGTTCAGGTGATCTGGACCCTATGCCATTACGGGTGTCCGGACGATCTGGATCTGTTGTCACCCAACTTCGTGCGCCGCTTCGTCCGTTTCGTCAGCGAAGTGTCACAATATATCGCCGACCATAGCAACGCCGAACCCCTCTATTCGCCGATCAATGAAATATCCTTTATCTGTTGGGCAGTCTGCCATAGCGACCTGATGTACCCTTACGCGGTCCACGGAAAGGGACGGGATTACGAACTAAAACGGCAACTGGTGCGCGCATCCATCGAGGCTATTGAAGCTTTATGGGTCGTGGACCCTCGGACACGCATCATCCATGTCGACCCCATCATTCATGTTATTGCCCCCCCCGACCGTCCCGACCTGAAAGATGCGGCATTGGCGATGCGCAATTCCATGTATGAAGCGTGGGATATGCTTCGCGGTTCCCAAGATCCCGAATTGGGCGGCGACCCCAAGTATCTCGACATCATCGGCGTCAATTATTACCACTCTAACCAATGGGAGTACCTGAGCAACGACAGGCTGCATTGGCACCTTGGCGACCCTCGGCGCATAGCGCTGAGTGATTTGCTTAAGGAAGTTTACGATCGCTATCAAATACCGCTTTTAATCGGCGAAACCAGCCATGTCGGCCAGGGACGCGGGCAGTGGATTCGGGAGCTGGCCGACGAGGTGTATAAGGCGCAACAAATGGGTGTGCCGCTGGAAGGCATCTGCCTATACCCTATCGTCGACCGTACCGACTGGGAGAATGACCACCATTGGCACAATAGCGGCTTATGGGATATGGAAGCTGATGAACTCGGTATTTTGCGGCGCGTCATTTCTCAACCTTATCTCGAAGAGCTTTTGAAAGCGCAACGTCATCTTGCTCGTCAAGAACCGGGTTTTACTATCCGCAAGGAATAAGAAACGGATAGTCTGCGATCGAGCCGCTCATCTTCATAAAGTTCATCTGCTAACAAAGCCAAATGATCTGTCAGTTATGAACGTTAACGTACAGACGTTAACGCCTTCTGGTCGTATGCTTTAGTCACTGCTGGCTATTGCGGCGAAAAAATCCACAAATTCGTCAAAATGGTCAAGCATCAGATTAACAAGATCGGCATGGAGTCGGACGTATCAGGCAAAAGGATCAGCATAAGGATGACCTTACTACTGAGTTGGAAAGGGATAAGGAAATAACAACGGCGAAAAGCCATAAATCGAAAACAGGTTGAATGGCTTTTTCAATATCTCGATATGTAGCTTTAATTATTTGGAGGCAATGATGAATATACGTACTTTCACACTAGCGATGGGTGTTATTTATGTTGTTGTCGGAGTGCTGGGATTTATCCCCGCCTTAATGTCAGCCCCACCGCCAGATGCTCCGACCCTGTCAACGCCGTATGGTTATCTGTTGGGAATGTTTCCGGTCAATTCCCTGCACAATATCGTGCATCTGGTTATTGGCGCATGGGGTCTGATGGTCTATAAAGATTTTGAGGGTTCTCGTACTTATTGCCGGAGCCTTGCAGTTTTATATGGCGTTCTGGCAGTGTTTGGGCTAATTCCTGCGCTGAATACAACCTTCGGTTTTATTCCGCTTTTCGGCCATGACATCTGGCTGCACCTGCTGACAGCGTTAGCGGCGGCTTATTTTGGATTTGTCGCGCCGGTAACGATGGAAACCGGTCACGCAAGACAGCCTCATCACTAGCTACGCGGATAAATCGAGCCGGCCCTGATCGTAAAATATTTTTCAGTTTCAGCGTCTGCTTTACCAGCTTAAATGAAAAAATATACTGTTTTGCTCTATTAGCTGGTAAATACTCGGCGCTGACTGACAGGCCGCATGCCTCTAAATCCGGCACTTCCGTGATGATGAGAAGCTATGCCCGTTTATTAACGATCAAAACAAGTCGGCAATGAAAGGCAAGCAGGCTGATATGTATGAGCTAATCAATAAGCAAAATGTGCGGGCTGCCTTTACAAATTACGGCGCAAGGCTGACCGGCTTATGGGTACCCGACAAAAACGGCAAGATGACGGATGTGGTCGTTGGGTTTAGCCGCGTTGAAGACTACTTAACTGCTACTGAGCGGTATTTTGGCGCGACTATCGGCCGGTTTGCTAACCGGATAGCTAACGGAAAATTTACGATTGACGGTAAACAATACTCGTCATCGCTGAATAATGCTCCGAATACTTTGCATGGTGGTAAAGAGGGGTTTTCTGAGGTTGTCTGGGATGCCGCGATGCCTGATGATCATACTATCCGGTTCACCCGGCTATCAAAAGATAGGGAAGAAGGATTTCCCGGCAACTTCCATGTCAAGGTGACCTACACGTTAACCGACGACAACGAGCTGCAGGTGGAGTATGTGGCAAGCACGGATAAAAAAACTATCGTAAACCTAACCAACCATGCTTTTTTCAACCTGAATGGCGAAGGCAGCGGCACGATTCTCAATCATCGTCTACAGATCAATGCCGACCGTTATACGCCTGTCGATTCGACCTTAATCCCTACCGGGAAGATTGAATCCGTAGCAGGAACGCCTTTCGATTTCAGGCAACCGCAAACGATTGGTTCAAGAATCGATCAAGCTGATGAACAATTAAAAAACGGCAAAGGTTACGACCATAACTGGGTGCTGAATACCCACAAGCCCGGCGAGATGTTTACTGCGGCGATTGTCGTTGGCGACCAAAGCGGCATTGTGCTGGAAGTGCTTACGCAAGAGCCTGGAGTGCAGTTCTATAGCGGCAATTTCATGCAAGGCAAAAACACCTTCAAGAGTGGCGCCAAAGACGATTACAGGACGGCTTTTTGTTTAGAAACACAGCATTTTCCCGATTCGCCTAACCAGCCATCGTTCCCTTCAACTATTTTGGAGCCGGGCCAGGAGTACCTTACAAAATCTACCTATAAGTTTTTAGTGGTGAAATAAAAGGTACGCACTGCGTACGGACTGTAAAAGTATGATCCGAATCAGGCTGAAAGGATTATTTACCACAGAGAACACGAAGGACACGGAGAAAATAATCCAGTTAATTCAATCTATTAAAAACTCCGTGTTCTCGGCAATAGCTCCTGCATCGCCTAGAGCGCCTACTGTTGGTGCTCTTGATTGCTGTTCCCGACGCAATTCTACCTCCCCCGTCCTTGGGGTCGTACCTCCTGCATGACCCACAGGGATGTGGGGAATGCAGAGAAATGACTTGGTCATTTCCTGTCCTTGCAGTCGTCCTGCGTCCGTGCAGTCCTTCGTGCCCTTCGTGGCTTCGTGGTGAATTCTTTAATTTTTTCTAAAAAAGAATACTTTCCCTGCCTCTACCCTACTTTGCTGACTTTACTTCCTGGTCAACCGCTCGTAATCGGCGCGTGCCAGTACATAAACCGGGCTGGCGGAAATCGGGATATCGGCGTTGCCGGAAGCATCGACCGGCAGTTCCCTGACCTGCCCCACCACATCCACCCACACCCAGGCTTTTTTGGCATTGAGCGATACCGGCCAATTACCGCTGGCCTCATCGGTGCGCCAGACCATCAGGGTTTCGCCGAAATAAGCGGCTTGGATATTGCCGTCCTTAGTATCAACGGCTTTATACGGCAAGCCGTCGATCAGGGCGCTTGCGGTATAGAGCGCTGCCTCGCCGGGCTTGTGGCCCATCGAGTAGTCCCAGATCCGGCCGTAAGCCAGATCGTATTCATGGCCTATACAGAACGCTATTCCTAAATAGTCGGCACGACTGTTGACCCAGGCGATCATTTTCGCTGCCTGCTCGGCCTGCCAGCGGCGACCGGTCAAGCCGTGCATGGCCTTGGCGCCGGTCTCGCCCAGCCAGAACGGCAGGCTGTTTTTTCTGCCCAAACTCGCATAAGTCGCCAACACGCCGCGTTCATCCTCGTTTTCGCCGTTGCCGATTGGACCGCCGAAATGCGGCTCTTTCTGGGGATAGGCGTGCACGTCCCAAGCGTCTTGATAACGGTCCAGCCCCAGTTCCAACACCTGTTTGAACCACTGATCTTCGCCCGGCCGCACCAGGCTGCCGCCGACGTAATGGGCATCGCTGCGCTGCTTGTGCGCCTGCTCGTATTCCCATTTGGCGCGCTCTACCCAATGCGCGGGCTCGCGCAGCTTTTGCCATTCGGCTTCGTGGCGAATGTCGATCTCGTTGGTCGCCTTAAAATAGCGGGTAAAAGCCGAAGCGGCATTGGTAAAGTTTTGGCCGTCTGCCGGATTGTCATTCAGCCAAGAACTGTCGCCGGAGGAATCGGCAAACAAAACCAGTCCGAGTTGCTTGGCTTTCTCCCATTTTGCCCGGTACTGCGGATCGAAGCCCGGATAGCTGCCATAGCTTTGGTAAATCCCCATCCGCTCCAGCCAGGAGAAATACCCGCCTTCCTGCTTGAAGCTCTTATCGCCGTCGGCCAAGGCGTAGTAGTCGTTGTTCCATAACTTTTTCTTGTCCAACCGCTGCTTTTGCTCAGCGGCTCCCGCTACGACTGAAAAGCCGTCGGCGGGATAGTTCATGATCAACTTGCCGTCAAGCGTATATAAAGAAGTATAAACAGCATAATAACCAGGTTCGCTGATCTTGCCGAGGTCGGCCTCGACCTGGCTGGGGAACACGCCATCTATGTCTTTCTCCGCGACCTCTTTGCCGCCGTAATCGACGACGCGCAACCGCAGTTTTGCCGGAAACTGCGGCAATGGCGCAGGCAAAGCGGTTTCTTCCAAAACAGGATGCCAACGCATATCCACTCGCAGCTTAAACAAATCACCTGGATGCGGCAGGTTGGCAGGCGCATCGACAAAGACCAAAGGCCTTAGCTTGGCGGCGACCCGGTTAAGCGCCAGATCGGCATCGGGGTCGGCCGCTTGCGTCTTAATCGACTTCAGCGCTTTACCGGCCGGATCGGTGAATAAGCCTGCGAAGTAAAACCGTTGGTTTTGATCATGCTGCATCACCAGCTTCACCAGCAGGCTATGCCATCCCGGCGACAGTTCCAGCGCCGCGAACTGCGGCGCTTCGGTCTTGGTCGATAATGCGGTAGCGACCAAGCCTTCGGTGGTCAGCCCCTTTAGCAACTTTTTCACCTGCTCGCCGGCCGATGTCGAGAATCCGGACGGCGGCTTCGGGTCATCGGCCAATTTTAAGGCTTGCCCATCCAGCCAGCCGAAAGTCCTAATGCCGGATTGTTTCAGGTACAGCAGCGCCTGTGTGGGCTGATCGACATGCAGATAGAGCTGGGCATAGCCGCTGCCGCGCGACCAGCCGTAGGAATGTTGAGTCTTTGCCTCAATGTCTGCGACACCATCGGCTTGCGTCGATGCGACACGCCAAGTCCGCATTTCCCCGCCCATCATTTGCAGGCTGAGATAAGGCTGGTCGGGATTCGGGCGCAACACGGTTTCGCTATCCAGCCCGAAAACCGAAACGCCGGATAAGCCGTCCTGCAAACCGCCCACCAGCCAGGCCTCAGGGATGCCCTTCTTAAGCGGCTTGGGCGCATCCGATGAAGTTACAAGCGGCGCAGGCATCTTGCCGATTTTGCCGGGGTCGGCGAGAAATCCGGCTACGTTCTGTTCACTATTAGTCTGGGCTAATACACCTAATAAAGTGTAATGATCGTCAGTCATTAACGCGGCAGGCATTTCGGAAATATTCAAGCTGCGGGCCAACGCTTCGGCTTCCGGCCCTATCAGATAGGAGACCGACAACTTGTCATAATTCGGCCGTGCGGCATCCGAGGCCAGGCCGCGAAACAGGGCTTCACCTTTGTCGCCTTTGCCGTCGAGCACAATAAGACGCCTGTTTGCCTCAGGCATTGTTTTGGTCAGTGCCATAAAGCGATTTCTGGCTTGGGCCTGGTCGGCATTCATCCAGTCGCCCAGCGGCTTCTCCATTTGCAGCAGGAAGGCATCGAAAACTTTGGCACCGTCCGCTTTGCCGGTGTTGTTGATTTCCAGCCAGCGGTCGCCCGGCAACACGGTGACGGTCGAATCGGCTTGCAGCCATTGATATTCCCAAGGCGTGGTGTTGGTCAGATCAAAATTGCCTCGCGTCGCCAGTTCATCCGGCTTTGCCCCGGCCTTGACCGTGAAATTCTGGCTGACCTGCGAGACTTCCCCGCCGCTTTTGTAGCGGGCGTAAAAACGGTACTGTCCGGGTGCCAGCTCTGGGTTGAGTTCAAAACGGAAATTTGCGCCCCAATTTCCAAAACCGGGGTGAAAAACCTGAACTTCGTCTTTTTCGATCAACACAGACGCGGCATCCGGGCCGGCGGCGGCTGTACCGGGCAGGAATTGCAGGGCGGGATCTTTGTCGGCTGCGGCAAGTGCGGGCGCATTACCCAAGTCCAGCAGCACCAGCGGTTTGTCCTTCGTGCCACCGACCGGCAGGGCCGACAACGGCGAGGCGAGCAGAAAGGCATCGAAAACTTTGGCGTCATGACCGGCGCCGTTATTGCGCACTTCAATAATAGTATCGTCGTCTTTAAGATTTACCGGCTGCTCACCGGCTACCCAGGCATACTCCCAACCTTTGGGCTTCATGGACAGCGTGGCGCGTTGCGACAATCTGGACGGATCAGGTCCGGCCCAGACTTCAAAAGATTGTACGCACACATTGGGGTCCCCGCCCTGCCGCCAGCGCGCCCAGAAAGTATAGGGTTTGGCCGGAAGGCCGGATTTGATCTTGAAACGAAAACTGACTTTCCAACTGCCGAAGCCGGGATGCAAGGAACTGATTTCATCCTTATCGGTCTGAATCGATGCATCGCCTTCATGGCCGGATACATCCCCGATAAACACCCGCGTGGACTTATCGCCTTTGCCAATCGACGGCGGCGCGCTGCCCAGATCAAGCAGCAACGCAGGCCGCTCGGCTGTGCTTTGTACGGGTAATCCGGAAAGGTTCTCGGCATTGGCAACGGTCGTCCCAGTCAGCGCAACCAGCACTGTCTGTAATGCAAGAAGAAATAGGGTCAATGGCTTCATAGCTGTAAAAGTTTGGGTTGGAATAAAATGATGAGCTTGCGACATGGTGTATAATAGCGAGAATTAAGCCGGGCTAGCCGACAAATGTATCCGATATATTTAGGTGTTTCGATGCCGGAAAACGGCTCTCCTTGCGGCCCGGCATCATGGATGGATTATTGAAGAAAGGATCACTTTTAACAATTGCACCCGGAGATCCATGAAGGAGCCCATTCCCAACTTTGTTCTGGATATTTTCAGAAAACCCGATTTGTCGAAACTTTGGTCTAGACTTTCGCCGAAACCTGGCTTGAACAAAGGCGAAGGTCGATTCGCGTCTCTTTTCGAGCGGATAAAATTCAACAACATTTTATCGTTAAAATCCCTGATTGTTCTCGGCTTCGTCATTGCCGTTATCCCGCTTTTTCTGGCCGTGATGTATGCCGCGTTCGGCATGCGCGAAACTTCGGCGTTGGGCAGGACTATCAATTCGCAGGTCTTCGAACAGACCAAAGCCATCCGCCTGGTTTTGCAAAAGACCGCCGATATTGAGCGAAAAGCCAGATTATTCGTGCTGCTGTCCGATCCGGCGGTACGCCAGCCTTATGAACAACAATCCTACGAAAGCACCCGGGCGTCATTCAAGCAAGCCCTGGGCTCGCTGCTAAAACTGCATCTGGAAAATAAAATCGCACTGTTGGTTAATGAATTATCGGAAAAGGAAGACCTGATTTATCAACAGATCATCGGCTCGGCAAATGAAGATAATCTTAAATTACCGGTCGATGAAGCGTTCCAGGGACTGCGCGAATCCTCCGCCGGCCTTTCGCGCGAATTCGAGAGTTATGTTGATCATGAATTCAACGAATTACGCAGCCAATCGGAATCCCTTGAACAGGGACTATTAGTCAAGGGCGCGGTTCTGTTGGCCATCTCGTTTATCTTTATCGGGATACTGCTGGCCATACTCTCGCGTTCAATGCGGCAATTAGATGTCTCCATACGCCGTCTCGGCTCGGGGGAACTTGATCAGCCGATTGAGGTTACCGGCCCTTCCGACCTGCGCTATCTGGGTGACCGTCTGGAATGGTTGCGCACGCATTTGATGGAGCTGGAAGCTTCAAAACAGCAGTTCATGCACAATGTGGCCCGCGAGATCGACCTGCCGTTGGAGACTATCCGCGAAGCGGCGGAACGGCTTGTGAATGCCGCGAACGAGGAACCGGACAGTGCACGGCAAGAGGTCGCGCAACTACTCTGCAGCAATATCGACAAACTAAAAACGGTGTCCGGGGAATTGGTTCGTTACAGCCAGATCAACGCGAAGCCGGAAACGAACCGCAAGCAAGCCGTCGATATGAAATACTTGCTTGAGTCGGTCATCGGGGAGTTTCAAGCCCGTCTACAGACCAAGTCGATTAGCCTGAAAAAGCTGGTTAGGCCGGTCGAAATATCCGGGAACCACGATCAGTTGCGAAGCATTATCGAGCAGTTAATGCTGAACGCTGTGAAATATTCGCCAACAGGCGGTGAAATACGCATCATGCTTCGCGATTCCGGTTCGCAGCTGGAGCTGGAAGTCGAAGATGAAGGACCGGGCATTGACCCCAATGAGCGTTCGCATGTTTTCGAACCCTTTTTTCGCGGCAAGGCCGCCCAAGGCGAGGATGCTGTCGAAGGCCCGGGCTTGGGGCTTGCCATTGTTAGAGAATATGTCACCAACCATCAGGGCAAAGTCGATATTATCGACTCAAGACAAGACCAACATGGGGCTCGCATCCGCGTTCAAATACCGCTAACCGGAAAAGCCTAAAACAGGAAATAAAACTATCTATGTTACTTTCTATTCGAAATACAAGTTTGGCGCTAGGCCTTGTGCTGCTGGCGGGCTGCGCCGATTTCAACGCCGGCTGGAACGGCTATCAGGACCCTTATTACGGCAATTCCTATGCACAGTCCGACTTTGACGAACTGCTGGCTTTCGGGGCCAACATGGCCAGAATATCGCCTTCAGCGCGCGCCGATGTCTGCCATACCTTATTAAAGCCCCAGAAAAATCCTCCAGGCCCCGGCATATACCTGCACATGATGGTGGGCCGCTCGCTTTCCGATGCCTGCGGCGATATTCACAAAATCCTGAGCGGAGTCAACGCCATCCCGCCCGGAAGCATGTCCGACGTGCGGCTGCAACGGTTCGTCGCTATTCATACGGAAACCTTAAAAAGATTACAGAGCGTATCAAAAAAGGTCGGCACACTGGAGCGTAAGCAAAAATCGGTGCAGTCGGTGCTGGATTCCAAGGATACTAGCGATCCAAAAGATAGCAACGGATCGAAAAAAGACGAAGCTCGCCTGCTGCGCGAAAAACTGGAAGCCATCAGATCCATGGAAAAACACCTGGACGAGAACAGCGACGCTAATTAGCATTTATGTTTCGCTTTCGCTTGGCTGTTGTCATTGTTGTTTCGTTCTGTTTTGTGCTGTTTTTAGGAATCGCGCTCTATTGGAGCTCAAGCCAGGTTGGCCAGTATTTTCAGCGCAGCCAGATGGCCTATGAGGCTTTCGATCATTATGAGCGCTTGTCCCAGGAGGCTTACCGCCATTTCAAGCAGCGTATGGATAGACTGATAATAGTCAGCCCGACTGCGGAAGCCGGCGTGGAATCCTCCAAACATCGCCTCTACGAAGCGATGCAGAATCTTAGAAACACTGCCGTAAAGGCACCGGCCGCAGAGGATCCTGCTAAAGATTGGCAGGACAAACCCGCCGAACTGGAAAGAGTCGCCCATTTCACCGCCTTCCTGGATGCCAGCGAATACCGCTTCGATGAAGTGGAACGCTTGCGTCAACAAGGCAAGAATGAAATGGCGGTGCAGGCGCTATCGAAATTTTCCAAAGAAGAAATCGACGGAAAATTCCAGCCGCTGATCGACGCCGCCATCAACGCCGAACGGAAAAAAGCCGGAAAAGCCAAGCAAGAACTGGAGGATCTGGTCGCCCAATCGCGTTGGATCGCCATTAGCGCATCACTGGCAGCGGCGATATTCAGCCTCGCGTCCGGCGCATTACTGCTTCGCGGCGTCAGAAAGCCTATCGAAGCGCTGATGAAAGGCACCGACGAAATAGCCTCCGGCAATTTGGACTACCGCATTTCCCTGGATACCCGCGATGAGTTCGGTTACCTCGCCAGCCATTTCAACCAAATGGCACAGGAACTGGAGCTTCAGCAAAATAAACTGCGCGAAGGCCGCGCCGTGCTGGAGAAAAGAGTGGCCGAACGCACTTTTGAGCTTCATCATTTAAATGAAGAATTAAAGCGCATGGACAACGAACGCCGAGAGTTTTTGGCCGACATCAGCCACGAGCTGCGCACTCCGATCACTGTTATCCGCGGGGAAGCGGAGGTCACTCTGCGGGGCCAGGATCGCGAAGCCGAAGAGTATAAGGATGCCTTGCATCGCATCGTCGAATTATCGATGCAATTGGGAAAATACGTTCAGGATCTACTATTTATAACCCGCGCGGAAACCACCGCTAATCTGCAATTCGAATGGGATAGTCTGGACTTGGCCGAACTGGTGACCGGAGCCGTCGAGAACTTTCAAGTGATGGCCGAAGAAAATTCGATGGCAGTGTCCCTGGATGCACCGGCCGAACCGGTCTGGGTGCGCGGCGATAAGCAGCGGCTTCGGCAACTGCTGTTCATCCTTGGCGACAACGCCTGCCGCTACTCAAGCCCTGGAAGCCACCTTGCGGTTTCCTTATGGGTGGACGGGGACATGGCAATCTTCAGCCTTAGCGATCAAGGCATAGGCATACCGGCACAGGATTTGGAGCGTATTTTCGACCGCCATTTCCGCAGCCAGAATGCGCTGGCTTCACGGGATGACGGAAAGGGCCTGGGCTTGCCGATGGCCAGATCGATCGCGAAAGCGCACGGAGGAAGCATCAGCGTGACCAGCATTGAAAATTCAGGTTCGACATTCACAGTAATGCTTCCGCTGATTGCCGCGCAACAGGATGACGACCTGATAAATGAACGATAACTTAAATAGAAGAATCTAATGGATACCGGTTACATGCGAGTTCTGCTAGTAGAAGACGATGAACGGATTGTCGATTTTGTTCAACGGGGATTAAAAGCCGAAGGCTATTCCGTGGAAGTCGCGCGCAGCGGCAAGGAAGCTGTCGCGCTAGGCAGCGAAGGCCAGTTTCAAGCCATTATTCTGGACTTGGGCCTGCCTGATTTCAACGGTCGGCAGGTTTGCGAGCGCTTGCGCGGCAATGGCGTCGCCACGCCGATTCTCATGCTGACGGCCAGAGACACCGTACAGGATAAGGTGACCGGCTTGCGCTCGGGAGCCGATGACTACATGACCAAGCCGTTCGCGTTTGAGGAACTGCTTGCCCGAATCGAAGCGCTGATGCGTCGCCGCAGCGGCGAGATCAAACTGGACACCAAGGAGCTACGGATAGCGGACCTGTTATTGAATGGCGAAACCCATGAAGTCAGGCGCGGAGAAACGCTGATCGATTTAACGCCGAAGGAGTTTGCGTTACTCGAATGCTTTATGCGTATGCCCGGCAAAGTGTTGAGCCGTACCCGAATCCTGGAGCAAGTATGGGGCTACAGCGCAGACCCATTGACTAACGTTGTCGATGTGTATATTCGCCAATTGAGGCGAAAAATAGATGACGATTACGAGCTAAAGCTCTTAAAAACCGTCCGTGGTTTCGGCTACAAAATGGATATATCCTAGTAGCCGCATCAACTATCGAGCGACGAATTCAGACCTTTCGAGACCGCTCAAAGCAGCCTGAACAACTCACCGGAAACTATAAAGAATACGCTATCATGTTGGCTTGCGTTGAAGCACTGGGAGTTGGTAGCTATTTTTTACAGTCTCGACATCACATAAAAAACATGGTCGCCAATTTGCCTGACGATTGAACCAGCATACTTAGGCTTGGTGCCGGTGTTCCAGCTATCGGAATTCTGCACGATAGAATCCTTGCCGTGTATCACTGATTTAGCCAATGCCTTGTAATGAGACCTTAGATTGCGTGGCGGGGTTAGCCGGGACACACCGGTTAGCTTGCATATTGTCTTGCCGGTACGCTTGGCTCGATTAACCGCAGCCTGCCCTACAGCAATAGCGCCTTCGATAGACTCACCTCTCGATTCTGCGAACATGATCTTGGCCAAACAACCCTCCTCGCTTGGCGTCGTCGATACAGGCAATAGCAATGCTATTGTTAAAAGGAAATTGGTCATAGTGCAATCCTCTGGGTCAGCTTTATTAATCACATGCCAAATCGGGCAATGTCCGGCTTGTTCAAGTATTCTTCGGCTGGCTCAGATGCTAGACTTTTTACACTAAAAGAAAATAGGTGCGATTGCTTAGAATGCGCATGAGAGCAGGAGTAGCGCCAGCGTTATCTAATGAGGACCGGCCCAAACCCAGCCCGATAACGTTCCGGCGCAGTTACGGCTTCAGCGAATTGATGAGCGGCAATATGTTCTCTTTGCAGGCGGATGATCGTTAGCGAATTGCCATTAGGGCAATCGCCTCTAATTTGCTTCCCGGAACTGGAAATCCGCTTTTCCAGCAGCCGGCCAGTCTATCGTTGAAGGCCGCCGATCTCTATTCCGCTAAAAGAAATAATGCGCACCCAAGCCGAAATATTCCACTTTTTCCCTGTAAAACTGGCCGCTTGGAGAGAAACCGTTATAGTATTCCCCCATAATCTGAAGCTTTCGGCCTAATACCTGCAAGTTATCAAATTCAACGCCCGCCCTGGCCGATACATCATAATTCCAGTCATTTTCTTCGTGATTTTTGACATCAGCTGCAATGATAGGTCGCATTGATGCAAACTCCAGGCGCCAAGGGCTCCGAAATTCCATACCGTATTGCACCGACCATATCTTAAGCTCCGAAGGTTCTCTATGGAATAGACCGGCTCCGCCACCATATAGGCGTATACCGTAGGGAAACTCATAAGAGAGTTTCAGATCCACGCCTTCGTAACTGAGGTTCACTCGCTCGAATTTAGAGGTAAGCTGGCGCAACAGGAACTCATCGCCAAGATGTGAGCTCTGGTGGAAAAGGCGGCCAAAGGCTGAAAACTGGCCGGCACGCACGCTTGAATAGGCTGATACGATAAAATCGGTATTGACCAGGTCACTTGATGACGCATTCAGGTTGAAGTCGCTAAAGACACCGGCCTGAAGACCGGCTTCCCACTGAGCGGAACTGCGGCCGAAGTTACTGCGATAAAACGGTATGGTTTCACCGAAACTAACAGAACCTATATCCCTGCCATCAAAATTGTTGCTTTGGAAATTGCGGTAAGCGGCCGAGAAATGGGCCCAGCGCGGGTCTGCCAGTAAAGGCTTGAATAAATGGCCTGTAGGCAGGAGTCCCGTTGGCAACACAATCGACTCATTGACCGAAGTTGCCTCATCAGCAGGCATCCGGGCGGACTTGGTGGCATCTGCTGTCAGCTGCGGGCTAGTAGCTTCCGACGTTCTTACCGCGTTAACGCCGGGGATTTCAGATAATAGCTGTACCGCCTTGTCTCTATCATCGGCCTTCAGATCGCCTGTCGGCAATGTAACTACGCCATCCCGTACCACTAACGACCGCATATCAAGATTTAAGCTTTGCTTTAACACCCCCGCAGCGTAGCCGGCTATGTAAGTGTCATCCGCAGCGGTCGCATGGGCAACGGGCGCCGGCAGCAGCATGACGCCCAGAGCGGCCATAAAGCATAAATAACGCACTGTTTATTTAACCGTTTGTACAATCAGCTCACTTTGCACGCCCTTTACATCCAGCTGGGTCCTGGCCACTTCTATGGCCCGGGCAATGTCCGGCTCTTCATTGACGGTGCCGCGCAGCGTCACGACGCCGTTGACCGTGGTCACCTCAATATTCGAGCCCTTAAGCAGGGGGTCTGTCAGCATC
>Ga0265297_10000265_pt1 | contig 173084 bp, 176 predicted proteins | sample Munlanlwell13791_FD_192502 | JGI IMG/M metagenome (GOLD analysis project Ga0265297, IMG submission 192502) | Leachate microbial communities from a municipal landfill in Southern Ontario, Canada - Leachate well 137-91 | ecosystem: Engineered > Solid waste > Landfill > Unclassified | place...
CATTTTAAGTGCTGCTTTCATAGCACGTAGCGGCCCTTCCAAACTCGGCGTTGTAATATGGTTCGCATCGCCGCTCTCACCGAATCCGATTAACTCTGCGTAAATGCGGGCACCGCGCGCGACCGCCGCATCGTACTCTTCGAGTACCAATGCCGCAGCCCCCTCACCCATGACGAAACCGTCACGATCCGCATCAAACGGACGTGATGCGTGTTTCGGATCATCGTTACGGGTAGAAAGTGCTTTCATTGATGCGAACCCGCCGATACCGACACCGGTAATCGCCGATTCCGCCGCGACAACCAACATTTGATCCGCACCGCCGACCATGATTGTTTTTGCCGCTTCGCTGATGGCATGAGTCCCTGCCGCACATGCCGTTACCGCAGAGAGGTTAGGACCTTGAAGGCCGTGATCGATAGATATAAACCCGCCGAGCATGTTTACCAATGCTCCCGGGATAAAGAAAGGAGAGATACGGCGTGCGCCTTTGGTTTCAAGGATAATCGAATTTTTTTCAATCGACGGAAGTCCTCCGATACCGGCAGCCGCGTCGATACCGAAACGCTCTTTATCAAAATCCTCCGGGAAATTGGCATCCGCCATCGCTTCTTGTGCCGCTTTGATCCCAAGATGAATAAATCGGTCCGCTTTTTTAACCTCACGGGCATCCATAACGGTCTCAGGATCGAAATTTTTTACCTCACCGGCGATTTGTGCACTTTGTGTCGATGCATCAAAAATCGTGATCATGTCAATCCCGCATTCACCGTCACAAATAGCTTTAAATGAGCTCTCTTTATCGTGACCAAGCGCATTGATCATTCCCATACCGGTTACTACTACTCTTCTCACTATTCTCTCCTGATACTGGATGGTCTGAAACTTTGGCTCCGTTAAGCCAATCTCTTAGACCATAAAATAAATTTTCTTGGATTTATCGAGGTGGGTCCCCGATAAAAGTTTTTAGTTTTTGCTTTCGATGTAGTTGATTACATCTTGGACAGTTTGGATTTTTTCCGCTTCGTCATCAGGGATTTCGATATCGAATTTCTCTTCAAGAGCCATTACCAATTCAACAACATCTAGGCTGTCAGCACCAAGATCTTCTACGAATTTAGAATTCTCTTTAACTTCGTCCGGGTTTACGCTGAGTTGCTCAACCACTACTTCTTTAATATCTTCCAAAAGTGCCATAATAGCTCCTGTTCTATGAATAAAAATCGTAAAATTATACCATATTTAGCTTAAGTGGCAAAACAGCCGCCCCAAGCGCTCTTACATGAACATTCCGCCGTTGACTTTGAGAGTTTCTCCCGTAATATAACTTGCATGATCGCTGAGCAAAAATGCGGTCGCTTCAGCCACTTCCGCAGCATTCCCGAAACGGCCCATCGGAATTTTCGATGTGAACGAGGCTTTGATCTCTTCGCTGAGAACATCGGTCATATCCGTTGCGATAAAGCCCGGAGTTACCGTGTTGTAGCGGATGCCGCTCGATGCCGCTTCCTGCGCAAAACTTTTGGTCATTGCGATAACGCCCCCTTTTGAAGCAGCGTAGTTTGTTTGACCGGCATTTCCGGTTTCACCGACGATAGACGCGATATTGACGATGGCACCGAACTTTTGTTTGCGCATCACTTTAAAAGATTCACGGCATCCGACGAATGCTGAGAGGAGATTGGCATTAATCACCGCCATAAAATCATCGCTTTTCATACGCATTGCAAGACCGTCTTTCGTAATCCCCGCATTATTAACCAAATAGGAGAGTTCGCCGTCCGCTTCCACAATCGTTTTGATCGCATCGACAAACGCCGCTTCGTCGCTCACGTCGAATCCGATGACCGCCGCTTGCCCGCCTGAGGCTTCTATCTCAGCTTTTACCGCATCCGCCGCCGCCGCACCGCTTCGGTAGTTAATCCATACTTTCAATCCGTATCCTGCCAACACTTTTGCCACTTCCGCGCCGATTCCCCGACTTGAGCCCGTTACCAATACATTTTTACCTGTAAATTTCATTATTATCCTTTTTATTAATAATTTTATAACGTTCTCGGAGTAAAACCCCGATACCTACGTTAACACTAGGTTTCACCCAGAGGGCACTTCGCCTTCGGAAGGAAGCCCACGTATGCTTGCCTACTTTTTTATATTAGTGGTGTGTCCATCTCGGACGGAATATCCAGCTCCATTAATTTTAGAACCGTCGGTGCAACATTATTAAGGGCACCCGGATGAACTTCACTCACCCCCTCCGCCATTACAAAACACCATACTTTTCCGACCGTATGGTTGGTTAAAATATTGCCCGCATCGTCACGCATCTCTTCGCAGTTTCCGTGATCGGAGGTCAATACCATAGAATAGCCGTTCTTTTGTACCGCTTCTACGATTCGTCCCAATTCATGATCAACCGCTTCTACGGCGCTGATTGCCGCTTCAAAATTGCCGGTATGCCCTACCATATCGCCGTTGGCGAAGTTGACGACCACAAAATCGATCCCCTCATTAATCGCCTTAACCACGGCACTCCCGACTTCGGGTGCAGACATCTGCGGCTGCATATCATAGGTTTTGACCTGCGGACTTGGGATTAAAACCCGCGTCTCGTTTTCATACGGCTCTTCGATACCGCCGTTAAAGAAAAAAGTGACATGAGCATATTTCTCGGTTTCCGCCGTATGCAGCTGACGAAGCCCCGCTTTAGAAATCACTTCCGCTAAGGTATTTACGGGAGCATCTTTAGGGAAAAGAACCGGATAAGGGAAAGATTTGTCATACTGCGTTACCGTTGCCAAATGGGTCGGAACAAATACCCTTTTAAATCCGTTAAATTCAGGATCACCGATCGCCGTAGTAAGTTCACGCATCCGGTCACTACGGAAATTGAGCATCAATACCGCATCTCCCTCTTTTACCCCTTCATACCCGTAGAATGCCGTAGGAGTAATAAATTCATCGGTCTCTCCCGAAGCATAAGCATTTTCGATATAGTCGGCAACACTTTGTTCGCTTTGAGGGAGTGCACTCATAATCGCCTCGTATCCTTTTTGGACACGTTCCCAGCGGTTATCCCGATCCATAGCAAAAAAGCGCCCTCCGAGAGAGCCGATTTTGATGTTGGCGGAACCGTGTGCTTCGATCATATTTAAAAAGAGTTTTGCCGACGTCGGAGACACATCGCGCCCGTCGGTGATAAGATGGAGCCATACCTCTTTGCCCATATCGGCCGCGATTTCGGAAACTCCGATCAGATGATCGATATGCGAATGGACCCCGCCGTCGCTCATAAGGGCAATCAGATGAAGCCGTTTGCTGGTTTTAAGCAGTGATGAAAAAACTTCATTCTGCTCAAATGTCCCCTCTTCCAATGCAAGAGAGATTTTGACCAAATCCTGATACAATACCCGACCGCTTCCGATCGACATATGCCCCACTTCGGAATTGCCCATCTGCCCCTCAGGAAGACCGACGCTCAAACCGAACGTATCGATCAGTGAATGAGGAACTTCGCTAAATAATCGATCATACGTCGGTTTTTTGGCTGCGTGAAAAGCATTAAAGTCATGCTTCGGCGAGTAACCGATGCCGTCTGTAATGACCAAAACGGTTTTTTTGCTCAAATTGGCTCCTTCGATTAATCAAACTTTGGGGGGATTATATTAAAATGTCACTTTTGCATTGCTTTTAAAATTTAACCACAAAAGAGTTCATAAGAATGTTATATTGGTTTCACCAAACTCTCGGCATCAATCTGTTCCAGTACATTACCCTGCGTGCAGGGGTCGCTTTTTTCATCGGTTTATTGCTAACCCTCTTTTTCATGCCGCGCTTTATCGCCTGGGCACAACGCTCGTCGCGCGTCCAGCCGATCAACGAATACGTCAGTGCCCATCAGGGCAAAGCCAAAACTCCTACGATGGGAGGGATCGTTTTTATCGCTTCGACCATTATCGCATCCCTGCTCACGGTCAACATTGTGAATCCGTTCGTTATCGGCGCATTGCTCACCCTTGTGTTTTACGCCTATATCGGATTTACCGACGACTGGGGCAAAATCCGCGGCGCTAACAATCTAGCCGGTCTCAGTGCCCGTGCCAAAATGGGTCTTCAACTCATATTCGGCGTAGCTATCGGAGTCTTTTTGATTTACTACGCTAAACTCGAAACCGGGTTTTACGTTCCGTTCGTCAAATCAAGTCTGTTTGATATGGGATGGGGCAGTATCATCTTTTGGGTGCTCGTCATGATCGCCACCTCCAATGCCGTCAACCTTACCGACGGACTTGACGGTTTAGCTACCGTCCCCTCGATCTTTGCCCTCCTCTCGCTCAGTATCATCGTCTACATCGTCGGTAACGCCGCTTTGGCGCACTATCTATTGATGCCGAAGATTCCTGCCGGTGAAGTTGTCATCATCGCCATGGCGCTGATCGGTTCATTGCTCGGGTTTTTATGGTTCAACTGCCATCCGGCACAAGTATTTATGGGAGACAGCGGATCACTCACGATCGGTGCATTTATCGCGTATATGGCAATCATCGGCAAAAGTGAAATCCTCCTCATCCTCATCGGGCTGATTTTTGTTATTGAAACGGTATCGGTTATCTTGCAGGTAGGAAGCTACAAACTCCGTAAAAAACGGGTCTTTTTGATGGCGCCGATCCATCACCATTTTGAGATGAAACAGTGGGCGGAGAACAAAATCATCGTCCGTTTCTGGATCATCTCGCTTCTCTCCAATATTTTTGCACTTATTACCCTAAAGATTCGCTAATGAAAAATCAAAACATCGCCTGTTTCGGCTACGGGAAAACGACCCGTGCCATCGCCAAACTCCTCGGTCCCTGCACTTTTTTCGACGATAAAATTACTCTCCCCTCCGTCGATGAGGACGGCAATGCTCTCCAACCGGTGAGCGAATTCGATACCCGTCTTTTTACCCATGAAATCCCCTCACCCGGTTTTCCGCCGTCGCATCCGCTGATACAAAAGGCTCAGCACCTCATCAGCGAATACGATTTCTTCGCCCCCAATATCCCCTTTTCGATCTGGATTAGCGGAACCAACGGAAAAACGACGACCACGCAGATGGTAGAGCACCTTTTGGCTGACAAAGGCTCTATCAGCGGCGGCAATATCGGAACTCCTCTCGCCGAAATGGCTCCCGAAGCCCCCATCTGGATTTTAGAGACGAGTTCGTTCAGTATGCACTATACCGATATCGCCCGGCCCAATATCTATGCCCTTCTCCCCGTTACACCCGATCATGTGAGCTGGCACGGAAGTATGCAGGCCTATTACGATGCGAAGCTCAAACCCCTTACTATGATGCAAGAGGGGGAAGCGGTCATATTGCCGAAAATGTTCGCAGATGCCCCTACGAAAGCTTTTAAAATCATCTACGAAGATGAAAAGGATCTCGCAAAATATTTCGGATTCGATGCAAACAAAATCAAATTCAAAGGGGCGTTCTTGATGGATGCCATGATCGCGATGGGGATTGATAAAATCCTTTACGACCGATGCGATTATGATCGGATCAATGCATTCGTCCTAGACCCTCACCGCCAAGAGGAGTTTCGTGACTCCCGTGACCGTCTTTGGATCAACGATTCCAAAGCGACCAATATCGATGCGACTCTCGCGGCGCTCCGTACCTATGCCGACTACCCGATCCATCTCGTTCTCGGAGGGGATGACAAAGGGGTAGACCTCGAAGAGCTTTTTACCCCTCTTAAACGCTATGATGTCAGCGTCTATGCGATCGGAAGTAACGCATTGCGTCTCGAAGCGCTCTGCAAGCAGTATGCCATCCCCTGCACTCTGTGTCATACGCTCGATGTGGCGGTAGAGGAGATCAGCAAAAAACACAACCGACACAGTATTGCGATGCTCTCCCCTGCGGCGGCGAGTTTGGATCAATTTACGTCGTATGCACAGCGCGGAAATCTATTCCGTGAACTTGCAAAAGCGACAAAATAACGATTAAGCTTACTTTTAAGCTTGTGAGGCTATAATTTCGGCCTCACAAATATGTGGCCAATTAGCTCAGTCGGTAGAGCAAATGACTGAAAATCATTGTGTCCTTGGTTCGATTCCGAGATTGGCCACCACCTTACGAATTTACACACCTCAAACAAGCTCAAAAAACCAACAAAAGCCCCATACAATAGCCACTTACCCGCTGTTTTAGCGTTCGTTAGCGTTTAAACAATATCAATACAATATAATTTTCTAATGTAGTTTTAAATGTAGTTAACCCATAATGTAGTTCGAAATAGCCAAAAATAAACTACATTAGAAAGAAAACTACAATGGCAAACCGCAAAGTATCCCCGCTCACCGATACGGAAATCCGCAACGCCAAACCCCACGAAAAGAAATACAGCATACCGGACGGGAACGGTTTACAGCTCACTATCACCCCCGACGGTCGGAGATTTTGGGAGATACGCTACACGGTTGACGGCAAAGCCCGACAAACCACCGCCGGAACCTACCCCGCCGTAACGCTCAAAGAGGCGAGAGCGAAGCGCGACGAACTACGCGGGAAGATATCGGACGGGATCGATCCGATCATTGAGAAGAAAGAGGCGAAGCGGCAAAGAGCGGAAGCGGTCGAAGCGGAAGCCAAGGCGATACATACTCAATTTCATAATGTCTTTTACGAATGGATCGACACATTTAAAAAATCTGCTGATATTACGACGGCCAAACGCAAACGAGCTTTTGAGCGCGACCTATTCCCCTACTTCTGCACCTATGACGAAAACCACCGCATAGCATCATCCAAACAGATCGACGAGATCACCCACGGCGAGTTATTACGTGTCATTACCGAAAAAGGGAAAACGGCCGCCGAAACCGCAAACCGTCTTTTTGGAGACTGTAACCGTCTTTGGACGTATGCCGTGAGCCATGAATACACCGACCTAAATATCTGCATGAGAATCGATAAGAGCGTTGTACCCAAAGGGGAAAAGGTCAACTTACCCAAGATTACCGACGAAAAGATTTTAGGGGAGTTGATGAGGTCGATAGATCAGTACCAGGGAGAGGGCGGCGTAATTGTCCGTAATCTCCTCCGTTTTGTCTCGATCATACCATTACGAGCCGATAACCTCTGTAAACTCCGATGGGATCAGATCGATTTTGAAAAAGCGATAATCACAATCCCCCGCGCCGAAATGAAAGTTAAAAATAGAAACCTCCCCGATTTTGTAATCCCGCTACCTCATCAAGCCGCCGCCATTCTCGAAGACGTAAAGCCATTTACCGGATGGGGGAAATGGGTATTCCACGGACTTGAAGACATAAAACAACACGTTAACAAAGAAAGCGGAAATAAGGCTCTAAGGATCATGGGTTACACCGATGAAGCCAAAGGGCGGAAACAGACGTTACACAGCTTTAGGGGTACATTCCGATCACTTACAGAGACATACGCCAAAGACCACAAAGCGAGTTTTGAGGTGCGGGAGCGGTGCTTAGATCACCATGAGAAAAAAGAAGCGGTACGGGCGTACATTCACAAAGCCGATTACACCGATCAAATGCGTGAACTGTTCCAGTGGTGGGCTAATTATCTCGATGAGGTGAAAAACGATGAAACAAGTTATTAAGCGCAGTGATTCAATCTATGTAAACCTCGATAGGATGGAAAGCCAAGTAGAGCAATATTATTCACTTCGTAGGTATTTTTATGCGCGGAAAATGGTAGATACTTTTGGATATCGTTTTGATGAGTACCGCGAAAAAGATATTAATTCGGAAATGGATATAGAATATAAAATAAACCCGAAAGCGAAAGAGCATATTGTCGAATTTGTGGGAGAACACTGTAAAAATAAAGATATGGTAGAAAAGCTAAAAGAACACATCAAAAACGATATTTTTGGTTCAATGGATTTATTTTCAATTATGGCAACTTTCCACGGTGATGATGATATACAAGAAAAATTATTTAAACAGTTTTCCGGCAATTCACAAATCTTTCTTACCGATTTTGATTATTACCGAGATCCTAATAGACAAGTATGGATAAATATCGACCTTTCATTAAGCAAGGAAGAACTTTTAGCACAGATCGAAAGCATAAAAGATAATTACGATTCCAATCCAAAAGACATTTTTAGTTTTGGAGGGATTGAAAAAACGCCGATAGCATCAGATGAATGGATTGATAAAGGCTTAAACCCTTTTGAATTTTCAAAAGATATCAAAAGACAATTTGGTGATATGCTCTTTGTCTATGATTGCACATATTCAGGGTATAAGCGGCAATACATCATCAACGAATCTTTTAACCATCGAAGTATTAACAATGACAACCCCACCGCATTAACCCACGACACGATAAGAAAATACCTCAAAAAAGCTACTGAATTAATGGATACGATCATCATCTAATTTGTGCGATTTTAAAAATATCGAAATCGTACTATTTTGGAACTTTCCAATAGGGTAAGCAACCCCGCAAAACTCCCCTAAACTTTCCACGTTGAACACCAAAAAACCTTATTGCAATGCAATAGACACAAAGGGAACACATGGAACAGGTCTATTTTAGAGATAAAGAAGTCGCACACGCTTTGAGTATTTCACGCTCTACGGTGTGGCATTACGTCCGTACCGGACTATTAAACAAGCCCACGAAACTATCAGAGCGGGTGAGTGTATGGACGAGAGCCGATATCGATACATTCGTTGCTTCACGATCAACGGCGGGGGCTGTAAGTGCATAAGCAAAACAGCATATTACGGAAGCAAAGAACGCCATACACAACCGTAAGTAATGAGCTGATAAGCGATAATGAACTGTATTTGAGGGATAAGGGGCTATACGTCTTCATGTTCTCAAAGCCGGAGGGGTGGAGCTTTTCGGTGCGTGGGTTGGCTTCACAAGTCAAAGAGGGGAAAACCTCAGTATCTAAATCGCTTAAAAGGCTCATTGAGCGTGGATGGTTAACCCGTAGCGAGATAAGAACGGACGGAAGATATACCGCCTATGAGTATGAGATTAAAGCGATCAAAGGACGCGGAACCGTATCCCGAAAAACGGACACCCCGTCCGCAAAACCGGACACGGAAAAACGGACGCTAAGTAATACCTATTCTAAGAAAGAGAGAGAGGGGGATTTTTTACACGATAAAAAAGCAATAGACGCTTATGTCGATGAGGTTGTAAAAAGTACCCGAAACATCAAAAACGAGACGGCATATAAAAGAGAGCTGATTAAAAAGTTTATGAGTGAGGATCAATCAACACTATACGCTTTTGAGCAATGGCTACCGGAATATATTAGCCGTGAGTTGCAATCACAATACTACGGTAAAGAGTGCAAGGTTAACACCTCATTAGGTGAGATAATCGGAAGCGTGAGCAATATAGCATACCGAAAGCATGACGGTTATATTTTGGAGCTGATAAACAAAGATACAAGCCGGCATGAAAAAATAGTAATAACGACGCTAGAAAATCTTAACAAGATATTGGAGGCGGCACAATGAGCGATAAAACGACCGCAAAAGAGGCTATAAGCGAAATTATCGATGAGGTCAAGGGATCAACGTGTTTGAGCGTTGAAAGAGCGTGTGAGCTAATTGTGAGGCTTGATGATGAAGTTATGGCGAGAGGATACCGCCCTGAGCTATGCTATAGCGTTCTTTATGACCTAACGGAACATTTAGCCCTACACTTGCAAGAGAGCGGGATTTTAAAGGGAAACGAATGAGTTTTGACACGATCCCCGCCGATTACATCACACAACTCTACGATCAAGGGAAGCAAAAAAAAGCGCGGGCGGCTTTGGAGTTTTACTTTTTCACGGAGTGCGGACGGCATGAATCATCAAACAAGTGGGCGGAGCTTTGGAGCGTTAGCAAGTCAACATCATGGAAATGGTGCGAGGACTTCAAAGCCCAAGAGGAACGCCACTACCGTGAAACTATGGCACAACGCCGCAGATTTTAGGGGCGTATTATGCCGTTTGAATCGAAGCAATGGAAGCGGGTAACGTATCGCGGCGGCTACCTCATCGGCATAAAGCAACACACCCAAGACCCCACGCGGTTTATGTTTGAGGTGAATATCAAGAAGATACGCCGGAGAATGTTTATAGTGATCGAGGCGCAGGGATCTGAGCGATACCGTGAGGCATTGGATCGGTACTCAGAGTTTCGAGCCGATATAAAAGCGGGGTATTTTGTTGATGCGGCGACGTTCGGGGAAATGTTCGCCCGGATGATGGCGGTTAAAAATATCTCTCATCGATGGCGCGATATGCAAGAAGCCACCTACCGGAACCACATAGCCCACTATTTGGGAGATATGAACCTCATCGACATACGCCCCCACCACATCGATGAAGTGAAAGCGGAAGTGATAGGCAAAGCCCCGGCAACGATCAAGGGGATTATTGACATTATAAAAGCAACGCTCCGCCATGCTCTCGAAGATAAGACAATCAAAACGCTACCACTGGAGCGGCGGCACGATATCAAGGTAATAGCGGCACAGCAGAAAACCATCGTAACGGATGCAATGGGTAAATTCAAAGCGGTACACGATGCAATAATTACGGAGTTTCTGCATGATCCAGTCATGCGCGGCGTGTTCCTATTCGGACTATATGGGAGACGTAAAGCGGAGGTTTTGCGTATGCGGTGGGATCACATCGATTTTAAAACGATGCAATACATGATCCCCGCCGATCATTCCAAGGTAAGAATTGATTTTGTATTCGCTCTACCGGATGAAATAGCCACCATACTAAGAAAGATCAACGGGAAACGGCGGGGGTTGATATTCAAAAATCCCCGCACGGGTAAAGAGTACAGCAACATACAGCCGCAGATCGAGCAGATACGCAAAGCGTCCGGGTGGGAACGCTTCACGTTTCACGCCATGCGGAACCTTTTAGCCTCAATGCTACACAGTCGCGGCGTAAGTACAAGCTATATAAGCAGTGTATTAGGGCATACAAACCCCGTGACAGTGCAACAATATCTATCTATGGAACGGGTACAGCCTCTCATCGAAAAGGCAGTTAACGCAGTAATCAACGGTAGCGAAGAAACGGACGCTATGATCGATCAAATGGAGCGTAAAACCTCATCGGATCAATTCAATAAGGAGGTACTAAATGTCTTACGTTAGTGCTTAAGGTTGTGTATGGCTCTAAGTGATACACAGAAAAGCGAAGCAAAACCCCACGTTATCGATATTCTAAGCGTACCGAAAAGCCACCGGGTTACGGTGTAGGGGTACAGTATGCAAAGTTAAGCACCAAAAAACAAAAAGGTACTCCGTAAGAGTTAATACAATGCGGGGCTTAAGACTCGCGGAAACTCTCTAGTTTCCGACCCGTAAACTTGCTTAACTTTCGTGAGTTTTGAAGTTATACACTACGTGTATAAAATAGTCACCGAAACGCAAAGCATTTTAAAAGTTCAGTGAACTTTCACAAAAAAGGGTAAATATGGAATTAATTACAGCGACCGAATGTGTAAACAAGTTAAGACAAGCCGGAGCGTTTAAAGGGAAGCTCCCTTATTTTATCAGTTTAGTAAATCAAGGTTGGATACCTCATCACGAAAAGCCGGGATCATCAAAGCGGTGGTATATGTACGCAGAAGCTAAAACAGCGTTAAAAGACATGGAAGACCCAACACGCGACGCACAGAGAGAGGCAAATGAGCGGAAACGAAAACCCGAACCGATCAATGAAGATACAACACCTCAGCAGATCACGGTAATTTTGGAAAAGATCAAACATATTGAGAGGTTTAAGCCGGAAGCGTTCGACCGTTCACAGCTTGACCCCGAAGACGCGGAGACGTTTACGTGCAGTATAGCCGAGATTAACGGAGCAAATGGCATGATTAGTGATTTAACCTTTGATCTTTTGGGGTTGCTTGATGATTTATCCGGGGGGAATTTTAGAAGCTCAAAGGCAGAGTTAAGAGTTGTGGAATTTTTAAACAGATTGGTAATGACTCCCGATACAGTTAGAGAGTTTTACGGATTGGATTGAGTGGATAGGCATTTTCGGAATACGGCGGCAATACCAAAAACAAGGAACCCGCCCCCGATGTATGGCGAGAAGCTATCAAACCCGATCAGCGAGACAATCAAAGCAACGATAACCGAAAGAAGTAATACCCCAAGCAATCCAAGGATACATTCAACAATAGACCAGGCTTGTTTAAATAGTGCTTCGCAGTTCATGGAAGTATTTTATCATACATCGAACGGGGCGAAAATTGATAATGATTATTGCGCTATTCATTTTTTCCGGCTCCTATAGGGTACTCCCGAATTAGTATAATAAAAATCATTATCATAAAACGCTTAAGTTTACAAAATGTGTTTTCAATATAATCTACATTATGTTAACCAAAAATGGCTATTTTTACAGTTTATTATCGCATTGTTAAGTATTTAAGGAAACTAAACCTTAAAAATATCGCTATTCACAGATTGACAGCCTAAAATTATCAATATGTGAATAACTTTTCTAAGTTTCGAGAGATTATTAGCATATTGCTAAGTAAACTTAAGCAATACAACTAATTAACAATTCAAGTATAAAAAGTATGTATTTTATACATTTTGTTAACTATTAGATAATTTTGCTCTTGACAATATCGGCAAAATATCGCTAAGATTTGAGCCGAATATCAATACATCGTTATCAATCCGATAACAAAGGGGGAACATGGCACAGATCAAAGATAAAGAAATCGCCGTCGCTATCGATATCAGCCCGGTAACATTCAGCCGATGGAAGACGGAGCGACCGGAGCTTTACACCCGGATTAAAAAATCGTTTGAGTGCGAAGCGAAGCTTAAAGAGTTGGAGATCACTTTAGATGATGCTCTCAAAATCGTTAAAGACTACAAAGGGGAATAAATGAACAAGTCAAAAACACGAACAACAAGCGATGCGCTACAAGACCTCCGCAATAAAACGTTTCATATTCAGGCACTAGCAAAGGTTTTCCACCTATCTACTCAATCCGAAATTAGCGAAAAAGCCATAAAATTTGATGAGTATGATATTGGTAATCTTATGGAGATTATAGTTGAACTAAGTGATAGAATTTATGAGCTTAGTAGTGATATTGAGGGTCAAATGCTTGACGCTAAGATAATGGATAAAGAACTTAGGGATTGCAGTGTTGCCGCATGATTGCTTAATATCCGGTCTAGCATTACGATTTGACCGAACCATTCTTTAAGTTCACACGCTCTACACTATCAGCATGAGAAACGATAACACAAAATATCTTTTCAGCCTCACAAAGACCGGAATAATTGCTTTTATGCTTCCGGTACTCTTTGGAATAACTGCTTTTTGGATCATCTTCATTAGATAAAAAACGATGAAGCAAACGCTTTAATGTAGTTTTTTATGTAGTTTTTTTATTAAGTGCCCGAAAAAATACCGTAAAATAGGCACTAAGTGGTTGAGAGATTGCCACCACCTTTTAAAACAATTCCCTCAAACACGATACGAAACAAAACCCGATTATCCGTTTCAATTCATTTATTAAACTTATTTGATTTTATTTCCCTACTGCATATATTAATTTCAATCATAAACTCCGAGTGCTATATTTCATCAAGTGCACTGAAAAATTATTTCTAAGAATACCTTCTCAAAGGAGTTGTTATGAACACACGCGGTACGTCTATGCGACAGGTCGCATTAATGAGTTTCGGCTCAGATGAAGTGGAAGCGATGGGGAGTTTAAATACTCTATGGGTTCAAACCATGGATTTAAAACACGAGAATGCTCTTGTTTATCCGTTGGATATTATGGTTGAGCATATCGGAGAGCTTTATCCGATCAAATATATCGATAAAGACAACTTTAGCACCTATGAAGCTGAAAACGGCTCTGAGTGGCTTATTTCCAAATCACTTCACATCAATGATATCGACGCATTTTTTAAAGTGTATCTGCATCTAGCCGATGAAGAAGCGGCAGCCTGATACTTCAGGCTGTTGAATTCAGCGATCTTTCTAGTCATCAATCAAGAGTCATATAACTGAACAGGTTGGATTCAATGAGATATAAAACAAAAAAAATTCCATAAAAACCGTTTTAATATTTCTTAGTGTTCAATACGTATCCATTCGCTTCTAATAGACTGCAAAACTGCCAAATTCTTGGACTTTTCGTTCTCAAAATTTCCTTTTATGATATTATTATGCATTAGCCAAATGAATAATACATTTTCAGGACGGAGCCAAATTGAACCATTTATCAGTTTTTTGCATCTCGCTGTTATTCACACAATCACTGCTCTTAGCCGAAAGTAGCGACGATCTCGATAAAGTTCTGGAAGAAGCAACCACCATTGCGACAAAAACCAAGTTAAATGCCGATTACGTCCCCGGTACGGTAACGGTCATCAGCGGCGAAAAATTAAAATCGCTGGGTATAACCAATCTTGCCGAGCAGAATGCATTTGATATGATTGTAGGATTTGACTCATCCACCCTCTCGCTTAGAGGAGCGGGCTCAATATACGGGGCACAAGGGAATAAAATAAAATGGATGATCAATGACAAACCGATAAGTTCGGAGGTATGGGGAATTCCGAAGCTGGGTGTCGGACAGATAGTTTTTCCGATACCGACAGATGCCATCGACAGAATAGAAATCATCAGAGGGCCGGGTTCTGCAATTTACGGCGGTAATGCCATTTACGGTGTAGTCAATATCATTACTAAAAAAGAGACGGGCACTTTATTTACGACCTTTTCTCAAATGGAAAGCAATAAGTTCGGCAAAGCTATAGGCGGCTACAGCTCTTTTAAACAAAAAGACTTAGAAGTATCCGCAATTGTTTCAGCCGAGAAAAGCGATGGCTGGGATTTACCGATAACGACTCAGGCTCCGGCCGGAAGCGGTAATCTTCCGAATGCATACGGAAACAACGTCATTATGGCCGATGTCTCCTATAAAAATTTTGATTTTTGGGCATATAAATTAAAAGCCAAAAACGACTATGCCCGTTTGCAATGGGATCCGTCCAACTACCTGCCGCAAGACAATACCGAACCCGTTCAATCTAATACCTATACCCTGCTGGGAGTACAAGGAAAGTTTGATCTATCTTCCAATCTGTTATTAACGGCAAAAGCCGGGATAAATCAATATGAAAACAGTGCCGATATTATGTTTTTTCCCTCATACCTGCTGGCAAGCAATCCGGGCAATCTAGACGGTGTACGAAAAATCGATTACAGAGAAAGTACAAAATATCTCGAAGGAACGGTAGAAACAACGGTAGGTTCCAATCGATTGCTTGGCGGAGCCTATGCCGGTTTCCTGTCGGTTGATCAGGATGATGTTATCCAAATGTGGAGCCGTGTCAGTGGGCGCACTGTCTATAATCCATCAGGTACATCGATCCATTTGCTAACGACAAACAATCCCAAAAGAATCAACAGAGCCCTCTATCTGCAAGATGAAATACAGTTGGATGAACAAAGCACGGTCACCGTAGGAGCACGCTATGACACCTACAGTGACGGACGGGAAGCTTTATCTCCAAGAATCGCACTGGTATACCAATACGATGCATCTAATATTGTAAAAGCTCAATATTCCAGAGCGTTTAGACCGCCTAGTTTTTCAGAGCAGTATTCTCCCAACAATCAGCCTTCGCATACGGATTATGAGTCAGAAACAGCCGATACAATCGAGTTGTCATATATTTTTAAAACCAAAGGTTCTTCCCTCAAAACAACCGTGTTCAACACCAGAACCGCTAACATGATTACGTATCATGATTTCACCTATGAAACGATCAATCTCGAAAGTCCTACGACGGTAAACGGGCTTGAGATGGAGTTGACCCAAAATTATGCGTCGCTCATTTTAGGTGCGAATCTGTCATTTTATAAATCGCGCAGGGGAGATGTCGAATTAACTAGAGCCGGATCTACTCTCAATTATGATTCCAGCGAATTTGCACTCTCCGCTACATTTATAGGGAACCTGTTTGCTACCCTAAACAGCGATACGCCGTATCCGACCACTGTATGGTATCACTATACCGGAAGCAAACACCGTGTAAACAACGAAACGCTGGATGAAAACGGTAATGTAAAAGGGATATACACCACGAACGGCTCAACACCCGTACAAGACTATGTAAATGTTACCCAAAAAATTAACGGTATCGCAAAAGACCTCGATTTAGAATTCGGGGTAAAAAATCTCTTCGGCAAAACACTAAGAACGCTCTATTTCCCGTTAAATCCACCGAATACGAGTGACATTCCGTATATGAAACAGACGTTTTGGGTCAATTTGCTTTATAGATTTTAGGTGATATCTCATACGAAGCACTCATCAGCAGTCGTAATGTTTTATCGATCCACCCAACTGAAACGATCAAATTCACCTAAATTAATCATAAATTAACTAATTTTTGCATAATATTAATTTATGCTATTAAACATTGGATTCGGATGACACAAACGCTTATCGGGAAATTCGCATGGGTATTCTGGCTGCTCTATATCGCAGTTATTGCTCCAATCTATATCTTTATTCAAGTAAACGTCTCTTCCGTCCTCAACGAAAGCGAAAAAGCCAAAATCGAGCTGATTATCCAAACGCTCAAACCGATCATCTCTACCTATCTTACCTTTGATCAAACGGACATGCTCAACGATACGATGCGTACCTTTTTTCAAAATCCGAATATTAAGGATGTATCGTTGGTCGGCGTCAACCATAATATTATTTTTGAACGCCATTATCCGCATTCCGATATCCATAAAACAATAACTCTCACGACACCTGTAATCGATTCTATCACCCATCAGAAACAGGCGACGCTACTGATCAGTTATTCAAATAATTTCGTTCACGACCTACAATACAAACTTTTTACACAATTGATTGTACTCTCGCTGTTTGCACTTCTGATCTTTACGATTACCTACATCTATTTTCGAAAGCAGTTTTTTGTCCTTCGTCTCTTGGCAAACTGGATGGGAGACTATTCCATTCACAAAGCTTCCGAGCCGTTCAAAAGCGATAACAGCAATACTGAAATTCTCACCATTACCTCTTCGGCCAACAAAATGGTCGAAACCATTGAGGACTACCGCGTCCAAATGGAAGAAATCAACAATGAACTCGAAATGCGCGTCGAAAATGAAATCATTCAACGTCGGGAAAAAGAGCAGCTTCTTATCCACCAGTCCCGTCTAGCGGCAATGGGTGAAATGATCGAAAGTATCGCCCATCAGTGGCGTCAGCCTTTGAATATTATCGGTCTGGCGGTTGCCGATATGAACATGAAACGCGCACTCGGTGCGCTGGGTGAGCAGGAGCTTGAAAAAAATACCGCTATCATCGACAATAACCTGCAGTTTATGTCCAATACGATCGATGATTTTCGAAACTTTTTTAATATGGATAAAGAGTCTCTCAATTTCGCACCGATCCAGCCTATCCATGAAATTTTCTCCCTGTTGGATGAGCAACTTCGGTATGCCAATATCACCTATCTCATACATGAAAAATGCGATCAAGAGATTTTCGGTGTTGTCAACGAATTCAAACAGGTGATTTTGAATATTATCAATAATGCTCAAGATGCTATTAAAAGCCGAAAAAATCAAATCGGAGGGAAGATCGAAATAACATTGCGCTGCGATTCAGCCTATCTTTATATCGATATCAGCGATACGGGAGGCGGAGTTCCGATTAAAATCGTTGAACGTATTTTCGAACCTTATTTTACGACCAAGCTTCATAATAAGGGAACCGGTATCGGGCTTTACATGTCCAAAGTCATCATTGAACAACATTTCGAAGGGAGCCTCAGTGTGAACAACACCGATGATGGAGCTCTTTTCACCTTAACTATGCCTTTGAAACACTAATGAAAAAAATAGTTCTCATTTTTCTCATCCCTTTGCTCCTTTACGGCACATCATACGACTCGACGCTATTGCAGATCGGGGCAAAAATATTTCCTAAAGTCGCTTTAATGGAAAAAGGGACAAAAGAACGTATTCAATCGACCGTAAACTTTGTCATTGTTACGTCACTGTCCAACAAAGCGGCTGCGCAGCGATTATCCGAAATAATGGAGCATCAATACAACGGAACACTAGCCGATCATCCACTGGCCCTCTTTATTGTCTCGCCCAAAGAAGCATTGGAGATCAAAAATGCACACAGCTTTGTTTTACTCATGGATCCGGATGACAGTATTCTCCCTATGGTATTAGAACATGCCGCAAAAACAAAAACGCTGACTTTTAGTTTCGATCCTTTGCTGCTGCAAAAAGGTGCTGCCGTTTCACTTTACATCGGTAGAAGCGTCAAGCCTTATATCAATCTCGCTACGCTTAAACAGGTCCCCTTTACGTTTGAATACGGTTTCTTGAAACTTTCTCAACCCTATTAGTGGTTTTGCTTCGGAATCAAGCCTTATAAATTTCCACTCTGTTTCTGCCGTTTTTCTTTGCTTCGTACAATGCTCCGTCCGCTTTTTCAAAGAGTGTTTTTTTGTTGTCATCGCCGGAGAGCTGTGCAATCCCGAAACTGAGTGTCATCTGATTTTCGACATAGCTAAACGGATGCAGCTGGACAAGTTTTCTTAGATTTTCAGCTAAATTGCAAGCACCGTTAATGTCAGTTGAGGGAGTTAATATGACGAATTCTTCTCCTCCCCATCGTGCAAAAACATCTCCGTTCTTAATGTTATCTTCAATCAATTTCACCAGATCGATCAAAATAGTGTCGCCCGCTTGATGTCCGTAGGTATCGTTAACCAGTTTAAAATTGTCTACATCGAAGATTACCAGTGAAAGCGGGATATTGCTTTGCTTCGCCGTAGCGATTTCCAATGCGAATATATCTTCAAAATTTTCACGATTATTAATCCCTGTCAGCTTGTCTTTGTACGCTTTTTGCTCTAACGTATTGGTCATCGAATACAGTTCATCGACTTTGTTTTTCATCGCTTTGTTGATGTTTCTCAACTGTTGTTTGGTTTGTTCAAGCTCGGTGATATCATGCCGGATCGCTATGTATTCAACAACATCTCCGTCAACATCCAATATCGGTATGACCGTGGTATCGACAATATACTGCCCGCCGTCTTTTTTCATATTGGTGACAACGCCGCTCCAGCTTTTTTTCGCTTTGATGGTGTCCCACAGCTCTTTAAATGCTTCTCTGGGCATATCCGGATGCCTAATGATGTTATGCGGTTTGCCGATAAGTTCATCTCTTGAGTAGCCCGATATCTCGCAAAACTTGTCGTTTACATAGGTAATAATCCCTTTAGGGTTCGTTTTCGAAACAATATTACTCAGATCAACCGCTTTTTTATACTCGGTTAGAAGATTGGAGTTTTCACTTTTGTAATTCTGGTTGCTGCTGATAATGGTTTCAAAATTCAATTCTAAATCAATGGCCATCTGAAGGGTTAGCGAATCAATCTCACTCTGTAATGCGTACGAGAGGTTCCCGTTTTCAAAAATAACCTGCTCAATCGCATTTTTCAGTTTGAAAACCAATGTGAACAGATCGGCCACCGTTACGTTGTAGTTGTTTAATAGCTGAAGAAAATCTATTTTGATCTGACATTCCGAAATAGTTGACCGCCATTCGATAACGCTGATAAAACAATCGCAAAACTGATAAAAAAGATAGGTGTTTTTGTCAATGATCGGTAAGGAGTGTCTATGAAGTACATTCTGTACTTCACTTTTTTCCATCCAAATCTTTATAATTTCATTTCTGTGGACACGCAAAAAATAGGAAAACTCTTCACTATTTATTATTTTTATCATCTACGCTTACCTTTTATTCTTACAGTATTTTTTACTATTATTGTATTATATCGACAATGAAACTCACAAAGCCAATCCGAATGTCGGTTTTATAATCAATGCATCAAGATCCGCTTTTTCTTGATCTCTTCGAGCAACGTTAATATTCTTACAGGACAGTTCATGAAGGCCGTTGGAGTTCTCTCTATTTTGCTTTTGATAACTGCAGATCTTTCCTCCCAAACCTATGAAAAAAAATGGATTCCCATCAAGCCGATGAACGAGAATGAAATTTTAAGACCGGATAGCAATAAATCCAAACTTCAGCCCGGCACTCGAATGATTCAGAATCTAACAATGATTAAAAACCTGCTGGATCACGTTAGTAAAGACGGATCAAACTCGGAAGAAAAAAAAAGCTGGTACTCCTTTGAACCGGCGGATAATGAGTGAACAACCAAATTTCATATCAAGCCGTCACGCTGCATCCGTTCCTGAAGCGCTATTAGAATATATGCACTCACCGTCCCGCCGTGATACTCACGGATTTTATCTTCCCACTGCGTCGGAATCGTAATCAGTTTCTTTTTTTTCTCTTTGTCGCTCTTTACACTCTCCTCTCTCTCGCTCATAGCTGCCGAGCTTTTTACTTTTTCAATATTTTGCAGAAAACTTTTCTTTGCCATTTGGTATCCTTAATATATCAATTATATATATTTTAAATATCTATTTTATATTTAAAATAGACTTTACTTCCGCAATCAGATCATCCATCTCCTGATCGGCTTTACTGAAAATCCGGTACTCTTTGATACTTTTTCCTTCACCTACGGAATGGGCGATATCAACACGTTGACGGAGGATGGAAACCATCAGTTCAAAATGTTCGGATGTACAAATAAAATCAACCAACTCGCCGAACCGTTTCATTGCGGGATTGATATTGTTAAAAAGAACATGCGTTTTAATCGTCTCGCCTTGGATTACCGAGAGACTTTTGAGTATCTCCTCGTACTTTTGCAGCCCCATCAGATCAAACGGCTTGTCGCTCACAGGGGTAATAAGCAGATCCGAAGCGATAATAGCGACACGGTTAAAAGCACTGTCAAATCCCCCCGAATCGATAATGGTCAGAACATCATCCGAATCTGCCGCCGCATACTCCGCTAATTCTTCGGCAGTGTTAAAATGGATCATTTTTATCGAGGGAAGATTATGTTCTTTACGAAGTGCATTCGTCACGGTAAGAGAACGTTGGGTATCGAGATCGACAATGCGGGTATCCATGATGCCGGAGAAATAAACAGCAAGATTCCATGCTACCGTAGATTTGCCGACACCCCCTTTTTGGTGAGAAAGAGTCAAGATCATTTATATGCCTTAAATATCGAATTAATATATAAAGTATATATATTTTACCCTTAATGCATCTGTAAACAACATACAAAAGAAATTATCGTTATTAATAAAAGCGCGGTATAATGGTTTATTCAAGCACGGAGGTTAAACAATGAGCGAAATTGGGTTACTCACTGTTTTTGTCGGAATTATCGCACTGTGTATGTTGATTATAACTTCTGTAGTTATTTTCATCGGAATACAGTCGTCTAAAACAATGCAAAAGTCACAGGAACTTATGGCTCATCTGCAAAATGAGCTGAGTTTCCTCGCAACTAAAGCGGCGTTGACTCTCCATGAAGTCAATGAGCTGCTCGGCCATCTCAAAGAGGAGACCAAAGCTCTGAGCGACAAATCAAAACTTTCCTTGCATGAATTACACGATTTGATCTCCTATCTTCATGATGAGACTAAAACGCTCGCGCTGAAAGCATCCAACGGTATTGCAAAAGTGACAATAGGCTCACTTGCCATCGGAGCGCTCTCCCAATTTTTCAAGAAAAAAAATAATTCGTAGGAGTAACACATGAATCAAGACAATACACTCAGTTTTATCGTAGGTGCCGCACTCGGCGGAATTGCGGGCTATTTTCTTTTTAAACATCAAGATCAGATTGTAGATAAAATCCATGAACTTGAAGGGAATCTCAATATCGACCATAATGCTTTGATCGACAAAGCAAAAAACAAACTCGATACCCTAACCCAAAACGTACAATCGACGATTGAACGCTATACGCACGGCAGTGAGGATAAATCAACCGATGAAATCACTTCGATTATGGCCGAACTGGCCAAATTGCGTGAAGAGGTCAGAGAGCTTAAAGCAATCTAATCACCCTAGCTTCTCCTCATTTAGGGGAGAATGATACGATTTGTTTTTCGTAACGTTCTAAGGGTCGTTACCGCAAAAGCAACAATTGCCGGTCCCAAGATAAATCCCCAAAAGCCGAATGTTGCTAATCCTCCCACAATCGCAAAAAAGATCACAAATTCATTAATTCGCCGCTTCCCTATGCTGAGAGAACGATTAACAAAATTCAAAATAACCAGCTTGACGATGTTGTCAATAAAAAAGGCCATCATTGCCCATGAATAAAGTGCAATAATAAATGCGTTTACGATGTTCCCGGACATATATTCATTTATTGCAACCGGAACCCATACCAAAGCGGTGCCGACAACGGGAATAATCGCCGAAATACCGGTTAAAAAACCCAGTAACAAAGGGTTGTACCCCTCAAAAAATGCAATAAAAATCCCGAATGCAAGCCCCTGTGCGATCATAACACCGACCAAGGTGTAAAACACAACGGCACTCATTATCGTCATTTCATCCAAAAAATCTCTCTTAATCGAACGGGGCAAAGGGATAATAGGGAGAAGAAACAATAATAGACGACGGCCGTACCATGTAAGAAAGAAGAAAAAAATGACAATCATCGCCATTTCCCCCAGCATGGAGGCAAATGTTTTTATTCCGCTACCGAACCACCCCGCTAAAAAAGCGATGATCTCATCTTTGTGATTTCGAATCTGTGTCAAGAGATTGTAAAGGGGATCGCTGAGCCATTGCAAAAACGTCGGAAGATTCAAATAGGGGGAATCGATTTTATTCCCCACCATACGGATCATATCAAGTGTTTTGGAAGGATTGTCGAGTATTTGATATAAAAAAATGGCTATCGGCAGAAAAATGATCATCGAAAGGGCAACACTGACAATCGATGCAGAAGCGAGTGAAGCAACGGGGACGAATACAGGATAGCGATCTATACGTGATTTGATCGATCGGTACAGCGGTGAAACGGCCATTGCCAACAAAAGCGCCACAAAAAAACTCTTCAAAAATGGAGAAAAAAGCCATAAAATGAGAACAAATATCCCAAAACTCATCCAACGTAAAAAATTATTTTGCTGCATAGCGCTTCCTTATCCGTGCTGAGAATTTATAAATCGCTTATAACTGCCGTCGATGGCTTCCAAAACATCACGCGTCCCCTCTTCGAGAATAATACCGTTTTCCAATACATAGATGTAATCGGCTCGAGTCACCGTACTAAGCCGATGGGCAATTATTATCACCGTTTTATCTTTCAAAAATGCCTCCAGCGCTTCGAACAGCTTGCTCTCGGTATGGACATCGAGGGCTGAAGTGGATTCGTCAAAAATAACCGCTTTGGGATCGGCCAGAACCATCCGTGCGATAGAGAGACGCTGACGCTGCCCTCCGGACAATCGGATGCCGAATTTTCCGACCTGTGTCTCTAATCCATCCGGCAACGTCGACACAAATTCCGATAGCTGCGCAATCTCCAGTGCTTTTAGTATTTCATTATCACTGATCTCATCCCCCATCGTCAAGTTAAATCGAAGGGTATCGTTAAACATCAGCGGCTGTTGCAGCACGACAAAGACGGCGTCGCGTACATTCGGGAAGCCGATCTCACGTATACTGATACCATTATAAAAGATATCGCCTGAGGTAGGGGGATAAAATCCGACCAACAGTTGCGATAGGGTACTTTTTCCGCTTCCGCTTGCTCCGATAATCGCAACGGTGCTTCCGGCACGAATGTTGAGATTGACTCCCCGCAATACCGGCTCCTTCTCATCGTATCCGAATACCAGATTCTCCGTACGGATTGAAAGAGCCTCGCCATCCGATAAAGCTTTTACAGATTCGTTAACGGTCGGCTCCGTCGGCAGGGACAAAAGCTCATTCAATCGCTGCAGGGCATTTTTGGCATTGGCAAAGCTGTATTGCAGCGAAAGCAAATCCTGCACGGGGGTCATCATAAACCACAAATAGCCGAATATCCCGAACATCAGTCCGATGGAAAGATGCGAATATAGGACCATCACCAGACCAAGTGCACGGAAGATTTCGAATCCGCTGAGGAACAGGGTATAAGAGTACCGCTCACCCATCAGCGCTTTTATACCGTATTCGCTGGCACTTTGTCGCAGCCGTTTGGAGTGTGTGATCGCATTGCCGATAAAACGCTCCTCTTTATTGCTGGCACGAATTTGACCGAAAAGATCGCACATCTGCGTCAGTGTATCGGAAAGCTCGCCGATGGTGCGGTTCTGCTCTTTTTTAAGGATCCCCACTCTGCCCGAAATTTTGCGGGTTACGAGCATAATGAGCGGCTGAAAAATGAGAATCAAAATACCAAAAAGAGGATTGATCCAGATCAAAACAACCGCAACACCGATCAAAGTTGCGACAGAGACAATGAGTTTGGAAAGGGCACTCCCCAAAAACTGCTCGATCGTGTCGATATCGGTGATGAGATGGGTAATGACTTTGCCGCTTCCCAGACGCTCATACGAACTCATGGAAACATGTTTGAGATGGTCCAATGCACGGACACGAATGGTAAAACTCAGTTCCTGGGAAAGGGTGATAAAAAACTTTTGGGAAACAACACTTAAGAGAAAAAATAAAAAACGCAGACTGATCGTCACCGCCAGCACAATACCTATATAAATCAAAGGATCATGAGCCGAACTCAATTGGTCGATTATATCGGTGATTGTTCCCCCTTTTTTAAGAAGTACCTCATCAACCATTAAAGGGATAAGCAGAGGGATCGGAATAGAGACCAACGTTGCTATGATCGCAATAACATTCCCCCAAAACAAAGAACGTTTATAGCGAAATATCATCGAAAAAAGGGTTTTAAAAGTAAGCATAATTACTGATTGATCCAATCCTCATGTGCATGGCGAACACGAATTATGAAAACATCATTATTTTCGCTCACGGTATAAAGAATGATATGAGAAGTGTAAGGGTGTACTCTGACCGCGTGGGTTAATTCTTCGCGGATGCGTGCCGCTTGAGGATGTGTTGATAAGAAATCGAATATTTTTTCTAAATCGTCATGATAGTGTTCCGCTTGCGCAACTCCGAATAGTTCCGCACCTGAGATAAAAATGGCGATAACATCCTCTTCAGCTTCGGCACTTAACGTATAGGCCACTATTTAGTACCGGAAGTCAACCGATTTTTAGCAATATTTTTGAGTTCGCTCATCGTGTGATTTCCCGCACCACTTGCTATCCCCTCATCTAAAAGGCTTTGCATACGGGTAATTTTGCTCTCTTTTTGTGTCTCATCCATCATTAAAACGACACGCAAAGATTTTGACGCAAACTCTGAAAAATTTTGAGGGATTTTGATAATACCATTTTTCGACACGGTTTCAAATTCAACTGCATACATAATAAATCACCCTCCACTTTTTCTAATTATACCACTGAAACACAACCAAAGCGATTCATTTTATTGCTACACTACAAGTAATAATCTAAATAATAAAAATTTTCCTTTAGAAATTCCGGTTACTTTCTTGTAATTTATTTGAATTAATGTTCATATGTTACAATTTCCCTACATTACACACAAACCACACAAGGAAATAAAATGCTCGTTACTAAAAAAGCTCCTGACTTTACCGCTACAACCGTTCTTGGAAATAACCAAATCGTTGATAATTTCAACTTGTACGAAAACCTCGGCGAAAAAGGTGCCGTATTGTTCTTCTATCCATTGGACTTTACTTTCGTTTGTCCGTCTGAATTGATCGCATTTGATCACCGTCTTGATGCGTTCACAGAACGTGGAATCAACGTTATCGGTGTATCGGTTGACTCACAATTCAGCCATTTCGCATGGAAAAACACTCCGGTAAAAGAGGGCGGCATCGGTCAAGTTCGTTATCCATTGGTTGCTGACCTTACTAAACAAATATCACGTGATTACGATGTATTGCTCGGTGATTCTGTCGCATTACGCGGATCGTTCTTGCTTGATAAAGACGGTACCGTTCGTCATGCGGTAATCAACGATCTTCCGCTCGGACGCAATATCGATGAAATGCTCCGTATGATTGATGCAATGTTGTTTACGAACGAGCACGGTGAAGTGTGTCCTGCCGGTTGGGCAAAAGGTGATGCTGGTATGAAAGCTAGTACTGAGGGTGTTGCCGAGTATCTTTCAGAACACGCAGAGACACTTTAATTTGAACGCTACAGGAGCAAAGCCCCTGTAGCTACGCTCGCCGCTATGGCACTACAGCTTGCCTCTTCGAGGCAGATTTTATCTCACTCTTTTTATTAATCAAAAATATTCTATCCTTTCTCTATGCAATACTCTTTTTTAGCCTCGTATCTTCTCATCGTCTTTGCACTGTGGTATTCGCGCCGCGAGCAGTTCGGTCTGGAAAAAATGATCCTCACCAACTCGATACTCGCGATGGTGCAGCTGGGACTTCTCGGCTATGCCCTCGTCTATCTTTTTCAGATGAAACACCCTACTCTTCTCTTTTTTGTCCTTTTGGGGATGGTAACATTTGGAGCTTACACCGCAAAAAAGCGGGCACCTTTGGGTGAGCACAGTTTTAAAATCGCTTTCTTTAGCCTCGGAGCCTCCTCGGGAATCGTCTTTATATCGATGATGGCTTTCGGAGTTATTCACATGGTACCCCATGAGATGATTCCCATCGGCGGGATGATTATCGGCAATGCGCTGAATGTCTATTCTCAAAGTATCGAACGGTTTCGTGCGGAGGTCAAAAATACGATAGAGACGATCGAGGGGATGGTGGCATTGGGTGCGCCTCTGAAAGAGGCTCTGCGCTTTGCTTCCAAAGCCTCCGTCAAAGCCTCAATGATCCCGACACTCAATATGCTCCAAACGGTCGGCATCATCCATATCCCCGGCATCACAACGGGGATGCTACTCGCGGGTGCCGATCCGCTGAGCGCCATCTCGTATCAGCTCGCCGTGATGTATATGATGGTTGCCGTAGCACTGCTCTCAGCCGTGTTTAGCGTGATGTTTTCGTATCGGATTATTATCGGATCGGCATTCACATCGAAGTAATAAATTGTTTCGCTTTGGGGTGAACAAAACAAAGCTTTTCCCATCCGCGATTCGGACGGATCAGCGTAACGCGGTGTGCCGATACGGATCGTGAAAGTGCGACGTAAAACTGTGAGGGGGCAAAGATCTCATTGGTCTCGATTACATAATCTGCCAAGCTCATCCCCTGCGATTTATGGATCGTGATGGCAAAGGCTAACGTGATCGGAAACTGGCTGAGGGTGATCAGTTTTTCTTCGCTTGCGGTTTTCCCTTTTTCAACCCACCGTGTTTTGGTGGTATCGACCCGCTCCACTTTGACACTCACGCCGTCTGATTTTTTGACCCAGATGACATCCTCTTCGATGGAGGTGATCATTCCCCGCTCTCCGTTATAGTAATTCCATGCGTTGCGGGTAAATAGGATCGGGGCACCCACTTTTAATGCCAATGCGGGTTCAATCCGGCTCTCAACCATAAACCGCTCGATATCGCGATCCTGCATCTTCTTATCATGGATCGTCACATAGGTGGAGAGTTCGACGATCTCACCGTGCAAATGTTCCAATTGGGAACGGTTGTGGTTCTGGGCACTGATATTTTTGCCGAACAACAACGTAACCGAACTCATATCCTCACTCAGCGGTTTAACCAATTCATCCAGCGCATTGATCGCCGCTTCATCGAGCCTAGCATGACGCACCTGTTCCAAAAGGCTCAAAAACTCCGCCTCATGGGTACGGTATGACCCTTCCAGATGGATCGTCTCAAAACCAAAACGCTCCCAGCTCGGAGATTCAAACGCAAAGTAGATCGGCTCATTCCCGCGTGTAACGGGGGGAAGCTGCAAAAAATCCCCTATTACAACAAGCCGTCCGTTAAATTCCGCCTGCAAAAGCCGAAGACGGATCATATCCAGGAGTTGCGCCCCCACCATCGAAATCTCATCGATAACGATAATCTGCATGGAGCGGATCAGTTTGATGATCTTTTTGGCAGGTTCGAGTTTTCCGTTACGCTCCAGTTCCTGCTGAGAGTTCGCAATCCCTAAATCAAAAAAGCTGTGAAGCGTCTGCCCCCCGATGAGTGTCGCCGCCATCCCCGTCGAGGCGAGGCGGGCAACCGATTTTCCCTTTTGCACCGCATCGTCGATCAGCGCACGGGTCAACGTTGTTTTACCCGATCCCGCACCCCCGGTGATGAAAAGGTTGGAAGTTTCTAAAATCTTTAATGCGTTTTCAACCATTTTCATCCTTCAGTACTATTACCCGACCAAACGGTACATCTGCGAGTTTCGGCGCAATCCAAAGCACTTCATACGGCGGCTCATAAGGAGGGAATTTACCGTCCAAATCGGTAAAATACAAAAGTACTTTCGGACGCTGTATCCACGACTCGATGAGTTCAAACACCACCCTAAAATCGGTTCCCCCTCCCCCGTTTAAAATATATTCGATACTCTCACCGTTTTCAAACCGTCTATGGCTTCGGATCCGATCATCACATACCAGAAGATCGATAGTGTACGAGCCGAACGTCTCCATAATCGATTCGACCTCAGCAATAAAATTTGAGAGGAGTACCTCATCCACCGATCCCGAACTGTCAATCGCAATAGCGAGTTCCAAATGACGGGAAGATGACCCCGGTAGATATATCCCCTCATAGAGAAGTTTTTTTGAGGGGGGGATGAGGGTGTAATCGCTGATGTAATGCCCGCCGACACAATCGCGTAATTCACTTCTCCAGTCAATCCGACTTTTTGGTTGCAACCCGAATTGACGCGCAAATACTTCAGAGAGGGGATCGTCTTTTTCCATCGCATCTTGCGTCCGACGTTCACGCTGGGCACGGGAGAGCTTCTCATCGGCACTCTCAGAGTCACGCCGATCATCCGAGTCCCGGTCATTTTGTTCCTGATCCAAAAATTCCATTGCAAGCTCAGCATAAATCTCTTCGGCACTGAGATTTCCGAACCGCTTGTCATAGGTTATTTTAGCCGGAGGGATAAACCCGTTGTCGATCAGGAGCGCATTGATCGCATAATCACACGCCATTGACCACAGCCACGGGCTCCGGTTTCCGCGACGGAGGGTATGAGAGAGGGCTTCATGCAGTGCCCCGTTACACAAAACAAATAACCTCTCATCATGGCTAAGAGACTCAATGTAGCCTTCACGGTACTCGATCGTATTCTCCCGCGTTGCGAAACTTTCGATATTGTCATTCGGCACCGTCTCCATCCCCGAAGCAATCGTCCCGAAAAATGGGTAATCGAGGAGAAGTTGGGCTTTAAGAGGAGAAAAATCGATCATAGCAGATAGGCGTACGCCTCAACCCATTCGCCGAACGCATCGAGATGTTCCATCGCGACCCCTTGACGTTGCAGGTCTTGAACGATCATCACCGCAAACTCGTTTTTGAGTTTCAAGCTATAGCGCAACAGATTGGAGAGCGCCTCATCCGAGGAGGATACCAAAACCCGCGATACCAATGCCGATGAGAGGGCGTAGAGGGTGGAGATATCCTCACTCGCCTCCGCCTCTTCGCCTCTTAAAATCGCATCCACATCGGGAAGCTTATCCATCACCTGACAAAAGCCTAAAAAATCGACGGCGGCATCTTCACCCACCGCACCGCCAATTGCTTCCATCCACAACGTTTTGGATAGCGAGCTGTTTACTATCGTATGAACCGCTTCCCAGCTGCGCGGCGTTGCAAAACTCCGCTCATTTTTCAGCGGATCAAATCCGAACAGCGCACTGTTTTTGAACCCGATATAGGCAACAACCCGCTCATCGATCCCTCGGCTAAGCGCCCAATCGCGCCAATCGGCGGCATTGACTTCCATCTCGATATGGACAAATCGGTTAGCCAGCGGAGAGGGGAGACGATAAACGACCCCGCGGTCCCCTTCACGGTTCCCAGCAGCGACAATCGCCCACCCCTCAGGCAGAGTATATTCCCCCACTTTACGATCCAATATCAGCTGATACGCCGATGCCTGTACGGCAGGGGCTGCGGAGTTGAGCTCGTCGAGAAAAAGGATCCCTCTCCCATCCCGAGGAAGAAACGACGGCGGTGCCCATAGCGCACTGTGAGTGTCTCTCTCGTAAAACGGTATCCCTTTTAGATCGGTCGGATCCATCAACGACAGACGCAGATCGACACATTCGATGCCGTTTTCATGAGCGATTTGTTTTATGATGGAAGATTTTCCTATCCCGGGTGCTCCCCATAAAAAGGTCGGTATTTTCGATTCTATGAGCGAGCGCATCGTCTCTATTGTGTCTTTGGTTCGCATCAGCTCCATCCTATGTTGTGGGTTTGTATGTGTTTCCCGAATGCAGGGTTGGTTTTAACGCTCCGTTCAAACCGCTGGTCCAGTGAAAGCTGATAAAGTAGCTCTATCGGGGTAGAAAGGTTGGCCGCAAGGGCTGATAATACTTCGCTCTCGCCGCTTGCATAAAGGAGTTCCAGTTTTTCGGGGGTTAAAGCAGAATTCATAGCGAGTTGAATCCGATAGCTTCCCATCTCAAAAAGTTGCTCTAAAAGTTTAGTCTCAATCATCGGATTCGATGCGAGGGATTTGTATACGGTCTTATCGTCCAAATCAAATAGACGCTGCTGCATATGCGGAGTAAGGGTCGTATTGGCGGCAAGATAACGGGCATTTTTGTCTAACAGTCGTTCAAACCGTTCATCGTTAAGTGCTGTGTGGGTTGCGATAAGATTGGGATAGGAATGTTCCAATAGTTCAGCTCCCTCATTTGACAGGGTAGTATTTTGAGAGAGGATCGTATTAACCTCTTCATTTTTGAGTGCTAACAATTCACACTCCAAAGCCAACGGCTCACGATGTGCCAAGAGCCTTGCCCGTCCCTCCAACAGCTGACGCAAAATACTCTCGGGCGTATCGGAATGAAGCGCCATTGCATCCAATATACCACTTAACGACCGATCGGAGGGATTTTTTAGCTCACGGACTACGGGAGGCAGCTCGGTTATGGCGCCTATAAGCTCCGCATTCCCGTATCTTTCAATCAAATGGGCTAATCCGCTCATCGCATACTGGACGTTATGATTTCGATCCAAATCCTCATAAAACCGTCCGATAATCGATGCCGTTACATCGCGGTTCGTATCATTGTCAAACAGTCCCTCATTTTTCCAATCGTAGAGCTTAAGCAGTTTAAAGAAAAGTTCATCGGTGATATAGGGGTTTTGAAGAAAATCGACCAAGCGCTCCTGATTTCGGGAGAGTTTAAGACTCATCAGCAATCGATTCGGCTCAATGCTTCGGCACAGCCACTCTTCGATACCGGAGAGTTCTACAATAGATATGTGTTGCGTCTCATAAAGTCGTGCCGACTCTTTCTGTTCGTAAGGGTTCATCATCCGGCCTTCGATGATCAGGGCAACGTCATTGTCATAACTGACGACACGGTTGATTTTGTGGAGCTTCAAGAGAGCATCAAACTCCTCCGCATTTAACGCGCGGGTTTTACCTAACAGCAAAATCGATTTTCCGCTCAATACTTCATAGTTCATAACGCGTATTATAATCCATCAGCCTAAAAAAATGCTCCGGCGGTATAATGTTGTCAATATTTTAAAAGGATTTTAACGATGGATGAACTCTACGAGGGGATTGCCGCCTACGATGCGGGTGACTATGACAAAGCCTATAAAATTCTCTATCCCCTGGCCGCCTATAAGCGTAATCCTGAAGCGCAGTTTCATATGGGAATGATCTTTTTTTACGGTGAAGGGGTTGAGAAAGATATAGAACAAGCGATGGAATGGTGGAAAAAAGCGATGCGCAACGGTCATGTCGACGCAGCCTATCGTCTCAGTGAAATAGCGACCTCAACCAAAACGACATTTTGAGCGTTAGCGTTAAAAAATATGTTACAATCTAACAGGCATGTACATCTAGCAGGTCAAAAGAGGTATCTATAATGATTAGTACTTTAAATACAAACCGTCAAACTTATCAGAAATTATTACTGAAAGAGAGTGAGAATTATCATTATCGATTCAGCCGTTATCATGCCCCCTATTCAACTGTTTTAGCCTATATATCCGAAGAAAATGGTGATCTAAGCAGCTGTAGCAACTATATCCGAAACAGTGATGCCGTTATTTTTTTTCAATCCAATTTCTGTGCCATTATTTTTGACAATACCAATGAAGAAGAAGGGATAAAAGCTGCCAATAATGTCCTCTCGCGTGTTCAGGCCCGTTTTTTTTCAAAGCACTTTTATATGGCCATTATCTCAGCTAACGATGAGCAAAGCGAATTTCAGACGATTCATGACCTGTTTGATCTGATTTCATACGCACTTGAACATAATATGGATAATCTAGTACTCGACTCGTCACAAGTAATTCAGCACCAACAATCGCTTTAAGAAGCTAAAACCCGCTCAATCGAATAGCGCATATCCTCATCCAGACTGTCCATATTCCCCAACATCCAATTGAGATACCCTTTATCCGTATCCGCAATCTCGGTTAGTGTTTTACCTTTGTATTTTCCGAATTTTAAAGCTCGGGTATAAAAAACGGGAGTTTTGGTCAATTCGACCATCTTATCGATAGGATTTGCCCCCTCAAAACGTTCTTGAAGCCTCTTTCGAAGCTCTGTCAGAAACAATTTCAATACCAGTACGTCACCGATAGCATCATGCGCTTTCACTTCAATTCCGAGAGTATCAGCTTCAGCCTGCTCTATTTTATACAATCCCAAACGGTAGCGAAAATACTGCAATCTATGGGACTCTTCGTCATCAAATAGATGTCGTGCACATCGCAGTGTATCTATTAGACGCATCTGTGACGTAAAATTTTCCTTGGAAAGCATTCCCAAATCAAACGGTGCGTTATGAATGATGAGGACATTGTCTGATCTGTTTAACTCTGATAATGTTTGGAAGGCTGACGTTTCAGTGCATAAAGGCTTCCCTTCAATCATCTCAGGGGTAATGCCATGCACTTCCATAGCACCGTATCCGATAGGAATCGGGGCCAGACAAAGATCATTATAAACTTCTACGTTCTTTCCGTCCAGAACCATAAATCCTAGCTGGATTATGCGATCTTCTTCCCCTGCTCCTGTCGTCTCAGTATCGAGTAAAATATATTTTGCCATTAATACTGGTTGTCTTCGTCTTCAAGGTCGAATTCGTCGTAATCGTCTTCGTCTTCATCCTCTTCGTCGAAGTAATCGTCATCTTCATCCCCTTCACCCTCACGCATGGAAGTCAATTCAGTGTAAAGTTGCTCGGCTTCTTCTTCATCGATATCACCGCTGTTAAGTTCTTTGAGTAAATCTTTGTACTCATCGCGAAGTGCCTGCATATCTTCAAGCTGTGCACGTTCCTCAACCGTTGCATCTTTTTGTGATGCGATGGATTCGAAAATATCGTCAATATGTTCTTCGACATCGGGAATCAACTCGTTTTGTATCAAATGTTTTAATTGTGTAATATAGGCCATATTCAATCCTTCTCGCGTGTGATTTTATTATCTCATTATACTTCAAAAATGTGACAAAATTACAACAGAAAAGAAGATGTTTTAAAAGAAAAGTTTGGATTTATAAGGGATTGAAGAAAAAAAAGATGGTGCGGACGGGGGGATTTGAACCCCCACACACGTAATGCGCTACCACCTCAAGGTAGTGTGTCTACCGTTCCACCACGTCCGCGTTTTATGAAGAAAAAATAAATCTCTCTCGAAGAGAGAAGCTTTAGTGCCTTAGCGGCAAACGAAGCCAAAGGGATGTATTCCTTTGGCGTTCAAAACAAATATAACCTTACGCAGCCAAATATGGGTTAGCGTAAAGAGCGATAAGAGCGATAACAAGTGTATAGATAACTTGCGCTTCGATCATTGCAAGAGCGATGAACATAGTCGTCATCAATTTACCGCCAAGACCCGGGTTACGAGCTGTACCGGCGATAGTTGCAGCAGCAGTGCTACCCATACCGATAGCTCCACCCAGTGCAGCCAAACCAAGACCAACACCGGCAGCGATCATAGAATACGCTTTCAATGTTTGGTTAGCAACATCCGCAGATGCAGCAGCTACAGCAGGTGCAGCGTCAACAGCAGTTTCAACAGCCGCTACCGCTTCGTCAGCACCGAATACTGAAGCAACAAGAGCAAGCATAAGAAAAAATACTTTTTTCATGAGTAATCTCCAAAATTAAATCAAAGTCCGTTCGGATATGTGTCCCTACTTATCACTTTGTGGGTGGAATTATAGTGATGATGAGCTAAAAAATTACTTAGCTCTTCCAAGCCCTATCTTATTTCCTTTGAATTCAACGATTTCCACCATCAATTCATCCCCTTCATTCACAACATCGCTGACACGTGAGATATGTCCGTCAGAGAGTTTAGAGATGTGGATCAACCCGTCAACGCCCCCCGGAAGTTCAACAAAGGCGCCGAAATCGACAATTTTTTTCACTTTCCCTTTGACGATGTCACCCACTTTGTATTCAACTTTTTCCGTTGGTGTCGATCCGCTTACGATCCCCTCGATATGATCGCGTGCTCCGCGCAAACCGTCACGATTTTTACCGGTCAGCTTGACGGAACCTTTTTTCTTGTCAATATCAATCGTTACGTCAAAACGTTCGATTATTTCACGGATCGTTTTTCCCGCTTGACCGATAATATCGCCGATAAAACTCGGATCGATATGGAAAAGATCGGTACTCGGCAATGTCCCCTCATTCAATTCGATCTTCTCTTCACTTCTGAGCATAATATCAATAATGTGAGAACGTGCCTCTTTAGCTTGATAGAGAGCCTCTTTGAGAACATCCAAATGGATGCCGCCGAGTTTAATATCCATCTGCATTGCGGTAATTCCCTCTTTTGAACCCGCTACTTTGAAATCAAGATCGCCGTCATGATCTTCCAGCCCCATGATATCGGTCAAAATGGCATGACGTGAACCCTCTTGAACCATCCCCATCGCAACGCCGGCGATCGGATCGGCTACCTCGATATCGCCGGCCCGTAATGCCATATATCCGCCACACACCGTAGCCATAGAAGACGAACCGTTGGATTCTAAAACCTCCGAAACCAAACGAATCGTTTGTCCGTTACGGACACATGCTCCTTCCAATGCACGTTTGGCTAGGTTCCCATGCCCGAGCTCGCGACGGCGCGGAGCACCGATCGGAGATGGTTCTCCGACACTGAATCCCGGAAAATTGTAATGAACCATAAACCCTTCGTTTTGCGTACCGCTGTCAGTTAGATTTTCGAACATTTGCGCATCTTTGGCTCCGCCGAGCGTCAAAACGACAAGGGCTTGGGTCTGTCCGCGGGTAAACAATGCGGAAGCATGGGCACTCGGCAATACATTGGTTTCGATAGAAATCGGTCGTACTTCGCTTAACGCACGCCCGTCGGCACGGACTTTCTCATCCAGAATCTGTGCACGCACCATGGAGCGTTTTACCGATTCAATCGCTTTTTTCAGTTCATGTTCGTTCCACTCCGGCTTCTCTTTGAGAATCGTTTTACGAATGGTGCGCAACGCCGTAGAGCGCTCCGTTTTTGCCATTTGGTTGATTCCCCGTTTTAAATCGTCGGTATGGACACTTCGGACATATTCAATCATTTCGCCGTTTATTTCACTGATTAGGGTTTGCAATTCAAAAGGGGGTTTCGCGTACGATTTAAACGCGCTTTCATAAGCGCTGTTTGCTTCATTCAAAGCAGCTTGTGCCGACGCAAGAACATGAATTAACTCGTCTTCGCCCATGGCATTGGATCTACGAACGGCGATAGACGGTGTACTCATGGCCGGATCAACCAACGGATCAATGATTCCGATGTCGAGCATTTCAACCTCGTCGCTTCCCAGTGTCTGCATCTCGATCATCAGCATATCTTCTTTGCTTCCCGCCAAATACAAATCGAGGGTACTTTTTTGAAGTTGACTGAGTGTCGGATTAAAAACGATCTCGCCGTCAATTTTACCGACACGTACCGCACTCACCGAATTGAAAATATCGATATCGGAAACGTATAATGCCGCTGACGCCGCATTGAGTGCCAATACCTGCAAATCGGCTTGAGGGTCGGCACTCAATACCATTACCGTAATTTGTACCGGGTTTGCAAATCCTTTCGGAAACAACGGTCGTAATGATCTATCGACGATCCGCGATGTCAGTGTTTCGAAATCGCTCGGCTTCGTTTCTCGTTTGATGAATCCTCCGGGGAACTTGCCTGCCGCGTAGCTTTTTTCGATATATTGAACCGTAAGGGGCAGAAAATCTTCATCAACAAAATCGGTCTCATCGATTACGACTGTCGCAAGGATAACCGTATCTCCGCATTTCAGCCATGCGGCGCCGTTGGCTTGTGCAGCTACCTGATTAAAAGCGTACGCTTCAGTTTTGTTTTGTAAAGTTAATTCAACGTTATATTTCATTCATTCTCCATTTTTTTATCGCTTCATCGAAGAAGCGCCGCCGACAACGTATTTCAAATCGTTGTCGATAAATCGCAAGCCCAGTCCTAAGAAAATATTTTGAGACTTCGGATTTAAGAAATCATCCCATCCACCGTAAAGTTCGAGGTGTTTCAACATTTGATACCGTACCTGTGCCTTCAGATGCGCCCGTTCTGATCGATAATCATTGACGGAATTAAAATCAAACGCTTCGGCACTGAGTTTCAACTTATCGTGATTCATGAAATAATCGACCCCTATACCGCCCGTTGATTCAATCGCCCCGAAACGGAGCAATGTGTTATCAAACCGCTTACCGTATTGAAGTGAATAGAGGGTATCGCTTTTTTGATGTTTTTGCGGAGGATTATTGGCATCCGAATAGTCGTCTGTACTGATTAAATCAAACATATAATACGTTTCGGGATTCGGAAGGTAATTGACACCCAAGTACACTTTTCCGTACTGATCGCGCATCATGTAATCGGTATGCATAGCTACTTGCAACTCACTCGTCGTAAAGCTGCTCAACATTGAATCGACTTTCCCGAAAGCCTCTTCTCCGCTTTTGAAAAATGATCCGGCTGACTCAATGGTTGTTTTTAGCGTTGAACGATTTTCTGCCAAAATCGTGCTGATATTATCTTCGATATTCGTAAATTTATCTACTGCCGTAGGGAGCTTGTTATCCAGCTGTGCCGTCAAAGAGTTAATCCGTGCCATAATTTCCGGAAGATCTTTATTTACCGTATCGGCTGTTTGGGAGAAGCCGGCACCCATTGCTCTAAAGTTGGCAATCGCCGCATGCAAATCCTCTCTGTTCTCGACGATCACGCCATCAAGATTGACACCGACGTTTCGGAATGCGATAATGGCATCCTGAATCGCTTGACGATGCTCATCGTCTAAGATTGCATGGAAATCGCGTAAAAGCGACTCGAGTTCTTTCGCGGCGGCATTGACCGAATCACTGGTTTGATCAAAAGAGGCATACTGCTTGGATTGAGAAAGTGTCCCTCCTCCTGCTATAGAGGATGCTGAATCTCCCACAGCGATATTAAGGACTTTTGAGCCCAATAATGATTCTTGCGCAACAATAACCGATGAGTCAACCGGAATTTTCACCCCTTTGTCAATCATCAGCCGTAATTTGACCCGTTTGCCTTCTATCGTAATCTCTTCGACATCACCGATGGTGACTCCGTTCATTAAAACATGGGTGTGTTTTTCAATTCCTGAAGCATCATTAATATAGGCTTGAATGATATACCCCTCACTTCCCCATTTTCCGAGTGAAGTAACCTGAGTTGAAAGAAACAGCAAAGCACCGAGTGCCATGACGACAAAAAGACCGATTTTAGCTTCCAGTTTCATGGACTTTCCCCTTATTAATTATCGGTGAGTTTATAGTTAAACTCTGATCCGCCGATCGGCTTTAACACAATGGTAATAAAGATATACGAATCGTTGATGGAATCGCTTCCATTGGCATTCGTTAATATCGGCCGCCGATTCTGAACGTATCGGACACCAAAATCAAAGCACCGCTGAGAATAGAGCAAACCGATCTCGCTCCGTTTTAATAGAGCTTCTCGGTAATCGTATGCAACTTGTCCAAAGAATTGGTAATTGCGACTATACTGATACGCTGCATCTGCCGTCCAATAGGAAGCATAGAGAGGAGTATCGTTACGAAGCTGATCTGTATAATAATGGCTTATGCCGGCCAAAAAAACTCCGTCATTATAGCGAATGGTGTTTTGTTCTTTCGTAATACGATCGCGATCGTAATTATACGCAGTTTGATTGTAGTAAGAAATTGCACCGGCAATCTCCAACTCTAACTCATTTTGCAGTTCACCGTAATAGCTTCGCTGATCGTCATACCGAAAGTTCTGTGAGAGTCTATCCACAAGGAGCTGTCTTCCGTTTTTAAAAAGATAATTATTGATCCCAAGCGAAAGCGTATCGCTCGGTGCGGAAAGGTTATAAAATTCACAGGGATATCCGGCATATGTCTCGCTTATATCACAGGAGTTACGATAAGTTTCATAGTATCCGCTGTAATATCGGCTCCCCGCTGCCGTATAGCTCACTAACGGGTTAAATACGTGCGTGAGATTGTTGTCGTACGATTTGACCAATGTCGATCCAATGCTTAACGTATGATCGAGTTGAGCGTATTTTCCTTGTTCATACGTACTTCCCGATTCCCCGCTACGTTCATGGGCATAAAATCCGATCACTTTAGCAGAGGCGTTTGCCGTATAGCTGATATCGATGTAATCGTCAAATAGGGATGTCTGAAGTGTCGCAGGGATATTAAAATTCCCCTCAACCGCCCTTTTTCCGTTCGGACGATAATAGTGTGTCGCTGTCGCATCTGCGCTGATGAGAAGATAATCGTCTAAAAAACTCTCCAGATAGCGGTGATACTGAAGGGTCGGAAGTGTCTGAATCGTCGTGCCGTTACTGGCTGAATTTAAATATTGATAGTGTTTAAAATAGGCTCCGAAATAGTTATCCTCACTGCTGTAATAACTGTTAATGCGAGACATTACCTGATTTGCGGTGATATTTCTTGTTTCATCGCTTTGCTGTAAATTTAAGTAATCGACATCGTTCATCCATGAACCGTCAATGTAAATCCCCGATTCCCCTTCGAGCGTTGAATCGAACCATTCGCGCAAAGGGGCGGAATGACGATAATTTACGTCATACCCGTAATGCTTGGTGTGGGCTAAATCATTTTCAATTGCGTATCGGGATTGTTCTTTAAAATACCCCATTCGAATGGATCCTTGGGACGAAGGGGTATCCACAAAACGAAAATCGGTATAAAGTCCTGAACCCCGAGCGGTACGAATCTGCGGACGAAGCTCTAAATCCCACCAATTCTGAGGAGCAAGATAGATCGGTTGCTGATAATAGAATCCTTCAGCACTTGACCATCCAAAAGTGGGAATCAATAATCCGCTTCTGCGGGTAGTATCGGTAGGATATCCGAAATAAGGGAGATAAAATACGGAGAGATCGCCTATTTCCAAACGGGGGTTATAAAGATTTACCCACATTTTATCGGTATCATAATCGGCGCTGCTAAAGCGAATTTTCCACAACGGATCGCTTGAATCGCATCCCGATATCGCACCGCCGGAAAGATCTATTAAATTTTTACATGCCTGCGCTTCAGACGTACTTACCCATAAGCCGGTCGATTGTTCTATCGCAAAATAGGGGGCAGAGTAGCGTGTATCATCAAGAAAATTTATTCTTGAATAGTCACTCATCACATGTTGTCCGTTTTTGAAAACGTTGACTGAGCCTTTCGCCTCCATAATGCTCGTATTACGATCATATACCAGTTTGTCGGCACTCATGATCTGATCTTGATATAAAGCTACCGGATTGCCTTGCGCTGTCGCTATCGATCCGTTGGAATCCATATTCGTTCCAAACAGTTCTACACGCTCATTTCCCAGCAATGCTGTTGAAGCGATCAGGCTTATCCAGTAAAACTTATGCATTGACTACCAATGTCCTTCCGGTTCGGTCATGCCAGCTTCGACGATACGGGTCCAGCATTGCCCAGATAAATCCGAGATAAAAAAGAATTTCACTCACTATGCGAAAAACGCTCCGATTAAACGCACTCAAAAAGCTCGGATTTGAAAGGGTCGAAATTTCAATTACACGAATTTTCATAATGATTTTTCCGATGCTTGCACCGTACTGCATCGTAAAAAAAGTTTGATAAATGATCTTAATCGACATGTATTCCAATAAGAAACTGTTTGTTACCGCGATCATAGCTTCCAACGTGTGGGCGGCAGCTATCGAGTCCCATAGAATAACGATCATAATTATCGACAAAAGAGTTTCATCGATTCCAAATGCAGCGGCACGCTGGCGTATCGAAGCGAGTTGCAGATGTTCCCGCTGTATTAGAGAATCGAGGCTTTCATCCATTATCTAAGGGCCTGATACGCAATATCGCTGCGGAGTTTTTTCCCCGCGAAATGGACCTGACCGCATAGCATATAGGCACGATCACGCGCTTCTTTAATACTCTCACCAACACCGACGCACACAAGAACCCGACCGCCGGTAGCGTAGAGCTTTCCGTCTTCGGCCGCTACGCCCGCATAGGCGATATGGGCATTTTCGGCAATCTCTGCGTGATGAATCTCATCGACGATAATTTCGGCAGGTTCGGAATTGTCATACGGATAATTGCGGCTGGCCATAACGACGCCGACGGCATATTTGTCATAAAACTCGACATTAAGGGTATCCAGCTGTTTGGTTGCCGCTTTATAAAAGAGTTCGCTTGCCGGCGTTTTCAAAAGCGGCATCAAAATCTCACACTCCGGATCACCGAAACGGACGTTGAACTCCAACGTGATCGGCTCACCGTTAACGATCATTAGCCCGATAAAAAGGACCCCCTCAAACGGCGCCCCCTCTTCCTGCATCCCATTTAGGGTAGGACGGACAATCCGGTCTTTTACTTTTTCATAGATGACATCGTCTACAAGCGGTGTCGGGGCATAGGCACCCATTCCCCCCGTATTCGGCCCTTCATCATTATCCAAAAGACGTTTATGATCTTGTGCAGCAGGGAGAAGAATAAAGTCTTTCCCGTCACACAAAGCAAACATTGAAAGTTCATACCCGTCCAAAAATTCTTCGACGACAACCCGTTTACCGGCATCACCGAATGATTTACCGCTGAGCATTTCAGAGACGGCGACTTTGGCTTCTTCATAACTCATCGCTATGATAACCCCTTTGCCCGCACATAACCCATCCGCTTTAACAACGATCGGAGGGGTCAACGATTCGATAAATTTGAATGTATCCCCGATATGATCGGTTTCGATGTAACGTGCTGTAGGAATGTTGTATTTCGCCAAAAAGTTTTTCATATAAACTTTTGAACCTTCCAACTGAGCCGCCGCTTTTGAAGGACCGAAAATAACCAGCCCTTTTGCTTTAAACACGTCTACCACACCGTCGCTAAGTGGTCCCTCAGGCCCTACAATAGTCAAATCGATTTTGTTATCCAATGCAAATTGTGCCAATTCGCCGTAATCTTTGATAGCGACATTTTGTCCCAACATTGTCGTCGCACCGTTGCCCGGGGCGAAAAAAAGTTCTGTTACCGCACTGTCTTCTTTCAGTACCCGCCCGATTGCAAACTCACGTCCGCCGCTACCGATTACCATTACGCGCATATATCACCTTGAAAAAAAATTTAATTATCTTATCTGAAACCCCAAACGGACTTTTAAATAAAATAAGTCATTGACGAAAGATTTTATTCCTCTATCGTCCAATTGAATGAAAAGCCCGGGCGGGCGTTTCGCAGTAGCTTTGGTTCTCAAAGCCGAATAAAGCCACTCGAGCGCCTTTTCCGGCGGCAATCTCTCACGCCAAAACGTTCAAACGAGACCACCGGCACTCAAAGGCGACTACGGCTGTGACTAATTGTATATGTAGAACCCTCAAAATGCGATTACTCGCTTCGCCCAGAATTAATAATTATAGCCCTAAAATCTTAAAAGGGTGATGAATTTTTACTCTTGATAGCGATTTGCCGTGCCAAATTGACGGTAGCTTCAATACTCGCAGCCTCGCTCAGATAAGACAACACATCTGCAGGAAGAGCATTTTTAGTCGTTTCCCCGATGACAATGACGTCATGTGTAGGAAGTATCTTATGATTTTGTAGAAAACATCGAATGGCTGAGGGGGAAGTAAAAATCAATACCCCCTCTTGTGATACCGGAAAATTACTCATTTCTTCGTTACAAACAGATTCATAAACAATCGCTTCATCTATCGTAATTCCTCTATTACGTGCACTCTCGACCCAATCAGACGCAACTACTTTAGGTCGGAGATAGAGCCATTTCCCCTTTCGTTTTTTCGCACCTAAAATATCGGGGATAGAGTCTCCGTATCCATTCGCAACTTCCACATCAATCGCCCCGGCTTCACGGGCTTTTTTCGCGGTCGATTCCGAGACACAAATGCATTTGAGTCTATTCCAGTCGGGTAGATAGTTTTGGAGCGACAAGACTCCCTGCTTTGAGGTAAAAACAACCCCTTCATAGTCGGAAAAATTGATTACAGGAGATAAAAAACGGATAGTGAGGATAGGGATATGAATCACTCCCTCGTAGGGAGTTTTAGAGATCAGGTAGATGGGACGCAAATGCGTACCCCTTATTCCCACTCGATCGTTGCAGGCGGTTTGGAGCTGATATCATACACGACGCGGTTGATACCGTCTACTTCATTGATGATACGGCGACTGATACGTTCAAGCAATGTATGAGGAAGATGGGCAAACGTTGCCGTCATCCCGTCAACCGCCTCGACGACACGGACACATACCGTGTTGTCATACGTACGGTTATCGCCCATAACACCGACCGATTTTACGTTCAAAAGGACGGCAAATGCCTGCCATGTTTTGGTGTAATACCCGCTAGCTTTTAGTTCGTCGAGCAAAATAGCATCCGCTTCACGAAGCAAATCAAGATCCGGTTTGTTTACTTCACCCATGATACGGATACCTAGACCCGGTCCAGGGAACGGATGACGGTTAACCAATGAATCCGGAAGTCCCAATTCAAGACCGAGTTTACGTACTTCGTCTTTAAACAAGTCACGAAGAGGCTCGATCAGCTCAAAATCCATCCAATCCGGCAATCCCCCGACATTGTGGTGCGATTTAATCGTAACGGATGGACCGTTTACCGAAACCGATTCGATAACGTCAGGGTACAATGTCCCTTGCGCGAGGAATTTAATCCCGTCGTGTTTTTTCGCTTCCGCTTCAAATACTTCGATAAAGGTATGTCCGATGATTTTACGTTTCGTCTCGGGATCGGTTACCCCTGCAAGTTTGCCGAGGAAAATTTCCGATGCGTCGGCAACAACGAGAGGGACTTTGAGATGAACTTTGAAAATATTCTCAACCGATTCACGTTCCCCTTTACGGAGTAAGCCGTTATCGACGAATACCGGGATCAGCTGATTGCCGATCGCTTCGTACAGCAATGCCGCAACAACCGAAGAGTCTACCCCACCGCTGAGGGCACATAGCACTTTTCCCTCACCCACTTGAGCACGGATTTTGACGATTTGCTCTTTTAGAAAATGGCCCATATCCCATTTTTCGGTGATGCCGCAGATTTTGCGGGCAAAGTTGCGAAGCATCAAATATCCCTCTTCGGAATGGTTGACTTCCGGATGGTACTGCATCGCATAGACCATTTTTTCTTCATTTGCGATTGCCGCATACGGAGAATTCGGAGAATAAGCGATCGGGACGAAACCTTCCGGCAATACGTCAACTTTATCCGAATGGCTCATCCATACCGTACGCTCATCCTCACACCCTTCAAACAAAATCGAGTGCTGAGTCATGTCGATAGTCAGTTCCGCTTTACCGTATTCGTGATGGTCACTTCGGATAACCGAACCGCCGAAATCGACCGCGATGCGCTGCATCCCGTAACAAATCCCGAGTACCGGAATACCGAGGGCATACACCCCTTGATCCACCTCATAGGCATCTTTATTGTAAACCGAAGAGGGACCGCCGCTGAGAATGATTCCTTTCGGATTTTTAGCTTTGATGGCATCGATTTTTGTATGATACGGAAGAACTTCACAATAGACTTTATCTTCACGCAGACGACGGGCGATCAGCTGAGTGTATTGGGAACCGAAATCTAAGACGATAATATTGACATCTTTCACGGGTGAGCCTTTAGGTGCAAGATTGAATAGTTTTGAGTGTCAAAGGATACTGTAAACTTGTTTAAGATTAAATACAAGTGATGTCTATAATAAAAATTTGTGAGCAAAAAAGGAGTTAGTAGAATGACGAATATCGAAGAACACCGTTTTTGGCTCATGGGCAAAAAGATGCTTCAGGAACGGCTGAGCTTAACCGAAGACAAAGCTGACGATGACATCATCGATGATCGGATACGCGGCGATATTCACATGAAAGGGAGTAATCTCTGGATTTTGATGTTTGCCATTTTCGTCGCTTCAATCGGGTTAAATGTCAACTCTACCGCCGTCATCATTGGGGCAATGCTTATCTCTCCGCTTATGGGACCGATTATGGGGATCGGTTACGGCGCGGGAATCAACGATTTTGAGCTGATTCGCCGATCCTTCAAAAATCTTGCCATTGCGACATTCATCGGACTGCTTACCTCTACCCTCTATTTTCTCATATCGCCTCTGGATACGGCTCAATCTGAACTTTTAGCACGTACTACTCCGACGGCATGGGATGTGCTCATAGGGTTTTTCGGGGGGCTGGCGGGGATCGTCGGGGCCACTCGTAAAGAGAAAAGCAACGTTATTCCCGGAGTCGCCATCGCCACAGCATTGATGCCACCGTTATGTACGGCCGGATTCGGGTTGGCAACAGGACATTGGAGCTATTTTTTCGGAGCGTTTTATCTCTACACAATCAATTTTGTTTTCATTGCCTTATCCGCTTTTTTGGTTGTCCGGGCATTTAATATCGCCAAAAAAAAATACATCGATCCCGAGGTCGCAAAACGGGCTAAACGCTATATTTTTGCCGTAGCGATCGCAACCATTTTGCCCAGTTCCTATTTAGCCTACCAACTTGTCGGCAAAGAGGTTTTTAAAGTCAAAGCGACCGCTTTTGTAAACGAGCATCTGAATTTTAAAAACACCAACGTAGCACAGATTAAAATCGATCCGAAAAGCCGAGAGATTAAAGTTTTTCTGATCGGGGATCATGTTGCACAAGCAAAATTAAACGATATCAGTCTGCGTTTGGCAAATGCGGGTCTTGAGAATGCAAAACTCAAAATTTACCAAAGCGGTGAGCAGGAAGGTGTTGACATAACCACACTAAAAGCGGATATTATTACCGATTTATACAATAACACAAAAGCGGATTTGGAAGCCAAAGAGAAAGAGATTGCCCTATTAAAAGAAAAAAATAAACTTTTCTTACGTAATCAAGAATTGTATACCGCAATCCCACATGAACTGCAAGCGCTGTTTCCCAAACTAAAAAATGTGATTCTGTCGCAAAATTATTATTCCTCCTCTCTCGATCAGAACCGAAGTGAAGTCCGATACATCTTAAATGCTTCTTCCTCTAAACGTCTGAGTAAAAGTGAACATATCCAAATCGATAAATGGCTAAAAATACGGGTAAAAAGCGATAATGTACACGTCATTATTCAATGACGCAGTACAGAGTGTTTACTTTTTTTCTTTACAATGGGGCCTGACCAAATCATGTTTTGGTGCTAAAGCATATATTCTACAGTTGCAAAATCTTTCTCTTCACGTTGAAGAGAACCTTCATAACCGCCATAATTGAAATTCAAAAGTACTTTTTCCGGTTATGCAAAAGGGCGATTTTGATGTCGTTATCTGCTAAAAAATACCCAAGGGACAGAATGAAACGAATCGTTATCAAAGTAGGAAGCGGGGTGTTGAATGAAAACAATACGATCGCCAAAAAGAGAATGTTTAATCTGGTTGAGCTCATAGCCAAACTCCAAAAACTATACGAAGTTATATTGGTTACCTCCGGAGCCGTAGCATCGGGATACACGGAACTCAAGCTTGATCGAAAAGAGCACATCAGCAAAAAAGTACTCGCTTCGCTGGGTCAACCGATCCTGATGAGCAATTACAAACGTAAATTTGATACTTTCAACCTTTCCATCGCACAAATTCTTTTAACGGAAGAGGATTTTGATTCACGCAAACGGACCAAAATTTTTACCGAAATCATCGATTCTCTTTTAATAAACAACGTTATTCCCATTGTCAATGAAAATGATATTTCAACAACTCCCGAACAGGTTTTCGGAGACAACGATCAACTCTCGGCCCACGTCGCCCATTACACCAATTCCGATTTATTGGTGATTTTGAGCGATATCGACGGCTATTACGATAAAAATCCTAAAGATTATACGAATGCCAAAATAATTAAAGAGGTTAATTCAATACCCTTGGAATCTTTAAATGAGCTACATACCCCAAACAACGCATTTGCAACGGGCGGTATCGTTACCAAGCTTATCGCAGCACAATTTTTAATCGAACATAAACGTAAAATGTTTTTGTGTAACGGTTATGACTTATCAACCATCGAAAATTACCTTATCAACGGTATTCAAAATTCAGGAACACTGTTCTGCCCTGCCACCTAATTATTTCGAAAAGGAGTTAGACCATGATAACCACCATACCATTAGACGGTATTGATCTTTCGCTCCACCCTTTTGGATGGCTGCTGCTTTTGATTTTTATTGTCGGCTATTACTTTATCGCGATGGAAGATAAATATCATATTGACAAATCAAAACCCGCATTATTCATCGGGACACTGATGTATATTATGATTGGCGGATTTTATGCCTTCTACGGACTAAATTTTGTCCCCTTCAAAAATGAAATCACCCATTTGGTCTTTGAAATCGCCCAAATCTTCTTTTTCCTCTATGTCGCCATGACATTCGTCGAAGCACTGATCGAGAGGGGAGTATTCAATGCCCTGAAAGGAAAACTGATTGCCAAGGGGTACAATTACCGCGAGCTCTTCTGGATTACGGGGTTTTTAGCTTTTTTTCTCTCACCGATCGCGGACAATCTGACTACGGCACTGATTCTATCAACCGTATTGATAACCATTGAGAAAAAGAACAGAGCTTTTTTGGTCCCCAGCGCTGTTAATGTCGTAGTCGCATCCAATGCCGGAGGGGCATGGAGCCCGTTCGGAGACATTACAACCCTTATGGCATGGACGGCACAAAAAGGGGAATTCAGTGATTTTCTCTATCTTTTCCCGGCATCATTTTTAGGGTGGATTGTAACCGCCTATCTGCTTAGCCGCTATGTCCCTGATTTAGATCCGAACAAAGACGGCGATCCTGAACTTGCGGATAAGATCGAAATTCTCAAAGGGGGGAAAATCGTTATCGCCATAGGAATAGCCACAATCGCAATTTCGGTTATCGCTAAACAGGTGCTGAAATTACCTCCGATGTGGGGGATGCTGTTTGGCCTCTCCGTCTTGCAGCTGTACATGTACTCTCTAAAGCGTTATCACAAGCAGGATGTTAATATTTTCAAATCGATCAGTAAAATCGAGAACAATACCCTGCTCTTCTTCTTCGGTATTTTAGCGGCGGTCGGTGCCCTCTATTTCGCCGGATTTTTAGGATACGTTACCAAACTTTATGATACCGTCAATCCGACCTATATCAATATCGGAGTCGGATTCGTCTCTGCAGTGATCGATAATGTTCCCGTCATGTCCGCGATATTGAAATCAAATCCCGCCATCGATTTTTCACAATGGATGCTTCTCACTCTCACCGTAGGGGTAGGAGGATCGCTCATCAGTTTCGGAAGCGCGGCAGGGGTGGGAGTTATGGGGAGAATGCACGGCATTTATACTTTTGCATCCCATATGAAACTGGCATGGACAGTACTCATCGGATACGTTGTTTCCATAGCGGTGTGGTATCTTCAGTTTATAGTTTTAGGTATTAATTAATAAAAATGAATCCATTTATTTATGATTTACTTATTTGATAATATAATACCGTATTGTGTTTTTTACAAGAGCAAAACACAATGGAAATTTTTTTCATTCTCCTTAATTTATAATTTCTGTACCTCTTTCTCCGATAAAAAAGAAGATACAGAAATTATGCCCGTGCACCGATACCTAATCAATCCTCGACAATATAGTGAACGCCGATCGACTCAGTCCTCTTTTGTGCTGAAACCACTATGCTTTGAGCTGTTAACAAACGCAATCTCAACAATCTTCCCACTTCGCCCGCAAGCATCTCATTAATCGCTTCATACGCCGTGTTCAAACCATCAGGGGTACGTTTGATCGAGACATTTTCCCACATAATTTGTCGTAAACGATCTTTTTTCTCTTTATCTCCCGCCATTTCCAACGGCTCATCCCCGATGCAGAAATCTCCGCTGCAACTGTGAAACGGATGCGCGAGAATCGATTCTGCCGCTTTTTTCGAAAAAACCAACCCTTCCAATAATGAGTTACTTGCCAGACGATTTGCCCCGTGCACTCCGGTCGAAGCCGCTTCTCCGGCGGCATAAAGCCCTTTTACCCCACGAATGCTTCCGTCAAGTTCCGTTTTAATTCCTCCGACGGCATAGTGAAAAGCGGGAGAGATCGGAACTCTCTCTTTGGGGAGATGAAATCCGAGATCATAGAGCGATTTATAAATATTCGGGAAACGCTCTTTAAAATATTCGTTCTCAAAATCCTCACACGAGAGATAAACCTGTTTGCCGCTGCGCTGGCGATAATCAAAAATAGCACGGCTGACGATATCACGGGGTGCCAATTCACCTCGCGGATCGTATTCAAACAAAAAGCGATAGCCGTTTTCATCGACGACATGCGCCCCCTCCCCTCGAAGCGCTTCGGAAAGAAGTTGTTTGCGTGCCCAGTTATTAGCCACAAATACGGTAGGATGAAATTGCATCATCTCCATCGATTCGAGTTCAATCCCTTTTTCGATACAGATACCGTGAATATCCCCGCTGATCGTAGAGGCGTTCGTGTGAAATTCATACAGCGATCCCACTCCGCCGCTGGCAATAATGACATTGTCTGAGAGAATCGTTTTGCGTTTCCCTTCGCTAAACACTTCAACACCGCAGCATTGAGCATTTTCAATCAATAAATCAACAACCGTCGCATCACTGAGCATCGGGTGGGGATTTTGGTTGAGCAAAAAGAAATGAAGATGCCTTCCCGTCGCATCCCCTCCGGCATGAAGAATCCGGCTGCGCGAATGAGCCGCCTCTTTCGTATAGAGCAAATGCCCCTCATCGTCTTTATCAAACTCAAATCCGCGATGAATCAAATCACGGATTACCCCTTGCGAACTCTCACTCATAAACTGGACGGCGTCAGCATTACACATCCCGGCTCCCGCTTCAAGGGTGTCTTGAACGTGAGACGGGATATCCTGATCATTGTAGGCTGTCGTTACGCCGCCTTGTGCATAATAGGTATTGCACTCCCACGGGTGTGATTTATTGATGATCAACACTTTTAAATTTTTCGGCAATGCAATCGCCGCATACAATCCGGCAACCCCGGAACCGATAATTACAACATCATAACGCAACGGAAGAACCCTTGTCCGCAGCGGGTTTCTCATAATAAGGAGGAGCTTTATAGCCGCATCCGCTCAAAAATAGTATTACGGTGACAATGACGCTAAACAGATATATTTTTGACATTGTTCCCCCTTTTTTTTAACTTTATATTATGCGCTAAAATGAGCAAAGCCCATTTCAGCTGCAAGGACACCTGTGTCCTTTGCAATCCCCTAAAGCTTCCAGCATTTATGCTGGAGATTTACAAGGTCAGTTCTTTAGTGACGGATGTTATAATAGCTACCATAAATTATTCATTAAGAGTTTACCGATGATAGAGCAAATTCGGAGTCTCCCTCATCAGGCGGGGATTTATCAATATTTGGATGAGAAAGGGAGAATCCTCTACATCGGTAAAGCCAAAAATCTCTCAAAACGGGTCAAAAGCTATTTCAATCTTACCCCGATGCTCAGCCCGAAACCGACCCTCTCTTTGCGCATTCAAAAAATGCTCTCCGAGACAGTAGGGCTGCACTATATTATTGTCGAAAACGAGCACGACGCCCTCATATTGGAAAATTCTCTTATTAAACAGCTCAAACCCAAATACAATATTTTGCTGCGCGATGATAAAACCTATCCTTATCTCTACATCGATATGGATGAGACGTATCCCCGTTTCGAACTCACCCGAAAAATAATCAAAGGGAAACGGGTCCGCTATTTCGGCCCTTTTTCGGTGGGGGCACGCGATATTCTCGATTCGCTTTACGAACTGCTCCGACTGGTACAGAAAAAAAGTTGTCTCAAAGGGAAAAAAGGGTGCCTTTTTTACCAAATGGAACAATGTCTTGCCCCCTGCGAGTTCCAAATCCCCCGTGAAACCTATCTGCCGATGGTCAGGCAGGGGATCGAATGGATCCAAAACAAACAGCTTCTCATTAAGCAGCTTGAAGCCAAAATGGAATTTTATGCCGAATCGCTCCGTTTTGAAGAAGCGCTCATATTGCGGGACCGGATCGATCGGATTAGTAAAAGCGAACTAACGTCTCAAATCGATCTGGCATCCGCTGAAAATTACGATGTATTCGCTATTGCGCTAAACGAAGCACGCGCCTGCATCCTCCGCCTTTTTATCCGTGAGGGCAAAGTAGCGTCTTCAACCCACGACTTTATCCCGATCACCCCTTATTTCTCGCTCGATGAAGCGTATGAACGAACATTGATCGGATTTTACGGAAATGAAAAGCCCCCGATCGTCGCCCCCATATTGACGGCACATCCGTTTGAATCGAACGATTGGGTACAGGAACATCTCACAGAACTTTTCGGCAAGAGAGCCAAAATTGAAATACCTCAGCGCGGAGCCAAAAAAGAGCTGATCGATTTAGCCCTTACCAATGCCAAAGAGCTATTGCGCTCACCTCAGCCTAGCAATGAAACTCTTTTGTCCCAACTCCAAGAGCTGTTTGCCCTCGACTCTCTTCCAAGACGCATTGAAGTGTTTGACAACTCCCATCACGGCGGTTCGGCGACAGTCGGTGCAATGATCGTCTATGAAAACGGCGGTTTTGATAAAAAAGCCTATCGTACCTATCATCTTCGTGAGCGTGATGAATACGGGCAAATGAGAGAGATGCTCACACGACGCATCGAAGCTTTTGAGAAAAATCCGCCGCCGGATTTGTGGGTACTCGACGGAGGAGCTACCTTGCGAACGTTAGCCGTTGATCTGCTTAGTTCACACGGCATTCATCTCGATGTCATCGCCATCAGTAAAGAAAAAATCGATGCGAAAGCGCACCGCGCAAAAGGTTCGGCCCGTGATATTCTCCATAGCCTTCAAGAAACGTTACGTTTGGAAAGCACCGACAAGCGTCTCCAATTTATCCAAATGCTCCGTGACGAAGCCCACCGAAGTGCCATTACCTTTCACAAAAAAACAAAACTCAAAATCGATCAAACCTCCAAACTTTTAGCGATTCACGGCATCAGCACCCCGAAAATTCATCGACTTCTTGATTATTTCGGAACATTTGACGCCATTGCAAAAAGCGATTTTAAAACCCTTTCCGAGCTTATCGGACCAAAAGATGCCGAAAATATCCAAAATTATTACAGAGGCACCCTATCTAAGTAATCTTTTATGGAGTTTATGCCATATTCCACAGATTATGTTTTCAACAGTTTTTTAGCAAAAGGGTCACATGATGCAAAAACCTACTCCAGTGGATGAAGAGTACTTATTCGATGGACGCGCAATTGTCAGTGAAACGGACCTTAAAGGGGTCATAACATTTGCCAACCGAAAATTCTGTGAAATTTCAGGCTATACCGTCGACGAACTGATAGGTGAACCTCACAATATCATACGCCATCCCGATATGCCCAAAGCGGCATTCGCTCAAATGTGGCAAACAATTCAATCGGGAGCTCTTTGGCACGGCTTGGTCAAAAATCTCCGCAAAGACGGACGCTACTATTGGGTGGATACCGAAGTGACCCCCATTTACGATGAAAACGGAAAAGTCAAAGGTTATATGGCGGCACGCAAACCGGCGTCACGCAAAAATATCGAAGAGACCGCGGCACTCTACCAAAAAATGATTGAGCAAGAGCAATAAGGGGGATGAGTGCTATTTTATAATCATAAACAGGAATTTATCGGAATCGATGCAGAGGGGCTCAAACTCTTAAATTATGCAACATTGGAAGATTTGCTAAAGGTATGCGATGACGTAGCAGACCTGTTTTCCAAAGAACCCGGCTATATTCACAATTTTAAAAGTTTCGGATGGATAGCTTTTTTACTTCATGCCGACTCCGATGCCCGTTCAGCCATTGTCCACGGAAACGGCCGTACGTTTTCATGCACCTTGCAGGTAAATGACCTTTTTTTATGTGACAATCCCTCTGCTTCCGGCTATATCATCGATATGCTTCATGTTCAATCGCTCAGCGGAGATGAAATAAAGCCGCACACTATTTCTCCAAAAGCAAAATCGGATAGTAGACCGCCGGTTTTTGAAACCCCTATTCCTGTTGAAACGGCACCCTCCGTCTTACCGAATTACGATCATATCACCCCTACCCCGCTCAGTGAACCGGGAGTTCTCGATGTTCCTTCATACAGTGAACAGGATGTCGAAGAGGAACCGATAGAAGATTTATTCACAAAATTGTCGCTTCAGCATAACGATGAAGAGTTGGAAACAAAGTATTTGATTCCGGAACCGACCCTCTATAGTGAATCTGACATTAAAACCGAACAGGAAGTTCCGCATCAAATATCTGAAACACTCAGCTTTAGCAAGGCGGAAAAAGAGTTTATCGATTCCTTAAAGGTTGACAAATCATACCGCTTTGATCCGAATGTTGCCGCTCAAGAGCTTGGTTTGCCTGTTGATTTGATCCAAGAGTTCATCGGCGACTTTATCCAGCAAGCCCATGAATTTAAAGAAGAACTTTTCGAAGTGGTTCTGAAAGGGGACATGAACAATCTAAAAATATTGTCCCATAAACTCAAAGGGGTAGCTGCAAATCTCCGTATCGAAGACGCTTTTGAAACACTCAGTAATATCAATACCTCAAATGATCCGGTTGAAATTGAGGCTAACCTCAAATACTTTTACAGCATCATTTCAAAATTAGAAGGGAAAGAGAGTTCCGTGACGGCAACCGATGAAGCGCTTAACGATGATGATCTCTTTCTCCCTCCGGAAAAAGCGTTTGACCTTTCATCAGACGAGCCGTATGCCCCGTCTAATGATGATATTTATGCATTTGATTTCAAAAATGATACGTTTATACCGGAAGAAGAACTCACTCCGGCCTCTTCTGCGGATGAAGATGATATGTCGTTTACGTCAGAAAACGTTCTTGATAAAGAAGTATCTATAGAATCTGCCAAAGACGATGACATTTATACTTTCGATTTAAAAGGCGATCATGAACCGTTCATAATGGAAGAAGAAGCGATGCAAACATCTTCCGAAAATGAAGAGGTTTCGACATACCTTTTAGAAGAAGAGTCCCTGCCGATCGAAGAAAGTAACCTCGAGGAAAGCAGCCCGGCAGTAGAACCTCCGCAAATTCTTCACTTTGACAAAACGTCTATTGCAGGTCAACTGGGCATTGAACTTGACTTTTTCGACGAATTAATCGAAGAATACAAACGTGATTCCCTCCGTGCCGGAAGCGAGATCAGTGCCGCTATCAGTGCATTCGACACCCATGCTTGGAAAAAAACGGCCAGTCAGCTCAAAGGGATCAGCGATAATTTGAGATTAAATGAGATTTCCGATGAATTGGCAATCTTATCCCAAACAAACGATGCGCAAGAAGCAAACAAAGCTTCAAAACGGCTCAATAGCTTTCTTGAACAATTATAAGTCATAAGAATATACAGGAGACCCAATGCAACTAGGACTAAGAAATCGACTTCGCCTCATCAGTCTCTTACCGATCCTGATACTTTTTGCCCTTGCGAGCTACTACGTTTATAATGCGTATATCAGCTACAAAGGGGCAGAAGAACTCCAAGTGCGACTAGAGGGAAATAAACAACTAAATGACTTGATTAACAACCTTTCCCGAGAACGCGGAATGACCGTTATGTATATGGGCAACGCTTCACCCGCAACTCTCAAATCTCTTCATGCGCAACGGGCCATCGTCGACCAAAAAATCGGAGTTTATCAAGAGCACCTTGCACGCCTTGAACATACGAACGGGCCTGAAGCGGCAAAAGCTGCCGCTTTATCAAAACTCATAGTTGATCTGGAGCGCGGAATCAAGCAATCCCGACCTTTGGTCGATGGCGGTACCGCTAATTTCGATAAAATTTTTACCGATCTGTACGGCAAATCCGAAGAGCAGCTTATCAATGAGCTAACCGACCTCGCGACCATCCATTTTGATGAAGAGGTCAACTCCCTCTCCTCTAGCTATCTCTCATTGGTACGTGCAAACGAATACAGCAGTATCGAGCGGGATTATATCACCTATGTTCTCTCACGTGCGACTCCTCTGGCCGAAGAAGAACTTAACAAATGGGTTTCACTGATTGCCAAAGCCGATACCTTCAATCTTGAAGGGATGAATAACAAACCGATCCAATCAAAACTTCAAGCATCTCTCTACAGTGAAGACAATACCGACCTTTTTCTCGACATAACAACCGAACGTACCGCAATTCTGCAAGCCAGTACGACCGGAAAATACGAAACGCAATCGGGTATTTGGTTTGCAATGATCTCTGAAAAAATCGATGCGATTAATGATGCCGAAAAAATTCTGATCGATGCGATGGATGAACGGGCTTCTATTGTCAAAAGCCAAGCGGTTCAGGTCCTTATCATCGCTATCTCTATCTGGATACTCGGAGTTATCATCGCAATCTTGGGTTACTTCTTTTCGGCTGAGATCACAACCAATATTAAAAACCTCGAATCGGTTTTAAAACGGGTTGCCGAAGACACCCATGACAATGAAGCCGAAACCCTAAGTCACACCATCAACCTTGATACGGCGGCAGGAACGGCTCAGGCATATGCCTTGCTGGAACGGATTATCGAACAGACACTGAATGATAAACAATATGCAATGGAAGCGTCTGAAGCCAAATCAATGTTTTTGGCCAATATGTCCCATGAAATTCGTACCCCGCTGAACGGAATCGTCGGATTTACCGAACTCCTTAAAGATACCGAACTGCATGATGAGCAGCGCGAATTCATCGATATCATTGAAAAAAGTTCCGAGAATCTTCTCGAAATCATCAATAATATCCTTGACCTCTCAAAAATAGAAAGCAATAAACTGGAAATCGAAGAAATCGTCTTTAATCCTATCGACGAATTTGAAAGTGCCGTTGAAGTGTACGGGGTACGTGCTTCCGAAAAACACATCGATCTTGCCTGTTACGTCGATCCGAGTTTGGAACGGCCGCTCAAAGGGGATCCGACCAAAATCAAAGAGGTTATCATCAACCTCCTTAGCAATGCAGTCAAATTTACCAACAGCGGCGGGGCTATCAGTGTCGATATCCGACGTATAGAGTGCGAGACTCTTAACCGAACACGGGTCCGTTTCCAAGTCAAAGACAACGGTATCGGGGTGACCAGTGAGCAGCGTTCGCGCATTTTTGAAGCTTTCTCTCAAGCTGATACCTCTATTACCCGCAAATACGGCGGTACCGGGTTGGGTCTGACGATTTCAAGCCGTTTTGTCGAATTGATGGGAAGCAAACTCGATCTTGAAAGCGAGCCGGGCAGCGGCACCAGCTTCTTTTTTACCCTAGAGTTTGAAGAGATTGAAACTCTCAACGAATCGCTAAAAGGATCTTTTTCCAATATTAACGCGGTTATTTTAGAAAATAATTCGAAGAAAAAACTCCAAAATACGTATCTTAAAGAGTATCTTGACTACTTTGGAGTCAGCTACACGACGTTTCATGAGCAGAGTGAACTCAAAATGCTCGAACGTCAAGTCAATTATGATCTGCTGTTCGTAGACAATGACTATACCAACGATGAGGAGATGGCCGCTTACGCATCGTCTCAAGAGCAGCTGGTACTCATTACCAAATCGTTTTATATGAAAAAAATCGATTCAATGGGGATCGATATTTTCAAAGTGCTGTACGAGCCGCTGAACAGTTCCAAAATCCGTACCACACTCGATGCCTATGATGCGGAAGCATTCAGTAACCGCAAAATCAAAGTTTCACGCCGCAAAAAATTCGATGAGAAAAATTCCCGCTTTGCGGCAACCGCACTTGTGGCTGAAGATAATATCATCAACCAAAAACTGATCCGACGAACACTCGAAGATCTCGGATTAGAGATTACGATTGCCAACAACGGTCTTGAGGCGTTTGAAAAACGTAAAAACGGCAATTTTGACATCATATTCATGGATATTCAGATGCCGGTCCTTGACGGTATAGAAGCGACTCAAGAAATTTTGGATTTCGAAGAGGATTACGGACAAAATCACATTCCGATCATTGCGCTGACCGCCAATGCTCTCAAAGGGGATCGTGAGCGGTTTATGAGCGCAGGGATGGACGAATACACAACCAAACCGCTGGTACGTTCGGAAATCATCTCGTTGCTCAACAACTTCCTTTCGCATAAAATTGTTGAAATCAACCCTGTTCCAAAATCAATCCATGAGATTGCTGCTCCCTCAGAAGAATCACTGCCTCTTCCGAGCGAACCTCACATCCAAATCGAGGGGCAAGAAGAAACCGTTGATGTTTTCGAATCCTCTATTTTATCGGAAGAAACAGAATCAACGGAACCTAGTGAGCGAGAACTTGTTGCAGAAGAAAGCCTCGTTGAATACGATGCCGATATTTTGATAGCTAAACAAAATGCCCTTGAATCAAAACTCTTTTGCCATATCCTCACCGATCTAGGGTATACCTACAAAAGTGTAGCCTCCGCAGATCAGCTTAAAGACGAGCTTCGCGATCGTCACTATAAACTTGTTTTGTTTGATAAAACGCTGAACGGATTACATCTCAAGGATCTGTATGATATAATCCATACTAAGAGAAGTGACACCTCTATCGTTATGCTGATTGATCCAAATGTTTCAGAAGAAGCTGATGATGCAATGTATGTTCACGAAATGATCAAAAACATTATCAACAAAGATCTTTTGCGTCTTGTTTTTGAAAAATTTATCTAAACAAATGGGGAAATTTTAAATGGATGAGAAGAAACTAAAAGTTCTTGCCGTTGATGATGATCTTATTAACCTCAAGCTGCTCAAAACGATGTTAATGAAGACCCCGAATGTTTCTGCTGTCGTAGAAGCAAAAAACGGTGCCGATGCAATCGGTATCCTAAAAACCCAAGATGACATCGACATCATTCTTCTCGATATTATCATGCCGGTGATGGGGGGAATAGAGATGCTCAAAGTGATACGCGCCGACGAATCGCTTCGACAGCTCCCCGTCATCGTCCTTACCACCGATGAAACCAAAAAAGGGGAAGCGCTGGAGTGCGGTGCAAACGGATTTTTGATGAAACCGGTCCGTGAAAAAGATGTCCTTACTAAAATATCTCAGTTAGCGCTTTAATCCCTTATTTCCTTTTCCCGTTTGCCCAGAGGGCACATGGGCTCACCACGAACGAAATATCTCTTTTTTCTTACAACTTCTGCCACGTCCGTTTATGAACGCGAATCGTCTCCGTATCAAGATTATGATCCGTTACCGTCACATCCATCAATATCATCGTATCTTTGAGTGTATTTTGAGCTAAAACATGTGCAGCACTGCATCCGGGAAATTTTGCTCCCCGAAACGAATAGGCTAACGAAACGCTTATATCATATGCTTGTGTTCCCGAAGCATCCTGTACCGTTATATTTAGGTTTTCAAGACAATGATTTCCTGCTGCCGCCGAGATGTCAAATCCCTGCGCCCGCATCACCGCAAACTCGGTCGCACTGTCCGCTAACAGTTCCGCCTGCATACGCAGATAATTATCCCCGATGGATTTGCTTCCCGTCGTCGAACTGCGAAGCAGTAATACCCCTCCCAGTGCCACCAGCACAACAATAACTATCGCCAATATCATCGCAAATCCGGATCGTTTAGTAGCGCACATGGACTCTCCTTTCACGGCAAACCTGTGATTCACTATTATCCGTGTCGTTTAATGAGCTATCCAGACCGCGCATACAGACCTTTAGCCTCCATACCAAGCCCCTATCCGATACATTCGAATCGTTTTGAAAATCGGCTGCGTCGTAATCGGCATAAAAATGGGCAACTTTTTGACCTAATAAATTTTGATTTGCTGCCACAGTGTAACGCTCGCCCAGCCAAGGACGGAAATTACTGTACATCGTAAAATCGCCGTTATTATCTACCCGAAACGCATACCCCGTCCGAAGCAGATATTTTCGATGCCCGTCCATTGCATTGTTTTCACCGTTTAAGGTCACTGTAGTTGCTGTAAATCCCGTAATTCTGTGATACCCGCCGCTTCCGACTACTCCGCCGTTTAATCCAAATCGGGTGCATGCACTAAGATCGACACTATCGGCATCATAAATAGCGGAATTGGCTAAGTCCGAACCGTTATTCAGACTGAGTGCCTGAATAATCGTATCGGCATCCGTGTAATCGGCATCCATAGCCGTTAGAGTATTATTAGCACCCAATACGGTCTCTTCGCTCCATCCGGGCTGAGCGCCTATTCCCCGCATAGCGTCCTCATCGACTCCGACAAAGGCAACAGTATAATCGTTATTATCTCCACTGACGGGTGGACCGTAACAAGCCGTCGTAGCACCCCGATCGAGATTGACGATAGAGCTACTGATACCATTTTCAAAATACTTTGAAATCTGCTCGAGTATACGGTCGGCATCAGCAGCCCTTTGGGTATACTGCTGTGTACGATATATCCCCTCATAATATTGACGGACCGCTTCGAGGGCAAATCCCCCCACAATGCCCAATATCACAATTACAAAAAGCAATTCAATCATCGTAAATGCCGATCGTTTAGGATTCATTTAATTGCCTTTGTTCGATTTGAAAAATGAGAGTGTTATATCCACATCAGAACTGTTAAACCGCGTCACAACACGTTTTAAATGGCTTATCGTGTTTCCTGTATTCCCGGACGGGCTAACAGGATTCATATTGGTAGATGATCCCAGTATCCATGTGGCCGTTTGTGTATTTCCCGCCGTAGTGACGGTGGAATCGACATACGCGACACTGTAGGTTGCCGTGACATTGTACACTACTCCGTTCGATGCAGTGATTGAAATCGTCTCGCTTCCATTGTTAAGCTGTTCAATCCCTTTGGATATATTTCCGTCCGCTTCACCCGGGTTATTTCCTGCTACCGTCGGAATAACGGAAGGAGATGCCGTCAAATTACACTTCATCGATGACGTATTTTCATCCGATCCGATGCGGTATCCGCCAGCACGCGAACAGTTTAAATCTCCTCTATCAGGATTCATCACTAATGGTCCGGAACCGGAAGCCAGGTAATTCCTATCCCACCGTCCCTGAAATTTATCCAATACCCATCCGCCCAAACGCTCCATCACGTCTTCATCGATCATAACCCCTTTTGAGGCGTTGTTGGCCACCGACATCATCGAGGGGATCGTTACAACACTGATCGCTATGATGACGATAGCAAATACCAACTCGATCATCGTCATTGCAGAACGCATAGAACCCCTCATCGGATTGCCGGAGCGTAATCTCGGGTGCTTTTCCACCCTCCCGCTCCGCCGCTCGTAGACTTATTGGTTTTAGCACCGACATTTTGATCTTTCGAACTTCCGGTAGCTCCGACGGATGGGACCACATTAATGTTAAAACACGGATGGGTCGAACAATCCGTTCCTGGAGTCGTATACGTTAATGCCGCAGGTCCGTACCATAGCCACGGCGAGACAGCGATATGGGCTTTTGCGCTGTACGGCGGGGTTTCACCAGCGAATGGATACGTTTCTATTCCCGTACCGTTAGATACAGGTGAAAGAGGCAATCCTACCGTATTCGTAGCCGTGACTACAGCTGATACATTAGCATCCCCTCCGGTTGCATCGTTATGCAAATTATTGATATACCACATACTCTCGTTTCTGCTTGGGGTCAATACGGTCCCGTTAATTCTCGGTGCATTAAAAACTTCATACCATGCAGTAGCCGTGAACGGGTTATTTCCAAATACTCTAATATCACGGGGAATAAGACGGCCGTAAACGAATGTAGCATTTCCGTCCAAAGTTCGGTTCTTATCGCCATAGACACTGTCCGTATCGATAACACTGACGTTTACATCATTCCCGACACCGTTGGAACTGTTGACATCAAACGGAGATACAGCCACTCTCGGATCTCTGGAAAAATTAAACCTCGCCACTAAAGGATCATTGAAGACGATCGATGTGCTTCCGCTTACGAAATTTGCATCCGCATTCGCCGCGCCTAGCGTTTTCGGAACTAACCCCCGCGCTGTTGCAACAACCGAGGCAACGTGCGGGGTAATGGTAATACTTCTCTCAAACAAATTATTAGCATAATTTTGCGTTAGTGCACCCTGTTTATTTTGTGCCCGTATCGTCATCGGAATTCTGGCCGACATATTCAAATCGCTGGAAAGATAGGTAAAGGAAGGGGTGGTACCGTCATTATTGACAATCATCCCTACCGAAATATTGAAATCAAACGGGATGAACGTTACATTTCCATCCCCCTGAATCGTTCGGTCACTCAGTATCGTATCATCCGTATCGACAGTCGCCCAATTACTATCATTCAAATCCAATATGAACTTTCCGACATCGCTATAGCGTATAGGAACCGGTCCGACCCCATCGGTAAGATTCCAATCCCCTGTGATTGTTGTAATTCCTTGGGTATTTACCGTCATAATTTGAGCAGACGTATCACGATTCCACCACGATTTCGGTGCACCTGTGAAGTTGGAGACACTTTGATTATATCCTTGGGCATTGTTGCCGTTATAATCATACGCAGTAACGTTCAGATTATAGTCCTCACCCGCTTTCATCTTATCCACCGGGGCCGTAAAGACAAAACGGTCGGGACGAACCGCAAAATTATCGGTCGAGCAGCTCACTTTTCCGGCCATTCCGGAAATACATTGATAGCACCCATAGGCATTGTCAAAAGGGGCTGAGGGGAGATTTCCGGCATTATAGCTGTTCGACTGGCACGGAGGATTTGCCAAAGCGGGATTCATACCGTGTGCCGCACCGCCTGCACAGACATCTTGTGTCAATTGGCCAAAGACATCTCCGATTTTATGATCTGCGTTCAAACACTGAGGAACCCCCAACAATACCGCTTGCGTGTTACTGTTGCTGCAACTGAAACTCGCGGCCTGAAAACTTGTACCCCAATCAACATAGTTCAAAGCGATCCGTTTATCTCTCCCCGCCACCGCACTGAGCAGCGCATTGGAGAGATCGATTGCGGGCGAAGGCTTTGTCGTGTCCCCGTTGGCAAAATCGACGTACGTGCTGCGTGACAATGATGCAATCGTTGTTAATTTTTCGCTATCCGAGAGCAAACAGACACTCGAATCTACCGGAAAAAGATAGACCCTGTTTCCCGTCGGTACGGTATAAGGTGCAATCGCCCCCCCCGTATCGAGAGAGACGACGTTGAGCTGAAACGGCTTATTGACAATTTTCGTCGTGATCGAACGATCATTATCTGCTTCAGCTATAGATGTCTCCCGGGCATCAAAACCGCTGGCCGGTATATTCTGTGCATATAAATACTGCCCCGCATCAGCAAGATTGGAAGAAGTTTGATCGACTGCTGCTCCGGTGAGTGCATTGTAGTACGTTGCATACATCTTGTTTTCAACTTTTACACTTTGCCCGTGTGTATCGGGGTTGGATGCAATCTTCGTTTGAAACTGCATATAGGCTGTCTCTCCCACTGCCATCAATGGAATGGAACATGCGATTTTAAACGGGTTTAACCCTACGCTACATGAGCTTTTACAATCCGTATGCGAAGGGCCGTAATTACAGACGACCGAATCCAAAATAGTGGTCGTATTATGATCCAACAAATCGCCTAACGTCACCAAAGGATCGGTGACATTGCCATCAATTTTTGTCAAATTATTGTCATCGAAATTATCGTAGATAACAATGTTACTCGCCCCTTCATTTCCGGTATTGGTGATATTGGCGGTATAGGTGATCGTTTGATCCGGGGTCACTGTTCCGCTGCTGTTGGTCGATTTTACAATGGAGATAAACGGCTGATAAATATCGGTGGCGAAGGCAAAAATACCGGGGAAATATGTATCATAGCTATTTGCAACTGTAGAACCACTCGGCGGTGGATTAACTGTAAAACTGGTCATCTTGACAGTTGTAGACGATTGACCTGTTCCAATGATTGACGGACTTCCCGCAGTGCCGATATTATAACTGTGAATATCCACACCTAATGTATTGGCACATGGAGGGTTTCTATCCGTAACATTTGCTCCACTCTCATCAGTAACACTAGAGGTAAAAACTTCTCCTAGTGAAACATCGCTTCCTGTTTTGTTAGTCAAGGTAATTTTATCACCATAACCTATATCGCCTTCCCCTCCGAAAACAAAAAAAGAGGAATTAACCGCACCTGCGCTTGGGGTTAAAAATCCACTCAATGTTATTGTTTCTGAATTGCTTGTATTGATACCTAAATAACCATCATAAACAGTCAAATTTTTCAACGATACGGTGTTATCCTCATACACAATCACTAAAGACCATGCACCATATAAGTTTGTGGTACCAGTATACGCCAACACATCAGCGACCCAAATTGTTTGTGCATAGCCGGTACTAGCTAAAACGGCTGGAGAAATCGTATTTATATTAGTTTTCAAGCTTTGGGTAATGTCTGCAATACCCTGATAATCTGCAAAACCACTACCTGTCCACCAGTTAAATTTTGATGGAATTGTAGAAATTGTTTGATATCCGGAACCAGGAAGTTTCAATTTGACTGTACTAGCCTGTGTAGCATTTGCAGCCAATGTACCTGATTGCAATCGTCCCTGCCAATATAACCCCGCGTATTTAATCTTTGCACTTGTAATTCCTGCAGGAAGAATTAAATCTGCTGACGTTGAGTTGAAAGTCGGTATCGTCTGATCCGGATCCATATTCGCATTAACAGCGGTAACGGCATTATTAGCCAAACTTGTACACCCACTCGATGTGGTCAAGACACTATTTCCGACAATTTTAATATTACCATTTATATTAGTCGTATATGCCGATGTAAAATTACGAGTATGACTACTCCCATATGGATCTACTCCCGTACCCTTTATCGAGAAGTTATAAGGATTTTCACTTGTGTCATTGTTAACAAATGAAATTGTACCGTTTCGAGTTCCTGTACCTGTTGGAGTAAAACGAACGGTAAATGTCGTTGACCCACCCACAGCAACCGATGCAGCAGGGGCAACGCTCACACTAAAATCTCCTGTAACCGTAAAAGTTCCTATTGTCAGATTTTGATTTCCAGTATTTTGGATTGTAAATATATGGTCTACTATTCCAACCCCTATATTTGCACTTCCAAAATCGGTATCATCTGTTGTTGTTGGAGAATTGTCTCCATCAGCTATATTCGTATTTTTTCCTTGAACATTGATTTCTTGTGCTCCATAACTGGATACACTAAACACAATCAAAAATCCAAAAACCGTTATCAATTGTAAAAGAAATTTATTTATTTTCATCTCATCCTCCTCGGATTTTAAGGCACTCAAAAACAGGGCTCGGTAGTACTTCATTTTAGTCCCGATTTGCCCAATCGATTACTATCGACCATCGTCTCTCTTTTCTAAAATAGTATCAAGAGAATACGCTATTTTTCGATTGTAGTGCTATGTTGATTAAAGAGCCATTAAAATGTGTTAATAATTATTTTAATATTCTCTTATTTTGTTTTTTTCTAAAACTCTTGACGTTTCAATTTTGTGTGTTATAATCAAATTTCCTCTATATTACACCAAGGTGGTACCTAATTATGAATATTTCTCTCGTCGGACGCCACATCGAGCTCAGCGATGCCATTAAAGATCATCTGATGCACTCTATCGATACACTAACCAAATACCATCTCGACCTAATCAGCGTCAATGCCGTCGCCAGTTCCAATGAACGAAAAAAAGGGGTGACGATCGAATTTACGATCAACGTTGCCGGAAAAAATACCATCGTCATCACCCAGCGCGACGATGATCTCTATGCCGCGATCGACATCGCAATCGACCGTGCCCAAAAAGCGCTCCGCCGTTTGCACGACCGTCTATCCGATCACAAAAATGAGGGGATGAACGAAGCGAAACATGCGGCAGCCGGCTCCATCGATCTTCATGCCGCAACCGAAGCGATGGAGGATGAAATCGTACCCGCCGAACCGATCCTCTTTAAACCGCAAGAGGTAGCCGAAATATTAGAAAAACTTAAAGAGAGTGCCAAAGTATTTGAAGTCTTTTATGATATCGACGGGAAAATGAGAGTCCTGTATAAACGTTCAGACGGGCGGTTTGGGCTTTATTAAAAAGTTATCTTTCTTTTCTTTTTCATAAGAAAAGAAACAAAAGAAAATCGTCTCCGCAACAAATCACTATCGGTACGTCTTCGCACTTCTGCGGGCGACCTCGCTCTTTGAGTGTTGCGTAGACCTATTAATTTTTATCTAACCAACTTTTCACTTCTCGAACTATTGTCTCATCCTCAGCAATATCTGCCCATCGAAATGCTTTACCGCTTTGGATACTCCCATCCAGCAAATCACCGCTTGAGCGGAATTTCAAATCGAGTGCCGCAATTTCAAAACCGCTGTTGCATCTGCTAAATGACTCCAGTCTCTCATTCTTGCCGCTTTTGTTCGTATAGAGATAACAATACCCCGCTAATCCGGTACGGCTCACCCGTCCGCGCAGCTGATGGAGCGTTGAGAGTCCTAAACGTTCCGCCCCGACGATCACGACGGTAGAGAGACGCGGCAGAGATATTCCCACTTCGACCACCGTCGTTGCGAGAAGAATAGCCCCCTTCTCGCGAAAAGCCGTCAAAACCGCTTCTTTCTCTTTGTCTTTGCCGTGTGTGACGTAGACGTTCTCGAAATTCTTTTCCCAATATCCCCGCGCTTCGTCGATGCTTTGATAATCGATCGTTTCACTCTGTTCCACCAACGGATAGACGATGAGGACTTGGTGGTTTTGCGCAATTTCGGATCGGATATGATCCAACAGACGGGGAAAATCGCTCTTTCCAATGATACGGGTAGCAATATTCTTCGTAAACGGTGTCTGGACGATCAGACTCACATCGATATGCGCCGAGTCGATCATCGCCTGCGTACGGGGGATCGGGGTAGCGGAAAACTGCAGATAGTGCGGAGAGGTGTCGTTATCGGTGAGTTTGGTTAGGGCATGGCGCTGAGCGGTACCGAAGCGGTGCTGCTCATCTACCATCACCAATCCAGCTTCGGGGAGCGGACGATGAAGCAGTGCATGGGTACCGATAATAAAATCATACTCCTCCAACGGAGCTTTTTTCGTGGCATTGGTGACGAGGGCAATCCGCAGATTCGGAAGAAATTTTTGGGCCTCCTCATAAAGCTGTGCGGCGAGGATTGTCGTCGGTGCCATCAAAATAGAGCGATAGGGGTGCATCAAAACGACCGATGCTAAAATCACCATCGTTTTCCCCGACCCTACATCCCCGACGATCATCCGCCGTGCCGCATTATAAGCCTGCAAATCCGATTGTATCTCGAGAATCGCATTTTGCTGATCCGCTGTAAGTTCAAACGGGAGTGTTTTAATCCATTGATTCACATCGCCGCCTGCTCGGTACGACGTTTTATGATAACGGCGTTTGAGACGGAGACGGCGCATATACTCATAGAGTTCTGCAAATTTAAGGGCATATGTCTGCGTTTCACTCAAAGGTTTGGGAATGTCGGGGAAATGGATGCCGTAAAGTTCACGGGCTATTTTTTCAGGGAGACCGTCAGCGATGAGATTTTCAACGGTAATGTATTTCAGGGTCAAACGACGCATCACATCGGCGCGAAGAGGAGTTTTATAGATGGGTACGAGCGAGCCTACCGCGCCGATTTTCACCGGATGGACAATCGTCCACTTTCCCACTTCCCACTGAGCTTTACCGATGAAAAAAGCACGCTCATGTTTTGGGAATTGATGAAGCATATAGGGCTTGGGATGAAAGATGATCCCCTCGATCACACATTCTAAGTTATGAGAAAAAAAAGTGATTTTAAGGGTTTTTGGGGTGCGGACGACATGCTCTACCGTCGCATCGATAACGCATGACGCGTTGTGGAGCAGTTCGGTACTTAAACGGCGATCTTCAAAGGAAGCGGGGGCAATAAGGGAGAGTGCCGTAACACTCCCTACCCCTAAACGGTGAAATTTATCTGAATCTTCGGGAGATATAAGTGTATTCATAGTTTTCTATTCTCCGTTCGTGGTGAGCCTGTCGAACCATGAATCACCCTTCGACTGGCTCAGGGTGAACGGGATATTATTTTGTCACAATAGCATAGCTAAGATCGCGGATTTCGCCGTGGCGTTTGATAAAATCGTTCACTTCATCAAGGGTAAGGGTGCGGATAAGCTCAAGCTCTTGAAGCGAATGCCCGAGCGGTTTTCCCTGATAATATTCGCTAAACGTTCGTCCCAAACGCTGAGAGAGGGTTTCCACTCTCAAAGGTTCGGAACCGAGCAAGAACTTGCGCGCTTGATCGAGCTCACTTTGTGTCACGCCGTCACGTACAAACGTATCGATCACCAATACTACCGTTTTTTTCGCTTCATCCTGCGACTCTAGTTTCGTTTGAAGATAGCCGCTGAAATAGGTATTGGTTTTTGCAACAGAGAGACGCGAATAAGCGGAATAGGCAAGCCCCCTTTTAACCCGTATCTCTTCCATCAATCGGCTTCCGAATCCGCTGCTTCCTAAAATAAACATTGCAACGCGGGCTTTGTAGAACTCAGGATCGCTTTCGCTCATCTCAAACGGCGCTCCGAAATAGAGATAGGCCTGCTCGGTTTGGGGGCGCTTGAGTAATGACTCTTTCGGCTCTTTACGCGGTTCATAGTGGCGTTCTTTACCGACTTTTCCCTTCTCTAATATACCAAGAAGCGTTTGTACTTTGAGCTTGGCATCGCTCATAGAGATATCGCCCCCCATGACGATAAGAGCATTGGAGAGGACGAGATGATCTTTTTTAAACGCTTCGACGTCACCGAGTTTGATCGCTTTGATACTCTGCGCGGTTCCGATGTTGGGAACCGACATCGGTGTCCCCTCGAAGAGTACCGCTTTTAGCTCATCAGATGCGACCGTATCGAAATCTGCCTCTTTACGGGCGATGTCGCTGAGGGCCATCGTTTTTACTTTTTCCAGCGATTTGGCGGTGAAGTTCGGCTCACGCAACTGCTCGCTCAACAGTGAGAGCCCCGTATCGAACTCCTCTTTGAGGGATCCCAGTTCAATCACAAACGTCTCATTGCCTGCATTGCTGCTCAATTGAATCGCACGGGCGTCCAAAGCATCGGCAAAACCGACAGAACCCCGCTTTAGAGAACCTTCGTTCAACATTTTGGCGCTCAGTCGTGCCAGACCGAAATGTTTCCCCTCATCGATACTGCCGCTGTGAGTGAAAACAATCTGCATCGAGACGATCGGAAGCCGCTTGTCCTCTTCGTAGATAAAAGGGATTTTTGTCCCGTGAACTTCAATAAAATCCAATGTGCTTGCCATAAGTGCTTGCCCTAATAGTAAAATCGCTACGAAAAAACTTTTCACTCAAATTTTTCCAAAATCTCATATGCCGTATTTCTTATCGCGGGAGTTTCGCCGATATCTCGGATAAGGCGAATCATCTCCTCCTTCGCCATCCGAAATCCTGCCCCCGCACTGCGGACAACATTCTCTTCCATCATCGTCGAACCTAAATCATTGGCTCCGAACAGTAATGCCATTTGGCCGATGTAAGGCCCCTGCGTCACCCAAGAGCTCTGAATGTTCGGGAAGTTATCCAAATAAAGACGTGCAACCGCCAACAGTCTGAGATAACGGTTGCTGGATTGTTTCTCGATTTCCGGATGTTCGATCATCAATTGAGTATTTTGCCCCTGAAACGACCACATGATAAAGGCTCTAAATCCGTGTGTTTCATCCTGAAGATCACGAATCAGATTCCAGTGCTCGATAATCTCCTCATCGGTCTCGACCGTGCCGTACATCATTGTCGCCGTCGATTTAATCCCTAACTTATGCGCTTGGCGGTGAACATCTACCCACTCCAACGAATCCATTTTTTTCGGAGCGATAATATCGCGGACGCGGTCACTGAGTATCTCAGCTCCGGCACCCGGAATCGAAGATAGCCCTTTGGCATGAAGACGTGATAGACACTCTTGGATGGTGATATGGGAAACTTTGGCGATAAAATCAAGCTCAATCGAAGAGAAGCCGTGGATGGTGATTTGAGGGTATTTCGTGTGGATATGTTCTACCAAATCCTCGTACCACTCGATTTTTAGCTTCGGGTGGACACCGCCTTGAAACAAAATCTGGGTTCCGCCGATTTCGAGAAGCTCTTCGATCTTTTGATCGATCTCTTCAAACGTAAGGACATAGGCGTCTTCGTCTTTCCCGTGTCGATAAAAGGCACAAAATTTACAGTCAACCCAGCAGACGTTCGTGTAGTTGATATTGCGATCGACGACAAATGTCGTTATGCCGTCCGGATGAAGCTCTTTTTTGCGAGACGTCGCCATTTTTCCCAGCTCTTTGAGGTCAGCATGGCGAATCAGTTCTAGGGCTTGTTCTTTACTAAGGCGCATGATAGGTTATTTGTCTTTCGAAATAGCGTCCAAAACGCCGTTAATAAACTTCGGTGACTGTTCGCTTCCGAACGCTTTGGCCACTTCGATCGCTTCATTGATAATTACCGCCGAATCGAGTTCGCCGAACATAATTTCATAACCGCCCAAACGGAGTGTCGCCCGCTCAATCGAACCAAGGCGGTCAAAATCCCAATCTTTGAGATGTTTGACAATCGCTTCATCGATCTCTGAAAGGTGTTCCGTTACCCCTTTAAACAAATCAAGGGCAAAATCACGCTGCTTGTTACGGATCTTTTTCTCTTCGAGAATCTCATCACTGAAATCGGCAATACTCTGATTCCCCAAATCGTATGCGTACAATAAACTTACTACCGCCATGCGGGCTTGATGACGTGTTGCCATTAATTACCTTTTTTAAAGTTATTCTCTCTTTTCTTTAGCGCAAAGAAAAGGGACAAAAGAAACTCATTCCTAAAGCAAATCGCTCACGCGACTCTCAGCACTTCTGCCTTCACGCGTAGCTTTCAAGGATGCTTTAGGAATTTATTTATGGGTTATCCGATTTCCTCATATAGATCAAGCATCTCAATAACAACGGTCATCGCTTCAAACCCTTTGTTCCCCGCTTTGGTTCCGGCACGCTCGATCGCCTGCTCAATCGTATCAGTCGTCAACAATCCGAAAGAGACCGGTTTTTTGTGTTTCAAACTCACCGTTGCAATCCCCTTTGTCGCTTCAGCAGAGACATAATCAAAGTGAGGAGTCGAACCGCGGATAACCGCACCCAATGCACATACCGCATCAAATTTTCCGCTGGATAGAAGCTGCTCGATTACCATCGGAAGTTCAAACGCGCCCGGTGCCAAAACATGAGTCAAATCATCACTGTTTCCGCCGTGGCGTGAATAGGCATCTTTTGCCCCTTCGACAAGGCGATCAACAATAAAATGGTTCCAGCGTGTACTGACAATCGCTACTTTTTTATCCGTGCGAACACGAAGTTGTCCTTCGATTAGCTTCATAAAATTAATTTCCTTTGACTGAATTGATTTGTAACAGCGTTTCGCTCAACGCTTCGAGTTGTTCTAATTTTAGCATATTCGGCCCGTCACTCAAAGCGCAAACAGGGTCAAAATGGGTTTCGAAGAAAAACCCGTCCACTCCGACGGCCGCAGCCGCCCGTGCGAGGTGGGGAACCATAGAGCTGTCTCCCCCTGTTTTTCCTGTTCCCGTCCCCGGCATCTGCACCGAATGGGTCGCATCGAAAATAACGGGGGCAAATTGACGCATGATGACGAGTGAGCGCATATCAACGACCAGATTGCCGTATCCGAAGCTCGAGCCTCTCTCGCACAGTAATACTCCGTGTTTTTGAGATGCTTCAAAGTTCATTTCATCGCATCCGCGCGTTTTGAGTACTTTCGCCACCGAAAAACGCATGTCGCCCGGAGTCATAAACTGCCCTTTTTTAATATTCACAATCTTATCGGTTTTTCCCGCCGCAACGAGCAAATCGGTTTGACGGCATAAAAAAGCGGGGATTTGGAGCATATCAACCACTTCGGCAGCGATAGGAACCTGATAACTCTCATGAACATCGGTAACGATTTTGTAGCCGAAATCATCTTTGACCTTTTGAAGAATCCGAAGCCCCTCTTCGATCCCCGGTCCGCGATAACTGTCCAGCGAAGTACGGTTGGCTTTATCAAAACTCGATTTGAAATAAAAATCAAAGTGCGGGTCATTTTGGTAACGTTCGAGCGATTTGGCGATTTTAAAAATCGACTCTTCACTCTCAATAACACACGGTCCGGCTAAAAGTATCATAGGATTTCCCTCGATGTTAATTGGTGTAATTGTACTGAGAAAAAATTAAAATCCCGTGCGGCATTGCGCTTTAGTTTTAGGGAGTCCCTCCATCCCTTTGGTACATTGGCGATGGAGAAGATAACGGTACCCTCTCATAATCATCGTTTTAATCAGATACCCTGCAAATCCGCTGAAACGAATCCATCCAAAAAGAGAAATCGAGGCATATTTTCCCCCTAAAGCGACCATCATCCCCTCTATTTTCATCGATACACTGCGCATTTCCCGCCCCTCAATCAGTGCAAGTATATTTTCTCCCGCTCCTGTTCCGCTTTGTTCGGCGATCTGTGCCGTAGGGGGGAGAATCTTTCCGTCCGTACTTCGCATTTCGGCAATATCGCCGGCGGCAAATACCCCCTCATACATCGGAATACGTAAAAACTCATCAACAATAAGTTGCGACTTTTTGTTTTTTTCGCTCTCAATCGTCGCGGTCAATGTCGAAGCAATAATCCCTCCCGTAAAAATCATAAAATCGAAACAAATGTTCTCCGCGTTGTTCAAAGTCAATGTATGTTCTTCCACGGAGGTAATACGCGAATGTCTGATGATTTTTACCCCGAGCCCTATCAGACGCTCTGTCGCTTTTTTGACGAGATAAGACTCCATCCCCTCCAAAACATTTTCATGAGGGATAATCAAAAAAATATGAATATTATCGCAGGTGAGCGTATTATCCTTATGAAAAACACGGATATAGTTTGCCATTTCCGCCGCAATCTCGACGCCGCTCAGTCCGCCGCCGCCGATCACAACATTAAAAGGCTCACTGCACCATCCCCCCTCGCTCTCCATTCGAGCATAGAGACGCTGTTCAAACTGGTGTTTAAACGAGAGGGCACTGGGGAGTGTTTTAACACCATGAGAATGTTCGCGCAGCCCCGGTACCGAAGCGTGAAAAGCGGTACGGCTTCCGCTGCAGAGGAGAAGATAATCATAAGGGTGGCAGGAACTTTGTCCGCTCGCGCATCGGTTTTCAAAATCGATCTCTCGCACGGTATCTTTGATAAACGTTACGTGCTCGCCATAGCTTAGACACAATGCAACCAAATCGATCGTAACCCGGGTCATCGAACACTCATTAGCGATAAGTTCGTACGCTTCAGTCTGGAGATAATGGTAGGGGTGTTGATCAATCATGACGATATCACATAGATTTGAAGAAGCAAGAGTTTGGAGTGCTTTCACTCCCGCATAACCCCCACCGACGATAACGACACGCTGACGTTTCATGTTCACCCCTTTGGGGTATAAGTATTTGATACGATTATAGCATAAGGGCAATGGAGCACATTACCGCCGAGCTGAACGCCCATTGAAAATTGTATCCTCCCAACTCTCCCGTCACATCGACCGTTTCACCGATAAAATAGAGCCCTTTGATTTTGGTACTCTCCATTGTCAAAGGATCGATCTCCTCGCACGCTACCCCGCCGCGGCACGCTTCGGCTTTTGAAAACCCGAATGTCCCCGAGGGAGCCATCGCATAACGGCGAATAGTGGAAAGCTTTTCAAATTCCTGCAGATTCAAACGGTTGCATGCTTTATCTTCCAACCCTACTGCTTCCAAAAAGGCTTTCATGAATCGTTTCGGAAGAGGGACCGCCGTAGAGATACTCTTTTTTTCATATTTCAGGATGTTGAGATCAAAATCGGGGAGAAAATCGATCACGATCTCCCCTTTGAACCAATAAAGCGATGCGGAGAGGACAACCAGTCCGCTGATCCCCTTGTGGGCAAAGAGCAAATCCTCATCCAACGTTTTACCTGCGACATGGATACGGGCGGGAAAACTGATCCCGCTGAGTTCTTTCATCCAAAACTCTTTGGGCTGCAACGTCAATCCCACCAACACCGGAGAAAAAGGGAGCGTTTTGAGTCCGTAGTGCTGCGCAATTTTCAAACCGATATCGCTTGCTCCAAGCTCTTTATAGCTCGCTCCCCCTGTTGCAACAACAACACGGCGGGATTGAAATTTCCCTTTATCGGTCGTAACGATAAAAGGATTTTGCCCCTCAACGGAGAGAATTTTATACCCCAACAGCAAATCAGCTCCGTGCGCTTTTCCCATCAAAATAGAGATCACCTCATCGGAGCTTTTCGGACAAAAATAGTACCGCTCTTTTCGCATTACGGGACGCAACCCCCCTGCTTTGAAATAGTCTAAAAGAGCTTTTTGAGAAAAGGTCGAGAGTGCACTCGAAATTAATCTCTCATCGCCGAGAAAATGGGTCTCATCGACTTCGACGTTGGTCAGATTGCATTTGCCTCCGCCGGATGCTTTAAGCTTCAGAGCAGGACGGTTATTTCCTTCGATGACTGCAACGGAAAGAGCGCTGTTTTGACGCAGCTGGGCGGCGCACATCAAGCCGCTTGCCCCTCCCCCTAAAATAATAACGTCGTAATGTTTCATCGTTTAATCAGTCGAAGAACCAAAAGGAAAATAAGAACTCCTCCCATTGCCATATTGTCCCAGGTAATTGTCTTATGGCTCATCAAATAGTGAATAACAATCAATACCGCAGCGATGTAGATCATTTTATGCCAGGAGTGAAACAGTCCGAACAGTTTTTTGGTCGAGGTAAGCGCCATTGTCAGCATGATAACAAACGCTCCCATACCATATGCAATAAAAGGTTTTGTCAGCACTTCATGTGTTACGCCGTGAATATGAAACTCCTGATCAATCCCGATGAAAAGCATCGCATGAATCAGCGCATAAAAAAAAGAAAACAATCCGGCCAAACGGCGGTATCGAATGAGATTGAGTTTCAAAAATACACGCACGGGGGTAAAAGCCAGAGTCAGTGCCAAAAGCCAAAAAGCGCTGTCACCGGATAAATCGGTTAAAAATTTCAACGGGTCAGTCGGGAACTTCGTCAGGGTAAAAGGGACAAACTGCTCTACAAAAACAAACGATTCACGTACCCATTGCGGCTGAATCTCTACACTGAAACGGATTAGCGCATACACTATCGGTAATAATGCACCGAACCAAATGACAAATCTCATTTATACCCTTTTTAATAAAACTTTCGTAGATCCATCCCTTTGTACAAATGGGCGACTTCCGCACCGTATCCGTTAAAGGCAAGGGTATCTTGCTTAAAAAATTTCCCGATCACCCTCTCACGTGCCTGCGACCATCTCGGATGATCGACGGCAGGGTTGACGTTGGCGTAAAACCCGTATTCGCTCGGGGCTATTTCGTTCCACGTCGAGCGCGTTTGATGTTCTTTCAGCGTAATTTTGACAATCGATTTGATACTTTTAAACCCGTATTTCCACGGGACGACCAGACGAATCGGCGCCCCGTTTTGCGGCATCAGCTCTTTTCCGTACAACCCTACCGCCAAAATGGTGAGCGGATGCATCGCCTCATCAATCCGAAGCCCTTCATGGTAAGGAAACGGAATATTACCAAAACTTTGTTTTTGTCCGGGAAATTGTGCAGGATCAAACAGCGTCTCAAACTCAACGTATTTGGATTTTGAGGTCAGTCCGGCAGCTTTGAGCAATGACGAGAGGGGAAAACCGACCCACGGTATCACCATAGCCCATCCCTCGACGCATCGGAGGCGATAGATTCGCTCCTCCAACGGGATTTTTTTTATGATCGCTTCGATATCAAGAGTCTGCGGCTTCTGTACCTCTCCGCCGATAGCGACCGTCCACGGACGGGGTTTAAAATGTTTTGACAGCTTGGCAGGTCCCTCTTTATCAACGGAAAACTCATAAAAATTGTTGTAGGAGCTCACCAGATCAAACGGGGTCAACTCCAGTGAACTTTTCTGTTTTTGGAAAGCCAGGGCAGCTGAGAGCGGAGAGGCCACCGCCAAAACGGCAACCGAAGCGGTGAGTTTCATAAGTGCACGACGCTCCTCATAAATAGCTTCAGGGGTTATCAGCGACGATGAAATCGGTGTATAATCTTTACGTATAAGCATGGTACATCTCCTATTAGCTATAATAGCATTCAAACTTAATACCTAAACGCGGTTCAAACAAATAAAACAACTTAGTGTAACACAGGTAAATAAATCCTCTATGAGAGGAAAATAATAAAATATTATCCAAGGGTCAAAAAATGTCCAAAAAGCTTCACATCGTGTCACTGGGGTGTACGAAAAATCTTGTCGATACCGAGGTAATGCTGGGACGGCTTAAAGATTTCGAAATGACCGATGCAAGCGGTGAAGCTGACGTTATCATCGTTAACACCTGCGGATTTATCGATGCAGCGAAACAAGAATCACTCAACACAATTTTTAATCTCGATGCGGGTCGTAAAAAAGATTCGGTTTTAGTGATGGCGGGATGTCTCTCAGAGCGGTATAAGGAGGAACTGTCCAAAGAACTCAGCGAAGTGGACATCTTTACAGGGGTCGGCGATTACGACAAGATCGATGAACTTCTGAGAGCCAAACAAAGCCGTTTTACCCCAGAGGTCTATCTGATCGACGAAGCGGAACGGGTTGTTACGGGTTCAACGTATCATGCCTATATCAAACTCTCCGAGGGGTGTAACCAAGTCTGCAGCTTCTGCGCTATCCCCTCGTTCAAAGGAAAACTCCACTCCCGTAATTTGGAGAGCATCGCCCATGAAGTCGAAGCTCTTGTCGCCAAAGGGTATTATGATTTCAGCTTTGTTTCCCAAGACTCCAGTTCGTATCTACGCGATCAGAATATTCAAGACGGGCTTATCCATCTGATTAAGCGGATCGAGCTGATCGACGGTGTCAAAAGCGCCCGTATTTTGTACCTCTACCCTTCGACAACGACGCTGAAACTGATCAAAGCGATTGGAGATTCCAAAGTGTTCCACAACTATTTCGATATGCCGATCCAGCACATCAACGACGAGATGTTAAAAATCATGAAACGGGGATTCGGAAAAGCCAAAACCCTTGAACTTCTGGGAGCGATGAAAGCGCTGCCGAATGCGTTTATCCGTACCAGCTTCATCGTTGGTCATCCTGGGGAATCCGACGCCATGTTTGAAGAGATGGCGGAGTTTGCGGCCACGTTCGGATTTGACCGCCTCAACGTTTTTGGCTACTCCGACGAGGAGGGGACAAGCGCTTACACGATGAAAGAGAAGATCCCGACCAAAGTGATTAACGCACGTGCCAAAAAATTGGGAAAAATCGCTTCGGATGTTGAACTGTCCAGTCTGCAAAAACTCATCGGAACCGAAATCCCTCTCGTTATCGACGGTGAGAGCGACGAGCACGAATTTCTTCTCAGCGCCCGTGCACTGAACTGGGCACCCGATGTCGACGGTGAAATCTATGTCAACGACCGCGAAATCGAAGGGGAACTGGCCTTTGGAAAAATTTACCGTGCCCGTATCACCGAACTTGCACAAACACGGCCTCTGGCTACCGTAACGGGAAATGTCTAAACTTCTCCACCTTGATCGTCTACGCGAGGGGAGAGTCCTCCTCGCATTCTCCGGAGGGGTCGATTCCACCGCCCTTTTTCACCTTTTACTTGAAAACAATATCGCTTTTGATATTGCCCACGTCAACTACCATACACGAGAATCGAGTGATACCGAAGAAAAAAATGCCGAACGACTCGCAGTACGACATTCTCTTCAATGCTATACCCATTCCTGCCGATTAGGGGGGATCAATTTCGAACACCGCGCCCGTGAAGAGCGGTACCGCTTTTTCGGTTATCTGATGCAAAAATATCGTTACGCCTATCTTCTCACCGCCCATCAGCTCAACGATCGTTTGGAATGGCTGATGATGCAGATGTGCCGAGGCTCAGGGTTGCCCGAAATGCTCGGTATACGTTCCCATGACTCACGCGACGGGATAGAAATCTTGCGTCCCCTTCTCGAATGGGACCGCGACTCCATTGAAACCTATCTGCATGAACGCAAAATTCCTCATTGTATCGATGAGAGCAATGCGGATGAGCGCTATACCCGCAATTTTTTTCGTCACCGCTACAGCACTCCGATAATGCGTGATTACCGTGATGCCATCCGACGAAGCTTCCGCTATTTGGAAGAGGACAGTGAATCCTTGATCGAATCGATGGATTTCAAAACTGTAAATGAATTTGCGTATGCCGAAAATCCCCCCAATATCCGCTCACTTCTCTATGGGATTGACCGCTATTTTAAATCCCATAGTTATCTGCTCAGCAAGCACGATAAAGAGGCGTTAAAAAAGGGAGGGGAACACATCATCGGAAGACGTTTTATCGTCTCTATCGAAATGAAGTATACGTTTGTAGCCCCCTTCGAGGCCTATGTAGTAATGGATAAAGGGTTTCGAGAAGAGTGCCGAAAACTAAAAATTGCAACCAAACTGCGAGGGTACCTTTTCGGCGCCCCCGAAGCGATGCGTATTATGCGTCAATTAAAAGGCGCTCAAGAACTTCTTCGATCCGACTGACTCCGACGATTTCCAAAGCCCCTTTAACCTCGTCGGGAATATCGGCCAGATCACGGTCATAATTTTTCTGAGGAATAAGGGCAAGTTTCATCCCGGCACGATGAGCGGCGATCAGTTTCTCTTTAAGCCCGCCGATCGGAAGAACGTTTCCGGTCAACGAAACCTCTCCCGTCATCGCGATATCGGCACGTACTTTTTTATTGGTCAAAATCGATGCGATGACGGTGGACATCGCGATCCCCGCACTCGGTCCGTCTTTAGGGGTAGCACCGTCGGGAACGTGAACATGCAAGTCAAAGCGTTTATAAACCTCGCTTGCGTCAACCGGAACATCACTCTCACGCTCCGCAGGGCTGAGAGGGATAATCGAATGATCGACACTGATTTTTCCCTCATCAATCAACGTTTTAACGACAGAGAGGGCGATACGGGCAGACTCTTTCATCACATCCCCCAAGCTTCCCGTCAGCTGCAATACCCCTTTGCCGTTGATACGGATCGCTTCGATTTTAAGGACATCGCCCCCGACAGCCGTCCAGGCCAAACCGTTCACCACACCGATTCGGTCCACATGATCAGTCCGGTCGATTTCGAATATTGTTTTTTCCAAGAAATCTTTGAGGTTTTTCAGACTCACAGATACTTTTTGAGTTGACGGCTCTTCGAGAATCTTTTTCGCCGCTTTACGGACGATATCGGCGACACGCCGGCGAAGATTACGAACCCCCGCCTCTCGGGTATGCTTCTCGATCACCTCAGCCATCGCCGTTTTGGAAATAGAAAGCTCACTCGGTTTCAACCCGTGTTTTTTCAACTCCTGCGGAATCAGATACTGTTTGGCGATCTGATATTTCTCCTGCGGCGTATACGAACTCACCGAGATAAACTCCATCCGATCTCGCAGCGGTCCCGGAATCTGCCCTACATCATTCGCCGTTGCGATAAAAATCGCTTTGGAAAGATCGAGGTTAAAGTTCAGATAATAATCTCTGAAGTGGGTATTTTGTTCCGGATCAAGAATCTCCAGCAACACCGCCGTCGGATCGCCGCGATGCGATTTAGCCACTTTATCGATCTCATCGAGGACGATGACGGGATTCATTTTTTTCGCTTCGATTACCCCTTGAACGATACGTCCCGGCATCGCACCGATATAGGTACGGCGGTGTCCGCGCAGTTCGTTTACATCTTCCAATCCGCCCAATGCGATTCGAACCAGCGGGCGTTTCAACGCCGTAGCAATAGAGTTTGCCAAAGAGGTTTTACCGACACCCGGAGGGCCCGCAAAACAAAGGATTGCCCCTCGCCCCTCTTTATCGGCGATGCCACGAAGCTCAAGGAGCTCTTTAACCGAGAAAAACTCCAAAATACGTTCTTTCGGTTTTTTGAGTGAAAAGTGATCTTTATTAAGCTGATTCTCGACGTCATGGATATTGAGCGCCTTTTTCGCCTCTTCGCCGTACGGAATTTCCAACACCCATTCGAGATAAGTCTGAATCATTCCCGCATCGGCACTGTCGGGATGCATCCGCGCAAAACGTTCCAACTGTTTGTTGATCTCTTTGTACGCATCGGCGTGCATTTTGTCTTTTTTGGCTTCGAGCTTTTTACGGAACTCTTCGATCTCTTCATCGCGATGGGTATCGGTCCCCAGCTCTTTTTGGATTTGTTTGAGCTGCTCTTTGAGAAAATACTCTTTGTTCACTTTTTCGATGCGTGAATGAACTTTTGAGCGGATCTCTTTTTGAAGTTTGTTCGCTTCGGTCTCTTCGATCAGCTCATCGATCAGCATCAAAAAACGCTTCTCGGGATCACGTTCGATAAAGAGCTGATAGGCATTCTCTTTTTTAATCTTGATCGAACTGCAGATCAAATCGACGATACGGTTATACTCATGATTCTCTTCGATCGTACGGAGCAGATCAGGGGGAAAATAGTTGCTCACCTGAGACAGGGCACGCACTTTTTCGCGCAGCACTTCTAAAATGGCGTCCATTTTAAGTTCATTGACACTTGTGGATTGAATCAAATCGACATGAGCACGCAAAGGATTTTCATGTATCATCTCCGTAATATGTCCGCGTGCCAGTCCCTGAAAAAGAACTTTGATCCGACCGTCGGGCAAAACGACTTTACGCATGATTGAGCCGATAACGCCTGCATCGTAAATCGCGTCCCCCTCCCGTTCCCCTTCATGTTCAGGCTTCACAGGACAAACGATTACGAGTGAATTGTTCTCGATTGCTTCGGCAGCCGCCGCAATATTCTTTTCATCATTCAAGAAAAGGGGGGAAATCATAAACGGGTATAGAAAAAGTTCATCCTCCGCAATAACAGGTAAATTAGTAGGAAAAGAGCTGTAATTACTAAGTTGCATTAAAAAACCTTATTCATAAAATTCACTCAAACCGTATACGGCTTTAGAAATGTGGAATCAAAAAATCGTACCAGCTGCCGTTATCATGTTTTTTCGGTGCTGACGCACTCACAGGTTCCGTACTCTCATTGTCATCCATAGATACGACACTTCGTGTTTTCGGAATCATAAAAGCATACCAGCTGCTGGTACCGTCACCTTCGAACATCTCCCGATACCAAGGAACCTCGGCACGGACGATATTCTTAGAATCAATCCATGTCACCGGTGAAATTGTCCGATAAGAGCCTGCCGCCTTAGGTTTACCCAAACGCTCATAGAGCTCTGCAATTTGTTCATTTAGGACTCCTCGAGCCAGCTGCAATTGTGTCTCCATCGAATGAACCAACGGCAAATACATTGAGTTCGGATAACGTCTTTTAAACGTTTCAACACTGTTCAACGTTTCGTCGATCAACCCTTGATCGCGTCCCGGATTCGGGAGGGCTAGAAATTTTGCCTTGATCTTTAAAAACTCCGCATATTCACGCCCCTCAGGCGTAGCATAACGACGGATATACTCATCCAAAAAATGCTCGCTTAACAAATACTCTTCGTGTGCCATATGGGCTTGCGCCATAATCATAGTGGCTTCGGATAAAAACGGTGAACTGATATGCTCGCTTTGCAGTGAACTAAAATAGCTGTCAGCTTTTTCCAGATTACCGTTGGAAACGGCTGTTACCATCTTCTCATACCAATATTCCGCAGGTTTATTAAACTCTTCTAGGTCTTTACTACCGCATCCGGTAAGCAGAATGAGTGTCGTTATTGCGATTAACCATGTTCTAATCATTGATAAAACCTACGCTCTTATTGAAATTATCGGCTATTTTACCGTAAAGAGATTAAACACCCCTACATTAAGTTGAAACTTTTTACTTTCCTGTGTTAAAATCAGACTATTGAATGATAGAAGAAGGTAATTTATGCAGTTTGATTTAAAACTTCCCCTCCTCGGCTTTGAAACGGTTTCGAAAATGGAACTCCAAAAAATTGATGAGATTTTTTTCCGTCTGGAAAGCATAGGTGCAGGACCTTCTTTTACCCTTATCAGCCCGTTTGCTTTGCGTGAATATTCTTTTGATATCCCCTCTTCTCTTCAGGCCTTAATGGGAATTACCCCTGAAAGCAATCTGCTTATCTATAATATTATGATTTTACAAACCCCTCTTGAAAAATCGACGATCAATTTTGTCGCCCCCTTGATTTTTAATACCGACAATCAGACTATGGCTCAGATCATTGTCGATAACCGTTCCGATTTCGGTATTGCCGAACCGATTAAAAACTACCTCAAAAGTTCTAGCGATGAGTAGGTCGGTCACCTTTGTCGGCAACGGGAAAATGGCGCTGGCTCTCGCAAAAGGGCTGTCTAAAACCCATACCATCGAAGTGATAGGACGAACCGCGGAGACTATGGAGCGTTTTGAAGCTTCACTCGGAGTATCTATTACCAAAACCCTTTACCAAAATGCCGACGTCAACAACAAAAAAATTATAATCTGTGTCAAACCCGCTAATCTGAGTGAAATAGCCCCTTTGTTAAAAGGGAAAGCCGAAGCTCTTTATTCCGTCCTCGCGGGAACGACATTAGAAGCTCTTAAATCGGTCGATGCCCACCATTATTGTCGTGCCATGCCGAATCTTGCGGCAGAAGCAGGTGCTTCGATGACCTCTTTGGTCGGTGATACGGCAATAAAAACATTTGCAATGGAACTCTTTGGCACCATCGGCAGCGTCCTTTGGCTGAGTAGTGAAAAAGAGCTCGACATTGCTACGGCGCTGGCGGGAAGCGGACCGGCGTATTTAGCGCTTATTGCCGAGGCCCTGTGTGACGGTGCGGTACGTGAAGGGCTGAAACGCGATGATGCAATGGTCTTGATGCGCGGGCTGTTCGACGGATTCGGCCGCCTCATCCAAACAACCCACCCCGCACTTTTAAAAGATAATGTCATGAGTCCCGGCGGAACCACCGCTGCAGGATACGGAGCACTTGAAAAAGGGAAAGTTCGTGAAGGATGCATGGAGGCGATACGCTGTGCTCATGAGAGGGCTAAAAAACTCTAAAGCGTCTACTTCTCCTCTTTTTTATTATGCACTTTCATCGTAAAACTGGAGCGTATTTCATCCCCGTCCCTCTCAAAATGGATCGGGAAATTAACGCCGATTACCCATTCACTTTTATTGATATTGTCTAAAAAATTGTAAAAACTCTGAGGGGACGTAATTTTCGAAGTCGCGTTTACTTCATACACCCTAAACGTCCCGTTACTATCCTTCGTCGTTACTTCCGTCAAATACAAATCGGTAAATTCTTTTTTATAAAGGCGTTCAAAGCGTCCCGGGTCAAACGTTTTCTCAAAAGCACCGATTGTGTGGCGGTTTTGTTCCTGAAGATCCTTCAGACGATTATTGGTATTATCAAACCGGTTTTGAGCCAATTCCAGCTGTTGAAACTCTTTTTTGCTCTCCAAGCGTAAAGAACGGTACTCTTTCCCTTTCGGAATCAAAAATAAAAATGAAAACGCAATGACACCGATCAGCAAAAAGAGCGAAAGTATGACAACCAATAACGTCTGACGCTTCATTTGATCTCCTCTACCGTCTCATCATCCAGATAGTTGGACGAAACAAAACGGTACCACCCGTTTTCGATCGGATAAAAGCTCGTATAGCTGCGGTTAAAAATCGATCGCAGCGGTGCATGAAGCATATATTCATAGGTATCTTTATTCGGCGTCGTACCGTAAAGAATCAGTGATTTTTCTTCCAACTCGGCGCGTGAGAGGGTAATGTCTTCGGGTACAAGGTCAAAAAGATTTCGGATACTCTCTTTCATGACGGCATTGCTTGTTGTCACCTGCTCGACGATTTTCGCCTCTTTCTCAATCGTTTTAATCTGCTCTTGCATTGCTTCAACAGAACGTTTGATCGATTTCTCTTTAAGTGCAACATTTTTCCGCTCGTTTACAAAATCATACGTTTTGTATTCTAGAAAAACATAGGTTCCGACCAGCATCGCAATCGTTACCGCAAAAAAGAAAAGGACGAGACGCAACTCACCGCTGATCAGCCGTTTTTTACGGGGAGCAATAAAACTGTACTTCACAGTTCTTCCTCTTCAGCCATAGCCAACGCTATAACCTCATCAGCTACATCAATATGTCGTATCGATACGTTCAAGAAAAGTTCTTCTTCGAGATATTGTTTCAGTTCTGCACCGCTGCCGTAGGCGTCGGCAATGTAAATCGTCTCAACAAAACGGTCATGGCAATGTTCGCCCCTGTAAAAACGGGCTAACGTCCGCTGAATCAACTCAAACCGGCGATAGTCATTATTAAACATATCCATCTCTTGTTTGATTTCACTGCCGCGCGGGAAAACGATACGCTTCTCTTCAAAGGTCGGTTCATCCTCGCTGAATTCTACAATCTCATCAAGATTATCCAAATCCTCTATTTCGCTCAAATCATCCAGCTCTTCAAGAATATCCAAATCATCCAGCGATTCTATGTCGTCTAAACTGATCCCCTTATCTATATCGTCCTCTTCTTTAATTCCGACGGCAAAGCCCATAGTGCTGCTTTCATCTTCAAGCGTCAGCGTGTTTTTTTCCTGCATCGGATAATGGTGCGCATATTCGAGCTTCCCGTCTTCAAAGAAAGCGACACTGAACGAATCTTTTTGAGCCAACGCATAGAGGGCAAATCCGCCGTGTACTTTATCTTTGAAAAAATGTTCTAAAACGGAAAAAGGGGAAAAGATAAAATCAAGCCCGATCTTTTTATACTCGGTTTGAAGCGACTCCAGTTCTCTCATCGAACTGTACAAAAGCCAATCTTCATTTTGGCAGAGGGTTTTTGCGCCGCTTATCTCTTCTATCTCCTCCTCCAGATGGTTCCTGCATCCGGTCAGCGCCCCTTGCTTTACGGCAGGATTCAGCACTGCGACGTAATGAAGCGGAGATTCGTCAATGTATTTGCTCAGATACGAACGGATCTCGTCTAGCGCTGATTTACCCTCAAACTTTCGGCTCTCTTTATTAAGAAGTTTCTTTTGCTTTTGTACAACTACACGAACGTCATGCGCTCCTCCGTCTTGAACAATAGCGACGAAAATTTTTCGGTAAAACCGTTCTATCACTTAGAGTCCTCATGAGTTTGGCATAACGGATGCGATTGCAGGTAATGCTCCATTTTCAAAGCATTCCCGAGTTTGGTATAAATCTGTGTGGTCGCCATGCTGGCATGCCCCAATAATTCACTAACATCGGCAATACGTGCTCCATTGTTTAACAACTCGGTCGCATATGTATGCCGCAATTGATGAGGAGTCACTTTCAGTCCAACCTTTGCGAATGCCTTAATAATGGTATATCTTAGACTATTTTCGCTTAATTTTTCACCTTTGGACTCAAAAATATACTCCTTGGAGGGGCTAAGGCGCTGATATTCCTGTACCATTGTGCGAATATTATCCATCATAGGAATATCGCGCTCTTTTGACCCTTTTCCGTAAATGCGGGACCATCCCTCACTAATATCCGCAAGACGCAAATGGGTGAGTTCGGAGATACGAAGTCCCATCGTATACAGAAGTGTAATCGCCAATGCGGCTTGCGGTTCGGCATATTGCAGCGCATGGAGAACCTGTTCGTGTGTAATCGGCTTCGGCAGAGTTTTAGGTATTTTAATACTCTCATCACCTCTAAGTTCAACCGTTTTCCCTTGTGAGCGAAGATATTTGACGAAGCTGCGTATGGCACTGAGTTTGGCGGCAATCGTTTTGGCTTTTAAAGGGGCAATTTTTAAACGCAGCGGCATCAGATTGATTGAAAGAGTATCTCCCTGAGCATCTATTTCAGCAAAGGTAAGCATTTCATCGATGGCATCATTGTAACTTCGGATCGTCAGGGAAGAATAGCCGCGTATCGTATCAAGGAATTTTAAAAACGCTTCTTTTACTCGATAAAGTTCATTCATCTGCATAACGACCTAAAGCACATGCTCCATCAGCTTTACTTTGATAAGCGCTTTTGCCGCTTCCATCTCCAACCCATCCAAATCGATCGGCTCGGAGGCATAAAAATCAAGCGTCCCAAACGGCTTTGGAACGGTAAATCTGTCCCAGCTCGGGAGTTGCCAGAATTTGGAAGGGACACAGCTGTATACGATCACTTTGGCCTTGCGTTTCTGCGCCATAATTACGACACCGTCACTCATCTCATGCCGAGGCCCTTTGGGACCATCGGGGGTAATTCCGATATCATACCCTTCCGAGAGCGATTTAAGCCCTTGAATAAGAACTTTGGCTCCGCCGCGTGTCGTGGAACCGTGGATGGTTCCCAGTTTAAAATAGCGCATTATCCGGGCGATAATCTGACCGTCGAAATGATCCGAAATCAAAACGTTTGCTTTTGGATGTTTGCGAAATTGATAGTAAAGATAGGGCTGCATCAACAGATCCCCGTGCCAAAATGCCAAAATGACCGACTCACTGGGAATAATTTGAGGGAGATGAAACCGTTTACGGTTGGTCAGGTAGATCAGACGGATAAGAAATGTCCCGATCGGAGGGATAAACCATAGGGCCAGAGAGCGTAAAAAACGTTTACGCAATGATCTCTCCGTATTGAACATTGCGGGATACTTCTGTAATTTTCACTTTGGCTATCTTACCAAGCCACTCCTCGCTCCCCTTAACTTTTACCCCTAGATTATTATCACTTCGACCGGCGACGTGCCCGTCATCGCGCAACTCTTCAAAATAAACTTCAACGACTTTACCCAAATTGACTGACTTCATCTCATCGAGTATCTCATCATGCCTTGCTTGAAGTCTACTCAGCCGTTCTGAACCTATCTCTGAATCAATCTCATCCATTTTTTCCGCCTCTGTTAAAGGGCGTGGAGAGTATTTAAAACTAAAAAGCTGTTCAAACCGAACTTTGTTGAGAACATCCATCGTATCTTCGAAATCTTCTTCGCTTTCTCCAGGAAATGCGACGATAATATCGGTACTGATACTTACATCCGGAACGAGTTCACGCAGTTTGCGAGCGCGGTTTAAAAACCACTCTTTGGTGTATCCCCGTTTCATCGCTTTAAGGATATCAGTCGATCCGCTTTGCAGCGGCATATGCATCGATTTACAGATTTTTGGATTGCGAGCAAACTCTTCGAGAAATTCATCGTCCATGTGAAACGGATGAGGAGAGGTAAATCGGATACGCTCCAATCCCTCTACCGCACTTACACGGCGAAGCAATTCGGTAAAGTTCATCTTTTCGTTTTCATCGGTGAAGCGGCGGCCGTAGTTATTGACGTTTTGACCGAGGAGAAAAACCTCTTTGGCTCCGTTCTCTACTGCTTTTCGTACTTCGGCAACAATCAAATCGGCAGGGATCGATATCTCATCCCCACGGGTTTTAGGGACGATACAAAAAGTACACTGCTTATCGCATCCGATGGAGATGTTGATATAGGCTTTGTAAGGGCTGCTGCGGAAATCTTTAAACGCAAATTGAGATTCATCGTAATCGATCTCGACTTCGACCGCTTTGTCTCGGTGAAGCACGGAGCCGATTTTGGAGACATTGCGGGCACCGAGGACAAAATTGACATAAGGGGCACGCTTGATAATCTCTTTACCCAGATGGGATGCCGTACATCCGCATACACCGATTTTGGCATCTGCTTTTTTGAGTTTGTTAAAGACACCGAGTTCGGAAAAAAGTTTGTGAACCGGTTTTTCGCGTACCGAACAGGTATTGATGAGGATCAGATCGGCCGAAGCCGCATCATCGGTGAGAACATACCCTTCATGGGCATTCAACTCGGCGATCATATGCTCGGAATCGCGCACATTCATAGCGCATCCGAGTGTCTCGATAAAAAGTTTCTTACTCATTCAACTACTTTCATCTACAGTAACTTAAAAGCACGCTAGCGTGCGTGAGCTCTCTGCTGAAGAGAACACAGTGTTAACGTAGCAAAAGGGATTTTATTCCTTTTGCGTTCAAAACTATAATATGTGAACCTCATACATGTATTCATTTGCAGAGAGTCCGTATTTCACTTCACGCATGTAAAAACTTTTCCCTTCTCCCTCGAAATGGTCTTGAAGTGCAAGAAGGTCTTTGTGTGAGTTTTCACGGTCGAAATAGAGGATAGAAGAGTTACTTTTTTCTACCATTTCGGTGATTTTTTTGAGATCGATTTTTTTTGGTTTTGTGTCATGTTCGCTGCGGGCGAGTTTGAGTTCCATTCTGTTTCCCTTTTAGTTTTAGAGTTCTTGATATTAGGGGGATTATAGCGGTGATATGATAAATATCCTATTAAGAGAAATTTATGTATAATACATACTCCTTCATAAAAAAGCTTTCCCAACCCAACCCAATTTTTTATGAGTTACCAACAATCAAGAGGATAATACTGTGGAAAATATTTTAGATATTATTGAATCTATCGCAAACGAAAAAGGGCTTAATCCGGATCGTGTTCAAGAGGCGATTAAAACCTCGTTTATCCAAACTGCCAAACGAATAATCAATCCTACATTTGCTTTTGAAGCCGATATCGACGATCGTACCAAACAGGTTAGACTACGCCAAATCATTACCGTCGTTGCCGACGATGCTCCGGAACTTGAGGGTGAAGAGGCAGGCGCCTATATGGGAATCACCGCTGCATTAGAGATCGATGACGAAGCGGAAATCGGTGATCAGCTCCAAATGGAACACGATATCGAAACCTACGGGCGAAGTGCTTTTGCCACCTTGCACCGCGAAATCGAGTTTCATATTCAGCGCCTTGTCGAAAACGAGCTCTACGACAAATACAAAAGCAAAATTAATCAAATTGTCTCCGGTCGTGTTACCCGTGTCGACAACGATCAAAACACCACCATCGAAATTGATGAGATCCGTGCCGTTTTGCCGATGAAAAGCCGTATCAAAGGTGAAAAATTTAAAGTCGGTGATGTGGTAAGCGCCATCGTTCGACGTGTCCACGTCGATAAATCCAACGGAATTTCTATGGAGCTCTCCCGCACGGCTCCGAAGTTCCTCGAAGAGCTTTTGGCACTTGAAGTACCTGAGATTAAAGACGGTATCGTCGTGATCGAAAAATGCGCCCGTATCCCGGGTGAACGTGCTAAAATCGCCCTCTATACCAACCGTCCTCAAATCGATCCGATCGGTGCTACCGTCGGGGTACGGGGTGTCCGTATCAACGCGGTGAGCGAAGAGCTGTGCGGCGAAAATATCGACTGTGTCGAATACAGTTCATCTCCCGAACTTTTTATCTCACGTGCAATGAGCCCTGCTATTATCAGTGCCGTTGTCGTAACAGAAAATGAAGGAGAAGAGAAAAAAGCTGTCGTTACCCTTCCAAGCGATCAAAAATCCAAAGCAATCGGGAAAAGCGGGATCAATATCCGTTTGGCATCGATGCTGACAGGATATACGATCGAACTTAACGAAGTAGGCGGGAGTGCTCAAATGGGTGAAAAAGCTCAAGAAGAGAAAAAAGAGGGGCTTAGCTCGCTCGAAGCGCTTTTCGGAAACTAATACTCATATACTTTTCTGTTTAGCCAGAAAAGTATCAAAAGAGCATACCATGATCCAAAAACGCGCGCTCCTCTCGGCACTGCTGCCTCCGGAACGGCTCTAGGAATTGGATCATGGGAATTTTATTAGCGTCTTACAAACGGGTTTAACTTCAATAACACTGCATCGGCAATCTGATTGCCGACCAGCGTCAAAAATGCACTCATCATCAGAATCCCCATTATCACCGGATAATCCCGACTCATTGCACTCAGATAAAACAGCTGCCCCATCCCCTCAATACCGAAAATCGATTCGAGTATCACCGATCCGCCGATAAGGCCCGGCAACGATAAACCCAACATCGTTACGATGGGAGGAAGGAGATTCGGAAGTATGTAATAGCGGATTATTTTGCCTTCTCCGATTCCCCTCGAACGAGCGAAATAGATATAATCGCTTTTAAGAATTTCGATGGTCAAAGAGCGTATATAAAGGGCTAAGCTCCCTACTCCGACAAAGACCATAACCATGATCGGCAATGTCAAATGCCACGCCATATCAAGATAATACCCTATCCCCTCCGGCGGTTCCAATGAGTGCATCCCCGCAATCGGAAACCACCCAAGTGTGACGCTGAGGATCATCATCGATATCAATGCCAGATAATACGAAGGCATAGCGAAACTGAGCAGTGAAAATTGACTGATTATCGTATCCGTTTTCTTTCTATACGAGAGTGCCGCTTTGATCCCCATCCATAACGACAACACAAATGTCAATGCCAATGCTGCAACGTTCATCCACAACGTCACAGGGAGTCTATCGGCTACTACATCAGAAACTTGGGCACCGCTGACGAACGAAACACCGAAGTTAAGCGTAACCAAATTGTTTATCCAATCGGTGTATTGCTGCAATAGCGGCTTATCCAGCCCGTAGACGGCACGCAGCTGAGAGATGGCTTCAGGAGTCATATTAGGATTGAGCTCTCCCCCCATGAAACTGTTTGGAGCCATATGGATCGCACCAAACGAGAAAAGCGAGATCAAAAACAGCATTAAAAACGTATAGAGTAATGAATGGAAAAAATATTTCATAAAATGATTATAGCGAAAGAGGGAAAGATACAAGAAGGGGTCACCCCCGAGAGGGTGAGAAGCAAAAAAAACTCTTAGAAGTTAAGAGTCAAGTAAGCTTGTACAGTGTCGTAACGATCACCGGTATTTTGATCGTCAGCATCTGTAGAGATATAAGCCAAAGTCGCATCCAACGGTCCGAAAGATTTAGTTGCAGTAACTGTCATTTCTTTCATATCAACGTTTGCTTGATCAACGTTTACATCAGTATAGTATGCACCGAGTTTTGCGACACCTGCATCGAACTCAGCAGTTACGTTCCAAGAACGAGCATCTGGAGTACCAACGTATCCGTAGTTCCACCATGCTTCAGTGTACAATTTAGATTGTGCAGCACCAAGGTTGTTTGTTGCAACGTTAGCAACTTTAAGTGTACCGTCTTGATCAGCTTTTGAATATGCTGCAGAAACGTTTAGGTTTTCTACACCAGTGTATCCAAGTTTAAACGCGTACGCTTTAGAATTATCAAGACCATCCAAAAGACCTTTTGGATCTAAATCAGCATATTGAGCACCGATTTTCAAACCTTTAATCTTTTCGCAGTTAATATCCGCTTGCAACCAGAATGCGTCTGCAACGTTAGCAACATTGTAGTACCATGCTTGTGCAGTAAGTGGTTTGAATGAGTTATTAACAACTGCCAATGCATATGCACCGTTGTTCATAAATGTATTGAAATCAGCACCAGCGCCAACAACATTGTCACCGATTGCTGTAGAGTTATTGATAGCATTTGCACCACCAGTAGCAACACCGATAGCGTTAACACCGTTTCCTTTTCCAACCCATGCACCTACTACAGTTGTATCAGGAATATCTTGGTTGATAAGAACCGCTGCATCAAACGTATTAGGAACGATTGACCATTTTTCAGAGAAAGCCAAAGGAGTATCTAACTCCATGCGTCCCAATTTAGCCGTAGTTTTACCAAGAGACGCAGCAACCCACATTTCACCGATCCATGCTTGATCGTCAACTTGTGCTCCGAATGGAGATCCGTTGGCTTGTACACCGTGTGCACCAGTCCATGTGTTGCTTACAAGGTTGTTTTCAAGACCAAGTGTGCTTACTGCATAACCGGTAACACCGAATGATACACCTTTTGTCAAATCACCTGTTACACCAAGGCGAAGAGCTGTGTCCGCTGCGCTAGAATCTTTATCGAAAAGATCAAAGTTACCTGTGTTATTCGTTGTATAGAAAAGTTTAGCATCACCGCTTACTTTTACATTATCGATTGCGAATGCGCTCGCTCCGAGCAACACTGCTGCTGCAAGACTCATTTTAACTAACTTCATTGATTCTCCTTAAGTTAAGCTTGACCTATGTTTTTGTTTCGTCGAGGTTAATTGTAACCCCGCTATTCTTAAACAATGCTGTAAAAAAATAATTTTGTTTTCTGTCCGTTTACTAAAAGCAAACCCCTTAATTAGGGAATGTGACAATTTTGTCATTTTTATCACTCACCTATTTTTAGACACTATCATGCTAATTCTATGTTATAGTACTAACTAATCTGAAAAATTCAATCTTAATAGAGGAAATACTATGCGCCATTCTCTTAGCTTATCCATTGCCCTGTTGATACTCAGCGGCTGTGCCGCCAATCACATGGGGGTAACGCCGTCTCAAAACACAAATTTGCAAGCTGTGTCTCCCAGTACTACCGCATCCGCTGAAGGGGGAATAATGCAGCGTTCTCTCGACAGCTGGCTCAAAGAAGAGTGGAATCCTCTTATGGCAAGCGAACCTACGGTAAATACAAAACAACAAAGTGATGGGACGGTCGTAACCACCAAAACAGAGCCCACTAAAATGTCTGTCAGTACACAGACTTCCGACGGCAAAACCGTACAGAAAATGACGAATGCTACGCAAATTACCACGACTACGAAAACTCCAGACGGCACTGTCACCACTAAAACCGAAGTCGTCCCATTGGATGAAGATAATACGCCGTTTACACTCCAAAAATATGCCGATAAATGGAAATCCTATTTAGAGAAGAAAGAGAAGATGAATGAGGGGAAACCGAAAGAGCCGTCTCATATCGAAAAAATGAATGGAATGCCGGTTATCGGCAAGTAACGTTTCGTAACATTATGTACTTTTCTTTTTCATAAGAAAAGTAGCAAAAGAAAATTGTCCCCTCAATAAAACGCATCCAATCGCTTTGGCACTACTGCCAGCGATTGGGCTCTAGGTAAATTTCAGGGGCTAATTAATTATAAATTACTTGTTTGCATCCCAAACAAAAACACTTTTTCCTTCACCATTTTTCTCTACCGCAGCCATACCCATGATGTTATAGCCCGCATCGACATAATGAACTTCACCGCTGACCCCGCTTGAAAGATCACTAAGCAGGTACATTGCCGAGTTTCCGACCTCTTCGATCGTGACGTTTTTGCGCAACGGCGCGTTTGATTCGTTCCAGTTAAGGATTTGTTTGAAATCGCCGATACCGCTGGCCGCCAGGGTTTTAATAGGACCCGCACTGATCGCGTTTACACGTTGTCCTTTGGATGCACCGAGTTCTACCGCCATATAGCGTACGGTTGATTCCAACGCCGCTTTGGCGACACCCATAACATTGTAGTTCGGGATATATTTCGGTCCGCCGAGATAGCTGAGGGTGATGATCGATGCCCCCGGAGCCAAAACGCTCTCCAAACGATTTGTCAAATCGATCAATGAATAAACAGAGATATCCATAGCGATTTGAAACGCGCTTTTAGAGGTTTTCATAAATCCTTCGGTCAATGCTTCTTTGGGTGCAAACGCAACCGAGTGAACCAAAAAGTCGATTTCTCCGAAATCGGCCGCAACTTTTGCCGCGATCGCTTCCATGTCAGCTTCATCGGATACATCCAATTTATAGACCGGAGAGTTATCAAAACTTGCCGCTATCGGTTCTACCCGCTTTTGCAGTGCTTCGTTAAGATAGGTAAACGCCATTTGCGCCCCTTGTTTGTGAAGCGCTTGCGCGATACCGTATGCGATCGATTTATCGTTGGCGAGTCCTACGATCAACCCCTTTTTCCCTTGCATTAACATCTATTATTCTCCTTTTTCTGTGTTTAATTCCACTGCTTGTGCGATCATATCGCAAAAATCGTTGGCACTGAGTGCTGCTGAGCCGACAAGAACGCCGTCAACATTTTCCAAGGCCATAATTTCACCCGCATTGTCCACTTTGACACTTCCCCCGTATAAAAGAGGTGCGTGAGTTTTCGCTCTTAGCGCTCCGTGCAAAAACTCTATGTCACTGTTTGAAGGGGTCAGCCCTGTTCCGATGGCCCATACCGGTTCATACGCGACAATCAGATCGGAATAATCCAGGTCAATCCCCTCAAACTGCTTTTCGATATAGGACATGAGTGCCTCATTGCCCTGCTCTCTTACCTCCAAAGGTTCACCGACACAATAGACGATCAAAAACCCCTGTTCGGCAAAAAAGCGGAATTTTGCCGCTATCTGCTCTTGCGTCTCACCGAGAATATGACGGCGTTCGGAGTGACCGATCAGAATCGTCTTGATTCCGAACTCTTCGAGCTGCTCCAATGCTATCTCTCCGGTAAAGGCGCCGTTTTTAACCGGATAGCCGTTTTGGACTCCGATCAATACGTTGCGCGGGTCATGCTCCAATGCCGTAAACGGAGGAAATACGATAATCGTATCGGTGATATCGTTTGCACTGACAAATGACTCTACTACCGCCATATAGGCGCGTGTCTCTTGACGTGTTTTGTTCGCTTTAAAGTTGGCACACAATATCATGACGTTCTCCTTTTTATTTCAACAACGGTTTAACGCCGGGAAGAACTTTCCCCTCAAGTAACTCCAGTGATGCTCCGCCTCCGGTAGAGATAAAGGTAATCTCTTCATCCAATCCGACACGCTGAACCAAATCAGCCGTATCGCCTCCGCCGACGACACTCGTTGCATACGAATCGGCGACAAAATGGGCAATTTTATTGGATCCGCGCGCATATCGATCCATCTCATATACCCCCATCGGTCCGTTCCATAGGATTGTCTGAACATCGGCTAACACCTGGCGATAAAGCCGTACGGTTGCCGGTCCGATATCAAGTCCCATCCATCCTGAAGGGATCTCTTGCACGCTGCAAAGACGGCTGGCGGCATCAGGCGCAAATTTCTCTGCCGCTACGACATCGACCGGCAAATAAAACTTAACTTTCAAACGTTTCGCTTCTTCCATAATTTTAAGCGCTTCAGGAATAAGGTCATCTTCAACAAGCGAATTTCCGACATCATGGCCTAATGCTTTTAGAAATGTGAATGCCATTCCTCCACCGATCAATATTTTATCCACTTTCGGCAATAAATTAATCAAAGCTTCAAGCTTCCCGGAAACCTTGCTCCCGCCTACAATGGCGGCAAACGGTCTTACAGGATGTTCCAGCAATGTCCCGAAAAACTGAATCTCTTTTTGCAGCAGGAAGCCGGCTGCTTTATGCGCATTGTCAAAATGTACAGTTATCCCCTCAACCGAAGCATGAGCGCGATGGCTTACCCCGAATGCGTCATTGATATAGACTTCTGCCATGTGAGCCAATGCAGCACTTAAATCAGGATCATTTTTTGTTTCCCCTTTTTCAAAACGGAGATTTTCCAGAAGCAATACTTCTCCGCTTTTAAGCTCGTGAGCAAGTTTGAGCGCACTCTCTCCGACAACGTCATCTGCTACCTGTACATCGATTTTTAGAAGCTGATGCAACCGTCTTGCAATCGGCGCAAGTGAATATTTTTCATCCGGCTCCCCTTTGGGACGCCCGAAATGGGACGCCAGAATAATCGCACACTTTTGATCGAGACAATAATTGATAGTTGCTAAAGCTGAGCGGATACGTCTGTCATCGGTAATATTGCCGTAATCGTCCATCGGAACGTTAAAATCACATCGAATAAATACTTTCTTGCCGTGGATGTCACACTCTTTGATACCGAGTAACTGCATTTTTTTCCTTCTTACTGTAAGATTAAAATTAAATTCAGACTATTTTTACTGTTTTGTAATAAACAATGCCATTTCGATAAGACGGTTGGAATAACCCCATTCGTTATCATACCACGCCATGATTTTGACCATATTTCCATCAATGACCTGTATCAAGTCATCCGCCACTGTGGCACTGAAAGGCGATCCGACAAAATCCTGCGAAACGCGATAACGCTCATCTACTTCCAAAATTCCCTTCAAACTGCCCTCTGCATACGATTTAAAAAGAGTGCTCAATTCCTCTTTCGAGGTGGACCGGCTGATGAGAACATTCAAATCGACCATCGATACGTCCGCTGTCGGAACACGGACGCTTTGACCGTGCAATTTGCCCTCCAACGACGGAAGCACCAAACTGATAGCCTTTGCCGCACCGGTAGTCGTCGGAATCATATTAAGCGCCGCCGCACGGGAACGTCGCATATCGCTTCCGTGCGCCGAATCGATAATCGCCTGACCGTTTGTATAGGCATGAATCGTCGTCATAAGCCCCTTTTCAATTCCGAACGCTTCGTCCAAAATACGGGCAATCGGACCTAAACAGTTGGTGGTGCACGATGCGTTCGAAATAATATTCTCTCCCGCATACAGATGCTCATTGACTCCCAATACAAAGGTAGGGATTGCACTGTCTTGGGCCGGGGCGGACAAAATAACTTTTTTAACCCCTTTTTCCAAATGGTGTTTTGTCAAAGCACCCGTTAGGAACAAACCGCTGCATTCAAAAACAACATCCGCTCCCAGCGAAGCAAAATCAAGATTATCAGGATTCTTTTCTGAAAAAATCCGTACCTTTTGACCGGCGATTTGCAGGTGATCATCTCCTATCAGCGCGGCATCGATTCCGAATTGTCCGTGTACCGAATCATTTTGCAATAAGTAAAGCATCATCTCGGCTGAAGCCATGTCGTTTATGGCGACAAGCTCAACATCGGTGCGCATGGCGATAAGACGGGTAACACAGCGACCTATGCGACCGAATCCGTTTAGTGCAATCTTCAACGCCATTATCATAATCCTACAAACACAAAATAGGGGATTATTTTACCAAAAATCGGTTATAATTTCGATTAAAAGAAGTTAAGGCTTATGAAGCTTGCACTCTACGGCGGAAGTTTCGATCCGCCGCATGCCGGACACGTTGCTGTTGTAGAAGAAGCCTTACGCGTTTTGCCGATTGACAAACTTATTATCGTACCGGCATCACGAAATCCGTTCAAGCCTTCCGCCGCAGTTGACGGTGCCGTTCGTTTCGAGTGGCTGAAAGAGATTTTTAAACCCTATAAGAGAGTGGTAATCAGCGATTTTGAAATTGCTCATGACCGCAGCGTTTATACGATTGAAACCGTAAAGCATTTCGCTCCGTTTTACGATGAGCTGTACCTCATCATCGGAGCGGACAATCTCGAAAAGTTGTCTCATTGGCACCATTTTGATGAACTCGATGCAATGGTGCATTGGGTCGTCGCAACACGAAACGGGATACCTATCCCGCCAAATATGATTCGGCTCACTACCCATGTGCCGATCAGCTCAACCGATTTTCGCTCTTCCAATGCCGAATTGGGATTAGAACCGGAAATCGAACAAAAAATTATCACCTATTATAAGGAACATCCGTGAACCCACGAATTGAAAAAATCAGCGCGATCTTAGACCAAAATAAAGCCGAAGCAATCGAAGTATTTGACCTTCAAGGGGGCGATTATTTTGCCGATTACGTCGTTATTGCTTCATCGTTAGGTGAACGCCATACACTGGCTCTCCTTGATCATCTTAAAAAAGGGCTAAAACCCGAAGAGCAATTCTTGTATGTCGATGAGAGCGGGGATTGGGTTGCTATCGACCTAGGCGACATTCTCATTCATATCCTGACTCCTCAATATCGTACCAAATACGATCTGGAAAGTTTCTTGAACGAAATCACCGCACGAAAAAATAAAGCATAACCGTCATTTTTGACGCTATGTTTGAACTAAAAAAGTTTATATCCTCTTTCATCTCCCCTTTTCCGATCTTTTTGATCTCTATTGCCCTTGCCTTATACCTTTGGCGAAGAGGAGATAGACGACGAGCCAAAACTTTATTTGTATTCTCTTTCGCTTGGATTGCTATTTTGTCCTATCCCCCTTTTTCGGCACTGCTGCTCAAACCTCTTGAAAACACTTATCCCAAGGTACAGTTGCATGCTCCGTTTCCGCACTATATTCATGTTCTCGGAAACGGCCATACTTCGAATGAAAACATTCCTCTATCCTCTGAGCTGAGCCTTACATCACTTGCACGCGTCAACGAAGGAATATTGATCTATAAAAGTCATCCGGGTATGAAATTGATTTTTAGCGGATACGGAGGAGGAGACAATATAAGCAATGCCCGAAAAAATTCTCAACTGGCAATCGCACTCGGTGTCAATTCTAAAGATATAATTATTCTGGAAGAAGCAAAGGATACTGCGGAAGAAGCGATAGCGGTCAAAAAGATTGTCGGGGTGCAACCGCTTATTCTCGTAACATCAGCTTCGCATATGGTTCGAGCATCCTCTATTTTTCGCAAAAACGGTCTTTATGTTATTGAGGCCCCAACTGATTTTCTCGTCAAAAAAGAAGATACCTTATGGCAGTTTCCCTCATCAGGCGGATTGCATCGCTCAGAATGTGCATTTCATGAATATTTAGGTTTATTATGGGAGAAGTTAAAAGGAAGTCTCTATAAATGAAAGATGGTGCGCCCGAAGGAATTCGAATCCCTGACCGCCGGTACCGCAAACCGGTGCTCTATCCAGCTGAGCTACGGACGCATCTTTTTAAAGAGAACGAAATTATAGCTAACAAACCTTATAACTATCTGAGTTGATTAATTTTTAGAACAAATTCCACTTCCGCTTTTGACAAACGAAGCTCTTTGGCAATCGTATCTATTTCAATCCCCTGATTATAACGGCTAATGACTTTTTCATCGTCGAGCCCGCTGATCGATGTCGGAAGCGAAAGGTTTCGGATACGTTCTTCTAAATAACGGAGACGATTTTCGGTTTTCTCTTTGTACCCGCCAAAGCTCTCTTCAATATGGGTAAGGGACTCTAAGATCGGAACCGAAAGTTCATTGACTTCACGTCCGAGCTCTGCATGCAGTGACGTTTGTTCACGCGGTACGCTCTCTTGTAAAGAGGTAATAATCTCCAGCTCCTGTTTCAACCGTTTATCCATCATGAACAGTTCTCTGTGTAAATCTTCCACTACTTTTGCAATTGAGCGAATCTGCCGGGTGACTTCGCTCTCTTTATTGACCACATAATAGATCAGCCCTACGACCACAACGGCCAAAGCAACCAACGCTATCTCGATAGAGTGATTCATTCAAGCCCTTTCATTTGACGAATCATCACACGTTCGCACGCCGTCATATAATACCCCCATGCCTCTTTATCCCGAACATGAATAGTCTCTATTTTTGCCAACGACGGCTCAACTGCTTCGAAATAGAGGGCAATTTCCCGCTTCGGAAACGTCGCGATTTCCATTCTTCCGTAATAGTGTTTTCCGACCTCTAATGACTCTGAGCTCAGTTTAAAGTGTTCCAGTCCGATACTTTCGATAAGACCTTGGGATGAAAGCTCAAGGCGGTTTAATTTCCCTTTGCTTAGGATCTGCTCAATTTTTTCCATCTTCCGATACAGTTCAGCCATGATATTGAGCATCAACGCATTTGTTTCATCCAACTCACCGCGAACCTTAGCGTGTTTTATCCCCTGGGTGATCGAATTTTCTTCCGCTACACCGATCAAATTAAATTCATGTTCAAATTTCTCATTGTTATCCAGCACCTCTTCGTAAGACAAATCGATTGTCGCCTGTACTAATCTTATATCGCTCATGCTGCCACCTTATCTAAAATAATCAATCCGATAAACACAAATCCCAAATAGCCGTTTACGGTAAAAAATGCACGGTCTATCTGGGTAAAATCGCGACGGACAAGAATATGCTCGTACGTCAACATCAATGCTGAAAACAATACCGCGCCGGATGCAAATATCCCGAGAGCGGCTTTATGTACAAAAACACCCCAGAAGATAACCGTTAGAACATGAAAAAACGCCGAAATTTTCAATGTTGCCTGACTGCCGTATTTCGAAGGGATCGAATGCAAGTTGTTTGTTTTATCAAACTCCATATCCTGCAATGAATAGAGCAAATCAAATCCGGCAACCCAAAATACTACGCCGATACTTAGCCAGATCGACCATTGCGGAACGGTGCCGAGAACCGCTATCGCCCCCGCCATCGGGGCCAGCCCCAGCGATATACCCAATACGATATGGGCCATCGAACTGAACCGCTTGAAAAATGAATAGCTGAGCAAAACGATCAGCACCGGAACACTGAGATAAAATGCCAAATCGTTGACAAAGTACGCTGCTGCCATAAAAACCAGTGCATTGACTACAGTAAAGATGGCAATCGATGCGCCGTCAAGCCGTCCGTCTACGCTGGGCCGCCCTGCCGTACGGGGATTATGCGCATCAAAAGAACGGTCGATATATCGGTTAAAGCCCATCGCCGCATTTCGGGCACTCACAGCTGCAAATGCACCTAAAAAAAGGAGCTTGAACCCGAACCATCCCTCTGCTGCGACAATCATAGCAATAAAGATAAAAGGGAGCGAAAAGATACTGTGCTGAAACATTACCAGCTCATTAAAATCTTGTAATCTTTTCCTCAACCGCTTCACAATATCCCTTTTGTAATCAAATGGGTTTTATTTTATCGTAAATACTCTTTAAGGGTACCTTATCAAAGTCCTTATCTTCCCTGTAAGGTACCTCTTGGGGTATAATAAGTGTTATGAAACAATTAGCGATTATCGGCTCGACAGCATCAGGAAAAAGTGATCTTGCCCTCAAACTTGCAGAGATATACAATGGGTTAATCCTCTCAATCGATTCTCTCAGTATCTACAAAGAGATCGATATCGCCTCCGCAAAGCCTACTAAAAGTGAATTGGCCAGAATCGAACACTTTGGTGTTGATTGCCTCAGCCCTAATGAAAATGCCAGTGTTATGACCTTTATCCATGAATATAATCGTATTTGTGAACAAGCCGCATTGAACAACAAGACTATTATTATTGTCGGCGGAAGCAGTTTCTATCTCAAAAGTATGATTGAGGGGCTATCCAAAATTCCCGATTTCTCATCCGATACCCTCAGTAAGACACAAGAGATGCTCTGTGATCTCTCTGAGTGTCACCGATTATTAAGCAGCCTCGATCCAATCATCATGGAAAAAATTGCTTCAACCGATGCCTACCGCATCGAGAAGATGCTTTTGATCTATCAAGAAACTCGGATGGCTCCAAGCGAATGGTTTCGTGCCAATCCCCCCTCGCCGATCATTACCGAGTGTCCTATATTGCATTTGGATATTGAACGCACTTTGCTACGTGAGAGGATCGCTCTGCGGACTCAAAAAATGGTAGGCATGGGATTAATCGATGAAGTTGCCGAGCTGGAACGTCAATACGGACGATTGCCCAACAGTATGAAAGCGATCGGGATCATTGAAACTTTAGAGTATCTGGACGGAAAGATCACAAAATCTGAGCTTATAGAGCGGATTGCCACCCATACCGGACAGCTGGCAAAGCGTCAGCAGACGTTTAATATCCACCAGTTTAATCTAAGGGCAAGCGCATCGTCGCATGAGCTGGAAAAAATTGCGGAGACGCTTTTATAATAGTGACAGTGCGTCTTTAGCGAGTTTACCCCAGGCGGAATTTTTGTCGCTTTTAATACTCGCATTGAACGCATCACGTGCTTCGCGTTTATGTCCCAATCTTTGTTCAATTGCTCCGATAAGATACTGCTGTCGGGAACGTTTTTCCGTATTAAGTTTTTGTTTGTTTAACGTTTTTAAAACATTCAAGGCTTCCGTGTCTTTGCCTAGATTTTGATACGACTGCGCCAGCGTGAACTCGATATAAGGGCTTTGCGTATAACTTTTTGTTCGTTCCTGCAATGCGATGACTTTTCGAGAATAAGTCTGCGTCATCGCCTCGTCTTTGCGCTTAAGCCCTAGACTCACCATTTGGGTATAGCGTTCAATATCTGTAAAATCATTAGGGAAAGCACCTTCGATTGATTTTATATGGCGAATCATTGCATCACTGTCACCGACACGTTGAGCGGCATCGAACATAATGCGATAAATCTCATTGAGAGGCGGATTCTTTTGCACCCCTAAGAGAGTAATCAGCTCTTCTCCCCCCTTGCTCGCCGCTTTATATTCTCCTAATCCAAACTGCGTTTTTACCATTCTAAAGAGCCAAATCTGCCGTTCGGCCACAGAATTAGATTTCAGATGACTCTGCGCTATTTTCTTGGCCGTCGGATATTGTGCTGTTTTCAATGCACAGTTAAATAGCGATTCATCCCATTCCGGAAGAAGTTTAATTTTATACATTTTCTGGAATTTCATCGCATCGGCGCATTTCCCCTCTTTTAAAAGGGACTTTTCAAATCCGATGGCACTTTTTGAAATCAGCTGATTGGTTTCGGGATACTCGGTAGAATCCAGTCGATAGAGATCGCTCTCAATGTCCAATACTTCTTTGTATTTTTTCTCTTTTAATAATAGCTGCGCTTTTTTATACAGCGCTTTTCGTCCGACACTGTCGTCTCCGTACCGATCGATCAAATCGTTGTATTTCTTGATCTCTTCCGTCGTGTTGGTATCCCCTTCATTAAAAAAGAGACCGTCTTTTGCACGTCTTATCTCTTCGGCATAATCGCCGTACTTGAAGCTTTCTAAATATTCGTTAAAGCGCTTTAATGCTTCGCCCCGTTTTCCGGCTTTAGCTAATTGTAGCCCGAGATTTTTAAGCAATAGCTGATAATTATCCGATTTCTTATCACTTTTGTTCAATAGCGCTTCCGTGAGTCGGGCAGCCGTTTTAGGATCTTTTTTATCCATAAAAGAGGTCGCCATATTTATCGCGTCATCATTAACTTCGCTGAAATAATCAGGATTCACCGTTATGATCTTATCAACATACTGTGCCGCTTTTTGAATATCTCCGCTAGCTAGTTCACTCTGGGCAAGTTTAAAGGCCGCTTTGGAAGCAATGGCTATGTCTGTTGTTGAAGAGAGGGCTTTTTTATAAAATTGCGCCGCTTTTTTGGGTTCTCCGTTCGTCTCAAGCTGCTCTGCTTTATATATCATCCCCTGCGGAGCAAACGGACTGTCGTCTTGTTCATCAAACAGCCTGTCAAAAAAATAATCGGCATCGGTAATTTGGCCTATTTTACTGTAAGCATTGGCCGTATAGGTCAAAACCTCCGCAAGTCCCGGGTCGGACGAAAATTCCCGTAAAAAACGTTTGGATAATGCCAAAACTTTTTCAAATTCACCCAGCTGATGGTAGGAGCGGATTTGATAGAGCATCAGCTCATTTTTAAAAACCGTATTCGGATATTCTTTAAGGGTATTTTCGGCACGGTCAATGACTTTGGTGTAATTTTTTGCCGCATACGCTTTTTTCATCTCCATATAATCGGTGACATCCTGCACCCGCGTAATTTTGATCGGATTACCTTTGAGATCAAGTCCTCCGACAAAAGGAGAGGGGCTTTTTGCAATTTTAACCGGAAAATTAATTGCGGTTGCCGAGGGCGAAGAAAGGCTAATAAGAGGAAGATTACTTTTGTATCCGACAATATTCCAATGAAGTGCCTTTTTCGCATCATTTTGATACGTCTCTTTCGTTTTTGTCAGATTAAAGAGGACCGGAATGAGTTTGATTTTCGATTTGGGAAGAACGGTAATCGTATAACCATTCGGTGTTGTTGAAGAGGATACTAACAGCTGTCCGTTATCGATAGGAGCAAAATTTTGTTTCGGCGGTGTCGGAAGATAACACTCAATTCGCTTTGTTACACCGAATTCATCATCTGTCGCTTTACACTCAAAAGGAACAGTATGGCGAAGGTGAAGGATACTAAATTTTTCACCCTCTTCTTTACCGCTTTGAATGGAGAGTTCAAGTCCGAAGAGGGGAAGACAAAGGGATAAAATAATCCAGAACTTCAATCCTTCCCCTTTTGCTTTCCTTTTAATAGCCGCTATTATACACGAATAGCGTGATAACTTTCAACAAAGGATTTACGGCAAACACGGCGAAAATCGTTCCGACTGCCGCAAAGCCGATAATGGTTCTAAGGGAGAGAGAAGCATTCATAAAATAGTATTTTTCATATCCGACTCTCGGCTCTTTCATAAACATGAAAACGATAAGTTTGAGATAGTAGTACCCTGCGATTGCCGAGTTAAGCGCCATAATAAGTGCTAATACGGTATATCCGCCACTCACTGCTGCACCGATCATGTACATTTTACCCCAAAAGAGACCGAACGGCGGAATCCCGGCGAGTGAAAGCATAAACAGCCCCATCATTACCGCACCCATCGGCATCGTTTTGATCATCCCCGCGAATTTTTCGTACGGATGATCCGAACTTTGTCCCGGCAAAAGATTTTTCTGACGGTTTACCCACAGCATGGTAAATGCACCGAGATTGGTAAAGCTGAACAGCGCCCAATACAAAAAGAGTCCGGTATTGGCTTGCGTCGTACCGATCAAAATCGCCGACATGACAAAACCGGCATGGCTGATCGAACTGTACGCCAGCATCCGTTTGACATCGGTTTGAACCAGCGCCCAGATGTTCGATGCGGTCATCGTTACGACAACCCCGATGTACAAGATCACTTGAAGCCATACAATACCGCTGTGGACGAGGAATTCGAATAGACGCATTGCCACGACAAATGCCGCGATTTTAGGAACAATCGACATATATCCCGCAAGTGCCGCAGATGAACCCTCATAAACATCCGGTGTCCACGTATGAAACGGAACCATTGAGAGTTTGAATCCGAATGCGGCAATCATAAATGCCATTGAAAGCAGTACGTATCCTATATTTCTGTAATGATCTTCCGCCAAAATCGTTGCGATTTGATTGATCTCAACCGAACCGCTAATCGCATAAAGGATCATTGAACCGAACGCGTAAAAACCTGCAGCCAATGCCCCCATCGTGAAATATTTTACCGCCGCTTCAAACGATTTCGAGCGGTTATGCAATGCGATCAGAGTGTAAAGAGCCAACGATGCGGTCTCAAGTCCGACAAAAATCAAAATAAGATTGTCGGTTGCGACCATAAATTGAAACCCTGCGATCATAAACAAGAACAGGGCAAAATATTCCGGATAGTTGTATTCATGGAAACGTTTTGACGTTAATGCCAAAGGGATAAACAACATTGATCCGACAACGATAATAATCTGTGAAAGGATCGCGATCCCGTCCATCAGCATGACATCAAAGAACCCTAATACCGTCCCGTTTTTCATGAACACACCGCCGAAATCGATCAATGCGCCCAAATCGAGAAGCAAAAAGAGCAGACTGATCATTACGTACAATGTTTTATTCAATCCCCCTTTCACCATATCAATGACTATAATACCCAATGCACCGACGATAGCGATGAGCATCGGTGCCAACGTCGCTAAATTAAGCGATGCCAGCGAAACATGAATCGGCTCTAACATTAGTTCGCCTCCTTCATAGAAATAATCCCGTTTTTACCTGATAGATCAGGAATGCGCTCTTTTGCTTCAGGACTTTGCGCTTTATCGTGCATAAGCTGAATCACCGATTCAACACTGCTATTAATCGGTCCTAAAACCGGTTTCGGATAAACCCCTAACCAGATAGCGACGATAACCAGAGGGATCAGCCCTAGAAGTTCCGTACGGTTGACATCTTTAAGATGGCGGTTCGCTTCATTCGTTACAGGGCCGAAAAATGCTTTTTTATAGGCTGAAAGCATATAGATCGCACCGACGATAATCGCTACCCCAGCCGTCAACGTCAACATATGAGACTGTTTGTAAAAGCCCAAAAGACTTAAAAACTCCCCGACGAAGTTAATCGTAAGCGGCAATCCGACCGATGCCATCATCATAATTCCGAAAATGGTCGCATAACGCGGCATTACGGACGCAAGACCGCCGAATTCCGACATCAGTTTCGTATGGCGTCGATCGTAGATAACACCCACGAGCAAGAACAGCGCACCCGATACTACCCCGTGAGCGAGCATCAAGAATACCGATCCGCTCACCCCCTCAACGTTCAATGCGAACGTTCCGAGGATAATAACCCCCATGTGGGATACCGAACTGTAGGCAACGACTTGTTTAATATCTTCTTGCGCATACGCTACCATCGCCGTATAAATAATCATGATGATCGCAATGATTGCGATAGGGAACATGAAAAATACCGAGGCATCCGGGAACAACGGCAAAGAGAAACGGACAAACGCGTAGGTTCCCATTTTAAGCAAAATCGCCGCAAGGATAACCGAACCGATGGTCGGTGCCTGACCGTGCGCATACGGAAGCCATGTATGAAATGGGAACATCGGAACTTTGATCGCGAATCCGAGGAAAAATGCCGCGAACAGCCACAATTGGAAGTTTTCCGGCAAAATCAAACGGTACCATTCTAGGATCGAGAAGCTCCATTGACCTGTCGCTTGGTAATAAAAATAGGCCATAAACAGCATACCGACCAACATTACCAACGACCCTGTAAAGGTGTAGAGGAAAAACTTAATTGACGCGTAAATACGTAGCGGTCCGCCCCATGCACCGATGATGTAGAGCATCGGAACCAAAGAGAGTTCCCAGAATACGTAAAAGACAATCGCATCCAAAGCCGCAAAAACACCCACCATTGTCATCTCAAGGAACAACAACGTAATAATCAAATCTTTTATACGGCGCGTTTCGGTCAATGATGCGATGCCGATCAACGTGAAAAACGTTGAGAGAATGATAATAAAGAGCGAAATTCCATCAACACCGAGAAGGTAATTAATACCAAACGCCGGAATCAACGGCATAGACTCCATAAACTGCATTCCCGAAATCATCGGGTCGTATGCATACCATAACCACAAAGAGAGGACAAACTCGATGAACGCTACGGCGATACCGTAGGCTCTCATACTATCTTTTGTGACGACAAATCCAAGCATTGCTGCCAATGCAGGGAAGAAAATTAAAAGTGTTAAAATATGATCTATCATCATTACTCCTTAAGCGCCAAACACGTTGTACCCAACGTTAAAGGCAACGGCTAGTGTCATTAGTACAACCAAACCGACAACCATCCAACGAAGCATGGATGAAAGATTTCCGTTTTGGATATCGCGTGTATTCTCACCCGTTTTGTAAATTGCATTGGCAATCGCATCAACGGTTGCATCGACGATTTTAAGATCGATCTGTTTCCATGCGATTTTAGAAAGTTCAAGATACGGCTTCGAAAAAACCTCGTCATAGATTTTTGGAATGTAATATTGGTTCCACAACAATTTGTAGCCGAAGCTTTTTTCCATTTTAGACGTTCCGTCCGGCACACTGTTCCAGTTGCTGTATTTTTTGTACGCAAAAAGAATGGCAAGGATAACAAACAGCTGCGTTCCGATCGTCATAATCCAAAACGTTGTTGCGCTGTGGATATGATATTGGGTCGACGGAAGAAGGTTGATCACCAATTGGTAGTAGGTCATTTTAAATGAACCTGCGATAATTGCCAGTACGAGCAACGGCGACATCGCCACCAACATGAATTTATACGCCTCGTGCGGATGAATACCGAAAAGTTTATAGCGCTCTTCCCCGTGGAAGATCAACGCGACAAGACGGAATGAATAAAATGCCGTCAACCCTGCCGTCAACAACAATACCGTATAAATAACATAATGATGTTCAACAAACCCGACTTCCAAAATCAAATCTTTTGAGAAGAATCCGGCGAACGGATAGATACCCGCTAACGCAACCGAAGCGAGGGTCATCATAACGAATGTCCCTTTCATCACTTTGCGCAATCCCCCCATTTTGAACGGGTCAAGCTCATCATGCATTGCGTGCATGACGTTACCGGCACCGAGGAACAGCAACGCTTTGAAAAATGCGTGTGCCATAAGATGGAACAACGCAACCCAATACGCTCCCAATCCGGCTGCTACGAACATATAGCCGAGTTGTGACAATGTAGAATACGCAATGATACGTTTCATATCACGGTTAACCAATGCCATCGATGCCGCAAAAAGGGCAACGAATGCACCGAGGCTCGCGATAAAGATACCGACGTTCGGAATCAGATCGTAAATCGGATTGGCACGGACAACAAGGTATACCCCTGCCGTAACCATGGTTGCGGCATGGATCAGCGCGGAAACAGGTGTCGGACCCTCCATCGCATCGGCAAGCCATGTGTGCAACGGAAACTGTGCCGATTTACCCATAGCACCGATGAATAGGAAAATACCGATCCAGGTAATAATGACCGGCTGAAGATTACCGACTTCGGCAAAGACGACATCGTACTGCAATGAACCGACGTTCCAGTAAATCAAGAAAATACCGATCAACATCCCAAGGTCGGCGATACGGTTCATAATAAACGCTTCGTTTGCCGCCCATGTTGCCGATTCTTTGTGATACCAGAATCCGATGAGTCCCCATGAACAAAGACCGACCCCTTCCCATCCGATGAAAAGGCCTGCGAAGTTGTCACTCATAACGAGTACCATCATCGAGAATACGAATGCCGAAAGCCATGCAAAGAAACGGTTAAACCCTTTGTCGTGATCCATATATCCGATTGAATAAACATGAACAACCGTTGAAACGATGGTTACAACCATCATCATGACGACACTTACCTGGTCAACAACAAACCCGAACGGGATATACAAATCACCCGTCGCCATCCACGTCATCATCTCAACGTGTACGGTATGGCCTCCCATGACATAATTGAGCAAAATAGCACTGCTCACAAACGACGTAAATAACAAACCTGAGGCAATGTAGCCCGTGATGCTTGCTTTTGGTGTCGCTGTGAACAATGCCGAAAACAATGATCCGACCAACGGAGCGAACAGTGCGATATATAAATAAAGTTCCATAGCTTATCCTCGCATTGAATTCATTTGATCTAGGTCGATCTTACCGGTACGTTTGTACCATACGATGAGCAGACCCAATCCGATTGCCACTTCAGACGCGGCTATCGCGATAATAAAGAATGCAAACATTTGACCGCTTAAATCCCCGATGTAATGAGAGATAGCAGCAAATCCGATGTTGGTTGCATTAAGCAAAATCTCTGTTGCAAAAAAGAGCATCAAAAGATTTTTACGGCGCATAACCCCGATCAAACCGATCGCAAACAATATGCTTGATAAAACAAGATAATGGGTTAGTGTAACTTCCATCAGTGGTGCCCCCCTGCTTGTGCTTCTTCTTCGGTCATATCATCCATGGTGGTGATCTCTTCTTCCGCCATCAATGTCAACGATTTGTCCATTTTCTTCCCTGCCAAAATAATTCCACCGATCATTGCGACAAGCAGCATGACCGCCGCTACTTCAAACGGAACAAGGTATTTGGTAAACAAAACCATACCGACGGCTTGAGAGTTTCCGATATTCTCTTGAATCGGATAAAGGGCTTGAATATTATTCGAAACGATCGGTGCGACGAAAATAGCAACGACCATGACCGCCGCCAAAACGCCTAGGACAAAAACGATTTGCGGATTGGTTCTTTTTTCAACCACATCACGGGTCGTATCGAAAAACATCATCCCGAACGCATAAAGCGCCATAACGGCTCCAGTATAAACGATAATTTGAATTGCACCCAAAAAGTCGGCACCCAAAATAAAGAAAAATGCCGAAATAAAAATCATCCCAGCCGCCATTGCGGTGATAGCATACAGTGCTTGAGACGTCATCACGGTGATGGTAAACATCACGATGGTGAGGGCTGCAAACAGATAAAAAGCGATAGCTTCAAACATTCCTACTCCTTAATACGCCAGCGGGGTCTTTTTGACCGACGCGTCGCTTCCTGGGATAATGGCACCAAAGCCTGGGTATTCTGCCTGCTCACCCGCTTTAAGCAAATCAAGCGGGGTGAGCATATCGTCTTTGATTACGAAATGGGCCCGTTGTTCCGACGCATTTTCATACCGTTGTCCGTGAACGATCGCAAGTTCAGGACACACTTCGGCACAGTAACCGCAGAAAATACAACGTCCGAGATTGATACTGTATTCGCTCACCTCTTTACGGCTGTTCTCATCGATGCGCGTATCCATACGGATACAATCGGAAATACAGATTTTTTCGCACAATCCGCATCCGATACAACGCTCATACCCTGACTCCCACAAACGCAAAAGTTTGTGTACCGCACGGTAGCGAGGACCTATCGGCAGTTTTTCTTTCGGGTATTGAACGGTATGGATATCAAATTTGATCATCTCGCGCAATACGACCCATAACCCTACAAAGAGCTCGCCCCGAATCGCACGTTTGACTACTTGCTTAAACTTGTCCCATCCGCTTTCCGGATAGGCTTCGATATCAACGTAATAATAAGCGCTGTGTTCACTTACATTTCGATCTGTAAATACTTCTTCATGATGCATAACACAACCCCCTTAGAACATCATCACGATGCCGGTGACAACTATGTTGATCACCGCAATCGGCATTAAAACTTTCCAGCACAACCACATCAACTGGTCAGGTCGGATATCCGGCCATGCTGCACGTGTCCAGAGGAAAAAGAAAAAGAAAAACGCTACTTTTAGAAGCAATTGAATCGCTCCGGCAATCGTACCGTCACCAAAACCGCCCAAGAAAATAATGGCGATTACAAATGAGATAAAGAACATATTCGCATATTCGCCGATGAAAAACATCCCCCAACGCATACCCGAGTACTCCGTACCGAAACCGTCGATAATTTCATGGTCGTTCGCAACAAGGTGAAACGGAGTACGTCCCGTCTCAGCAAATGCGGCAATCCAGAAAAGGATAAATGCCACAGGCTGTGACCAGACGATCCAGTTTCCGATTCCGCCGGCTTGGTAGTTGTTGATATCGATCAACGACAATGAACCGACCATCATAAGCGGTGCCAACAACGAAAGTCCGGAAATAACCTCATACGAAATGAAGATAGCGGCACTACGGGCGGCAGAGATCAGCGACCATTTATTCGCCGAAGCCATCCCCCCGAGCAACGGTCCGTACAAACCGATTGCCATAACCCCTAACACATAGAGGATACCGACATTGATATCGGCAACGATCGGATGCACTGTGTATCCGAATACCGTAAACTGCGGCCAAAAGGGGATTGCTGCAGACGCCATAAATGCCGTTGCCGCCGTAATGACCGGGGCGATTTTAAAAATCGGTTTAACGACGTTTTGCGGGATGATATCCTCTTTGGTAAAGAGTTTAATCCCGTCCGCTGCAACTTGAAGCAAACCGAACGGCCCGACGTGCATCGGTCCCAAACGGCGTTGCATAAACGCCAGCACTTTACGCTCGAAATAGGTCCCAAGACCCGCAAGCGCAGAGAAAATTAATAAGATGACAACGATTTTAACGATCGTTTCTATAATGAATGCTACATCCATGCTTTACACCTTTTGAATTGATACGCACGCAAAACGGTAACCGTCAAACAGTGCTTCAGAGTTGATAGCGGTATCGAACGTCGGAAGATAGGGTATATCTCCTCCGATCTTACCGTCGGCTATGACATTGATACTCAGCTCGCCGTGTGCTGTTTTAACACGCAATGCATCCCCCTCGCTCCAGCCGTTCGTCTGCATCGCCGTGTGCGAAACGTATAAACCGCCTGAAGCGTTAAGTTGATGCGATGCCGCCGTAAACGCGGAGAATTGCAATACCGGATTGGCCAAATAGACGACATTCTCACGAATGGCGGCATTTGGATTAAACGGTTGAACACTCTCATCGCCCCCGCTGTTTACGGCAATGTTTTCCAATACATACCCGCGAACTTCTTCACCCGCATTGGTGTAGTAGTTCGGCAATGTATCAAAAGAGAGTGTTTTAAACCCGTTTTTCACCGGAAGCTGTACCGTATAATCAACGGTGAACTTCGCAGTGATCCCCAATACATTAGCGATGTCATTGAGTACGTATCCGCCATAAGCGAGTGCCGCATTGGTCGGATTGACCCGCTTATCGATTCCGGTCAATGTCCCTTCCTGCTGATTAAGAGCCGGCATATCCAAATCGCCGTTCCCTAACGCACTAAGGGTGAAATCACCGCGTGTGTTATAGCCGATGGTATAACTTCCGTGTGCTGAGTCCAGATCACAGATCAACGCCGCACCCAATGTGTTTGCAAGATTCGGGATCATGGTAACACTGAACGGGGTGTATTTTTCGATCAATGCGACGAGACGGGCGCAGTTTGCTGTATTCGGATGGGTATAAAGATCCGGTCCGACCATAAGGGCGAATTTCTCTTTTTTCGCCAAATATTTTTCCAAAGTCTCAGCAAATTTTTCCGGCGCGTTCAAAAGTCCGAAGAGTGCATTGTCATCGACTTCAACCTCTTTGGAAACTTTTTTCTTGATTGTTTTGGTAACTTCTTCGGTTACCTCTTCCTCAACACCGGTCTCTTCGTTAAGGACTTTTTTCGTTACCGTTTCAGTCACTTTTTCATCAACGCTCTCTTCGATCGTTACGGTTTTGGTCGAATGGAACCCTGCCAAATACTCTGTAACGGCTGAAGGCATTGCCGCTTTATCTCCGAAAAGATCAAGCATCAAATACAAAGCCGCCTCTTCCATCATCGGAGCGTGATTGAACTGGGTAATGTTTTTAGACATTTCCTCGATAACCGGATCATTGATCGGATGGAAATAAAGCCCTGCCCCTTTGTTCATCGACAATGCGTTGTTCATCGCAAAACGGGCATTCGGGTTATCGGTTTTAAGTGCACTTCCGATAGATACGACGAAATCGGCTTCATGAACTTGTTTCAAATCGCCGCCGTAAAGTGATGTCTTGCTGATAGCGCTATAGCTGCTCAAAAAGTTTTTCAATGCTAATGCTTCATTGTTCACCAAGCGATAGCCGTATTTCTCTTTGAGACGTTGAAGAATCATCGCCTCTTCATTGGTAATGGTCGAGGTAAAGGCAATCGTATCGGCTTTTTTAAACGCTTCGATCGCTTTATCGAATGCCGCTTCGTCTTTGCTTACATTGCGATTTTCAAAATCGTATCCGTAGCGTCCCGCACCGCACAGCGATACATAGTTCCACTCGTTTTTGACGCGGTAGATTTTTGATTCCGGGTTGCTGATACTGGTGTGTTTGATATCGTAGCTGAGCTGGCATCCCGCAGAACAGTGGGCACACGTTGCAGGGATTTGTTTGTGCTCCCATGCATTGGAAGTGTATTGATAATCACTGCTCACTAACGCACCGACCGGACATACCGACGTACACTCACCGCAGTTGGTACAATCGAGTGTATCCCCGCCGTTTGGAGCGATCAGTGATTTGTTCAGTTTATTCCACATTGCATAGGCGTCTTTGGGCATCATCGCTTTATATTCGCCGTGAATCGCATCACTGCCGCGCGCAACCGTACTGAGAGCCGCATCACCGATCATATCTTTACATACGGTAATACAACGCTCACACATGATGCACAGTGCCGGATCATAGTGGATCAATCCCCAATCCTGCGCCGGTTTGTGGGTATCTTTAATCGAATAATTCTGTGAATCTACGCCGACTTCTAATGTGTAATTTTGAAGCTCACATTCACCCGATTGGTCACAGACACCGCACTCTAGAGGATGGTTTACATCGTAAACTTCCATAATTGCTCTGCGCTCTTCGAGGATATTTGGAGTGGTTGTCGTAATCTCCATCCCCTCTTTTGCTTTTGCATTACACGCATAGACCTGTTTGCCGTCTGCTTCGACTAAACAGATACGACATGCCAGTGTCGGCGAACATCGTGTCAAATAACAGATCGCCGGAATAAATATCCCGTTTGCCCGTGCCGCATTCAGGATATATTCACCCTCTTGCGTCTGGACAGTGCGGCCGTCTATGGTAATCGTGATTTCGTTCATGATTCGCTCCCCATCCTCATAATTTTCACCTTTTCAAAACGGTATTGATCGTTTAAACCGCCGAATCCGACATCGTATGCCGGAACCAATGCTATGGTCCCTTTCATCGCAGAATCGAGTTTAAAAATCCGCTCTTGGGTGCTGTGAGGAAATTCAATGCGAATTTTATCACCATCACCGATTTTTGCGGCAGCGGCAAACTGTGCAGAACCGCGCAATGTTGCCTCTTTTTCGAGCTGTTCGGTTTGTGCCGTGTACGTATTAAACTGATTGACCGGGTTACAGCGATATACGACCGTACCGTTAAACTCCGGCAAATCATCAATCTCTTCAAGTTTTCCGTCAGCTTCACCATCGCGACTTTCAAGGATGTATCCGCGGTTGTCTTCACCCAAGGCGCTATAAAAATTCCCCAAATCATCAAACGATGATCCGTTAAACCCTTTTGATACCGGAAGCTGTGCGGTATAGTCGATCGTATTGTGAGCCGACACCCCAAGCGCATTCGCCAAATCATTTAACGTATATCCCTCGTAAGCGACTGCAACATTGGTCGGCAGTACTTGATGGTTGATACTGACAAACGTCCCCTCTTGTGAGTTAAGAGACGGCAATTTCAACATCGCTTCATCATAGGATCCCATGGTATACGAACCCGCAGCATTGTATCCGACACTATTTTCGCCGTCGTTATCAACATCCAGATCACAGATCAATGAAACACCGATCGTATTGACGCTCGGTGTGATGACGACAACCGAAAACTCGGTATACGTCTCGATCATTGCGCTCAAACGGGAAATATTGGCTGCGCGTTTATGATTAAGGACGTCGCTTCCGATCACCAATGTTTTGCGTTTGGCTCGCGAAAACGTTTTGGCGATACGTGTATACTCTTCATCACCGACATTGCTCTCGGCACATAGATACCCTTCGTCAAGACCTTCGAGGAAATGGCGTGTTTCATCACTTACATCCGCATTTTCCAGAAGCGTTTTTGCCAACATTGCGACAACACCCTCTTCGGTTCCCACTTCGTATTTGACGTACTGCGTCACGACATTTTGGAGAAGATCGTCTTCGATCGGGTGCATATAGACGACTTTCGCGCCGTTATGGCGGGCCGCCGTCGTCATTGCGTAACGAACCATCGGATTATCGGTCGTTACACGTCCGCCCAAAACAATGATTCCGTCACTTTGTTTAATCGCGTCCAAACTTCCGCCGAACCCTGTTTTTCCGCTGATTGAAGCGTATGCGTGCATAAAGTTTTGGTACGCACGCGCCTCTTCATTGTAAAGTTTCAGACCCAATTTCTCTTTGAGCCGCTGAAGGATCATCGCCTCTTCATTGGTGATCAATGAACTAAAACGGATAGCGGCCGCATTTTTGATCGCATCAACCGCTTTAGCAAATTCCGCTTCGTCTTTGGTCCCCTCTACGTTAAAATCGAATCCGAATCGTCCCGCTCCGCACAGTGTCGTGTGTTCAAAATCATTCGTCACACGGTAGATTTTATCTTTGGCACCGGTCAAGTTTGACGTGTGGCGCACTTCGTACATCAACGAACATCCCGCCGAACAATGGACACAGGTTGCGGGGATCTGGCTAAGTTCCCATGCATTGGCACTGTACTGGAAGCTGGAACTCACCAATGCACCCACCGGACATACTGCGATACATTCACCGCAGAACGTACAATCAAGCACATCGCTGTTTTTCGGGATGACGGAAGATTTATATCCGCCGAATTGCAATTCGATCGCATCGTCGCCGATGATTTCGTTACAGACATGGACACATTTTTCGCACAAAATACAAAGCGACGGATCGTAGTTAATCAGCCCCCAATGCTCGATTTTGCGATGCTGCTCTTTCGCACTGAAATGCTGTGACGAAACACCGAACTCCAACGTTTTGTTTTGGAGATCGCATGCCCCCGATTTGTCACACACACCGCACTCGAGCGGATGATTAACATCGTAAAGGCGCATAATGTTCGTTCGTTCAGCCTTGAGACGATCCGAATCGATCACTACAGAGAGCCCTTCGGTCGGCGGAGTTTGACAGCTTAGAATCAAGCCGTCCGTTTTATCGGTCTCTACCACACATAATCGGCAGGACGCACACGGAGTCGTTTTTTCCAAATAACACATCGTCGGAATATAGAATCCCGCTTTGCGCGCCGCTTGGAGGATCGTCTCCCCTTTGTTTGCTATGACGGGCTGGCCGTTAATCATAAAATTGATCATCCATCCCTCCTTAGTGCGCTACCATCGCGATGTAATAACAGCGCATACAGCGTTCCGCTTCCGCGAGTGCTTCTTCTTGGGTAAAGCCGTATTTAACCTCACGGTTATTGTCTTTACGTTCATCAACGGTAAGAACTTCGCTGTGTGCTCTTGGCAAGCCCGGAAGCCACCCTTGAATTTTCTCTTTTTTGTTATAGACTTTGAGCTTACGGAGGTGATCTTCCATAATCTCATCGTTTGTCAAAGTAATTTCGCCGCTGGTGACATAGCGGCTCATCACCGATGCGGCACGTTTTGCCTGACCGACCGCATTAACAATCGTCATCGGACCGTATTCACAGTCTCCCGCCGCAAAGATCCCTTTGCGTGAGGTCATATAATCTTTCCCGTTCGTTTTGATCGTCGCCCACGACGTACGCTCGATTTCCCACTCTTCAGGAAGCAGTTTCAAATCGGCACTTTGCGATACGGCAGGGATCAGATAGTCGCACTCCAACTCAAAACTCGCCCCTTCAACTTTTTCCAATGTCGGTCGTCCGCCGTTCGGATCCGGAACGAGTTCAAAACGGTCAACGATTAATGATTTGAGAACATCGTTCTCATCGTTCATCTTCGCAACCGCCGAGTGAAAAATAAACTCCACACCCTCTTCGACCGCTTCGTGATACTCTTCATACGTCGTGTTTTTGATGATCGTCGCTTCATCACGGCGATAGAGCATAACCACTTTTTTAGCATTCGCACGGATCGCACAGCGGACTACGTCCATAGAGGTAAATCCTCCACCGACACACACCAGCGTTTTGCCCGTGAGATCGACAAAATCAGCCGGAAGCATATGCCGCTTTTGATCGGCTTCGGGAACCATAATGTCATATTTTACTTGGAGATTGACCTTATCCAAAAAGTCGATTGCTCCCCAATACCCTTGGATTTCAGGACGTTCATTGTCACAGTAGACTTTTTTCGAAATACGGGTGCCCGTCGCCACTAACGTCGCATCATAATCGTTTTCAAAAGAGCGCATCATATCGGCGGTCACTTTAGTATTGGTGATAAAATTCACGCCCAAAGAGCGTACCGCTTCGATGTCTTGATTGTATTTGTCGATCGGCATACGATACTCCGGAACCCCGACCGCTACTTCACCGCCGAGTACCGGAAGCTCTTCGTAAACATCCACATCGATTCCGTCCAATGCAAGATAATACGCACCCGTAAGCCCTGCAGGACCCGCTCCGATAACGGCCACTTTTTTTCCGATTGAAGGCTTTTTCTCGCTTGGGTGAAAAAATCCGAAACCGTGATCGGTCTCATAATCGGCGCCCAAACGTTTAAGTTCCATGATCGAGATCGGTTCGTCCAAATTCGTTCGTCGGCACTCCGTCTCACACGGATGAGGACAGACACGCCCGCAGGTGTGTGCAAGAGGCATCGTTTGACGTGTCGCCATCAATGAATCGTCAAATCGCAAATCGCGTACACCTTCGATATAAGCCGGAATATCGACATGCGCCGGACACGCATCCATACACGGAGCGGTGATTTTGGCAATATAGCTGGTGTCTTCCAAGAGATAATGCTTGGAAGGCTTTTGGTTCTCAATACACGCCATGAATTCAGACTCAAAATGGTTCATCAAATCAAGAAGGGGATTCGGAACCGTTTTTCCGATCTCACATTTAGAGGTCTCCTGCATCGTTTTAGAGACCTCTTTGAGATGTTCCATATCCGAAACTGAGCCTTCACCACGAGCGATTTTATCGAGCAGATCGTACAAAATACGCCCGCCCCATCGTCCCGGTGCACAGCGACCGCACGCTTCGGAATAGACCTGATACTGCGCCGCGTATTCTGTTGCCAAACGGACCACGTCGACATCAGGATTAAAAAGCGCTACGCCGTCCCAACCGATAAACGCTTTGGAATGGGCGTGTTCGTTGTATTCCAACGGAAGGTTATAAGCAGAATTTTCCCAAGCATCGTCACTTTTGCCGATGTTGTTGATTTGCTCACCCCGCCACGTGGAGAAATAGACTTTACTCACAACGTTTCCTTATTTCTTGACCACAATGGTCCAGTCGGCTTCGTTGAATTTCAACGAGTTCATGAGTTCACACCCAAGCTCTTTAACCAAATCAGCCGATTGTTGTATCGGAGAAAAATCACCGATCTCAAATAAGAAAATCAGAACTTCGCCGCTGCTGGCTTCATTTTTGATAATCTCGGACATGCGGCCTGCAAAATTTTCTTTTAGATGACGTAAATCATAACGTTTCACTGCATGCTCCTTTTAGCGGTCTACTTCACCGAAGACGATATTGGTCGTCCCGATGATAGATACAACGTCCGGAATATAGTGACCCGGCAGTAAATCGGTCAAAATTCCGGTGTGCCAGAATGACGGCGCACGGAGTTTTAGACGGTACGGATAAGCTCCCCCTTGGCTGTTAATAAAATAGCCAAGTTCTCCCTTCGGTGACTCGGTCGCAACATATACTTCACCGACCGGAGGACGCATCCCCTGTGTTACCAAGACGAAATGCTGCATCAGCGAGTAGTTCTGAGTCATGATGTCGATTTTTGGAGCCGAAATGTATTGCGGTGCATGTGCCATCAATTCAGGCCCAGTCTCTGCATACATATCAAGTACTTGATACAAAATCTTTGCCGATTCACGCATCTCTGCCATGTAGAGTTTATAACGGGCGTAGTTGTCCCCTTTATCGGAAACCGGAACACTGAAATCGACTTCATCGTAGAGTTCATACGGCTCTTCTTTACGGATATCCCATTCAACACCCGATGCACGGAGCATTACCCCCGAACATCCCCAGCTCAGAGCCATCTCTTTAGAGATAACACCGACATTTTCCATACGCATTAACCAGATGCGGTTGGTATCCAAAAGGTCTTCGTAGTCTTTAATGTTTTCCGGCAATTTATCTAGGAATTTACGCAAATCAGCGATAAAGTTATCCGGTAGATCAAGAGGAACCCCTCCGATACGAACTGCCGCGTGAGTTAAACGGGCACCGCAGTAGTCTTCGATCAAATCCATCAGATATTCACGTTCGCGGAATGCGAACAAAAATACCGTCATCGCACCGATATCGAGTGCCGTCGTCGCCAACCAGAAAAGGTGAGACATAAGGCGATTCGTTTCAAGCAACATCATACGGATTACTTTTGCACGGCGAGGAACATCAAGCCCGATCAGTTTTTCAACCGCCAATGCAAATCCGTAGTTGTTTGAACTTGAAGCGATATAGTCCATACGATCCGTTGTCGGCATAAACTCGTTGTAGATCATATTCTCCGCCATCTTTTCCATGCCGCGGTGAAGATATCCGATATCCGGATGCGCTTTGGTGATCTGCTCTTGCTGTAAATGGAGCATCAAACGCAATTGTCCGTGAGCGGACGGATGCTGAGGACCGAAATTGAGGATCAATTCATTATCGTGCCGGTCAAACGTAATATTTTCGAAAAAAGGTCTTAATCTATTGGATTGTTGCATACATGATCCTTAACGGTCGCGATCAGAGATCACGACACTCTTCTCTGCGTCAAATTTTTCGATGAGGAACACACCGTCACCCTCTTGGTAACATAGCGGAGTATCCGGTTCGCCTTGGCTGATATCGGCACCGCGCGGGACTTCGTGTCCCAAACGGGCAAAACGCTCGGTGTCATATCGATCGACACGTGCACTGTCGCGGATTTCCGGCCCGATAATGTCGCGAGCCTCTTTGCCGAAGAGTTTGTCCACCTCGTACCATTGAGCGAACTCATCCCCTTGAAGCGGATACGTTTTACGTAACGGGAACCCTTCCCAGTCATCCGGCATCAAAATACGTTTCATGAACGGATGGTTGTTAATGACCACACCGAACATATCGTACATTTCACGCTCAGACCAGTCAGCAGAACGGAACAGTGATGAGACGCTTTGGATCGATTCTTTCTCATCGATTTTGCATTTTACACGGATACGTTTGCGTTTAGACATGCTGAGCATTTGGTAAAAAATCTCGAATTTTCCCTCTTGCGCTAACCAGTCGATCGCACTGAGTTCGGAAAGCTGGTTATATTCAAGCGTGTTTTTCATCAATTCAATAACACCGTAGTTGTCGGCGGCATTGATGATTACCACCATTTGACCCACTTGGATATAGGCATCCGATACATCAAACGCAGCTTTAATCGCTTCGAGATCCGCAGCAAATACTTCGTCTTCGCTGACATCGCTCTTCGCTACCTGCGGGGCTACCCAGTAACGGTCGGTATAGTAGGGGTTTTTCTGTACGTCGTCTTTAGGGGTGTAAGCTCTCATTACATCAGCCTTTTCGGTTTTTGCGCACGTGATGCGCTCTCACGTCGGATTTTTTGCTGCAAAAGCAATACCGCATATTGCAAGGTTTCCGGACGCGGAGCACATCCCGGAAGGTACAAGTCTACAGGGATGACACGGTCTACCCCTTGAACGGTTGCATAGGTATTGAACATACCGCCGGTATTCGCACACGAACCCATAGAAATAACCCATTTAGGTTCCGTCATTTGATCGTAGAGACGACGAATGAACTCGGCATGTTTTTTCGTTAGCGTTCCCGCTACAACCATCAGCTCGGCTTGACGCGGTGAAGCACGGAAAATCGTACCGAAACGGTCGAAGTCATAGCGTGACGCACCCGATGCCATCATTTCGATACCGCAGCATGCCAAACCGTATGTCAATGCCCAAAGTGAATTCGAGCGCCCCCAGTTGACCACCTTATCGATGGTCGTCAATGCGACGGGAAGTCCGCCGTCTTTTAGGTAATTTACTTGATGTTGTGCCATTCGAGAGCCCCTTTCTTCCACGCGTAAACGAAACCGATTGCCAATAATAAGATGAACATCATCATCTCGACAAATCCGAACCAACCCAAGAGTTTAAAATCGATTGCCCACGGAAACATGAACACAATCTCAACATCAAACAACAAGAACAACAATGCGAACAGATAAAACTGCGTCGAGATGCGGTTCGGCTGTTTCGTCACTTCCGGTCCGCATTCGTAGACGGTCATTTTTAATTTTTCTGTGTCTTTAGCCGCTAATGCGCGGCTGGCTAAACGTGCAATGACAGTTGTGGCATAAAATGCGCCAAACGTCAACACGAACAGTACAAATACCCCGAAATAAGGATTTGCTGTGTTGTAATGCTCCATAGTTCCGACCTTTATTATGGTTGATGGCATATCCCGTTACGAAGCAGTTTTCCGTCACGGTATACGGTTTTTATAAAAACAGTTGTTGCACTATAACAAAAAGAGAATTAAACAAACCCTTATCGATCTGATATTTAGACGCCTCTGTCACGATTAGAAACACCGATGTATTGGGTTTTGGAGATAAATGTTATATTTCGTAACATTAATAAGAGAATTATTTTCGTTTAGTATCAAAACGGAACAAATCTATAAATATTTGTAGAAATTTGAGCATATAGAAATGAACTCTATATGCTACTTATTGAAGCATTGTTTTAATTTTTCTCTTGGAGCATACGGTCCAACGTCGCAAACACACCGTCACTTGCATGTTCCATCTCTTCAAAAACTTTGACAAACCGTTCAGATCCGACACTCTCTGTTTTCATCAAGTCAAAAATCTTATGGGTCGAGTTATGGACAACTGAATGAGGCGTTTCAAGCGCCGAGTAGCTTGCCGTTTTCTTGAAGAAATCTGCCCCTTCCCCCTCATAATACCATTTTCCGAGTCGGCAGTTATGGTGGTCGACGAAATTAAACTGCTCTTTACGGGTGATTGCCGATAAGTAGGTATTGACTTTCCACACAATATGATCCAGTTTCGCCAAACTCATAAAGATCCGTTCTGCCGTATGTTCGGTGCTGGCAAACGTTTCGCGCATCATCTGAGCGTTATGGTCCATATTGGCATTAAAGCTTCCGATCGATTCATTGGAGTCTGCAATGCTTTCTTGTACCTGATCAAATTTTTCACCGATCGTCGTTACGTCCTGTTTCATCGATTGTAATGAAATATTGATCTCGCTGATCGCTTTATCGGTTCGATCGGCAAGTTTGCGTACTTCATCGGCTACAACGGCAAACCCTCGCCCGTGTTCGCCCGCACGAGCCGCTTCGATAGCCGCATTGAGAGCCAGGAGATTGGTTTGATCGGAAATGTCTTTGATTAGCCCCAAAATACTTGCCACATCCTGCGCCCGTTCCGAAAGTGCTTTTACCGTATCCATAGACTCCAGTGCCAAGCCGTTCAGCCCTTCCAGCGTATTCGATATACCGGATGCTTTTTGCCCGAGTTCCACAATATTTTCTAATAAGGCGGTTGATTGTGCAATATTCTCTTTGGATGAGGCAACGGAAGAGGCCATATTTCCCTGAACATCCACAAGGTTTTTCTTAAGCTGCTCGTTTTGGTACGTCATGATCATCGATGCGTTTTCGCAACGATGCCGTTCACCCTCTTCTTGTATCTTTGCTTCACACTCTTGTAATTTTTTCACAAGTTCTTGATTCTGATCTTGAAGTGCGGCATTCTCTTTTTTAAGAACCTCAAGCTCCTCTTTCAGTACTGTATCATCACCAAACCAACCCATTTTCATCCCTTTTTGAGGCATTTATTCGTCATTTTTGATGATTATACTCTGAGTTACTCTAATTATTCTATACAGAAATTAAATTGGTAAGTTAATGTAATACTTTTGTGATACTTTTAGCGGTTAATGAATCCCATTGATTTTTCACCTTCAAAACTTCCGGAACGTTCTTTTTGAATTTCGGCAATAAAATCTTCGAGCCTGAAAGTTCCCTCGCTTCGAGCCGCTACCTGATAGGCCGTGTTTTTTACGATAAGATTGATCTGTCCTCCGGTGAGAGGATAGGAGGCGAGTTTTTCTACCTCAAACCCATTTTCATACGGTGCATTACGCGGCAGCATCATGTTCCATAAAGTAACACGCTGTTTTTGATCCGGTTTTTTAAATTCGATTTTATAGTTAAATCGACGTGAAAATGCCTGATCGATATTCTCGAGCAAGTTCGTCGTGGCAATCAAAATCCCCTGAAATTTCTCTATCTGTTCCAAGAAAATATTTTGCATCTGGTTGTGCATCTGATCGGCCGATGTACCCGCACCTTGAGATCTTGATGAGAGAAACTGATCGGCTTCGTTCAGCAATAAAATCGGTTCCGTTTTCGTTTGGCGGGTCAAATCGGCGTAGGTATCAAAAATTTTCCGTACATTTTTTTCCGACTCACCGACATACATAGAGAGGATTTTGGAACAGTCAAAACTAAGCACTTGACGTTTCAATGAACGGGATAACGAATGGGCCGTCAACGTTTTCCCCGTACCCGGAGGGCCGTAGAAAATGATCCGCGCATCGATTCCCGCTTTTTTATCTTTAACTCCCCACTCATGAAGCCGCGCGATCACTTCGCGGTCAAGCTGGCGCATCAAGTTGGAAAGCGTCTGCTCGGTAGAGGGGTTTAGGACGACGTTCTCTAACGATGTCGTCGGTTCAATCAGCTCAAATATCTCCTGCTCTTTAATCAACATATCGAGTTTGAGTTTGCGTACTTTTTTCTTTTTCTGCGGATGCATGATCGACTGCAGCACCTCATCGACGATGTAAAACGCTCTGCTGATTCCGCCGAACGGATTGAGCATCTCCTCATAATCGATCACCTCTTCGTTGATGAGACGGGAGCCGTCTTCGAGAAGGGCTCGATTTTTTATCCGCTCGTAATCGTCAAAACTGATCAAATCGATGAGGGTGTTCATCTCCCTCAGATTTCCCTCGGTCGCGCTGTATTCCTCTTTCAGCAAAGCTAAGAAAATCACCTGCTCTTTAGGTTCCAGCTTTTTTTGTTTGAAAAAACGGTCCAGCACGACATCCAGCGACGTTTGGGCAATCCGCTCGTCGATCCGCTTTTCAAGAAGGTCAAGTTTGTTTTGGATACGGTTGATACCCAGTGAGTGTTCGTTACCGCTGTGGCGGATGATTGACATCTTTTGATAGAGTTCGATACGAAAAAACTGATCCTGCAAATATTCCAGATGATCGGCATAGGGTTTGATATCCGGCAATGTCATCTCTAATGAGCCCTCTTCGAGAAGCTTCATAAATACCGATGTCACCGCAACGGGGGTATTGTAAAGCTCCAAGTGGGAGAGTTCGCTAATTTTTAGCGGCGTAAACGAGTGGTGGGTGATCCATCCGAGTTCCAGCAGTGTCTTTACTTCACCGAAATGTCCGAGATACGAATAATCATCAGAGCCGTAGAGCTCTTGGAGAAGTTCGGCAACAATCACGTCTTCTTGAGACTGTAAAAATTTACGGGTCAGCAGCTGCAAAATTTTCGCCTCTTCTACCGTACATTTGAGCTGCGAAAAGATATGAGTCTCTTCAATCGTTTTATTTTCTAGAAAATCAATAAGGTATTTCAATAGTTTCCTTGTTTTAGTACTCGTTTGAGTACTTTGCCTGTAGCAGTCTTAGGGAGTGATTCTACCACGGTAATGGTTTTAGGGATTTTAAACGATGCCAAATGTTCTTTGAGCTGAGTTTTGATGAAAGCGGGCGTTGTCTGCTCATACCCCTCTTCCAGCTCCACGAAAGCAACCGGAACTTCCCCGCTGTGCGGATCGCTTATGCCGATGACGGCAGCGAGTTTGACCTGCGGCAGCAGCATAAGGTGCTCTTCGATCTGTCGCGGATAGATATTGATCCCTTTGGAGATGATCAAATCTTTGATCCGATCAACAATATAAATATACCCCTCTTCATCGATTTTAGCGATATCGCCTGTGCGAAGCCACCCGTTGTGAATCGTCTCCGCCGTTGCTTCGGAATTGTTTAAATACCCCTGCATCACGCACTCGCCCCGCACAATCAGCTCACCCGATTCACCGCTGGGGAGTTCTTCCATTTCGTCATTGACGATTTTTACTTCGTATCCGTACAGCGGCAATCCGACGGAAAGATTTTTTTGCTTCTCCAGAAGATTGACCGCCACCGCGGGAGAACACTCGCTGAGTCCGTATCCCTCCAGCATCACCGCACGCTTAAAAAGTGATCGAAACCGAGTCAGGGTATCTTCGCTCAGTGCCGATCCGCCGGAGATAAAACAGCGGACAGAATTAAACCATAGAAAATACCACGGCAATTTTGCACGGATCAAGGCGTTGTAAATATCAGGAACCCCCATAAAGATACTTACCCTCTTTAGAAGCGTCTGCTTGATGATATTGCTAAAGGGCAAAATCGAAGGGATAATGACGAAAGATGCCCTCACAAAAAAGGGAAGCATCACCATGATGGCAAAGGTAAAAGAGTGAAACATCGGAAGATAGACAATAAAGCGATCTTTTGGGCTCAAATCAAACCGCTCCTGTGCAGCAATGAGGTTAGAGAAAAGGTTGCGATTACTGATCATTGCCCCTTTAGGGTGTCCCGTCGTCCCCGACGTATAAAAAATGACCGCCGTATCATCCAGTCTTACGGGTGAGGGGGAATGGTGATGGATATGATCGGCAAGCATCTCGCCCAACAGCAGATGTTTTGCATCTTCAAACGGCGCCTTATCTATCCAGATCGTATGTTCAATCGATGTAACATCATCGCACAGCCCACGTACCTCTTGAGCGAGCTTGAAAGCAGTAATCACCGCTTTGGCACCGCAGTCACTCAGAATATAGCGGTACTCCTCGTTTTTGAGCATCGTATTGATCGGTACGCTTACCGCACCGAGTTTATTGATAGCAAAAATACTTTGGACGAATTCGACACTGTTGGGACAAATCAGAGCTATCTTATCCCCTCTCCCGACACCGATCACTTCAAGTGCACGGGCGGTTCTGTCGACATTCTCTAAAAATCTCTGATACGAATAGTGTTCATTATCAACGAAAATCACTTTTTTACGGGGATTCTCTTGTGCGACACGATAAAGCATCGCATAAAAATTTTCAAACGGGTAACAGGTCAAAAGCGATACCCGATTCCGGCAGTGACAAGATAGGCACGGGCATTGGTAAATTCACCGTTAATCGAACTGTTATGAACTGAGCGATCTTTTTTCATATCGACCAGCCCCGCCAATCCGATGTTCCAATGTTCATCTATCTGATAACGGCCCCCCAGTGATGCGATCACGGCATCCGTATCGGGAAGCTCGTACCCTAAAGTCGCTTCGGGAACCGGACTATAATCATACGCAATACCCGCCATACCCGTCCATCGGTCGATTTTTTGGGTAATCCCGAGACGGTAGGTATTGCTGTTTTTCCAGTTTTTTGAGAGTGGTATTCCAAAAGCAACGGTCGCAGTGTTTAGCGTCCCATCATAATCAAAATCAAGAGTTTTGTAAGCCGACCAATACGTTCGCTCATATACCGCTTCTACCGTCGTTCCTGTCTCAAAGGTATATGCAGCCGCTAGATTTAACGCCGCGGGAATCGGAACCATAACACCGGCTGAGCCGCTATAAGCAGCGTGTGCAGGATGGATAGACGGAAGATAGTTTAAATCAGCATCCCCCTCTACCGTCAAATTGATTTTAGAACGATACGTTGCCGCCAAAGAGAGTTCTTTAAGAGGCTTATAGATAAAAGCAAGATTGTATCCGACATCAACAGAATCCCCTTTTAAATCACGAGAGACCTGTGTACTACCCGTATTGCTTTTCACCACCCCGTCCGTGCGGACAATTCTAAAACCGGCACCTATACTAACCGTATCACTCAATGGTATAGCAAAAGAAGGGTTTATTTCTATCGTTTGGAGAGTAAACTCTTCGGCGCTTGATCTCGCCGGTTGAGAATCCCACCGTTTCGACAATCCTGCCGGAGCTACGATACATAGTCCGACACGTGCACCGTTCTCCCCTAACTTTTTAGAACTGAAATGGAGAGTCGGAACTAAGAAATCCTCTTTTTTTGAACTGTAGCTGCCCGTTGTCCCTGAAAAATCAATCGGACTAAGCCCGATATAGGTTGCATCCGCTTCGAGCAGATTGGCATCCTCGTTATAGACCATCGCCGCCGGATTATAATAGGCTGCATCGGCTCCGTGCGCATTGGCAACATACGCCGCACTGAGCGCCGTAGCATTGATCGAATTTTCCGGGATCTTATATCCCGCAGCGGTCAGTGCCGCTGAAAGTACGACTGTGAGTACCAAACTTCTCTTCATGTTTTATCCCTGTAATGAATATAGCAGCGCTATCTCCTGCGCCCAAATCGTCTCATCGATTGTCTCAAGTACCAAAGGGATATCATCCATTCTCGGGTCATTCATAATAAATCCGAACGGCTCGACTCCGATTTTCCCTTTGCCGATCGAGTCGTGACGGTCGACATGACTCCCAAGGTCGGGTTTGGAATCGTTGATATGCATCCCTTTGAGGTACTTAAATCCCACTATTCTATCGAATTCCGCCCACGTTGCATCATACGCTTCACGGGTTCGGATATCATATCCCGCCGTAAACATATGGCACGTATCGATACAGACACCGACGCGGGATTTGTCCTCTATACGCTCTATAATGGCACTCAGGTGCTCAAATCTCCATCCCAGATTAGACCCCTGACCTGCCGTATTTTCGATTACCAGAGTGACACCGTTTGTAACACTGAGTGTTTCGTTCATACTCGATGCGATGCGGTCGATGCACTCCTCTTCGCTGATTTGTTTCAAATGGCTACCCGGATGGAAGTTCAGCCGATCAAGCCCGAGTTGACTGCACCGTTGTACTTCATCGATAAACGCTTCGAGTGACTTTTGCCGTTTATCCTCTTCGGGATGACCGAGATTGATCAAATACGAATCGTGCGGCAACACATGTTTGGGGAGGATTCCGCTTTTGGCAAGATTGTCTTTGAAGAGTCCTATCGTCTCATCATCCAGAGGCTTTGCCGCCCACTGTTTTTGGTTTTTGGTAAAAAGGGCAAACGCTTTCGCACCGATTTTCATCGCGTTGAGGGGAGCATTAAAAACACCGCCCGAAGCGGAGACGTGAGCTCCTACAAATTTAGACATATTAATTTCCTTGTGTATTTTTTAAAAGTTTTTTGATTTCTCTATCGAAATCCGATTCGATTTTTTGAATTTTGTTAAACTCTTCGTAAACGGCTAACGCTTTTTCTTCCGCCTGATTTTTAGTAATCGTCCCCTTGCCTTCGAGAACGTTGTACTCATTAAACGCTAAAAACTTATCCACCGACTCTTTGATCTGTACCATACTCAACTCCGTACGGTTTTCAATCAACCGCTCTATGTAGTCAAAATAGCCGGATATTGCCCGTTCAAGTTTTTTGATCTCTTCCTCGGTGAGGTAGTTTTTAGCAATTACCGTATCGGATTTCAAAATCCGCCCGTGAGGTGAATTTTTCCATGTTTGCAATCCCATAAAAGGGTGAGCAATATCTGCTTTTTCATAGATAATTTCTGCCGCCGTTTGCCCGCTGATCGCGTAATGAAATTTATTTTGAACCGTAGCATAAAAATTCTTAGTCGTTTCCGAATTTTTATCATAATCGATACTGCACTCAGCAAAAATATCGGTAATCTTTTGGTAAATTCTCCGCTCGCTCGCACGGATGGAACGAACCCTCTCAAGGAGTTCGTCAAAATAATCTTTACCGAAATAGCGACCGTTTTTGAGCCGCTCATCATCCATCGCAAAACCTTTGATGATGTACTCTTTGAGAACTTTGGTCGCCCAGATTCTAAACTGCGTCGCTTGAGCCGAATTGACACGATAGCCTACTGAGAGGATTGCATCGAGGTTATAAAATTTTGTTTGATAGTTTTTACCATCTTGGGCAGTATGTGCAATTTTTGCACTTACTGAATCTTCATCGAGTTCAGCAGTATCAAAAATATTTTTCAAATGTTTCGTTATAACGGTTCTATCGACTCCGAAAAGCTCCGCCATACGCTTTTGCGGAAGCCATACGCTCTCATTATGGAGAAATATTTCGACCTTCACATCGCTGTTGGGTGTTGTGTAGAGTAAAAATTCGGTGAGATTGTCTTTAAGTGTTAGATTGTTCAATTGCTGTTACCTCTAACTGCTTCATTTTATTTTTACGTTCTATTTCATTTTCTATTTTTTGAATTATCTGTTTCTCAATGCTTTCACTAAAGTATCCAAACCAAACAGTTTTTATAGTGACTTGATTGCTTTGTATATGAGTTTTTACTATTTCACAAAGTTTTTTCCAAAAATCTAATTCATCCAATAAAGGAGTATTTTCTTCAAAATCCACCCTCTCATAGCGTTTTTTTAATACGCTCATAACATCCCTATAATACTTATTTTCCATTTTCATTAATGTTTCAAAAAACTCATCAGGAGAAATTGATTGAAATACCGGAAGCCGATAAAGAATAGTTTCTCTATTTACCGATAGAAGCTCTATAAATTTTTCAATATCACTATGTCCTAGACTCGCTAAAACTTTATTTCCTTCCTCTGGCAATCCTTCGTATATTGTTTCTTTACTTTTCTCTAAAAGATACTTTTTAATTTCTTGAAACTCATTGGATTCTTCATTCATGTACCCTAATCCAATATGAGAATTATCTATTCTGTACTCATCTACTGCCTGTAAATCTATCCAATTTTTTCGGTTATCATCAATGTATTTTTTCATATCAGTTACAATATTTGAAGCAGATTTAGAATAAAGATTCCTTTCATTTAAACGTAACAATATTCCTACGACTTGCATGAAAACTGCAGGTTCTAAATACTCATTTTGATTAAGTTTTTCCAAGACCGAATCAAGTGCAATTCGAAACTCTTCCTCTTCTAAATCCAAATAGTGCCAAAGATTAATCCATTCTTCTTTCTCTTCTTTGAAAAAATACCGACTTTTACTCAAACTATCCGAAATTTCCTCAGTAGCTAAATACTGATTCCAATAAAATTTCAACCATAGGTAATTTGGTAATACAATATTATCAAGGTTGTATTCTTCAACTATCTGAGAAATAAAAGGTTTTTCTTTCTCAGATTCTCCTTCATAAATTCTTTTTAGCTGATCTTTATGAGAAATATCTAATCTGGGAAGCTTATATTTTCCACTTTTTACTTCGAGAGAAAATGCAAAAAAAACTTGAATAAATTCTGTCATCAATTTAGTATTTTCTTGAAATTTAGGAGCAAAAGAGCCTATCAATCGATCAAAATCCAGCATTCCTTGACGTAAACTTCTTAAGTTTTTATATCCAGAAACATCAAAAACAACTTCAATATTTTCCCTGTTTTCAATAATAATTTTTTGACCGTTACTCAATGAACCAACAAAAACTTCAAATGCTTCATGAAAATTTTGCTGAATATAAAATGTTTTTCCAATTGTTTTTTCTTTGAATGCATCATATATTTGAATATCTTTTATTTCTTCTTCATTAGCAAGAATCATAACTTTTTGATCTAATTCTTCGACAAGTGCATTAATATAACCAAGAACTTCGGATAAACCGCTGTCTATTCGTTCCAAGTCATCAAAAATAAAAATAACTGTTTGATCTGATTCTGGCTTCAAGGCTACATCGATAGGTATATCTGATAGGGCAATATTTACACCTGCATATTTATTTAATAAACCTTTGATTACTTTTCCAGCGATTTCCATAGTCTTAGAAGCTATATTATTTTGTAATCCGAATAATTTAAAAATAACTTGCTTGTGAATATCTTCTTTCGATTTCAATCCAAATAAACTGATATGAATAAATTTATAACTACTTTTATTTTTTTCTTTAAATTGTTTAATAAAATGAGTTTTTCCACTTCCCCATTTTCCGGAAAGTAAAACAGCATACTGAGGCTTGTTTAAATTTAGGTAGTAATCTAAAAACTCATTGATATGTTGATTTACAATTGCCAAAGATATACCTTGTTTTAACTTAAGCTGGATTCCCGCCTTCACGGGAATGACGGATAAAATATTATTTCAACAATCCATATTATTATATCACAGTTGTCGTATTCTCTCCGCCGCCTCTTCAAGTACCTCAAGCGGTTTAGAGTAGCAAAAACGAACCATATTTTTCCCCGCGTCGTCGTGATAAAACGCCCGTCCCGGAACCGATGCAATCCCTGTTCTCTCTAAAATTTCCATCGCTTTTTCGAAATCATCGCTCCCCGCAACAGTGCTCACATCCGTCATCACATAATACGCACCTGCAGGGACGCTCGGATTCAATCCCGCATCGCGCAACGCATCGCAGAACAGATCGCGCTTATGCTCGTGGATACGGGCAAGCTCGGTGTAATACTCATCCCCTAAACTCTCCAATCCGACCGCCGCACCGATCTGTAACGGTGCGGGGGCGCAGACGTAGATCAGATCGTTGAGCTGTGCCATCGCTTCGATGACATGGATCGGGGCTATCGCGTACCCCAAACGCCATCCGGTGATACTGAACACTTTTGAAAAACCCGAGAGGACAACACACCGTTCTTTGAGACTTTTCACACTGAGTGCGGTGATGTGAACCGCATCGCCGTATAAAAAGTGCTCGTACATCTCATCGGCGAAGATAATCAAATCGTGTTTTTCCGCAAATGCACCGATTTGCTCCAATTCTTCACGGGTATACACCTTGCCGCTCGGGTTGGCGGGATTGCAGATCACCATCGCACGGGTTTTCGGTGTCACAACCGCTTCGAGTGCATCCATATCAAGTCTCCATTCGGGAGCTTCGAGACGAACAAAGGTCGGTACAATTTCCAGTGATGTGAGGGTGGAGCGGTGATAGCCGTAGTAAGGTTCGAACAGTATCACCTCATCACCCGGATTGAGAAGTGCCATGCACGCCGTGTAAAATGCCCCTGTGGCACCGTCAGAGACGAGGACTTGCTCAGGTGCGATCTCGACATCGTAAAAGCGTTTCATTTTTGCGGCTATGGCATTTCTCAATCGGGGCAGCCCTTCGGTCGGGGTATAAATATTGATCCCCTCCTTCATCGCCGCATACGCCCCCTCGATCACCTCACGAGGAACGTCGAGATCGCATACCCCCTGCGCCATATTGATTCCGCCCAGTGCATTGCACGCTTTTGTCATAGAGCGGATATGGGATTGTTCTACATTGCCGCTGCGTTTGCTCAGTTTCATAAAGGCTCTCCGTTAATAAAAACGAAATTATAACTTATCGCCCAAAACCTTGATTAGAATAGCCAACAAAACAACCCCTGAAAGAACCAACAGCAATGCTCCGATCTGCCATAAAACACTAAAACCCGATCCCATTGCCGCGGCGATCATTACCGATCCGGCTACGGCAAAGCTCCACTGAATATTTGCCAATCGTGCAGGAAGAAGCTGATGAAGCATCGGCACTTCCCTCTCATCGACATAGGGGGCATAGCGCTCAAACCACACCAGAAACGGGACGATCTTATACAGATGTGCCGTGATTAAAAAACCCAGAAATCCCGCCGTCAAAAACCAAAATGAGATCGTTTGCGCTTTTTCGCTTCCCGATACAACCCCGTATATTCCCGATCCGACGGAGAGTGCCAAAGCGATAAACGCAACGGCAACCGAGCGCTCCCATATATCGCTATAGCCTCTTTTTTTAGAAGTAAAAATCCGATATACCCGAAACATATAGTATATCACCGACCCGATCCCCAGCCAAAGAGCCGCATATTCAATCATCTCTATCTGCACTACCGAAGCAAACAGCATCATCCCTGCCGCCATGACCATCGTATAAAAACTGATCCTATAATCGTTATCGCTCACTCGATTGCAGGCGCCGAACATCGGAAGCAGCACCGTACTCACCCCCATGATGTTGATCATAACGTATCCGCCGAATACGGCAAAAATATGCCCCAAACGCCACTGTGTCGGATCGATAGAAACGACACCCGCATATCCTAATGCCATCATCATCCCGATCCCCAGACCTACGCCTAAAAAAAGGGCACTCCACTGCATCGAGCGGGTAACAGCGGTACGGCGGCGACTGCTGCGAAGGGTTGCAAAGAGATTAAAAGCAAAAATCGCCAGTGCGACGAGAATCAACCCGCCGCCGATACCCAGCCAAAATGGGTTGTATACAAACCCGATCACCAGTACAGCCGTTCCCGAGCCCAACATAGGTCCTATCCATCTAAATACTTTAGGGTAACGATGATGAATCTCCCCTACCACGACCGACAGCTGAGCCATCGCCCCGATAATCACCATCATCACGAATCCGATCATATAGGCATGCACCCATCCGATCACTCTGAAATCGCGCAATCCGATATCGCTCTGCAAAAAAAATAAAAAGCTCATAGAAGCTATATTAAATAGGACCGCCGCCACAAAATAGGGGGCAATAGAGCGAAGCGGTAAGGAAAAACCGGGAGAAACGTTCATACATCCCCTTTTTACAGCGATTGTAGCTTAGTTATTCACGGAAGAGATTGATTATCGTCAAGATCGCTGATTTTGATAATAAAACCGTTTATACGGTCTTTAAAATATGTTTCATCCGTTTTGAGCCGATAGACGATGTCTCTTTTATCGTCTCGAATGTATTGCGTCCGTGCTCCTCCGCACTGCTCGGACGTATTGATCCCGCCAAAAATCGGCTCGGCCAATAAAATACGTCGTAGAATATCCTTGGGATAATCCGCTGAGAGATACTCACGGACAAACGCCTCTTCGCTCATACACCCCGCGTTAACGCAGACCTTATCGTCTATCGATATCTTCTCTACGGCAACACCGGCGGTAAACAATTCCGCTTCAACGCTCTCGCCGCTGGAGCGGATATACCCCGTATCGGCAAATTTGAGTTTCGGCGTTTTCATCACAATCAGTTTTGGCTTGCTGATTTCGTAGTGTTTTTGCGCACAGCCTCCGATAAAGAGGGCTGCTAGGCTAACCCATAGGATAAAGAATTTTTGCATGTACCTCATCCAGTTTTTGTAATATTTCAGGGCTTAGTGTCACATTCATCGCCGCGAGACTTGTATCCAACTGCTCAGGAGATGTTGCCCCGATAATCGTAGAGGCGACAAAATCGAACTGCTTGCTCCACGCGATTGCCATCGTCACCGGATGCAATCCCGCTTCATGCGCGATACGCAGATACTCCTGCGTTGACGCCAATGTTTTATCGTTCATAAACCGTGCCGCCATCAGACGCTGACGTTTGTTACTTGATTTCACATAGTCGCTGAACCGTCCGTGCGCATTGATGTCCTGATTGTATTTCCCGCTGAGCACCCCACCCGCCAGAGGTGAATACGGCAGCAATGAAATCTTCTCTTCGCGGCATAAGGCGCCGATCTCGGTCAGATCGCGACGATTGAGGAGCGAAAAATTGTTTTGGATCGACTCGAAACGGGCCAGTTTTTCGTATTTAGAGACCATCAGCGATTTCATCGTACCGCGCGCACTGTCGTTGGAGGTTCCGATATAGCGCACCTTTCCGCTCTGAACAAGCGCATCGAACGCCCTCATCGACTCTTCGATGGGAACAACCGTATCGGGCCAGTGCATCTGATACAGATCGATGTAATCGGTATCCAGACGTTTAAGAGAGCCCTCGATTGCCCGCTCGATATGAAACCGGTCAATCGCCGTATACCCGTGACGGATCGGGGGGACAAACCAGCCCGATGCCGCCCCCGCCACTTTGGATGCGAGGATGATGCTCTCTCGCGGTTTGCTCTTCAGCCATCGCCCGACCATCTCTTCGGTCAGACCGACAAGCTTCTCTTCGGGAGGGACGGGATACAGTTCGGCCGTATCGAAAAAATTCACCCCGGATTCATACGCTTTGTCCATAATCTTAAATGCTGCTTTTTCATCGCATTGGGATCCGAAGGTCATCGTTCCCATGCAAATCGGCGATACCCGCAGTCCACTGCGACCAATATAGCGATATTCCATAAATTCTCTTTTTAAAGTAATAAATTTGTAATGCTATTCTACCTTTTTTGAGCTACAATTAAGTCAATCAAATTTTAACGGGAGAAAACCGTGTTAAATACTATCCGTGAAGCACAAAAACAATTTCAACTACTTCATCAGCTGCTCAATTTGCCTATGAATCGGGATACAGAATATTTCACACAGCTCAGTATAGAGAGTGAAGAGGCTTATGTTCTAATGAATGCGGGGATGTGCGTCAATACATCGGTATGCCGTGAATGTGCCGAACACCGTGATTTTATCCGCTCTATTCTGGAGATACTGAGCGAACTTGAGATCGACGCATCTGCAGCAAATACGTATGCGGCAAAACTCACCGAATATTCCGAGCGTGTCAACAAAATACTCAAAAACATCACCGTTGTTCTTTCTTCCTGATACCAACACTATACGCCATAGCCAACCGTTCACTTATTCGTTATAATCCTTTTAATGGACAAAAGACTGATAAGCGATTTTTTTCATCTCAATCTCCCTCGCGACATGGAGCAGTGTATTGAACTCTTTGCCATCTTCGGCGGATACGATACGCCGATCGATGCCGATGCGCCGATTGAATCGCTGATAGCGCAGCATATACTGGTTCCGTTCGAGCTGCATCGGGCACGGTTCCTCTCATCCCTTCAAGACAACCCCCTGTATCTGAATCTTCTGCGTGCTATAGCCGTCGGGGATCGACGCCAGGGGTCGGCCTATCGCCGCGCCCGTATCGGAAAAGAGCGGGGAAATGAAGCTTTTGAATTTTTACGCACCAGCGGATATTTGACATTGGAGCGTTCGCGTGAAATGCCTCTGGAGCGTGCTCATCCGAAACAACGGTTTAAAAAAGAGATCGAGCATCACAAAATTTCGCACAAATACCGATTTAAATTCCCTTTTTTACGCTTTTGGTTTGCGTTTGTAGAACCATTTTCAAAATCGATTCAAGAGGGGAACTATCTCCCCTTTTTCACCCATTTTCATGAACGCTTCAACGCTTTTGTCGGGTTTACGTTCGAAGAGTTGTGCGATCTTTATATCCGAGAAATATTGGCGCCGCAGTTTAAAAACGATCTGCTTGATTCGGGAAGCTACTGGAATCGTGAAGTGGAGATTGATCTGCTCACCGAAACGATGGAAGGGGAGACATGGGTCGGTGAGTGCAAATGGACAAACCACAAGGTGAACAAAAAAGAGCTTCACAAACTCGAAGAGAAATGCGCCAAACTCTCCATTACTCCGGACAAAATATTTCTCTTCACCAAACGGGGATTTTCTAACGAACTGAATGATCTGAAGGATAAACGGCTCTACCGCTTTAGTGCGGAAGATATCAGTGCATTAACTGACCGCTCGTAATGCGCCGTACGCTTCTTGAAGAAGCTGGAATTTTTCGGTGTATTTATTGATGATTTTTGGATTTTTGCTCTGCACTCGGTCGGGATGATACCGTTTTGCCAGCATTCGGTACCGTTTTTTCAAATCTTCCGGAGATGAGCCCATCGGTATTTCGAAAATCGCATGGTAGCGGATCATTTTATCAATCGCGTCGTTTCCGAATCCCCACCCTTTGTAGTTTCCGTAAAGCCGGCTCATAAATTCGTCATCGTATTGGTAGTTGATCGTAAAATGGAGAACTTCTCGGCGATTAAGAGTTTTTTCGAGACGTGCTTTTGCTGCAGGTGTACTGACATCGATAAATAGATCATCGGTTGTCGAGCTTGTCACTAAATTGGAAAGCTGCTGTTTGAGATAGCGCATCACCCAGCGATTCGGAGTCAAAAGAGTAAATTGCACGCAACCCGAATTGTAAGCGTATACTTCGATATCCACTTTTTCACTTTCACGGAAAGGGACTTCGATCCGTACAGCGGCCGTGCGGCACCGTTTGAGCGATCGGCTGTAAAACGAGCCGGTCAGTTCATTGGCTTTTGTAAAACGCTCGCTCAATGTCTCCAAAAACTCCTCTTTTTGGTCGGAAGAATTTTCGTTGTTGAGGACCAAAACACCGTTATCCAAAAACAGTGTGTTATGGATGTGATGGTCGAAAAACTCCTCCATCCATGACTCTTCGAGCGTATTAGAGCTCCCTTGAACAAAGATAGCGTTATTGCGTAAAACAACTTTCACGGCAACCCCCGTTAGTGATTCTTACCCTCACTAAAGCAAAAGGAGTTCCATTAATTTAACGCCGATGGAGCAAAGCCCCTTCGTCTGCGTTAACACTGTGTTTCCTTCGGCAGAAAGCCCCTTGTTTTCATTATTGACTTTTAACAATCTCCCCGTAGCACTCCGGCCGTCGATCACGGATCAATCCCCAGTAGTGGCGATGTTCACGAATAGTTGCAGGATCAAATTCACTGTAAAGTATCTCTTCACGATCTCGTGACGCTTCGGCAACTTTTTCACCCGTATAATCGGTGATAAACGATGAACCGTAAAACGTCAGGGTACAACTTTCCCCCACCTCTTCGCCGATACGGTTGGCGGCGATAACGGGGATGATGTTTGCCGCAGAGTGCCCCATCTGTACCCGCTGCCAATGCGACGCCGAATCAACGCCGATCTCCGGTTCGCTCCCGATCGCCGTCGGATAGAAAATCATATCGGCACCCAAGAGTGTCAGGGAACGTGCCGTCTCCGGGAACCACTGATCCCAGCAGATACCGACACCGACATTGCCGTAACGGGTTTCCCATACTTTAAAACCCGTATCCCCCGGTTCAAAGTAAAATTTCTCTTCGTATCCCGGACCATCGGGGATATGAGTTTTTCGGTAATTTTCCATTACGGTGCCGTCCGCATCGATCATCACAAGAGAGTTAAAATACCGTTCACCGTCACGCTCGAAATAGCTGATCGGCAACACGACACCCAGTTCTTTGGCCAAAGCACTAAAATGTTTTATCAGAGGATTGTTCTCAAGCGGTTGCGCCCACTCAAAATACTTTTTATCCATATCTTTGCAAAAATAGTACCCTTCAAACAATTCAGGGATTAAAATAATATTGGCACCGAACTCTGCCGCGTCACGTACCATCGATTCCGCTTTTGCAACATTGGAAGCTTTATCTTCGCTCATCTGCATCTGTATCGCCGCGACTTTAACCATTCCCCGCTCCTCACTTACTTTCTGTTGCGCAATTATAGCATTGCTGTAATACGGCAAAGAAAACTTTAGTCTCAAAATCTTATCAATTTTTAATTCATTCAGTGATATTCTAAATATACTAGAAATTATCAAGGAGGATGATATGAAAGTAAATTCACTATCAAATGCGCTTCCGCAGATGAATACGGAAACATCAAAGCGGGATAAAACGCTTGAGAAAATCGCTACAGCCGTTGAACTCAAATTGGAAGACAGCTCGTCACGAACCATTGCTGATATGATGCAAAATCAAATTTCTTCATTGTCACAAGGGCTTATGAACGCCAATGACGGTATTTCCATGTTGCAGATTGCTGACGGTGCGCTGAGTAGCCTTTCGGATCAGACACAGACATTGAACGATTTAAGTGTACGTAACAACAATGCTATTCTCAACAGTGCCGATAAACAGGCATTGAACAGTCAGTTTCAGCGTACGCTCACATCGATGCAAAACATTGTCAACACGACAAGCTATAACGGCAATCCACTCTTTAACAACAATTTTTCCATCTCTATCGGGGATGGCACCCTTTCAGCCTCTATTGCGAATGTTTCTCCGAAAGGGCTGAGTATTGATAACCAAGAGGGGATCAACCAATATGCCCAAACGCTTGCTTCTGCTCAAAGCGATGTCGGATCGGCAACCAACAATTTTATCAGCAGTACCAATGTACTGTTGCAGCAAATAACCGATACGGCGGCGGCGAAAAGCCAAATTGCGGATACGGATATGGCAAAACAAGTGAGTGAGTTTCAGCAAAGCAATAATCAAATCAGTGCAGGCCTACTTGCGATGGCACACCAGACGGACACAATGCGTCAATCGATGGCACGCCTTTTAGGCTAAAGAAAGAGGTAGCGGATATAAAATCCGGTATCGCAAGAGGACTCGGATTTACATCCGGTCTTTTGCTTGGATTCCGAGCAATGAGAGTCCTGTTTTGATAGAGAGGGCAACGACAAGAAGAAGTTTAAGCAGTTTTGCTTCGTCTTCCGTGCCGATAATACGGGTATCATAATAAAATTTATGCAATCTTCCCGCTAAAACTTTAAGATAATCGGGAAGTTTTTGCGCTTGGCGCGATTCGAATGCGTCATCGATGATTTCCGGTAACAACAGCGCTTCAAACAGCAATCCGTCGGCATCGCTACTCAGTCCATGCAAATGTGATCCCATAATCTCATCCATATTTTTTTCGCTTTTTGAAATCAATGTCTGAATACGGGCATGGGCATATTGGATGTAGTAGATCGGGTTGGAACTGTCCTGACGTTTGAGTTCTTCGATATCGAACTCGAGCGCCGTATCGCACTTTTTAGAGGCGAACATAAAGCGCAGCGCTTCCGCACCGATCTCTTCGACGACATCACTCATCAAAATAACCGTTCCGGCACGTTTGGACATCTTAAACGGTTCACCGTCTTTAAGAAGACTCACCATCTGTGAAAGGAGAACTTCCAGCTTGGAAGAGTCGTAGCCCAAAAAGGTAATTGCCGCTTTCACACGGGCAATGTAACCGTGGTGATCCGCACCCCAAATATTGATATAATCCTCAAATCCGCGCTCGAACTTTTGGTTATGATAGATGATGTCCCCTGCAAGGTAGGTCGGGCGACCGTCTTCACGGACGACCACTCGGTCATGGTCATCGCCGAGGTCGGATGAGCGGATAAAGGTCTTGCCTTCATTCACATAAACACCCTCGCCCATTTTTGCCATGACACGGTCCCATTCGCTGTACAGCGATGCTTCTCCGACAAACGTATCGAAATGGACATTAATTGCGGCCAGATCATCTACGATGAGCGCTAAAATTTTGTCTTTTGCCCACAAGGCAAGCTCTTTTTGACGGCTCTCATCACGCAATGCTTCTTCGCCGAATACGTCGACAGCTTCGCGAGCCAAATCGCTCAGATACTCGCCCCGGTAATATTTCTCCGGCCATTCTACACTCTCGCCGAGGAGGCTGCTGCGCCCTTCAAGCTGAAGGGAGACACCGAGCAAATCGATCTGATTTCCCGCATCGTTAACGTAGTACTCAGCCGTGATATCGTAACCTAAATAACGGCCTAAGCGAAGCATCGTATCGCCGTATACCGCACCGCGTGCATGACCTATATGAAGCGGTCCCGTCGGGTTGGCACTCACAAATTCCAAAAGGATCGTCCCTTTTTTATCACTGCTTCCAAATTCGTTGCCGTGGCTTAATGCCCATGAGGCATATTCATCGAGAAACTGTTCTGAGAGACGGAAATTGATATATCCCTGAACCGACTCGACGGCACTAAACATCGACTCATCCGCGAACGACCCTGCAATCTCTTGGGCAATGACCATCGGAGATTTTCGTAATTCTTTGGCTAGTGAAAAAGCGATAGGGGTAGCGAAGTGACCGAAAGAACGATCTTTCGGTTTTTCGAGGATAACATCGGAATTGAATTTATCGCGCAACAGCGCATTAACTCGCTGTTTCAAGAATTACGCTTGTGTCGTAGTTTTAGGAGCTTCTACCGTCGTAGATGCTGATGCATCGACTTGCTTCGGAGCTTCAGTCGGAGTAGTTGTAGCTACCGGTTCTTCTTCTTTCATCTCTTTTTTGAAATTACGGATACCTTGTCCGATCCCTTTTGCAAGGTCAGGAATTTTTTTCGCACCGAATAACAAAATAACAATCCCGAAAATCAATAATAATTCGGTTCCGCTTGGCATACTCATGATTAGAGTTCCTTCTGTAGAAAATTAAGTGGGGAAGTATAACGTATTTCGATAAATACGCCAAAGTTTTTATTACGAGGCTTCCCAGGTTTGAACGAATTCATTAATTTGTAAAGTCGGTATCTTCATGCGCGCCGCTTTAGCTATGGAAACCAAAACCTCTGCCGCCTCTTCGAGATTGTCGTTTACGATTAAAAAATCATATTCGCTAATCCGCTGAACTTCCCGTTTTGCCATTTCAATACGTCCAAAAATGACCGCTTCACTATCGGTAGAACGATTATACAACCGCCGCTTCAGCTCTTCCAGCGAAGGGGTGGTAATAAAAACCGATGTTGTAATGTCGCTTAACCGATTTTGTACCGCGTCGTGCCCCTGCACGTCGATATCAAAAATAACGAGTTTTCCTTCTTTTAGCGCTTTTTTAACCGGTCCTAACGATGTTCCGTAATAATTGCCGTGAACGACCGCATATTCCAAAAACATCTCTTCTTCTATGTCGCGTTTAAACTCTTCTACGCCCACAAAATAATAGTGAACACCGTCCACTTCACCTTCTCGGATAGGGCGTGTCGTCGTTGAAATCGAAAAATAGATGGGACCGATTTGATCTTGAATTTTTTGAATCAGCGAGCTTTTGCCGGCGCCGCTTGGCCCTGATAAAACGAGTATCGCTCCGCTTTGACGATTCATGCACCGTTCCCGAAATTGATGTTAATACTGATATTCATCCCTTTGAGGGATTTGGATACATTTTCATTCGACAACGCTTTGAGCAGTGCCTGCAATGCTTCAACCCCCTCTGCATGCGAAGCAACCGGCTCGGCTTCCTCAATTTCATCGGTAAAATCTGCGTACGGCGATGATTCGTTCAATACTTCGTCCAGTGCTTCAGCCGCAAGCGATGACCCTCCCTTAACAAAAACGGCAGGTTCATCTTCTTCTATCTCTTCACCTACCGCTATTTTAAGTTCCCGTTCATCAAGCATATCCAACTCATCAAAATTCCCCTCATCCATCAGGTTGTATTCTTCGGTCGGCATCAACTCTTCCATCATCTCATCATTCAAATTAAGATCAAAATCATCTGTTGCCAATTCTCGTTCCAATTCTTCACTTTCTAATCCGCCAACGGCATCTTCAATCTTTAATTCCAGATCACCCAGCTCATCATCATCCATAAGCATAGAGTTGTCCATCTCTTCCAATCCCGAGAGATCAAAAGAAGCTTCTTCCTTCATTTCCGACAGTTCATCATCTTCCGGAAATTCTAATTTATCAAGTGTATCGTCTCCGCTCATTGACAAAAGTTCATCTTCGTCTGATAATCCACTATTTTCATTGATCGGTTCAGGAAGCTCAAAACCACCGAGCTCATCATCCAAAAGATCACTTTTCGGCGCTTCTTCATCACTAGGCATTTCATTCTCTTCTATATCATCAAAGCCTAAGAGTTCTTCTTCCTCTTTTTCCTCATCAAGAATATTTGTATCCTCCAGAGAGAAATCATCTTCTAACTCTATCGGTACTCCGATCTCCTCTTCAGGAAGAGTAATCGGACTGCTTCCTTCTACCGAAAACTCCTCATCCATATTCAAATCATCTTCTTCGGTGTCCTCTAAAAGGTCTTGAACTTCCTGTACCTCTTCCTGATCCAAAATAGCGGTTTCAGGCAATGTGTCCTCATAATCGTCCAAATCACCAAAATCTATATCGTCTTCCGCTCCGACTAACGCTTCAGTTTCGTTCCCTTCTAATTCTGAAAGGGAATCTTCTAAATTTATCGCATATGTTAAGTACCTGAAGCATGTTCTTCAGTTGCATCATCCGACTGATCGCGCTCAACGCTCACTTTTTTTTCTATTTGAACAAACATATCCACCAAATCGGTAGGCAAAAACGGCTTATTAATAACATTATCAAACCCGGAAGGGACGGCTTTACCTCGTGTGGCCATAAATAATGTGTTTTTAGCAACAATTCTTTCATTGATAGAATCCAATATCTCATCACTGTACAATGCATCGTCGACAATAAGCAAATCGTATGCATTCCCCTCAATTTCGTCTGTTGACCAGACCACACTCAAATCATCTTTTGTTTTTTGTGCGCTGAGAGCAACCAGCTTTCGAACTACCGGATTATCGTTAAAAAGCAAAATTTTCATTATTTGCTACCCCTCTTTTTATGTATGTGCTTGTTCATTCATATGCTAAATGGTATCATTGTAACTAAAAAAAAATTAAATGATAAAATATCTTCTACTTCTTTTCATATTTGTATCCGTTTATGCACAAGAAACTATTTTTAAACTCCCCGATAATCACAGCCGTTTTCTGCATCAATTGGATCGCTCGTTTAAAACTGCTTCACAAATTCTTATCGTTACCCCCTCTTTGCACCATTCAGACTTAAGCAAAAAGCTTCTCTTGGCAATCAAAAAAGGGGGCATGGTGACATTAGCCGTTCAAGACACTGGAGGGGATCCTCTTTCTCTGATCCAATATAAAAACGTTGAGTTGTATCTCTCTTCACTGCCGCTGAGTCAAACGCTCATATTAGTAGATGACTCTTGGGTATGTACAAGCGATGGTGCTGTTAATGAAGAGTTATTTCGTTCAGCTCACTCCGTCATTCGATGCAGCGATGATCAAAATAAGATCCGTTCGATCCGAAATGCTTCATATCCTCTTATTCAACACTCCAAACCCTATTTAGAATAACTTTTCGAGAAAGTTATAGGCATTTTGAGTTTGTGAGGTTACAATCATCAAGGTTGCCCCCAATGTTACCATAAGGACAACAAACGAGACGGCGATTTTAATCGGCATACCGATGACTAAAAGGTTAAATTGCGGCATTGTTTTCATCAGCATTCCGAAAATCAAATCAGCCAGCATCGATAAGGCCGTAATCGGAAATGCAATCATAAATCCGACTACAAACATATTTGTCATTGCATGCATAATGTATTTAAACAATGAGGGGGTCATCAAAAACCCCCCCAGCGGCACAGAACTGATCGATTCAGATGCGTACAGCAGTATCCAGTGATGCAAATCAAAAATCAGCAATATCATTAACGCCAACAAGGATAAAAACTGGCTGATAATCGGCATCGAAACCCCCGATTGCGGGTCAATCGCCGAAGCGAGAGAAAATCCCATCATAAACGATATTTGCCCCCCCGCGAAGGTGATGACATGATAGGCCAGCTGCAATACGATCCCAACGGCCAATCCGAAAAGCATTTCACCCAAAATTGCAACCGTCAGACTAAGGGCATCGGTCGGGATATGCAGCGGCGGAACGGCACCGAAAAAAAATACCGTAAAGAAAAATGCCATAGCGGCTTTGATCGATATCGGTATGTTCATATGAGAAAAGATCGGTACCGCCATAAACAAAGCACCGAAACGGATGAACAGTAAAATAAAAGCGATAGTCCGGCCTTCGCTAAAAATTTCTGCCCATTCCATGAATTTACATCTCTTTCAAACTACCGTTTTGCATACGATAGACATGAGTACAGCGTGCGGCCAGCGCTTCATCGTGGGTCACCAAAATCATTGCGGCCTGACGCTCACGCAAATAGTCATCGAAAATTTCCATTACTTCAAGAGCCGTCGCGTGATCAAGATTTCCGGTCGGCTCATCCGCAAAAATCAAACGCGGTTTTTTGGACATAACACGGGCAATCGATACCCTCTGCTGCTGTCCGCCGGAAAGCTCGGTCACTTTTTGGTTGATCACGTGATCGATCCCCAAACGCTTTAACAGCGTCGGATCAATTTTCTCACCGGAGAGGAGTGTTGCCACTTCCAGATTTTCATACGCACTGAATCCCTTAAAAAGGTAGTGGCTTTGATAAATCATCCCTAAATCGTTGCGTCGAAGCTTCACCAGCGATTTGTCGTCAAGCTGGTAAATATCCTCACCGAAAAGTTCAACATTCCCTTTAAGCGGATGCAAAAGAGTAGAGAGGATGTGCATCAGCGTCGATTTTCCGCTCCCGCTGACACCGATAATCGCGATCGATTCTCCCGCATTAAGGGTCAGCGAAATATCCTCAAACAAAGGATAGTCAAAGGCATGGGATAAAGAGGTGGCTTTTAAAAGTGTCATAGGGGAATTATAAAGGAAATTAGATTAATAAAGAGGAAAAAAAGAGGGTTCCCGCAAAAGCGGGAATCTAAGAGAAAGAGGAAAAGCTCTTAACTCATTTGTGCAGCGACTTCGGCAGCGAAATCGTTGACTTGTTTTTCAATACCTTCACCCACTTCGTACTTGACGAACTCTACGAGTTCTGCAGTTCCGCCGTGTTTTGCCGCCTCTTTTGTGATCGCTTCGGCTACGCTCAAAGAATCATCCATAACGTAGTTTTGATCCAAAAGTGCAAGCTCTTTATCCAAAGTCGTATTGTCCGCTACGAAACGAGCCAATGATCCCGGGATAATGTTCGGCCAGATTTTTTCCGGTTTACCGTCAGCGAGCAATTTCGCTTTGATCGCTTCTTCAGCAGCAGCCATAACTTCAGGAGTCAATTGGCAAGCAGAGATATATTGAGGAACGTTTTTTAGAGGTTTTTTCAAACGCGCCAATTCTTCGTTCTCCGTTTTGATCGCTTCGATACGACCGATAGTTTCCGCTTCTACGAATGCAGGATCGAAATCTTTAGAGGTCAATGTCGTCGGTTTCATCGCCGCAGCGTGCATCGCAACGTTTTTAAGCATCGGAGCCATTGCTTCAGCTACTTTTGCGTCAGAACACGCAGCCGCTACAAGAACACCTACGCGGCCGTTAGAGTGAACGTAACCGTTAACGCATCCGTTTTCACCCGCATTGAGCGCTACAACACGGCGAGTGACGATTTTTTCACCGATACGAGCTACTTGAGATGTGAAATACTCAGAGAACGTACCTGTTTCATACGATGTTTCATTTAACTCTTCTACCGTGCTTACACCCGTAGTAAATACGTGTGCCGCAGTGTTTCCGACAAGAGCGATGAACCCGTCGTTTTTCGCAACGAAGTCAGTTTCCGAGTTGATCTCTACCAAAGAAGCCGAAGAGAAAGTTTCAGAGACTTTAAGACCCAAAAGTCCTTCAGCCGCAACACGATCCGCTTTTTTAGCCGTTTGAGCCATACCGCGGTCGCGCAAAAATTCTTTCGCTTTTTCCATGTCACCATCACACTCAGTGAGGGCTTTTTTACAATCCATCATAGGCGCATCAGTCGCCGTACGAAGGTCTTTTACCATTGCTGCTGTGATTTCTGCCATGATTACGCTTCCTCTGCTACAACTGCTGCTTCTTCGCTAGCCGCTTCAACTGCAACTTCTGCCGCAACTTCTTCGTCTGCTACCGCTTCGTCGTTTCCGCCGTTGCGAAGTGCTTTACCTTCGTTGATCGCTTCCGCCATTTCTTTACAGAAAAGTTGGATAGAACGGATCGCATCGTCATTTCCAGGGATTGGAATGTCGATAACGTCCGGATCACAGTTAGTATCAAGCGGAGCAACAACACGGATACCGAGGTTACGCGCTTCTTGAACCGCAATGTGTTCTTTAACCGCATCGATAACGAACATCATATCCGGCAAAGTTTTCATATGACGGATACCGCCGAGGTATGCGATCAATTTTTCTTTTTGACGATTCATCATCAACGCTTCTTTTTTAGTCAAAAGGTTGATTTGTCCGTTTGCTTGCATCTCTTCGATGATATCAAGTTTACGGATTGATTTTTGGATCGTCGGGAAGTTTGTCAACATTCCACCCAACCATCGGTTGTCAACGTATGGCATTCCACATGCAACTGCCGCATCACGGATCGCAACACGCGCTTGTTTTTTAGTTCCTACGAAAAGAACCGTTTGTCCTTCAGCCGCAGCATCAACAACTTGTTGATACGCATTGCGGAAATAACGCAATGTTTTTTGAAGATCGATGATATAGATGTTTTTACGAACACCGAAAATGTATTTTTTCATTTTCGGATTCCAACGACGTGTTTGGTGACCGAAGTGTACACCACATTCGAGAAGGTCTTTCATTGTGACCATAAGGGACTCCTGATAGAGAAATATTGTGTTCTTCGTTTACTTGGGCGAGCGCAAACAGAGCCGATGAGACATCGGATGCACGAGAACAGCACGATTCGCTTGCGATTTTTTTCTTTATTAGAGAAAATCGGGCGGATTATACTGAAACGGCTCTTAAATTTAGCTGTATTTAATATTGATTCTGTGTCACGTTTTTATCACACGTATCTTAACTTTTTAAAATTTCTTTTATATAACTTTCGTTAATATCAATCCGCCAATGCATCGTATTGGAATAAGGAGAAATGATGAAACACCGGATTCTAGGCTCAGTCATAGCCGCCGCACTGCTTACCACAAGCGGATTCTCAAATGATTCGCTTATGCAGCGGTTCGAAAAGATGGAACGTGAAATGGCATCACTAAAAGCAGAACTCGAGGCGATAAAAGCTGAAAACAGCCGTCTAAGCACTCAACTCTCAACCCCCTCAAATACCGATTCAAAACAAAACGCGACAACGACTGCTAATATCAATGAGACGCTTGAAGACCTTCAAGACCAAATCAGTACCATTAACAAAAAAACAAACGGTGACAACCTGAAATTCGGGGTTGATTTCCGTACCAGTTTAGATAATATCCGCTACAAAATGGCGGATGGAAGCACACAAAAAAATGATGCCGTATTCAGTAACCGCCTTTGGCTGAATATGGGCTATGCGGCCAACAAAAACATCAGCTTCACCGGGCAGTTAGCCTATAATAAAATTTTCGGCGAACGTGCACAAACAACTCAAAGTTCTGCAATGGAAGGGTTTGACTGGATCAGCGGCGAATCGGCGTATGATGATACCCTTCGTGTCCGCTCGGCCTATTTTCTCTACACGGATGATGAGCTTGCAGGATTAGAGGTTCCGTGGACGTTTAGTATCGGCCGCCGCCCTTCTACCGAAGGGCACCTCATTAATTTCCGAGACGATGTCAAAACTTCCTCTCCGCTCGCCCATGCGATTAATGTCGAATTTGACGGAGCCAGTGCCAAATTCGGAACGGAAGAGATTACCGGTCTTGCGGGATCGTATTTCAAACTGTGTGCAGGGCGCGGCATGAGCGAAGCGGAACCGAGATTTTCTTCAACTCCCTACTCCGGTGACGGATCTGCTAAAACCAATAATATCGACATGGCCGGAATTATCGTCGTTCCTTATGATGATAAACAATACAGTACCGGATTTCAATACACCTATGCGAACAATTTGATCGATCAAGAGATGCCGGGCGGCAATATGGAGACCGTCGGAGGACTTCATACCGCTACGGCGTTTGCTATGGTCAACGGGATCGGGGACGGATGGAGCGAATTTTTGGACGACTCGTTGATCTTCATCAGCGGTGCCATGTCCAAAACCGATCCGTACAAAGGAACCGGAAAACAAGGGATGTTAGGCTCATTTGACAGTGAGACAGGTTACAGCTACTGGGTCGGAACACAGTTTCCCTCACTCATCAGCGAAGAGGGACGATGGGGAATCGAATTTAATCACGGTTCTAACTATTGGCGTCCTCTTACCTACGGAGAAGATACACTGATCGGTTCTAAAATCGCCGCTCGCGGAGATGCGTACGAAGTGTATTTCACCGAACCTTTAGTGGATGACATCCTAACGTTCCAATTGCGCTATACCTATATCAATTATGATTACAGCGGAAGCAACGGCTTTTTCGGAAGCATCACGGGTACTCCTATGAGTATGGATCAGGCTATCGCTGCCGGTGCGGGTGCTTCAGTTGTTGATAAAGCCCAAGATATTCGCGCTTATCTGCGATATAAATTCTAAACACTATTTTTCCGTTCGCCCTGAGCACTTGTGCCCTATAGGGTATGTCGAAGGGTAAACGGTTTTCATTCATGGTTCGACAGGCTCACCACGAACGGATTTATCATCCCACTAACTTTGCCAATTCCTCTTTGACTTTCGCCACATGATCTTTCACTTTAACGTTCGTCCATGCCGCCCTTACGATCCCTTTCGGATCGATGATATAGGTTGAGCGGACGATCCCCATATACTCTTTGCCGTAATTTTTCTTCATCGCCCACACACCGTATTCTTGCATCATCTGTGTCGTCGGGTCACTAAGAAGTGTAATATCGAGCGATTTTTTCTCGATGAAATTGCGATGAGATTTGGTACTGTCGGCACTCACACCCAATATTATCGCTCCAAGATCATCATAATCGTCCATAGCTTCGCTAAACTCGCACGCTTCGGTCGTACATCCCGGAGTCGAATCTTTCGGATAAAAATAAAGGACGATCCATTTCCCGCGCAGGTCGCGCGAACAGATCTCTACGTCGTCTTGGTTACTCAAACAAAAATCGGGGGCTGTGCTTCCTACTTCTAGCATATATTTTTCCTTATTAATTAAATTTCCGTGATCCAATACCTAGAGCCGCTCCGTTGGCAGAAGTGCCGAGAGGAACGTGCGTTCTTGGATTACGGTATGTTCTTTTGCTACTTTTCTGACTAAACAGAAAAGTAGATTAAAGAATTACAATTGATTTTATTTCCGTAAACTCTTCAATTGCGAACCGCGGCCCTTCGCGTCCCACACCGCTGAGTTTGACACCGCCGTAAGGCTGTATATCAAAACGTAACGTCGGCATGTCGTTGATCACGACACCGCCCGCATCGAGCTCATCGATCGCTTTGGTCGCATGAGAGAGGTTATTGGTAAAAACCGAAAACTGCAATCCGTACGGCGAATTGTTCATGCGCTCAATTGCATCATCGATTCCATCCACCCGAACCAAACTCACGATGGGGGCGAATACTTCTTCGCAAACGATTTTCATCGATTCATGCACATCCGCCATAACGCACGGATAAAAAATTCGTCCTTCACGGTGAGGCGGTGTTAATGCACGCGCCCCCTCTTCGATGGCGCTTTCAACCCAGTTCATTGCCCTTGACGCCGCTTCATCGTTGATCAGCGGCCCTAAAAACGTATCGTCATTATAGGGTGAACCGACGATGAGTTTAGACGTTGCTTCCCCCATTTTAATGGCAAATTCATCATACACGGAAGCTGCAACGTAAATGCGCTGAAGCGAAATACACACCTGCCCCGAATTGACAAACGCACCGATGGCACAACGCGCGGCGGCATACTCTAGATCGGCGCTTGTATCGATATAGGTGGCCGCATTTCCGCCGAGTTCAAGAGAAATTTTTTTAATCCCCGCACTGCGGGTTATGATGTTTCCGACCCCTACCGATCCGGTAAAACTGATAACACGCGGAATATCGCTTCCGACCAAAGCGCTCCCGACCTCCGCGTCACCGTAAACAACGCTAAGCGCATCGGGCGTCGCGTAAGGGCTTTCGATAAAAAGCTGGGAGAGTTTATAGGCACATAACGGTGCTTCCGGGGTCGGTTTCAAAACAACCGCATTCCCAGCGACCAATGCGGGTGCCAGCTTATGAGCGACGAGATTGAGCGGAAAATTAAACGGGGTAATCGCGACTACGACTCCGACCGCTTCTCTGCGCCAATAGGCATGTGCGGCTCTTCCGCTTGGCATCGCATCGGTATTAATCGTCTCCCCGTGCATGGTACGCATCGTCTCTGCTGAGAGGGTGATCGTCTCGATACATCGATCTACTTCGATCCGTGCATAGGTGATCGGCTTGCCCACCTCATCGCACAATATTTTTGCAAACGTTTCACGCTGCTCTTTTAGCTTTGATGCGACATCCAGCAACCATGCACACCGCTGATGAAGAGCCACTTTTTTCGCTGACTTAGAGGCATTTTGAGCAATTTTGAGCGCTTGGCGTGCATCATCGGCACTGCATTCGGCCGCACGTGAAACGACGCGCCCGTCATACGGGCTGAGACGTTCGTTGTAACTTTGCGTAACCACCTGCCGTGATCCCATCCAAACGTGTGCATCCATAAAATCGTCTCCGCCTTAAATTATGTTTCAATTATACAAATCATCACCTAAAAGGAGGGGGAAACAAAACATTTAAGGAGTTTCTTTTTAAGAACCTTTTAGAATGTGTCTCAAAAATACGCAGAGGACCATTATGCTTGAACTTAAAATTACCGACGGTGTTTTAGGCGTACGCCCTCCCGTCACCAAACCCCATCCGGGATTTTTCTTCCAAGTGGGAGAAGAACGGTTCCGTAAACTCGTCGATGATCATTACGAGATGATCCGCAACAGCGATATCGCCTTTTTATTTCCCGTCAATGACGAAGAGGATTTCGCCAACGCCAAAAAACATGCCGCCGATTTTCTGATTCAAATCTGCGGGGGACCGGACTATTTTGCCCAGACACGCGGAGAGCCTCGTATGGTCGGACGTCATGCCCCGTTCCGTATTGATGAACACGGTCGCCGCCGATGGCTGGAGTTTTATGCCGAGCTCCTCCCTCCGCTCGAAGCGGAAGGGATTAATCCCGAATATATCCAATCCTTTTGGGACTATCTCGACATATTTTCTATTTGGATGATCAATACACCCTCACATTAAAAGGCTTCCCGCTTGGCGGGGATATTCTCTTAATAAACCTTAAATCACATCTTCGCTAAAATCATCCAATTTTTCTTTTGGAGATCTTCCCTATGAATGAAGCCAAATATATTTGGATGAACGGCAAACTGCTCCCATGGCATGACGCGAAAATTCACGTCCTTTCCCATACACTGCACTACGGAAACGGTGCGATTGAAGGGACAAAAGCCTATAAAACCCCGAAAGGGTACGCGATTTTTCGTCTGAACGACCACACCAAACGTCTGATCGAATCGGCAAAAATGACCCTTATTACTGTCCCTTATAGCGTTGAAGAACTCAACAAAGCACAGATTGAGCTTTTAAAAGCGAACGAATTTACCGGAGAAAACGTCTATCTCCGCCCGATCGTTTACCTCGGATACGGCGTTATGGGTGTCTACCACAAAGAAGCACCGGTTGAAGTTGCCGTTTCCGCATGGGAATGGGGTGCGTATCTCGGCGAAGAGGGGATGAAAAAAGGGATCCGTCTTAAAATCTCATCATTCAGCCGCCCGAATAACAAATCGAATATGGGGAAAGCCAAAGCGGTTGCCAACTACCTCAACAGCCAAATGGCCAAATTTGAAGCGGTTGAAGCGGGATACGATGAAGCACTGCTCCTTGATGATGAGGGATACGTAGCCGAAGCAAGCGGAGCTTCATTTTTCATGATTAAAGACAGAGAGATCATCACCCCTCCGAATGATAATTCACTCGCATCGATCACCCAAAAAACGGTTATCGAAATGGCTGAGAAAATGGGCTACACTGTCTCCCGCCGACGTATCAGCCGTGAAGAGATCTACATCGCCGATGAAGCGTTCCTTACCGGAACCGCAGCTGAAATCACCCCTATCCGTGAAGTTGATGCACGTGTTTTAGGTGCCGGCGGACGCGGACCGATCACGGAGAAAATCCAAAGCGGCTATTTTGATATCGTCTACGGACGTAATCCGGATTACGACCACTACCTAACATATATAAATTAACACATTAAATCTGCCGGTATAAATACCGGAGATTTTGTAGCAAAAGGACCATTATGGCAAGTGATATGAACGACTATTTTAATAAGAAAAAAAATGAGGCAAACAGAGGGGGCGGATTTCAAACCCCTAAACCGCCGAAAATGGACTTTAACCTAAGCGGACAAAAAGCCGGACTATTGTGGATCGTCGGCGGAATGCTTTTGCTCCTTGTTTTAGCGAAACCGTTCATCATTATCACGGAGGGAGAACGCGGTATCCTTTCGACGAACGGAAAATACGAAGAGCGGGCTTTATTACCGGGTCTTCATTTTCTTATTCCATTTATCCAAAAAGTTTATCTCGTAGATACCAAAGTGCGGATTATCAACTATGCCGATAAAATCGATCGCGCATCAACAGCGGGCGACGGTATCGTCCTCAAACCCGCAATTACCGTTTTGGACAAACGGGGCCTTCCCGTCACTATCGAATTAACGGTTCAGTATCGTCTTAATCCGCAAGTGGCTGCACAAACCATTTCAAACTGGGGCTTTAGCTGGGAAGATAAAATCATCGATCCGGTAGCCCGTGATATCGTCCGAAATGTCGTCGGTCAATACGAAGCGGAAAATTTGCCGATTATGCGTAATGCTATTGCCCAAAAAATCGAAGTCGGTATCCGCAACACGGTAGAGGGGCAGAAAAATGCTCCGGCCCAGCTTGAATCGATTCAGCTCCGTGAAATCGGACTTCCTCAAAAAGTAAAAGATCAGATCGAACGGGTCCAAGTAGCGAAACAAGAGGTCGAACGAGCTCAGCAGGATGTTGAGCGGGCAAAACAAGAGGCGTTCAAAAAAGAGACGGAAGCGCAAGGTACCGCAAATGCGATCACTATTCAGGCCGAAGCGCAAGCCAAAGCCAACCGTCTTATCGGTTCTTCCCTTACCCCTGGCCTCTTAAAGCTGGAGCAGATTCAGGTACAGGGAAAATTCAACGAAGCACTTAAAGAGAATAAAGATGCAAAAATTTTCCTCACCCCTGGCGGTTCTACCCCAAATATTTGGTTAGATACCAAAACAGGCGATTCGCAAAAAATTTCATCGATGAAATAACTCTCCTTTCGGAGAGTTTCTTTGGTATTCATTCGTGAGCATCAAAGAAACCCTTAAAAGGTATACCATGAACCTCGACCTTATTGATTGGCAAAAATCTGAACTTCTTCCCGTCATCGTCCAAGACTCAACGACACTGGAAGTATTGATGATGGCCTATATGAACCGTGAAGCATTAGAGCTCTCTTTATCCACACGGATTGCCCATTACTACTCCCGCTCCAAAAAACGGCTTTGGAAAAAAGGGGAATCCAGCGGACACTTGCAGCACATTGAGCAGTTCTTGCTCGATTGCGACAATGATACCCTCCTGCTGATTGTCCGCCAAGAAGGGGTAGCCTGCCATACCGGACGTAAATCGTGTTTCTTTACCAATATTGAAAACGGTGAGGCCATCAGTCAACCTCAAATCGATACGACAGCGACATACGGTATCATTGACGAGCTTTATCACACCATTTTATCGCGTAAAAATGCTGACCCTTCTACGTCATGGACGGCAAAACTGCTCAGTAAAGGGGATAACGCCATCCTCAAAAAAGTGGTCGAAGAGGCCGGAGAGTTCAGTTTTGCGATCAAAGACGGCAACGAAGATGAAATTATTTACGAATGTGCCGATTTAGTGTATCACGTCTTGGTAGCACTCGGACATAAAAATATATCTCCCGATCGCATTAAACAAGAACTTACCCGACGATTCGGGATAAGCGGGATTGCGGAGAAAAACTCGCGGGAACAATGAAAGCAAAAATAATCGATTTTATACATCATCTTATTATCTACGACTACCTCCTTTTCGGAGGGATTTTTATCCTATTTCTTTTATTTTTGGTATTGGCTATCATCCTTCGCCACAAAATGGCTTTAGCGGTTCTTTTCGTTATTTTGGCATTCGGAACACTTACCGCCGGGCCTGTTGCAGGGTATATCCAGCTGCATAAATATCTTTTTAAAAATAAGATCATTCTTCATGAGGTAAAAGCACTTCACTATACTGAAGCCCTTCTGATAAAAGGGGATATCAATAACACATCAAAACGCTCTTTTAAGGAGTGCACCATTACCACAGGTGTCTATAAAGTGAGTCATAATAAATATTTGGATCGTATTTACCCCTATGTTCCTTTTAAAAAATCCTCACAAAAGCTAATCAAACGTATCCCTCCGGGCGAATCAAAACCTTTTAAACTTTTTGTTGAACCGTTCCGATATACAAAAGACTACAATATCACCATAAAGGCGGAATGTCGATGAGCCCGTTAACTATTTGGCATTATCTTTTAATTGCCGTTTTAATACTTCTATTGCTGGTAGGGTTTCTTATCTCCCTGCGAACAAACTCAAAATTTTCAGTTTTTACTACGATATCACTCACTCTTATGATGATAGGATTTTTTATGTGGAGATCTATTAATGAAAATGTCTATATCGTAGAAGTCTCTCAACTGGATCAGGAACGCTTTTATCAATCTGAACAGATTATACTCAAAGGGATCGTGCGCAATGTCGGTAACTATCCGGTAGCCAATGTCGTCGCTACCGTCAAACTGATCAACTCTCACGGCGGAGTCGGCGGGAAACAATCTATATTTACACAGCCATCCGTATTTGCCCAAATATATGAGGGAGACAATCCAAATTTTAAACGTCAGACGGTAGAGAAAGAAGAAGTTGTCGCTGATTATTTAAATCCCGGAAAGTCAAAGCCGTTTACGATTATTATGAAGTACCCCTCATACTTTAAACACGCTACCTTTGATGTCACGGCTAAAGCGGCCTATTAAACGTATACTAATATTTTAGGCCAACCGACTCAAACGCTTTGTTAATTGAGCGGACTTGCCTATTTTTATCTTTGCACCACTCAGGAGCGATCAAGCTCTCATCACTGATACCGGCGCTGATCCGCTGGACACTGACATGGGACGGTTTTAATACGATCGCTTCTCTCAGAACTTCCAAATAAAGCTCTTCGTCTATCGGTTCAAACTCGCCTCGGGCATACTCATTCGCCAAAGCCGTCCGTTTTACAACATACAAAGGATGATATTTAACCGAATCGATCCCGAGCGCATACGCCTCTTTCGCGGTCTCCAGCATCATCTCTTTGTCCTCCCCGGGAAGACCGAATATCAGATGTCCGCAGACATTCAATCCGTACGATTTTGCTTTTCGTATCGCCTCTTTTACATTGGCGCTGTCATGTCCCCGATTGATGCGTGCCAGCGTAGTATCATAAATGGATTGGATCCCAAACTCAATCCAAACTTCCGTCTTTTGCGAAAGCTCAGCCAAATATTCAAACGTCTCATCGCTAATACTGTCTGAACGGGTACCGATACTCAGCCCAACGACATTCTCGAAGGATAAAGCTTTTTCGTAGAGAGCTTTGAGAGTTTCAAGTGGGGCATACGTATTGGTAAAGCTTTGGAAATAGACTAAAAACTTCTCAGCACCGTTTTCATCGTATAGCCGTTTTGAGAGGGCATCAAACTGCCATTCCAGCTGCTGTAACTGTTTTGTCAAGTGAGGGTTGGAGGTTGATTGAAGATTGAGATAAAACCCCTTTAATTCGCGTGCCCTATCCAAACTGGGACTGAAAGAATCATTTTCACAAAATGTACATCCCCCTTTGGCAACACTCCCGTCGATATTAGGGCAGGTAAAACCTGAAATCGAGACGGGGACCTTTGAAACTTTTGCCCCGAAACGGCGATGCAGATATTGCCCGAACGTAAAAATTTGAGTACGCATTAAACTCTCTCTGTTTTGCACTTCTCAAAAAACTTTGTTTTTTGTAGCTTTAGGGGGATGCAAGGGACATTTGTCCCTGCCATTAAAACGGACGAGTTCGTTTTAATGTTTAGCATCAAATGATATATTTGCCGGTAAAACAGGCAGTACAATAAGTCTCTTCTTTGCCGTTTACGCTGCGCAACAGTGCATCATTGCTCAAATAGCCTAACGAATCGGCTTCAATAAATGCGCATATCTCTTCGTTGGTCATATTGGCCGCAATCAGTTTCTCTTTATCCGGGGTATCGACACCGTAGTAACACGGATCGGTTGTCGGCGGGCTGGAAATACGCATATGCACTTCACTCGCCCCGGCCGCTTTGAGCATACGGACGATTTGTCGGCTGGTCGTCCCCCGGACAATAGAGTCATCAATAACAATCAACCGCTTACCGCGAATAAGATCATTGATCGGAGAAAGCTTCATTTTGACTTTCAAATCCCGCATCTCTTGCGTCGGTTCAATAAACGTACGCCCGATATAGTGGTTACGCATGATTGCCATCTCAAACGGGATACCGCTGGCTTGCGAATAACCGATTGCGGCCGGGACTCCGCCATCGGGAACCGGAACAACCATATCGGCTTCGACCGGCTGCTCTTTTGCCAATGCTTTCCCCATCGCTTTACGCATCTCATAGACGTTTTGGTTATAAACGTTTGAGTCGGGACGGGCAAAATAGACGTATTCAAAAATACAGTGTTTCGGTGTCGGTTCAAATACCTTGATCGATTTCGGGGCTTTCCCTTTTTCAAAAATCAACAGTTCGCCCGGTTCTACGTCACGAATATACTCCGCACCGATCAAATCGAATGCACAGGTCTCCGACGCGACCACGTACCCATCCCCGACACGTCCGAGGCTGAGCGGACGGAATCCGTGCGGATCACGCATCGCAAACATTTTCGTACGGCTCAAGAACACAAGGGAATACGCCCCCTCGATCTTCTTGACCGCATCGATAATTCGATCCGTTAAATGGTGCTGATCACTTTTAGCGATCAAATGGATCAGGTTTTCCGTATCCATGTAGGTTTGAAAAATCGCCCCTTTTTTGATCAACGCATCCCGGACCTCTTTGGCATTCGTCAAATTCCCGTTATGGACAATCGACATCTCTCCCAAATCGTAGCGGGCGAATACCGGCTGTGCATCAAGAATCGAATCGTCTCCTGCCGTCGAATAGCGGGTATGCCCGATTGCCATATGCCCTTTGAGGGTATTGAGTTTTTGGGTGTCAAACACTTGGGTAACCAACCCGCGGTCTTTGATCGTATAAAGTTTTTCACCGTCTCCGGTACTGATACCTGCCGCTTCCTGCCCACGATGCTGGAGGGCATGGAGAGAGAAATAAGCTAATTTTGAGGCTTCCGGATGGTCGAAAATACCGACTACTGCACATTTTTCATTTAAGCTACGCACTTTTGTTTCCTTATGCTAGTTCTAAACAGTCTTGGATACTGTATAGGCCGTTGGGTTTTCCGACCAGCCATTTTGCGGCACGGATAGCACCTTTTGAGAAAGTATTTCTACTTGTTGCCGTATGATGCAACTCTACAAACTCTCCGTCATTGTAAAAGCCGACCGTGTGACGACCGACAATATCTCCCCCGCGCAATGCCATTACCGCGATTTCATCTTTCGTTCTTTCACCGATATTGCCGTTGCGTCCGCTGACACGTACGGCATCAAGATCGAGATTTCGTCCTGCCGCCGCTGAATGGGCAAGGGTAAGTGCCGTTCCGCTCGGAGCATCTTTTTTATGACGATGATGCTGCTCTACAATCTCGATATCAAACCCCTCAAGCGTTTTGGCCGCCATATGAACCAATTTATTCAGAAGAGCAACTCCCAACGACATATTCGTAGCATATAAAATCGGCATCGACTCGCTTGCCGATTTCAGCAGATTCATTTGGTGTACATCCATCCCCGTTGTTCCGATAACCAGCGGCTTAGGGTGTTCAAGCGCCTGTTCCAGTAAAAGCTGTGTCGCTTCGGGTAATGAAAAATCGATAATAACATCACTCCCTTTGAGCAATGTAGCCATATCATTGGTTACCAACACCGAAGGATCGATGGAAAAATTGAGTTCATTACGGACATACACTGCACCTAATGAGATTTCATTTTCATTATGTAAATCTTCGATCAACAGTTTTCCGACACGCCCGCCAGCGCCAAATACACCTGCTCTAATCATTTTGTACAATCCCTATACTGCATTATTCTGACGACATTCTAGCGTCATACTGTTTAAAAAGGCGTAAATAAACAGGTGTAGCAGGTTAATGATGACCGTCCACAAACGCGATTGCCTGCAATGCAGCTATCGCACCGTCACCTGCGGCGCAAACAACCTGTTTCGGAGCCGATTCACGCATATCTCCGGCCGCAAACAACCCGGGAACGGACGTTTTCATGCTCAAATCCACTTTCACTTCGCCCCAAGGGGTCATTTCGCATAAAAAAGAGCCGTCTTCTTGAATCAATACCTGATTGTTCACATTGTTACCGACGAATACAAAAACTCCCGGGACATCGATTTGTCGAATTGATCCGTCTTGAAGTTTTACACGAATCCCGTCCACGCCCATCGTACCGCCGAAAACCTCTTCAGGGATCGCATTTAGGACCAATTCGATATTGGAAGCCGCTTTGACTCGTGCAATTGTGTTAGGAGCGGAGCGGAACGAATCACGGCGATGGATCAAATACACTTTCGTACAGATCTTTGCCAAATATAGCGCCTCTTCGAGCGCCGTATCTCCCCCGCCGATAACCGCAACCTCTTTGTTTTTATAAAAAAAGCCGTCACAGGTTGCGCACGTACTGACACCGCGTCCGAAAAAAGTATCTTCGCCGACGAATCCGGCCCGCTTCGGAGCCGAACCGGTACAGACGATAACGCTCTTGGCCTCATCGCTTGTCCCGTCCGATTTTTGGATCGTAAAAACACCGTCTTCACGTCGCTCTACCCGAGTTACTTCCGACATTTCGTGTTTCAGACCGAAGCGCTGACATTGTTCCGGCCACGGGATCATCAAATCCATTCCCGTAATGTGTCCGGTTACACCGGGATAATTTTCAATCTCCGAACTCATTGTTATTTGGCCGCCCGGCATCCCTTTTTCATACATTGTGACATTATCCAAACCACCCCGTGTGGTATATAATCCTGCCGTCAGTCCCGCAGGCCCCCCGCCGATAATCGCACAATCTAACATCCAAAGCCTCCGCTTTTAATTTAATATATCATACTCATTTGTAGTTGAAGACTAGCACAACGGAGTTAAAAGAAAAATCGTTTTAGAAAATTTTTAGAGTAGGAAAAGCGAGTAGAGGAAACTGACCCTGAAGGGTCAAGCGAGATGAGGAGATTCCATTCTCTCCTCTTTAGAATTATAGTAGTGCGTTTAGTTTATCGGCAAATGCTTGTTTAGAAGCGGCACCGACCATTTGTTCAACGACTTCACCGTTTTTGAAGAAAAGGATAGTCGGGATAGAACGGATACCGTATTTCACTGCAATATCTTGCTCTTCATCCGTATTTACTTTACAGATATTTGCTTTTCCTTCATATTCAGCCGCCAACTCTTCGATAACCGGAGCGATCATACGGCAAGGTCCACACCAAGGAGCCCAAAAATCTACCAATGAGACACCCTCTTTGGTTATTTCATCAAAATTTGATACTGTCAATTCAACGTATTTACCCATTGTACTTCCTTGATTGCGAATGTTTGTAATAAGTCATTATAACGCTCCAATCTTTAAAATGACTTATTACATTATTCTCACACAATTTCTCAAGATGCAATACAATGAACATATTTTAATCTAATTTGAATTATAATAACTTCCTTTTAAAACACAATATAAATAAAGGATTTGGATACCGGATTATGAAAGGTCTGCTTTGGATTATATTTTTGTTATCACCTTTCATCTATGCGATAGAACCGATTGCTCCGATCCCTCAAACACTCCCTTACGATCCTCAAAAAGCGGCATTAGGTCAAAAACTGTTTTATGATCCGGTCCTTTCCAAAGATTACTCTATTTCTTGCGCAACCTGTCATAAGAGAGTGTATGGGGGGACAGACGGAGAAAGTGTCTCTGTCGGCATCTATCAATTGCGGGGAAACATGAATGCTCCCACCGTATTGAATTCAACCTTTAATTTTAAACAATTTTGGAACGGTCGTGCCAAAAATCTTCGCGAGCAGGCACTCGGCCCTATCCATAATCCGATCGAAATGGGATTCAGTGCAGCTGAAGCCGTTTCACGCCTTAAGAATATCCCTGAGTACAAAGCATCATTTCAAACCATTACGAAACGCAGTCTCATTACCGCAGATGATATCGCCGATATGATCGCCGAGTATGAAAAAACGCTTATTACCCCCAACGCGAAATTCGATCTCTTTTTGAAAGGAAAATCAACGCTATCCTATGAAGAGCAAGAGGGATACAATCTCTTTAAAACATTCGGATGCGCAACCTGCCATAACGGCGTTAATGCGGGAGGGAACTCTTTTCAAAAAATGGGAGTCATCATCCCTGTAAAATGGAATCAAAAGAGCAGCGACCGATATGCCCTGACCAAGCGGGAAATCGATAAGAACGTTTATAAAGTCCCGACGTTGCGCAATATTGCCCTGACCGCACCCTATTTTCATGACGGCAGTGCCACCACCCTCAAGGACGCGGTTAAACGGATGTCCTATCACAATCTGGGGATAACCCTTTCTGATCAAGAGTCAGCCTACATCATAGCCTTCTTAAAAACACTTACCGGCAAACTTCCTAAAAAGAGTGTATATCGATGAAGCTTTCTCATAAACTCGCTTTGACAGCGGTGCTCGGCGGCAGTGCGCTCATCTCTTTATTTCTTTTTAAAACATTTTCACAAGATTATTTCACTGATCGAAATAAACTCGGGCTTAATTTCAAAGCGATTGAAACGGCCCAGAATCAGCTCGACAATCAAATCTTAAATAATGCATTTTTCCTCTACACCAATCAAGACGCAATTAACGACAGGATCAACAATGTTCACAAAGAGCTGGATATCCTTCTTCACAATCCGCACATTATTCAAGAACATCCGAAAACCTATGCGGCTCTCCAAAAATACGACGCACTCTTTAACCAAAAAGTCAATGCGATCTATGATTTTCAAACCACCAATATCGTCATTAAAAATACAACCGCCGCCCTTTTAGCCTCACAGCAGCACTTGTTTGAACATGATGAAACCACCCCTCAGGGGCAAGAGGTATTATACGAGATCAATCGGCTGTCCGGTTCCGTTTTACTGGCAAAAAACGCTTTGGACAGTGAACTCATTGCGTCTTTGCATCCCAAAATTTCTGCCCTGGAACACTACCGTTTCTTAAACCCTAAAAATGAAGAACTTACACAGCGGATGATCTCTCATTTTAAAGTTATCGAACAATACTTTCCCCAATTTGTCAAAGCGACGGAACAGATAAAAGATCCCGCTTTATCGGATACCCTGAGCGAAGCAGAAACTGCTTTTTATCGCGAATCGGATTCCGGACTTCGTTTTGTCTCCTATTTTTCCTATTTGCTGGTGACTCTGTTCATTATCAGCATCGGAATCATCGCCATCTTTTTGGTTCAAAGCGAGCGAGAAGCGAGAATAGATCCTCTCACCCGGCTTCGTAACCGTAAAGCGTATGAAGAAGACTTAAAACAAAAAGGTCAAAAAGCCGCCCTTATCTTGATCAATATCAATAAATTTAAGCACTATAACGATTTTTACGGCGTGAAAGAGGGGGACCGTCTCTTAATCGAAACCGCGCATCATATCCAGAGCATCCCTTTCGCAGGGTATAACCCGAATTATTACCGTCTGGGTGCGGATGATTTCGGAATATTGTTTGAACTATTTGACTACAACGATCTCTATGCTATTTCCAAAACATTCCTGGAAACTTTTTCCGAGAGACCGATTCTGATCGATAATGAACCTCGGACCCCTTCCATTTCAATCTCTGCATCCAAGTTCTCGCCTTTGTTGGAAACAGCCGATATGGCACTTAAGAACAAAACACACACGAATCCTACTATTTACCATCAAGGGCTTAACCTCCATCAAATCATAGCCGATAACGTAACCAAAGCGAGAGAATTAAAAGATGCCTTAACGGAAAATCGGGTCGTTCCGTACTTTCAACCGATTATCGACCTCTCTACCCGGAGCGTTACCAAACACGAAGTGCTGGCACGCATTATTATGAAAGACGCTCAAGCAAGGTCCATTTATCCCTATCTCCATATCGCAAAAGAATCCAATCTCTACCCACAGCTTACTCGCGCCATTGCTACACAGAGTTTTGCCATAATCGCAGAACATGAAGGAGACTTTTCAATTAATGTGTCGATCGATGACATCGGAAATAAAGAAACAGTAGCGCTTCTGGAACGATTGTTAGAACAGTACGAATCGATAGGAAAACGGATAATTTTCGAGCTGTTAGAATCTGAGGCTATCGAAGAGTATAACGAAATCGTTGAGTTCATTGCCAAAATGCGCCGTTACGGGTGCCGCATTGCGATTGACGACTTCGGAAGCGGCTATTCCAATTTTGCCCGCATTTTGAATCTTGCTATCGATATTATCAAAATAGACGGTTCACTCATCCGCAATCTTGATACCGATGATAAAGCTATAACGATCGTTCAGACCATTGTTAACTTTACCAAGAACAGTTCCATCAAAACGGTCGCTGAATTTGTCCATAACGAAGCCATTGCCGATATCGTTGAAAAACTTGAGATTGATTCCGCTCAGGGATTCTACTTTTATGAACCGGCAAAACATCCCGTAGCTATCGGTAAGGTCTAAAGTGTTATATTTTCAATCCACTCCAGCGTCTCATCGCTGACAATCAGCGCATCGATGCAATAATCAAGATTAAGTTTTTTTTGTTGGAGATAGGTTTGGATCGTGCGGTTTAGTTTTTGCAGTTTTGAACGGGTAATATTATTCACCGCCTGTTCATATGAGGAACCGCTTTTAACTTCGATAAAGTGGAGAACATTATCAGCGCTTAACGCAATGATATCGATTTCTCCGAAACGGTTATAGACGTTCCGATCAATAATGCGTAACCCTTTTCCTCTGAGATAGTCACACCCGCGTTCTTCGGCTATATTGCCTCTGGCACGCGTGTGCATAGTATTTAATCCAGGTAGTCGGGCTTAATGACCTCGACTTTTATTGATTTGAAACGGGCTGTTTTAATCAGCTCGTCACACTCATCTCCGAAAAGAAAGTTAATATTGCTCTTAGCATGGTGAAATGTTGTAAAAAGGGTCCCTTTTTTGACAGTTGAGCTCACTTTTACCCGTAACGGCGTACTTTGCCCGTATTCGCTTTTAAGAACGACAAAGTCTTTGTATTCAAAAAATTCCTCATCCTCGACACTGACCAACAGCGTATCTTCGCTGTGAGAACGGCTCAGCTTATCGCATGCATTGGTTTGGGCACTGTTATTGTAATGGACCAAAATACGTCCGGTTGTCAGATAGTACCCCTCATGGCTTTGTCCGTTTAAAAGCTCTTCGACCTGCCCTCGAGGTTCGTATTGATGATAATGAAACGATCCTAATCCGTCTTTGGTTCTAAACGTACCGATATGCAATACCGGAAGATCCTCTTCCTGTACCGGCCACTGCAATCCCCGCAAACGCGCAGCTTCAAGCTTTTCGTAACTCGCGCCTCCGAAACGATTCGGAGCATCCGCTCTTACTTTTTCCCATACGGCATACGAGGATGTAACCCCCAAATCGACACCGTAACGTTTTGAAATCTCCGCAATAACTTCCCAGTCATCCGGCATCGTTGCCCGTACAAGCGGTTGAGAGAGATGTAGCCGACGCTCGGCATTGACGTAAACCCCTGTTTTCTCATAGGCACTTTTTACCCCGAAAATAATGTCGGCAAATTTGGTAACTTCGTTGTCAAAGAGTTCATTGACGACTAGAAGATCGAGATTACCCAATGCCGCGTGAATTTTATTTTGATTCGGATGGATATGAGCGATATCTTCACTGATATTGAAAAGGGCTTTGATCTTCCCCTCTATCATCGCATTGATAAGATCGGGGGTCATCATTCCCACCTCTTTGGGCGGTTGATAATCGGGAGCATAGTACGGGAGCATCCCGACATCACAGGTCCCCTGAACGTTGTTCTGTCCGCGAAGCGGCATCAGCCCCGCCCCCCGTTTTCCGATATTTCCGGTCAGCATCGCCAGATGGGTAATCGCCATCACGGCATACGATCCGTCTAGATGTTCGGTGATCCCAAGACCCCAGAAAAAAAGGCTTTTTCTAGTTGCATATTTTCGCGCGACACTACGAACCTCATCCGCCAACAATTCATATCCCGGAATCTGCAATAAAAATTCCGGGTTGGCATAAGGGTCGTTCAAAACAGCATTTTTATACGCTTCGTACCCTTTGGTTCGGGAAGCGACGAATTCGGTATCGACCAAATTCTCGCTGATAATGACATACGCCAGCATGTTGAGAATCATCAGATTAGCTTCGTACGGGATACTTAAATGGTTAGTTGCCGATTTGGAAAGCTGAATACGGCGGACATCTAAGACGGCAAGCTCAACATTTTTTTGTTTAATCACATCAAGCATACGATTAGCGACGATAGGATGCCCTTCTGTGGTATTGCTTCCCATAACGACCATGTATTCGGTTTCATAGATATCGTCAAACGGATTGGTCATCGCCCCCTCGCCGATCGTTGTACGCATCCCTTTTAATGACGGAGAGTGGCAGACGCGGGCACAGTTGTCGACATGCGGCGAGCCGACCACGTGGCGGGTAAAATGCTGAAACAAATAGGAACTCTCACAGCTGGTACGGGCACCGCCGATTGCGGCAAAACTGTGCGAACCGTGTTCATCGATAATCGATTTTAGCTTTCGCGCGGCAAGCTCATAAGCACTCTCATAGCTGATCTCATAAAAATCGTGATCAACCGGTTCGAGATAATCCATATCAAAATCAGCGAATAAAGCGGAATTTTTCGCTAAAAATGTCTTACGGACACGGGCATTGCGCAAACGTTTCGGATGAGTCAAAAAATCCCATCCCTGCTTTCCTTTGATACAAAGCCGCCCTTGTGAAACGGTTCCTTCGTCTTTGGCAAAGATTTTTTGAATCTTATTGTCTTCTACCTCAGCGGAAATATCACACCCCACACCGCAATAAGTACAAACGCTGTCGATAACCATCGGATATTTCCTCTAATTTCAGGCTATTCGCCCTTTTTCAAAAAATTCTGCTTCTGAAGAAGCAAGCTTTAGTGCCATAGCGGCTAGCGTAGCCAAGCGGGATTTAATTCCGCTGGCGTTTAAAAACAGAGTCTACAATTTTGTCTCTTAAGGACTGCGGAAACAGTAAGACAATTCGAATCATTAAGTAAAATCTAAAAGGGAACGCGTATTGGATTTTTTTTCGCTCGATCGCTTGGACAATCCGTGCAATACCTTCCTCCGTTTTTAACAAAAACGGCATCTTAAAACGGTTCTTACGGGTCATCTCCGAATCGATGAAACCGGGCATAATGGTCATAACCGTTATCCCCTGCGCTTTGAGCTGATAATACAGCCCCTCCGCATACGCATTGAGCGCCCGTTTGGAACTGCTGTAAGCGATCGAGGTAGGCATCGTTAGCAACGATGCGAGAGATGAGATAAAAACGATCTCAGCGCTCTTTTGCTCGATCAGTTTCGGTATCATAGGCTCCAGCAGAGCGTGAACGCTCAAAAAATTGGTTTTAAACAGCCGCTCGAAATCCTCAAAAGGGGTTACACCGCCGTTATGACCGACCGACATACCTGCATTGAGGATAATGCGATCAATCGGCTTTTCACTCAGGTGTATTCCGATCTCTTTCACCCGACTAAAATCATTTACATCGGCAACAATCGTCTCCACTTCGGCACCTTTGTCACGACACCCGTGAGCTACTGCTTCTAAACGATCTTCTCTGCGAGCGATTAATACGAGCTGATTCTCCGATGTTGCGTAATGGAGAGCCAATGCCGCACCTAATCCGCTGCTTGCACCTGTGATTACAATTCTCATCCTTTTTCTCCCGCAAGCAAATAGTCGATATAATTATACCCATGAATGAAACACTAAAAGTCGGGGAGATCAATATCCTCGTTATCGACCGCTCTACCGTACCGGGACTTTTCCTGCGTGCACTGGATGAGAGCGATATCTTACTACCGAACCAATACGTTACCGATGATATGCACATCGGCGATACGATCGACGTATTTGTCTATACCGACAGTGAGGATCGTCCTGTCGCAACGACCGTAAAACCCAAAGCGATGGTAAACGAAATCGCCTTTGTCGAAGTGGTCGATACCTCCTCGATCGGTGCCTTTGTCGACTGGGGATTGCCGAAAGATCTCTTCGTCCCCAGAGCACTCCAAAAACGTCCCTTTGTAGTCGGAGAAAAGCGGCTTGTTCGGGTTATCTTGGATGAGCAGACCAACCGTCTTGTTGGTACCGAAAAGATCAGCGGTGCGTTAGAAACTCCGCCCAAGAGCTTTTATCCTAACACGCCCGTAGAGTTTATGATCATTGCCAAAACCCCTATGGGGTATAAAGTGATAGTCGATCATAAATATGAGGGGATGATTTACGCCAATGAGATTTTTGAAGATGTCCGCGTCGGACAGATCAAAAAGGGATTCGTCAAACTTTTGCGTCCCGACGGCAAACTCGATCTCTCTTTGCAGATGGTCGGAAAAGCGAAAGCTTCAAGTGCCGCCGACAAAATCCTCTCGATGATACAAGCCAACGGAGGGATGTTGCCGTACAACTATAAAAGCGACCCTGATCTAATCCAAAAAACCTTTGGTCTCAGCAAGAAAAATTTCAAAGCGGCCTTGACCCAGCTCGTCGATGCTAAAAAAATAACAGTTCAGGAGAACGGAATCTATGGGATATAGACCACGCAAAAGCCCTTTTACCCACCTAAAGGCCCGTAATCTCGTCTATACTGAAAACGATCAAACCTATACCCTAATCAGTTTTAATCGTGATACGATGCTCTTGGAGGTTCATATAAAAGATGGGACAGAGACCAAAATCGTCACCGATTTTCCGTTTGCCCACTTGCCTAAAAAGATCAAGCAAGAGCTCAATCCGCTATAATTGCGCCACTATTTTACAAAAGGATGTGTATGTCACAGTTCATAAATGTCACTATTGACAAAAAAGCCAATGTTTATTTCGACGGAAAAGTTACCAGCCGTACGGTTCACTTTGCCGACGGGAGCATTAAAACTCTCGGGATCATGGCTCCCGGAGAATATACGTTCGGTACAGCCGATAAAGAGATTATGGAGATCATGAGCGGAGAGATGGATATTCAGCTTCCGGGTTCAGACGCATGGATCACGATCACCGGACCTGAGAGCTTCGAAGTTCCGGCAAACAGTTCATTTAATCTTGTAGTCAAAACCATCAGCGACTATTGTTGCAGTTACATCAAAGAGTAACCCTTCTTATCAGCGTCGTACATCGACGCTGTTCTCATCAATCCAACCCTCTTTTTTATACTCCTGCCACCCTTTTTTAGTGACCGTTCCGCTGATTTTATAAAGCTCTCCGCGTTTGCTTGTTGATGTCAAAGCCGTATTAGCCTTAAATAAAGTACACATCCCTTTACCGTCACACACTTTTGCACCCTCTTTTGTAATCAGCGTTATCGGGGTGATGGTTTCGACAGTGTTGTCTGAACTATTTTCGTGGACACTATTGTTTTTTTCGGTCTCAGAAGTATCGGGGATCTTTTTATCCAGTTTCCCATCGATAATCTCATTAAGAAGCTTTCGCGCTTCTTTGTCTTTTTGCTTCGCCGCTTTGGCAAGCCACATCATCGCTTTGCCCTCATCCGCAGCGACTCCCCGTCCGGCTGCATACATAATCGCGATATTGTACTGAGCGTCCACATGCCCTTGTTCTGCCGATTTTTCAAACCATTGGGCCGCCAACGACTGATTTTCCTCCGTTCCGATTCCCCGCTCAAATATTACGCCTACTTGAAACTGTGCTGCTTTATCGCCGCGCAGTGCTTCCGTGTACGTTTCCCAAAATGATTGCTGCGTTTCCGAAGAAAAAAGGGGAGTAAAAAGAAATAAGAGTAAATATAAGTATTTTTTCATAAATGAAAATCCCTTATCAAAAAATAGTTATAGGCTTCCCGCTAAGGGGAAGATTTATTTGTAGCGATAGGTAATTCGGCCTTTGTCCAAACTGTATGGAGTTAGCTCGATTTTCACCGTATCACCGGGAAGAATTTTAATGTAGTGCATACGCATTTTTCCTGCGATATGACACAAAATCACATGACCATTCGGCAACTCAACGCGAAACGTTGCATTCGGTAGTGCCTCAATAATCTTTCCGTCTACTTCAATGACATCATCTTTTGCCATATTATTCCTTTACGCGATTGATAATATTTCAGCTCTACCGTTGATTATTGCAACCGTATGCTCGTAATGAGAGCCTCTCAGCCCATCCGTACTCACTACATCCCAACCGTTTGCCAAAATTTTGGACGTTCCCTCTTTTTGGCAAATCATCGGTTCCAGACAAAAAACCATTCCGTTTTTGATCTTCGGACCCGCTTTGGTATTGTTCCCGTCCAAGTAATTGGGTATTTCAGGCTCTTCATGCGGTTTTTTACCGATGCCGTGCCCGCAAAATCCTCTCAACGGGACAAATCCACGCCCTTTGATAAATTGTTCAATCTCGTAAGATAGCTCTTTAAAGCGCATCCCGTCTTGAATAATATCAATGGCAAAATACAAAGCATCTTTCGCACAGGCAATCAACGCTTCGTCTTCCGGAGAAATTTTACCGACACCGACCGATATAGCCGCATCGCCGAAATAACCCCCTTTTTTCGTCCCCACGTCAAATCCGACGATATCCCCCTCGCTCAAAGCATAATCGGTCGGGATACCGTGAATAATGACATCATTGACAGAAGTACAAACAGCATTCGGAAACCCGTAGAGCCCTTTAAAAGAGGGGATAGCACCATGCGAACGGATATACTCCTCACCGATGGCATCAAGCTCTTTCAGGGTCATCCCGGGCTTTGTGTGTTGAGCCAACAACTCCAACGTCCCGGCCACAATTTGGTTAGCGGAACGAAGAAGCTCTATTTCACTGTTTTTGCGTAGCGCAATCGCCATTGTTACAGGCCAACCGCGCTAAGGGTTTGGTATTTAGACATATACACTTGCGCTTCGATACGACGCATTGTGTCCAGTGCAACCTGAACCACGATAAGTACCGCCGTCCCTCCGAAGAAGAACGGTACGCCCATCGCTTTGACGATTACCCACGGCAACGTTGCTACAAGACCGAGATAAATAGCCCCGGTAATCGTCAAACGCCCTGCCGTGTCATTCAAGAACTCTTTCGTCGATTCACCCGGTCGAACGCCCGGAATAAATCCGCCCTGGCGTTTAAGGTTCTCTGCGATATCTTTGGCATTAAATACGATTGACGCATAGAAAAATGCAAAAAATACAACAAAAAGAAATGTCAGAAAGTTAAAGAAATAATGGTTCGGATTAAGTACGTCCGCGATTGCTTGAACCGTTGGATTGGTACTTGATGACATTACGGTCATCGGGAACATCAAAATTGCCGAAGCAAAAATAACCGGGATGACCCCTGATAGGTTCACTTTGACCGGAATATAGTTCATAACCCGTTTGTTTTGATTTTGCATCATTGTTTTTTTGGCATAGGTAACCGGTATACGGCGTTCACCCAACTCAACATAGATGATGACCAAGATTGTTGCAACGACAAGAGCAATAATCCCAAGCAACGACAAGAATCCCATCGCTCCGGTATTAACCATCGTTACCGCTTGCGAAATCGCACTCGGGATTGCCGAAACGATACCGGCGAAGATAATCAAGGAGACACCGTTTCCGATACCGCTTTGGGTAATCTGTTCACCGATCCACATCAACAGCATAGTTCCCGCAAGCATTGAAACGACTGCCAATGTTACAAACGTACTGTGATCGACCAAAATTGCACTGCTTCCGTCTTTACCGGTCATACTTTGCAATCCGACACTTACACCGATTGCTTGTACAATCGTAATTACGATGGTTGCATAGCGGATAATCTGCATGTATTTAACCATACCGTCACGCTCTTTTTTCATTTGCGCTAAATTAGGAAAAGTGGCTGCTAGAAGTTCCATGATGATAGATGCGGTGATATAAGGCATAATACCCAAAGAGATGATGGAGAGACGTTCTACGGCGTTACCGCTAAACATATTAAACAGACCTAATGCATCCGCTTGATGTGAATCAAAAAACGATGCAATTACAGCCGTGTCAACACCCGGTACCGGCACGTATGCCAGTAGACGGTAGATGAAAAGAAAACCGATCGTTATTAAGATCTTGTTTACAAGTTGTTGGTTCATTAGTTACCAGTTGTTGTAACGTTTTCATCTTTAATTTTAGATGCTAAATCTTTTGCGCTTGCGCCAACAAGTTTAACGCTGACAACCGATTTTGCCAATCGGTGTACGCTACGGATACTCTCCATAGTGATTTCCGAAAGAGCTGCAATCTCTTTTACTTTTTCAACATTGATTGTCGTCGGTTTTACAACACGTGATGTAAATCCGAATTTTGGCAAACGGCGAGCAAGTGGTTGTTGTCCACCCTCGAAGTTACGTTTTTCATTGTAACCTTTACGCGCTTTTTGACCTTTGTGACCTTTACCGGCTGTTTTACCTTGGCCACTTCCTTGGCCGCGGCCAAGACGTTTTTTGCTGTGGGTTGAACCCTCAGCAGGGGTAAGATTTTCGAGTGCCATAACTTATCCTTTGATACGTGATAGTGCATCGATTGTTGCACGTACCACAGTGTTTGGATTGTTAGAACCCAAAGACTTCGTCAAGATGTCTTGGATTCCCGCAAGCTCAAGTACCGGACGGGTAGCGCCACCGGCGATAACCCCTGTACCTTCAGATGCAGGTTTTAGCAAGATACGACTCGCGTTGTATTTAACTTCGATGTCATGAGCAATGGTTGTACCTTTGATCTTAACTTCTGTCAAGTTTTTGAACGCTTCGTCAACCGCTTTACGGATAGCATCGGGAACCTCTTTGGCTTTACCGACTCCGTAACCTACGGTTCCTTTCTTATTTCCTACAACTACGAGAGCGGTAAAACGAAAACGTCTACCACCCTTTACAACTTTAGTTACACGACCGATGTTTACAATCGCTTCTGAAAATTCTTCTCTGTTAATCGCTTGCATCATCAGCCCTTAAAACTTGATTTCATTTGCGCGAAGTGCTTCGGCAAATGCTTTTACAACACCGTGATACAAAAATCCGTTACGATCAAACGTAACTTCATTGATCCCGGCGTCTTTGAGATTTTTTGCAAATACGGCAGCCGCTTTTTCAGCATCTTCTTTATTCGCTTTAAGACCCAAAGTTTTTGAGTGTACTGCTGCTAGCGTTACCGCTGATTCATCGTTAATCGCTTGAGCGCTGATGTAGCGGTTTGAGCGAAATACTGAAACACGCGGCAATGACGCGCATCCTGAAATTTTAGAGCGAATACGGCGTTTACGCTGAAGACGTTTTGCCGATTTATTTTTAAGTGTTTTACCTGTCATATCATCGCTCCTTATTTCTTAGATGTCTTACCGGCTTTACGCAGGATAGTCTCATCAGAATATTTAACACCTTTACCTTTATACGGCTCAGGCGGACGGAATGATCGGATCTCAGCAGCGATTTGACCAACTTGTTGTTTGTCTGCACCTTTGATGCTGATAACGTTTTTCTCAACTGCCATAGAAATTCCGGCTGGAATGTCATAGTTGATATCATGGCTGAATCCGAGTTGAAGATTCAATACATTGCCGTTAACCGCTGCACGATAACCAACCCCGTTGATTTCCAATTTTTTCTCAAAACCGGTAGTCAAACCTGTGATGATGTTTGCAGCCAAAGCACGGTATGTACCCCAGAATGCGCGATCAGCACGTTGGTCAGAATTTGTACTGAACGTTAAAGTGTTATCTTCAAGTACTACACCGCAGTTACCGAGAGTATCCAAGGTCTGAGTTGTTGCACCTTTCGCGAACGTCAATACCGTTCCATCAAGTGTAGCTTTTACATCAGCTGGGATAGAAATAGGAAGTTTTCCAATACGTGACATCTTATCTCCTTACCAAATTGTACAAAGGACTTCTCCGCCTACGCCAAGCTCGAATGCTTTATCGTTAGGAAGAACCCCTTTTGAACTACTGACAATGATGGTACCGTAACCGTTTTTGAAACGTTTTAGTTCATCTTTACCTTTGTAAACACGACGTCCCGGTTTAGAGACACGTTTTACTTCATTAATAACCGTACGACCTTTTTCGTCATACTTCAATACTACATTAATCGTTTTTTTAACGCCGTCTTCAACAACGTTAAAACTCTCGATGTAGCCTTTGTCTACCAAAATGGCAACTACCGCTTCTACAACTTTTGAGTGAACCAATGTTGTAGAATCTAAACGACGCATAGCCGCATTACGGATACGAGTCAACGAATCCGCGATCAAATCATTAATCATTTATATTTCCTTATCTTAGTCGTAAGTAGTATCACCTTGTAAATTGAGCCTTCCGCTGAGGAAAACTCAGCGTTAGCGCAGGTGGATGGGCTTAGCTCATCCGCCGTTTTCAATTACCAAGAAGACTTTCTAACGCCTGGGATTAACCCTTCGTTTGCCATTTTACGGAAGCAAACGCGACAAATTCCAAAATCACTGATGACAGAGTGCGGACGACCGCAGATCTGACAACGAGTATAAGCACGAACCGCAAACTTAGGTGTACGCGCCGCTTTAGCGATCATTGACTTCTTAGCCATTATTCTCTCCCTTTAGCAAACGGCATACCGAGCATTTCAAGAAGCTTGAACGCATCTTTGTCAGCTGTTGCAGATGTAACCACAGTGATGTTCATCCCGTGGATTTGCATAATTGAATCGTAATCAACTTCCGGGAAAATCAACTGCTCGGTCAAACCGAAGTTGTAGTTACCGCGACCGTCAAAACCGTTACGTGGAATACCACGGAAGTCTTTAACACGTGGAAGTGACACAGAGATCAATTTATCCATGAAATCGTACATTTGAGCACCGCGTAGTGTAACTTTAACACCGACCGGCATCCCTTCACGTACTTTAAATCCTGCAACCGATTTACGAGCGTTAACAACCATTGCACGTTGTCCTGCAATGTTGCTGATCGTATCTTGGATGCTTTGGATCAATTTATTGTCTTTCATGGCGAAACCACAACCGACAGAGATGATCACTTTTTCCAAAGCCGGAACTTGCATTACGTTTGCAATCCCGAGCGCTGTTTGAAGTTCTGGCTTAAGCGCCAAATATTTATCTTTTAGTCGTGCCATGATTACGCCTCTACTTTGCGGACATTCGATGCATCGATCGGCATCTCTTTGTTCAAAAATCCGCCTTGTGGATTTTGTTCGCTAGGTTTGATTGCTTTTTTAGCAACACGGCAACCTTTAACGATTACTTTGTTTTTCTTAGGCATAACTTGAAGCAATTCTGCTTTAGTACCTTTGTCATCACCGGCGATCACTTCAACAATGTCGCCTTTTTTGAAATTAAATTTTGCC